>BNJS01002363.1_pt1 | contig 78411 bp, 72 predicted proteins | sample 8540461 | NCBI WGS metagenome assembly BNJS01 (sample SAMD00202454, study PRJDB9452) | human saliva metagenome | isolation source: human saliva | place: Japan
CATGACGCTGCTCTCACGCAACAACGAGGGCCTGCACAACCTCATGCGCATGGACCTCTCTCGCCTCTGGAGGGTCAGTGGGCAAGGCGCCGCGCATCGACCGCGAGCTGCTCGCGCTATGCGAGCGGGCCTTATCGGCTCCACCGGCTGCCCCTCCTCGGAGGTCCAGACCCGCCTGCGCCTGGGCCAGTGGGATGAGGCCCTGCGCGTCGCCGGGAGCTGCAGGACATCTTCTCGGCAAGGAGTTCTTCACGTCGAGCTCATGGACCACGGCTGGAGATCGAGCAGCGCGTCACTCAAGGATCTGCTGCGCATCGCCAAGGAGATCAGGGGCCCCGCTGCTGGCCACCAACGACTTCCCACTACGTCGCCCCGGAGGACCGCACCATCCAGGACGCGATGCTGTGCATCAACTCCGGCTCCGTGCTCTCCGATCCCGACCGCTTCAAGTTCGACGGGGACACCTACTACCTGCGCCCCGGTGCCGAGATGCGCCGCCTCTTCTCCGAGATGCCCCAGGCCTGCGACAACACCCCTGCTCGTGGCCGAGCAGTGCGACGTGCACTTCCGCACCGTGGACGAGGGCGCCTCCTACATGCCGGCCTTCCCCGTCCCCGAGGGGGAGACCGACGAGTCCTGGTTCATCAAGGAGTGCTGGCGCGGCATGGATCGCCGGTTCAACGGCGACATCCCCGAGGACTGCCGCAAGCAGGCCGAGTACGAGATCAGCGTCATCACCCAGATGGGGTTCCCCGGCTACTTTCTCGTCGTGGCCGACTACATCAACTGGGCCAAGGCCCACGGCATCCGGGTCGGGCCGGGGCGTGGATCGGGAGCCGGCTCCATGGTCGCCTACGCCATGGGCATCACCGAGCTCAACCCGCTGCGCCACGGGCTCATCTTCGAGCGCTTCCTCAACCCCGAGCGCATCTCCATGCCCGATATCGACGTCGACTTCGACGAGCGCCGGCGCGACGAGGTCATTGAGTACGTGCGTGAGAAGTACGGCGCCGACCGCATCAGCCAGGTGGTCACCTACGGCGTCATCAAGGCCAAGCAGTCCTTGAAGGACTCCAGCCGCGTCATGGGCTACCCCTACGCCGTCGGCGACCGGCTCACCAAGGCCATGCCCCCCTCCGTCCAGGGCAAGGACATCTCCATCAAGGGCATCTTCAACCCCGCCGACGAGCGCTACGGCGAGGCCGAGGAGTTCCGCAAGCTCCACGCCGAGGACCCCGACGCCCAGAAGATCGTCGAGCTGGCCAAGGGGCTGGAGGGCATGACCCGTCAGTGGGGCGTCCACGCCTGCGCCGTCATCATGTCCTCAGCCACGCTGACCGACATCATCCCCATGATGCAGCGCCTGCAGGACGGCGCCGTCATCACCCAGTTCGACTACCCCACCTGCGAGCACCTGGGCCTGCTCAAGATGGACTTCCTGGGACTGCGCAACCTCACGGTCATCTCCGACGCCCTGGAGAACATCGTCGCCAACGGCAAGCCGGCCCTGGACATCGACCACGTCGAGCTCGACGACCGCGCCACCTACGAACTGCTCTCACGCGGCGAGACCCTGGGCGTCTTCCAGCTCGACGGCGGGGGGATGCGCACCCTGCTGCGCCTGATGAAGCCCGACAACTTCGAGGACATCTCCGCCGTCGGCGCCCTCTACCGACCCGGCCCCATGGGGGCGGAGTCCCACACCAACTACGCGCTGCGCAAGAACGGCCTGCAAGAGGTCATCCCGATCCACCCCGAGCTCAAGGAGGCCCTCGACCCGATCCTGGGGACCACGCACGGTCTCATCGTCTACCAGGAGCAGGTCATGAAGATCGCCACCGACCTGGCGGGATTCTCCATGGGCAAGGCCGACGCGCTGCGCAAGGCCATGGGTAAGAAGAAGATGGACATCCTGGCCAAGATGTTCGTCGAGTTCGAGGCCGGGATGGTCCAGTCCGGCTTCTCCAAGGAGAGCGTCAAGACACTGTGGGACGTCGTCGTTCCCTTCGCCAAGTACGCCTTCAACAAGGCCCACTCGGCCGCCTACGGCGTTGTCTCCTACTGGACGGCCTACCTCAAGGCGCACTATCCCACCGAGTACATGGCCGCCCTGCTCACCAGTCAGAAGGACAACAAGGACAAGCTGGCCGTCTACCTGGGGGAGTGCCGCCACATGGGCATCACCGTCCTGCCCCCGGACGTCAACGCCTCGCGGGCCCAGTTCTCCGCGGTCGGTGAGGACGTGCGCTTCGGGCTGTCCGCGGTGCGCAACGTCGGCATCAACGTCGTCGACGCGATCGTGGCCGCCAGGGAGGACAAGGGCGAGTTCACCTCCTTCGAGGACTTCCTGGACAAGGTTCCCGCGATCGTGTGCAACAAGCGCACCATCGACTCGCTCATCAAGGCCGGAGCCTTCGACTCCCTGGGACACACCCGGCGCTCCCTGCAGGCCTGCCACGAGGACTTCGTCGATGAGGTCATCGGCGTCAAGCGCAATGAGGCCGCCGGCCAGTTCGACCTCTTCGCCTCCCTCATGGGTGGGTCCGACGACGCCGACGACTCACCCTTCGGCAACGGCCCGGTCTTCTCCTCCGACGTTCCCAACCTGCCGGAGTGGGACAAGAAGGACAAGCTCGCCTACGAGCGCGACATGCTGGGCCTCTACGTCTCCGACCACCCCCTCATGGGCCTGGAGGGGCTGCTGGGCAAGCTCGCGGACAAGGAGATCTCCGAGCTCCACGAGAACGATGAGCTGCCCGACGGCGCCATGGTCACCATCGCCGGGCTCATCACCTCCCTGACCCGCAAGACCACCAAGCAGGGCAACCTGTGGGCCATCGCCCAGGTCGAGGACCTGGCCGGAAGCATCGAGGTGCTCTTCTTCCCCCAGACCTATCAGACCGTCTCCACCATGCTGGCCCCGGACACGGTGGTCACGGTGCGCGGACGTCTCAACCGGCGTGACGGGCAGGTCGCCCTGTACGCCCAGGAGATGACGATCCCGGACATCTCCAGCGCCGCCCACGAGGCGGTCCTCATCACCCTTCCCACCAACCGGTGCACTGGGCCTCTGGTGGAGCAGTTCAAGGACGTGCTCACCAAGCACCCGGGTGGCTCGACGGTCCGTCTGACGCTGACCAGCCCGGGGCGCGAGGTGCGCACCCAGCTGGACGCCTCGCTACGGGTGGAGGCCTCGCCCGCCTTCTACTCCGACATCAAGGCCCTCCTCGGCCCGGGGTGCCTGCGCCACTAGAGAGCCGTTTCCCAGAGAGCGGATCGCCCGCCCCGATGGGGACGTCGAGCAACCGATGCCAGCCCGAGCGGGCACCGTTCGCAAACCCGTTTGTGATCTCACTGTGTCCTCATCAGTGCGCCACACGCCGGCTTTCCTTAGGGCGGCAGGTCCGCCTTCGGGAAGGTGGAATCCGGTTCTGAGGCGGTATTCCCACAGGTCGTGCCACCTCCACCAGGGTTGGTGCTTATGTGGCGCCCCGTCTTCATCTTGATACTCTCGTAATGTCCACAAGCAGTCGATGACTGTATTGTCTATGAGGTAATTTGATGAGTGACGAGGATTTGAACCCTCCAACATTGACCCAGCAAGAGGAGCGGGACGCCCGCCCGCAGACGGAGCAGACAGGGGAGGTCCTCCAGGGCGTGGCGGCTGCGACGCCGGCCTTCCAGACCTCCCCGGCAACCGTGAAACGGCGCCAGCGCCACCTGCTCGACCGCCTGAGGAGATCGGTCTCCCGCCAGCCCCACGACGTCGGTGAGGGAATGGACAAGGTGGTCTTCGGCGTCGCCGCGGCCGCGACCATCGCCTTCGTCGTGTGGGGCTTCATCTCTCCGCACGGTCTGGGGAGGGCCTCCAAGTGGGCCCTGGGGGGAACGATCAGCAACTTCGGCTGGCTGTTCGTCCTGTCCTCGACCCTGTTCGTCGTCTTCGTCGTCTTCGTGGCGGCCTCCCGGTTCGGCAAGATCCCCCTGGGTGGGACGGAGAGGAGCCCGAGTACTCCACCGGCTCCTGGGTCTCCATGATGTTCGCCACGGGAATGGGTATCGGACTGATTTTTTATGGGGTCGGTGAGCCGCTCTACTTCTACATGTCGCCCCCGCCGGAGACGGTCGACCCTCAGACCGCCCAGGCCGCCAGCACTGCCCTAGGTACGGCCATGTTCCACTGGACCATCTACCCGTGGGCGATGTACGCCCTGGTGGGGCTCGGGATGGCATACGGGACCTACCGCCTGGGACGCTCCCAGCTCTTCTCGGCCATGTTCACCTCCCTGTTCGGGCGCCAGGCCATCGACGGGATCGGCGGGCGCATCATCAACATCCTGGCGATCGTGGCCACCCTGTTCGGGTCGGCCTGCTCCCTGGGACTGGGGGCCCTGCAGATCGGCGGGGGCATGGTGTCGACCAATCTCGTCACCAAGTCCACCCCCGCGATGATGGTCGGCATCATCGCGATCCTGACGGCCTGCTTCGTGGCCTCCGCGATCTCCGGCATTGAGAAGGGCATCCAGTGGCTGTCGAACATCAACATGGTGCTGGCTGTGCTGCTGGCGATCATCGTCTTCATCGGCGGACCCACCCTGTTCATCCTCAATATCATCCCCTCGGCGATCGGCAACTTCATCGACGAGCTGCCCGCCATGGCCTCGCGCACCGCGGCCGTGGGCAATCAGGACATGGCCCAGTGGCTGTCCTCCTGGACGATCTTCTACTGGGCCTGGTGGATCTCCTGGACGCCCTTCGTGGGAATGTTCATCGCCCGCATCTCGCGCGGCCGCACCATCCGGCAGTTCGTCACCGGGGTCATGCTCGTCCCCTCAGTCGTCTCTCTCATCTGGTTCGCCATCTTCGGTGGGGGCGCCATCGGGCTCCAGGAACGCGCCGAGCGCGCCGGCCAGGCGGCGCACGCCCTGGTTCACCTCAAGGCCGATGGCACGCCCGACCTGAACTTCGACACGATCCTGTTCGACCTGCTCAACGCCATGCCCGTGCACAAGGTGGTCCTCATCGTCCTCATGGTCCTGGCCGTCGTCCTGGTGGCGATCTTCTTCGTCACCGGTGCCGACTCGGCCTCCATCGTCATGGGAGGGCTCTCCGAGAACGGTGCCACCGATCCGAGCCGCTTCACGGTCGTCTTCTGGGGCGTGGCCACCGGTGGCGTGGCCTCAGCCATGCTGCTCGCCGGCGGGGATGATCCGCGCGAGGTCCTCACCGGTCTGCGCGACATCACGATCGTCTCGGCGCTGCCCTTCGTCTTCGTCATGCTGCTGCTGTGCGTCTCGCTCTACAAGGACCTCAACAACGACCCCATGCTGCTGCGGCACTCGCTGGCCAACCAGGTCCTGGTCGACTCGGTCACCACCGCGGTCACGACCGCCAACGAGCCGCATGAGGTCGAGACCATCGAGCTGCACACCAGCCTGTCATCGACCACTGACGGCGACGACGCAGCCGGTGAGGGCTGCCAGGACGGCACCGACGAGGCCGCGCAGGACCTCAGGGTTGACGACCTCGCCGTCGACGGTGTGGATGATGCGCAGGCTGGAGCCGACCAGAGGCAGGAGAACTAGGACCAGCTAGGTCTGTCGGCTGCTCCTGGTGCTGGGGGCCGGGCTCATTGCTCGGTCCCCAGCTGCTCAACGGTGGCGCCCACCTGGCCGGCGGGGTGATCGACGACGACGACGTCACCATCAGCCAGGTGGTGCCCGCGACGTGTCTCCACGACGCCGTTGACAGTGACGTCTCCGGACTGGATGGCGATGCGCGCCTGTGCGCCGTCCTCCACCAGGCCCGCCAGTTTGAGGAACTGGCCGAGCCGGATGCTTCCGGACACTGAGATGAGTGGGTACCGGGATGGGTGCTGAGATGTTGCGTGCGTCATAGGTGGATCCTCGCAGACGGGGCGTGAGGTACGCACGTCGGACCAGGTAGCACCCCGCCAGAGCGGCCGGTAGCGAGGCGAGTGAGAGAAGCGTCTCTCAGAAGTATGCGGATATAACGGATGCCAAACAAAATTTATCACGGTAGGGTAACGGCGTTCTGATAACACTACGGAGACGGAGACACCATGAAGCGTCGAATCGTCGCCCAGATGGCGATACTCGCTCTATCGCTGTCGGCGCCTGTTCTGGCCGTGACTCATGCACCACAAGCCGCCGCCGCCGACGGCAACATCATTCATGTCTCGGCCGAGGGCGGCTCGGACGCGGGAGACGGAACCGCTGCCAAGCCCCTTCAGACCATTGGAGCCGCCCTGAAGAAGGCCGGCGGCGGAGACACCATCGAGCTGGCCAACGGCACCTACCGTGAGGGCGAGCTCGCCGTCGACAAGGGCGTGACCATCAAGGCGGCCGAGGGTGCCAAGCCGGTCCTCACCGGTGCCGAGGTCCCCAAGAGCTGGAGTGCCGGCGGTGACGGGAAGTGGTCCACGGGCAAGGACATGGTCCGCTTCTGCACGGTCTGCACCATCAATGCCGACCCCGCCAAGAGGGGATCGCCAGCCACCCCGAGCAGGTGTTCGTGGACGGCAAGCCCCTGACCCAGGTGCTCAGCCGCGCCGAGGTCACCGAGTCCACCTTCTACGTGGACGACCCCGACCCGGTCACCCTGAAGAACCCGAAGAACAACCAGGCCGGCTACAACGTCAAGCCGCACCGGGGCACCTCCTACGTCATCGGTGTCGACCCCAACCAGCACCAGGTCGAGGTGGTCCAGCACTCCCGCGCCCTGTCCTTCAACACCGACAACATCACCCTGTCGGGACTGACCGTGGAGAAGTACTCCGCGGTGCAGCGCTGGGACTACGAGGACCCTGAGATCGGCACCATCTCCGGCGGTGGAATGGTCGTGGCCGCACACGGTGCTCCTCGTGTCGAGAACTCCACCTTCCGCTACTCCTCGACGGCCGGTGCGCTGCAGGTCATCGACTCCACCAACGCGGCCATCTCGAACAACCTGTTCGAGAACAACGGCTCCAACGCCTTCGGCATCAATGACTCCAGTGGCGCCAAGGTGGAGAACAACCTGTGGAGGAACAACAACACCTCCGGCTTCATCACGAAGGACTGCGGTGCCTACTGCACCTGGCCGACACCAAGATCACCCACTCCAAGAACATCCGCTTCGCCAACAACACCGTGGACTACTCGGCCACCGGCACGGACATCTCCGACCCCGCGGCCTATGACCAGAACCGTGCCGCAGGCGTGTGGTTCGACGAGGGCGTGATCGACTCCGAGATCGTTGGCAACTACTTCGTCAACGTCCCGGTGGCGATCTTCAACGAGGTCTCCTCCAACAACCTCATCGCCTCCAACATCGTGGCCGGGGCCGGTATCGGTATCCACATCTCCGGGTCCAACGACACCCGCGTGTGGAACAACACCGTCTCCCACGCGCTCACCAGCCTGTGGATCCAGGAGGACACCCGTTCCGACGGCTGCAACGCCCGCAACGCCCAGGGTGTGTGCACCCAGGTGCAGAAGTGGAGCGCCGAGCACGGACTGAGCTGGGACACCACCAACACCCAGGTGATGAACAACATCTTCTCCTCCGAGCAGACCACCCCCATGCCCGGGGACCCGTGGCGCTACTCCGCCATGGTCCAGGTCCTGGGTGGGGCCAACCAGGACGGCTCCGGCGCGGTCTACGCCAATGAGATGGTCACCGGCATCGACTACGACGTCTACTACCGCCACGAGAACCCCCAGACCCTGTCGACCACGGTCCTGTGGAACTGGGGCGCCGACCGTATGAACCAGTCGGTCAACGCCGAGAAGCTCTCCGACTTCACCGCCAGCTCGAGCGTCAAGGCATCGGGCAAGGAGGCCAACGGTCTGGACCTGCACGGCTCCCCGGAGAACAACCCGTTCTTCGTCAAGGAGTCCGCAAACCCGATGGACAAGACCTCGGACTTCCACCTCAAGGAGGGAAGCCCCGCCTCCGGTAACGGTCACGCCCTGCCCGAGGACATCGCCAAGACCCTCGGCGTCAACGCCAACGTCGCCGTGGACCGCGGTGCGCTCGTCAACGTCGCCTGGGGCGGCGGCGCCGTTCCCGGTGCCGGGGACGCCCCCGCTGACAACGCCAACAACGGCGGCAAGGCCGCTAACAACGGCGACAAGGCCGCCAACAACAATGGCGGTAACGCCAACAACGGTGGCAAGGCCGACAACAACGGTGGCAATGGTGGCAACGCCAACAACGGTGGCAAGGCCGACAACAACGGCTCCACCGTCGCCGACGGGGCCGCTAGCACCGGCGGCCAGGACGCACAGAGCGCCAGCCCCTCTGACTCCAAGGCAGGGGCCGGCCAGAAGAACTCCAGCATCGCCAAGCCCGGCGGCAACGCTCAGGGCGGTCAGGGTCAGGCTGCTGCGGCTGCAGCGGCTACCGGTGATAGCCGTCTTCCGCTCACCGGTGCCAGCCTGACCGGCATCGTCCTGGCGGTGGCCGCCATCGTCATGGGCGGCGGATTCATCCTGGTACGCCGTCGTATGGCCAGCTGATCGGTTCCGGCCTCGGGGTGAAGACGCAGCGAGAACGAGCTTGTGAAGAACCCGGACAACCCGGATCCTCACACCGTGACTGAATCGCTCGCCATCACCGTTGGTGACTCCTTCCCCGTTGGGGACAGGATGCGCCGACTCACCCCGAGGCTGGCCCAGGCCACCAACGCAGCACGCTCCGTTCTGATAGAGGTCGCTCAGCACCGTGAGGTCATCACCTACGGTGAGCTCAGCGACTCGATCGGACGGAGCGTGCTGCCGCGTCATATGGGTCCGTTGCTCTCCATGATCGGCCACGACTGCGCTGCTCGCGGCGAACCGAGTCTGGCCTCCCTGGTGGTCTCAGCGGCCACAGGAGAGGTCGGCACCAGGGACGAGACCTGGGCCCCGCCGCAGCGACTCGCCTGCTGGGCGGTATGGGGTACGAACCGGCCCGACGACTGAGTGAAGCGGTTCTCGCTATGTGGGACGGTGGCGGGGCAGGGAAGCAGTCGTGGTTTGATACGCTCGACCATCCAGAGCGGCCGAGAGACCTGGTTCCATGACGCCGCAGCAACCCGGGTACGCGGGTGCTTCAGCCAGGATCGATGGAGACGATGTGCACGACAACGAGCCCACCGGGCCGACCGCCGCGGCAGGAAGCCGCGCAGCGGGCCTGAGCAGCGCCGAGACCGGAAGTGCCCGGCGACTGCCCACCGTCAGCCTGGAGCTGTTCCCGCCTCGGCCGGGTAAGGCGGCCTCTGCCACCTGGGGTCGCATTGACAGGCTCCTGGCCACAGGGCCCGACTTCGTCTCGGTGACCTACCGGCCCACCTTCGTCACCGATCCCGCCGGCGGCATTAACGGCGGTGAGTATGAAGGGAGTGTGCGAGGGACGGAGGTGAGTCGGTGCAAGGCCGTGCCCTGCGTGCGCGCGGTTCAGGAGCAGACCAACCCCTCCGAGTTCGTGCTCGCCCACGTGCTGGAGTCCAGCACCATCCCCCTCATGGCGCACCTGACCTGCATTGGCTACCGCAAGCAGGAGGCCGTTGAGATCGTCACCCGCTTCCTTCGCATGGGAGTGCGGCGCTTCCTCGCCCTGCGCGGCGACCCGCCGGCCGGCACCCGGGCCGACGAGGTCGCCGGGGAGCTGCGCCACGCCGACGACCTCGTTCGGGTCATCCGGGAGGTCGAGGCGGACTTCTTCGGTGACGGCAAGCGCCACGTCACGATCGCCGTGGCCGCCTACCCGGCCACCAGCGACCACATCGAGGCCATTGAGGTCCTGGCCGCCAAGCAGGCCGCCGGCGCCGACATGGCAATCACCCAGGTGTTCTACGATGCGGCCGACTACGTGGCCCTGACCAACGCGGCCTCCTATGCGGGGGTGAGCATCCCGATCCTTCCCGGGGTGATCCCCCTGACCGACCTACGTCGGCTCACCCGCCTCGAGGCGCTCACCGGGGTGCGAGTGCCCGCCGGCCTGCGATCCACGCTGGGATCGGCCAGCGGCGCCACCCTCGTGGAACGCGGCATCGGAGCGACGCTTGACCTGGCCACCGCGCTGCTACGTGCCGGCGCCCCCGGTCTGCACCTGTACACCTTCAACCGCACCCGTCCGGCCCTCGACGTCATCAGCCACCTGCGTCTGGGTGGCATCCTGGCCGGAGCCACGCCCGATCGGGAGGTGCGCGACGCCGTTGATCGCGGGTACCTCCAGGCCACTCCCGGACGCGGTCCCTCCTTCCTGCGCTGCGGCTCTCCCGGTGCAGCACTGTCTTCCCGCCACCCCGTTCCGCCCCACACCACCATCACCAAGGAGAATGCATGAGCGCCACCCCTGAGTCGGTCGCCGCCACCTCACCGGCTGAGATCGCCGTGACCGAGTCACAGGTCCCCTCCGCACCCCTGCCGGGGGCCACCATTCTGGGATACCCCCGCATCGGAAGGGACCGTGAGCTCAAGCGCGCCGTCGAGTCCTTCTGGAAGGGGAACCTGAGCGTCGACGAGCTCAAGCACGCCGCAGCCGAACTGCGCGGGGCGACTCGTTCGCGTCTGATGGACCTGGGGCTGACTCAGCCCGCATCGGTTCCAGCGGACTTCACTCTTTACGACCAGGTACTTCAGGTGACCGCCACCCTGGGGGGCCGCGCCGGCCCGCTTCCGTGACCTGCTCAATGCCGATGGTGCTCTCGACGTCGAGGGCTATTTCACGCTGGCCCGCGGTGAGGGCGCCCGTCCGGCCATGGAGATGACCAAGTGGCTGGACTCCAACTACCACTACCTGGTCCCCGAGATCGACGCCTCCACCCCCTTCGACTACGTCGACACCGCCATCGCCGACCAGGTCCGCGAGGCCCAGGCCGCTGGTACCGAGGTGCGCCCCGTCGTCGTAGGACCGGTGAGCTACCTGCTCATGGCCAAGCCCTCCGACGAGGCTGCCGAGGGCTTCCATCCTCTGGACCGTCTTAATGACGTCCTGCACGCCTACGGCCACCTCCTCATGGACCTGCGCGAGGCCGGTGCCACCTGGGTCCAGCTCGACGAGCCCGCCCTGGTCTCCGACTCCTGGAACGTGGAGCGCCAGCGTGTCCTCGATGCCGTGCGCGACGCCTACACCTGGTTGGGCGCCATCGTGGAGCGCCCCCAGATCCTGGTGGCCGGAACCTACGGCTCCCTGGGTGACGCCCTGCCCGTGCTCGCTCAGGCCCCGATCGAGGCCGTGGGCCTCGACCTCGTGGCCGGCGCCCTGCCCGAGGCCGGCGACCTGGCCGCCCTGAAGGGCAAGGCCGTTGTTGCCGGGGTTGTCTCAGGACGCAACATCTGGCGCACCGACCTGAACCGAGCCATGGACGTGCTTGAGCAGCTGCGCGAGCGCCTCCCCGAGGGCACCCCCATCACCGTGGCGACCTCCACCTCCTTGCAGCACGTGCCCCACGACGTCGAGCGCGAGACCGCCATCGACCCGGAGATCCGCTCCTGGCTGGCCTTCGCCGATCAGAAGGTCGGGGAGGTCATCACCCTGGCCAAGGGCCTGGAGCAGGGCCGTGAGGCCATCGCCGCAGAGCTGTCCCAGGACGCCGACCTGCGCAAGCAGCGCGCCGCCCACCCCGGCGTGCACCGCGACGAGGTCCGCACCGCCGTCGGCGCCGTCACGGACGCCGACCGCACCCGCGCCCCCTACGGTGAGCGCAAGGCGGCCCAGGACGAGCGCCTCGGCCTGCCGGAGCTTCCCACCACCACCATCGGCTCCTTCCCGCAGACCGCCGAGATCCGTAAGGCCCGCGCCGCCTGGCGCAAGGGCGAGATCGACGACGCCGCCTACGACGCCGCCATGCGTGCCGAGATCGCCAGCGTCGTCGCCCTTCAGGAGCGCCTCGGCCTGGACGTCCTGGTTCACGGCGAGGCCGAGCGCAACGACATGGTCCAGTACTTCGCCGAGCTGCTCGACGGCTTCGTCACCACCGAGCACGGCTGGGTCCAGTCCTACGGCTCGCGCTGCACCCGTCCCTCCATCCTGTGGGGAGACGTCACTCGTCCCGAGCCGATGACGGTCACCTGGTCGGCCTATGCCCAGTCCTTGACCGACAAGCCCCTCAAGGGCATGCTCACTGGCCCGGTGACGATCATGGCCTGGTCCTTCGTGCGCGACGACATCCCGCGCGCCCAGGTCGCCGACCAGCTGGGTCTGGCCCTGCGCGCGGAGGTGGCGGACCTTGAGGCCGCCGGTATCGGCGTCATCCAGGTCGACGAGCCCGCCATCCGCGAGACCCTGCCGCTGCGGCGCGCCGACCGCCCCGCCTACCTGGAGTGGTCCGTCGGCTCCTTCCGTCTGGCTACCGGAGGAGCGGCTCCCGCCACCCAGATCCACACCCACCTGTGCTACTCGGAGTTCGACGTCGTCATCGACGCGGTTGACCACCTCGACGCCGACGTGACCTCCATCGAGGCTTCCCGCTCGCGCATGGACATCCTGCCCGCAGTGGCAGAGCACGGCTTCGAGCGCCAGCTCGGCCCGGGCGTATGGGACATCCACTCCCCGCGCGTGCCCAGCCAGGCCGAGTGCACTGAGCTGCTCCGGCGGGCCGTCGATGCCCTGGGCGCCGAGAAGGTCTGGGTCAACCCCGACTGCGGTCTCAAGACCCGCGGCTACGCCGAGACCGAGGCGAGCCTGACCAGCCTGGTCGGTGCCGCCCGTGCGGTGCGTGAGGCCTGATGGGCCTCTGATTCAACCGCAGATGCGCGGGGCGGCCCGGGAGAGACGATGTGCTCTCCCGGGCCGCCCCGCGTGTGGCCGGTAGGCTTGCGGCATGCTCACCCGTACCGATCTGCGCAGCACCCGACTCTCCGCACGCCAGCTGGCACAGGCCCTGCCCCGGGCGACCCTTGACGTCACCGCCGCCCAGGCCGCCGTGGCTCCGCTGATCGAGGACGTCCGCTCCCGTGGCGCGGCCGCCCTGCGCGATGCCGCCGAGCGCTTCGACGGCGTGCGACCCGTCCACCTGCGTGTGCCCGCTGCCGCGATCGCCCAGGCGCTCGAGGATCTGGACCCCTCGGTACGCGAGGCCCTGGAGCTGTCGATCGCCCACAACCGGGCCGGGCACGCCGCCCAGGTGCCTGCTGAGCGCACCACGGAGGTGGTTCCCGGAGGGTGTGTCACCCAGCGATGGATCCCTGTGGAACGGGTCGGGCTCTACGTTCCCGGAGGGCTGGCCGTCTACCCCTCCAGCGTGGTGATGAACGCGGTGGCCGCTCAGGTCGCCGGCGTCGAGCAGATCGCCCTGGCAAGTCCGCCGCAGGCCGAGTTCGCCGGTCTGCCCCACCCCACGATCCTGGCGGCATGCGCACTGCTGGGAATCAGCGAGGTCTACGCCGTCGGCGGTGCCCAGGCCATCGCGATGCTCGCCTACGGCGCCGACGCCCAGGACGATACTGATCGGGCGGATGCCGGGGGAGAGGTCCTGTGTCGGGGCGTGGACGTCATCACCGGTCCCGGCAACGTCTACGTGGCGGCCGCTAAGCGAGCCGTTATGGGGACGGTCGGCATCGACGCCGAAGCGGGGCCCACCGAGATCGCCGTCCTGGCCGATGCCGGGGCCGACCCCGAGTACGTGGCCGCCGACCTGCTCTCCCAGGCGGAGCACGATCCCCATGCCGGCAGTGTCCTCATCACCGACTCCCCGCAGCTGGCCGACGCCGTCGATGCGGCGCTCGAGCGTCGACTCAGCGTGACCCGGCACCGGGAGCGGGCATCGACCGCACTGAGCGGACCGCAGTCGGGAACTGTCCTGGTGCGAGACCTCGCGCAGGCCATTGAGGTCGCCAACGCCTACGCAGCCGAGCACCTGGAGATCCATACCTCTGATGCCCCACAGGTCGCGCGGCGGATCCGCAACGCCGGCGCCATCTTCATCGGGCCCTACAGTCCTGTACCTCTGGGCGACTACCTGGCCGGCTCCAACCATGTCCTTCCCACCGGCGGAACCGCGCGGTTCGCGTCGGGACTGAGCGTGATGGCCTTCCTCAAACCGGTGCAGCTCATCGAGTACAGTGCGAGCGCCCTGGAGGCCATGACACCTGCGCTGGAGGTCCTGGCGAGCTGTGAGGATCTGCCGGCCCACGGAGAGGCGGCCCGCTCCCGAGGCAGTGAAAAAAGCTGCTGAACAGGTCTGATGAGACGGTCCTGTTACCTGGTCGTGACCATCTCCTGGTGCGTCAGGAGGCTGGATGGTGACGCGAGCCCGAGATTCATTGACGGTTCAAGTGGCGGAATCCTGCCACTTTCGAGTCTTGTGAGGCATCTCCAAGAGAGTGCATACTGTGTGGTCGAATAACACAGTGTTGCAAACCGTTACTCGATTGTTATATTTGGTGTGACGCACGGTGCGCCGTGCCCGACGGGCTGAGTTCCCACATCCCGTCATCCCCGGGCGCGCCGCACCGAGGCGTTGGTGCCGACTGGAGTTGCTCGCACGTGCGGTGTTGACGGTCGGTGCCGGCCCTACCCCTTGGATCCAGATGGATGGCCTCATGCACTACTCCCCATTCGCCGCCGGAACCGGACTGTTCGTCGTGTGGTATGTAGCCCCGGCAGGTTCCCTTCCCGCTCTCGTCGCCCGTTTCCTCATTGACTGCGCCGGCCTGGTGTTTGTCGCCATCCTGGCCTTCTTCCTGCTGACCAATCTGTACGGCGCGGTCCGTGCCCTGCTCCCGCACCCCAGGCGCAGCGCCGGGCGTCACGTCCAGCAGCGCAGCGGTCTGATGAGTCTGCGAGCGTGATGAGCACGCAGACCCCTTTCCCACCTGTGAGCTTCGATTCCTCAAGCCCCCTGGGAATGCTCGACCGTATCGGTTGGTGGGGTGCCCTGGGGATGATCGCAGTCGCGCTGGCCTACACCTTCTTCATGCTCATCGCCTCCCGGGGTGCCCCGCGGCACGGCGGTCCCTCGCACCCCGATGCACCTCTGCTCGTCGTCATCCTCATGCCCTGCCTCAACGAGGCGGCGGTCATCGGCGCCAGCGTCCGGCGGCTCACCTCCATCCCGGACCCGGGCCTGCGCATCATGGTCATTGACGACGGCTCCGACGACGACACCGCCCAAGTGGCCGCCCAAGCAGGCGACGGTCGTGTTGAGGTGGTCCGCCGTCGCCCTCCCCACGCCCGCCTGGGCAAGGGGGAGGCCCTTAACGACGCGCTATCGATCGTGCGCTCCCGATGCACCACGGTGTCCTCCTCGCGAGTTGTCGTCGGAGTCATGGACGCCGACGGCAGGCTCGACCCCCACGCCATCGGGGAGGTACGCAAGGCCTTCGCCCCGCAGGAGGTCGGCGCCGTCCAGATGGGGGTGCGCATCAACAACCGCTTCGGTTCCCTGCTCGCTCGCATGCAGGACATGGAGTTCGTCATCTTCACTGAAGTCTTCCAGCGAGGCCGGCGCCGGGTCCGCAGCGTCGGTATGGGTGGCAACGCCCAGTTCGTCCGCCTCAGCGCGCTCGACGCCCTGGGGCCCCGGCCCTGGACCCGGTCGCTGACCGAGGACTTTGACCTGGGGATCCGGCTCAACGCCACCAGCTGGACCAACGAGTTCTGGCCCGCGGCCTCTGTTCACCAGCAGGGCGTCACCAGCATGCGCCGCCTCCTGCGTCAGCGCACCCGCTGGTTTCAGGGGAACCTCCAGGCTCTGCACCTGCTGCGCTCCGTGGCCCGTGAGCAGCGCGGCCTGGGGCGGGCCGACACGCTCTGGCAGATTCTCACGCCTATCTGCTCCTGACCGGCTCTCTGCTGACTCTGTCCTTCCTCATCACCATGGTGACCGCCGGTGTGGCCGCGGTCCTGAGATGGGAACAGTCGTGGGCGTGGCTCGTGGGGGCCTACGTCATCGCCTTCGGTCCGGCACTCATCTATGCCTGGATCTACTGGCGCATCGAGCGCAGTGAGGGCCTGAGCCTGCTCAAGGCCGTTGGCTATGCACACCTGTTCGTGCTCTACGGCCTTCTCCCCAGTCTCTACGGCTGGCGAGCAGTCGCCCGCGAGCTGACCGGACGCACCGGGTGGGCCAAGACCGCTCGGGAGGCGGAGCCGGATCAAGGGGCGCAGAGCGTGTCCAGCAGATCGGCTACCGGCTCCAACGGGTCAGCATCCATGGGCTCGCCTCTGCCGAGCAAGCAGCGGCCGCCCAGTACGTCAGCGAGGGTGGAGCCTCTCGCGGCCTCCCAGGACGCACGTCCGGGCAGTGCTGTCCCGGCCGTCCCAGCCGCCCCGGCTGTGCCGACCCGCCCGTTGCTGAACCCCACTGCCGTGATCGTGCGACGACCCCGTCCGACATCCAGCAGCATGACCAATGAGGAGATGAGATGACAGCTGCCAACGCACCTCAGCACGCAGGAGCCGTCGACGGATCGCGTCGCGGCAGAATCCTGCGTCGCGCCCTTCTGACGGTCTGCGTCTTGGCACTGGTTCTAGGAGTCACCGTGTACTGCCACGCCCGAGAGGCAACAGAGACCCCGGACTGCTCCCAGTGGGAGATCATCTTCGACGGTTACGGCGAGGCCTCGTGCTCTGAGGGTCTGCTGCGCCTCAAGCCGACGTCGGCCAACTCCTCGGACACGACCCACGCCGGTCTGGCCACCTCCACCACGGTCGAGATCGAAGCGGGAGGCGTGCAGACCATCCACACCACGATGACCACTGTCAAGCAGCTGCGAGAGGACGGCGAGCCCAACGCGTGGGAGGTCGCCTGGCTCCTGTGGAACTACACCGACAACAACCACTTCTACGCCCTGGCTCTCAAGCCCAACGGATGGGAGGTCTCCAAGCAGGACACCGCTACCCGGGGTATCAGCGATTCCTGTCATCGGGCAACACGCCCGTCTACCCACCCGGTGAGAGCCATGACGTCACCGTCACCATTGATACCACCTCATCGTCAGAGGCCACCTTCACCATCACCGTGGACGGGCAGGAGCTCGGAACCGTCACCGACAAGCAGTCCCCCTACCGCTCCGGCACCGTGGCGGCCTACTGCGAGGACTCCGACGTCACCTTCACCCCAATCACCGAGGACAAGTAGAACCTGCCCTCCACGACGGCGCCGGACGCAACCACCGCTGAGGCCCGCCTCGTCCCACTCCCGACACACGACCAGGAGAATCCCCATGACAACCGACTCCACGCAAACGGGCCGCCCCCTGAGGGTCATGCTCGTCTACGGCACCCGCCCGGAGGCGATCAAGCTCGCCCCCCTGGTGGCCGCCATGCGCGACGACGAGCGTTTCAATCCGATCGTCGTCGTCACCGGACAGCACCGTGAGATGCTCGACCAGGTGCACGAGTTCTTCGGCATCGTGCCCGACGACGACCTCGACATCCACTCACCGGGACAGACCCTCACCCAGATCACCAACCGCTGTCTGCAAGGAGTGGGTCAGGCCATCGAGTCCCACCAGCCCGACGCCGTCGTCGTCCAGGGGGACACCACCTCAGCCTTCGCCGCCGCGCTGGCGGCCTTCTACCACGAGGTCCCAGTCCTCCACGTCGAGGCCGGTCTGCGCACCGGGGACATCTCCTCGCCCTTCCCCGAGGAGGCCAACCGGCGGCTCATCAGCCAGGTGACCACCCTGCACCTGTGCCCCACCACCACCAGTCGGGACAACCTGCTGCGCGAGAACACCGACCCGCAGACCGTCAGTGTCACGGGCAACACGGTCATCGACGCGCTCCTGGTCGCCGTGGACCGTCGGGTCCCGCCACCGGATGAGGAGCTGGCCGCAGCACTGAAGGAAGCCTCTCGGCGAGTCGTGCTCGTCACCGCCCACCGCCGTGAGTCCTGGGGCGAGCCGATGCGGGCCATCGGCCGCGCCGTCGCGCGCCTGGCCGGCAAGCACCCCGAGGTGCTCTTCGTGCTGCCGGTTCACCGCAACCCCAAGGTTCGAGAGGACCTTCTGCCGCAGATCGAGGGCCACGCCAACGTCATCTGGTGCGACCCGCTGGAGTACGGCGCCTTCTGCGCACTCATCGACCGCTGCGACGTCGTGCTCACCGACTCCGGCGGCGTCCAGGAGGAGGCCCCCGCGCTGTCCAAGCCCGTCCTGGTCATGAGGGACAACACCGAGCGTCCTGAGGCGGTCGCCTTCGGGGTTGCCGAGCTGGTCGGAACCGACGAGGAGCGCATCGTTGAGAGGGTCTCCACGCTGCTGACCGACGAGGCGGCCTACACGACCATGGCCCAGGCCGCAAACCCCTACGGCGACGGACACGCGAGCAAGCGCATCCTGGCCGCCACCGCCGCCCTGTTCGGCCGCGGTGTTCCCCTTCCCGAGTTTGAACCCGTTCCCACCTCATCGAAGGAGTGTTCATGAGTCTCCCAACCCTTGCGTCCTCACGACGCCGCCGCTGTGCGCTGGCCGCCATCGCGGTGTGCCTGGGCAGCTCCATCACCGCCGTCGGCCCTGCTCAGGCCGCACCCGCCCCCGACGCGCAGCCTCCGATCACTGCCCAGGCTGCCGCGGCCAACCCGGCCGGCGGGGCCCAGGCCAATGACGCCGACCCGGCCAAGAAGCCGCTTCCGGCTCCGCCCGAGCCTGCCGCCGCGGCCAAGAAGGAGCTCCCCCCTCAAGGGAGACAAGCAGGCCGACGTGGATCTCAACAAGCCCGCCCCCGCCGCCGGGCAGGTCAAGATCCGTGACCTGAAGCAGAACGCCCCCGAGGTTCCTGCCGGTGCGGTGACCTTCTCCAACCAGGAGGCGGGACCGGCATCGACCCTGGTCCTGTTCGACACCACGGGTGACTACGCCAAGCTGGGGGAGTACTACGCCCTGAGCATGGGCACCCTTGCCAGCCACTCCGGGACCGTGACGACCCTCCCGGTCAAGGACTACGTCGCCGGCCTGGCCGGTCGCTTCACCAACGTGGTCTACATCGGCTCCACCTACGACGAGCCCCTGCCGCGGGCCTTCATCGACGATGCCCTGACCGGCAACATCCCCGTCATGTGGTCCGGCTTCAATATCTGGCAGCTGGCCAAGACCGACGCCGACCGCGCCGCCTTCACCCAGCGCTACGGCTGGGACGCGGCCACCTCCTACATCGATTCCGCCGACCGGGTCACCAAGATCAGCTACAACGGCGCCTCCTTGAAGCGCAACGAGCTCAACTCCGGTGGCATCATCGCTCCGCACATCACCCGCGAGAAGGACGTCAAGGTCCTGGGGCGTGCTGAGTGCTCCAAGCCCGACGGTGCGGCCACCGCGTGCGCCTCCGTCGCACAGTCCGGCACTACCTCCTTCCCCTGGGCGGTCAGCTCCTCGGGAATGACCTTCATCGGTGAGATTCCGCTGACCTACCTGGGTGAGCAGGACCGGTACATCGCGGCTGCCGACATCCTCCTGGACTTCCTCCAGCCCGGTGCCCAGCAGTTCCGTCAGGCCGCTGTGCGTCTGGAGGACGTGACCCCGGACAGCGACCCCGAGGAGCTGCAGGCGATCGTCGACTACCTCCACAGTCAGAACGTGCCCTTCCAGATGGCGGTGGTGCCCCAAGTACATCGACCCCAAGGGCACTGAGAACAACGGGACACCCAAGGAGCTCACTCTGGAGGACGCCCCGGAGCTGGTGGAAGTCCTGCAGGATGCGGTGAACAAGGGCGGAACGATCGTTCAGCACGGCACCACCCACCAGTTCGGGACCCTGGACAACCCCTACAACGCCGTCTCCGCCGACGACTTCGAGTTCATCCGCTCGTGGTGCTCGGCCACCAACGACACCAAGGCCCCACCCATCGACTGCCAGGACAAGTCCTTCGTGCAGATCGGAGGCACCCTGCCGGGCACCTCCCAGGAATGGGCTTCCGAGCGCGTGGATCAGGGACGCCAGATCTTCGGGGAGGTCGACCTGCCGACTCCGGAGATCTTCGAGACTCCGCACTACTCGGCCACCCGTGAGGCCTACTACGGTATCGGGGAGCACTACTCGGTGCGTTACGAGCGTGAGCTCCTCTATGCCGGCACCCTGACCAACACCCAGGCCGGCCCCCATGACTACTACGGGCAGTTCTTCCCCTACGCGGTCAACGACCCCTACGGGACCCACGTCCTGCCTGAGAACCTGGGCAACTTCGAGCCCAACGAGATCAACCAGCACCCGCCGCGCCTGGCTCAGGAGGTCATCGACGCGGCCAAGCTCAACCTGGTCAACACTCACGCCACCGCCAGCTTCTTCTTCCACCCCTACTACCCGCTGCCCGAGCTGAAGAAGATCGTCGCCGGCATCAAGGCCGAGGGGTACACCTTCGTGCCGGCCTCGGAGCTGAAATGACCACAGTGTCGACTGTGAGACTTAGCGGCATCAGAGTGACAGACGTGAGACCGTTCGGTCGGAATATCTCTCATAAGACTGGAATACTGCTCCCATGACATGTGAGACCAACCGCAGAAGGATGCTGGCGCTCCTGGGCACTGGCGTTCTGGGAGCGGCAGTGTCCTCCTGCGGGCACGCGAACGTGACTCCGCCGGCCATGGGGGACGGGGCGACCACCCACCTGAGCCTTCACATCAGTGATGCTCAGGGCAACGCCCTCAACCTCGAGGCGCTGCGACGCATCCAGTCCAACGGCAAGGGCGAGGTCGGTTATGACGACGCGCTCCTGGATGCCAAGACCCTGGAGGTCATCGCCGTCGGTCCCCTCTACCAGGACGAAGGCGGCGTCATCGGCATTGATGTGCCTACCGGACGCGAGTGCACTCTGACCATGTCGTGGCCGACCAGTCATGGGTACTCGGCACTCATGGCGGATCTACCGTCCTCCGGCGAGCACGATCTCCTGGAGCTGGCGGCCCGAACCCTTCACGGGCGGCAGGCCGAGCGCCTCGCGCAGGCCACCGCGAAGGGGTACAAGGGGGCTGACGAGGCGGTGAAGCTGCGGGCATCCGCCCAGCAGTCCCTGGATGCCTGCTCCAAGGCCCAGGCCTGGACCGAGCGGGGCCGCCTGGCGAACTCCGCCCTGGACTCGGCCGCAGGGGCCCAGCTCTCCCTGGACCGGGCACTGGCCGCTCAGGCGCCGCAGGACGCCGTCATCGGGGTGACCTTCACTCGGGTGCCCACGTCCGCGGAGGTCACCGCCGCGCTGGCCCCCAGTGGTCCCGGGGGCGGTAAGCGGAAGGTGTCGGCTCGTCTCGTGATCAGTGACCCCAATGACGCCGAGGAGATGGCCGGATGGCGCAGTACGGTGGAGGCCCTGCACGCGCAGGGCGGGCAGGCCCTGGCCCAGATCTGCGACTCCCACGACATGGTCGCCCTGACCGACTCCGCCTGGGATACGCGGGTCGCTACCCTGATCAAGGCGCTTCCCAATGTCGACGCCTGGGAGGTCGGCAACGAGATCGGTGGGGACTGGCTGGGCGCCGGGCCGGTGGCCAAGGCTCAGCGAGCGGCCAAGGCCGTGCGCGAGCGCACCAGCGCCACGACGGTGCTCACCCTGTACTACCAGCTCGGGCAGGCGGACCCGACCTACTCCCTGTTCAGCTATGCCGCCAGGGAGATCCCTGCGTCGATCAGGGAACTGATCGACGTCGTGGGACTGTCCGTCTACCCCCAGCTCCATCCGCTGGGAACAGCCGCCGACCGAGTCCTCAGTACCCTGGAGACCGCCTTCGCCTCCTCCCGGATCGCCGTGACCGAGCTCGGGTACGGGGGAGCGGATCTCAACGCCGGTCCCTGGTGGTTCGGCTCGGCCTCCGACCCCGTGGCGGCCCGCACTGCCGTCGCTGAGCACGTCACCGGCGCGGCACTGGGGCGCTCTGACGCCTGGGGAGCCCCCTTCTGGTGGTACTACCTCGAGGACCAGATCGGAACCCCCGGAGGTCAGGTGGCTCCGGCGCTGGCCGCAGTGTCCACTGGCTTCTAGGACACGGGGCCGGTGGGCAATGCCTGGTCAGGCAGTGCCCACCGGCCCCTACTTCTGTGCCAGGACGAAGGGGTGGACCGCCTCCGCCCCCGCCTCGCGCAGGAGGGAGGCCGCCAGTGTGAGCGTCCAGCCGGAGTCGCTCCAGTCGTCCACGAGGACCACGACGCGCTCGCGCAGCTCGTCAAGGGCCTGGGCCGACCAGCCCTGGAGCGTCAGGCTGCGGGCCACCTGCGCCAGACGAAACGCAGAGCCCACATCGTGCTGCGGCGGCTCCTGACCGGACAGGCCCACGACGCCCAAGGGCTGTGCTCCCAGCTGTGCGGCTACGGCGTGCCCCAGCCGGCGAACCATGTGGGGGCGGGTGCGGGAGTCCACGACGACGACGGCCAGCGGCCTGCTCGGACGGCCCTGCCCGGCGGCTTCCTGCTCACCGCGGATGAGCTCAGCGAGCCGATCCACCGCCGCAAGCACCTGCGGCCTGATCGCCACCGGGACCTCGCCGTCAGCGCCGGAGCCCACCAGCTCGCGCAGCGCCACCGAGGTTCCCAATCCGTCCAGCCTGCCCACCGCCAACCCGGTCGCCGCCTGCCGGTCGGCTCTGATGCGGCCCTTGAGGTGGCCCAGGCCCAGCCGATCCATCCCGGTGGGCCACTGGCGGCGCGCCCGCAACTCGACCCCTGCGCGCCCCAGCGTCTGTCGGGCGGCACCGACCTGTTCCCGGTCGGGGGCGTCAACCAGGTCCAGGCCCCCGCACAGGTCGCAGGCGCCGCAGCGCCATCCCGGCTCAAGCAGGGGGTCATCGAGCACCGACCTTAAGAAGGCCATCCGGCAGGAGGATGAGCCCTGATATGGGGAGGGCTCAGTACCGAGACGCTCATAGGTGAGCATCGCCTCCTGCTCGGCGCGGCGCGCGGCCTCGACTCGCGCATAACGCTCGGCGTCATAGCACCAGGGGCGGCCAGTGGACTCCCAACCGCCACGAACCCGGCGCACGGCGCCGTCAACGTCAAGGACCTTGAGCATGGACTCCAGCCGGCTGCGTCGCAACGAGGTCACCGTCTCCAGCACCGCCGTGGACGCCGCTCCGCCACCGGTGGCCCTGCGCTCGTCCAGAGCATCGAGGACCACGCGAACCTGCTCCTCGGGTGGGAAGCCCTGCGATCCGAACCATTCCCAGATGGCCCGGTCCTCCGGGCCGGGCAGCAGGACCACCTCAGCCCGCTCCACACCACGACCGGCGCGACCCACCTGCTGGTAGTAGCTCACCGGCGAGGACGGGGCCCCCACGTGCACCACGAAGGCCAGGTCCGGCTTGTCGAAGCCCATGCCCAGAGCGGAGGTGGCCACCAGCGCCCTGACCCGGTTGGCCTTGAGGTCCTCCTCCAGGCACTCGCGCTCAGCGGCGTCGGTCTGCCCCGTGTAGGCGGCCACCTCCACACCGGCTGTGCGCAGGTGCTCGGCGACCTCCATCGCCGCCGAGACCGTCAGGCAGTAGACGATGCCGCTGCCGGGAGTGCCACCGATGTAGGCGGCCAGCCAGGCCAGGCGGGAGGCGGCATCAGGCAGCATCCTGACCCCCAGGTGGAGAGAGCCACGCTCCAGGGTCCCCCGCAGCACCAGGACCTGCTCACCGCCCGACCCGTCTGCCTCCAGGGACTCCCCCAGCTGCTCAGCGACATCGGCGCTGACCCGGGAGTTGGCAGTCGCCGTGGTCGCCAGGACCGGGGTGCGCGGCGGCAGGCCGGCCAGCAGGGTGCCGATGCGCCGGTAGTCAGGGCGGAAGTCGTGTCCCCAGTCCGAGATGCAGTGGGCCTCGTCGATGACGACAAGCGCGGCGCTCACAGCCAGGTGGGGGAGGACCTCATCACGGAAGACCAGGTTGTTGAGGCGCTCCGGGGAAACCAGCAGGACATCGACCTCACCAGCGCTCACCTGGTCCTGAATCTCATTCCACTGGGTGACATTGGCTGAGTTCATGGTCACGGCCCGGATCCCGGCGCGGCTTGCAGCGGCGACCTGGTCACGCATAAGCGCCAGTAGCGGCGAGATGATGACGCTCGCTCCGGCGCCGGAGCGAGCACCGGGGGAGGGCAGAGGGGAGCCCGGGCACCAGCCTCCCCAGCCCTCTCGCAGCAGGACCGTTGCCACGAAGTACACCGCCGACTTGCCCCACCCGGTGCGCTGGACCACCAGCGCGCGGCGGCGTGCGATGACCAGCGCCTCGATCGCCCGCCACTGGTCCTCACGCAGGCGCGCGTCGCTGCGACCCACGAGCTCGCGCAGGACGGCCTCGGCCCGCTCGCGCACGGGCGAGCCGGGCAAATCGGGGCACTCGGAGCACTCAGCGTCTTCAGGGTCCTGGAAGCCTGTGATCGTCACAGAACCACGGTAGCGTCGACGATCAAGACGGTACCGCCTTGGATACCCTTGGCCCATGGACCTCCTCATCATCGCCGTGCTGGGCACTCTGGCCATCGCTGCGGCCTCTCAGCTCAGCGACCGCATCGGGGTCGCCCCGGCGCTGATCCTCCTGGCGTGCGGCACGGCAGTGGGCTTCCTGCCCTTCATCCCGGCGATCGAGCTGAACCCCCAGGTGGTCCTGGAGGGGATCCTCCCCCCGCTGCTGTTCTCCACCGCGGTGAGTATCTCCACCATCAACTTCCGCCGCGAGCTCGCCCCGGTGGCAGTGCTGGCCATCCTGCTGGTTCCCCTGTCCGCCGCGGTGATCGGCGCGGTCCTCACCGTTCTGGTTCCGGGACTCTCCCTGGCCTGGGCCATCGCCATGGGGGCAATCCTCAGCCCCACCGACGCCGTGGCCATCTCCATCGCCCGCCGGCTGGGAGTCTCCCAACGCATCATCACTGTCCTGGAGGGGGAGGGACTGCTCAACGACGCCACCGCCCTGGTGGTCCTGTCCTCCGCGGTCTCCGCGGCCACCTCCGGTGGAGTGAGTGTCGCAGGCGTCCTGGGCGGTTTCGCCCTGGCGGTCCTCGTGGCCCTAGGGGTGGGGTGGCTCGTCGGCGAGGCGAGCCTGCGGGTGCGCTCCCACATCACCGACCCCACCGTGGACACGGTGGTGTCCTTCACCGTCCCCTTCCTCGCGGCGATCCCGGCCGAGCACATGCACGGCTCGGGTCTCGTGGCAGCCGTTGTCGCCGGGCTCATCACCGGCCACCGCGGTCCCCGGATGCTGCCGCCGGCGCACCGGGTGGCCTCACGCACCAACTGGCACACTGTCGAACTCACTTTGGAAGGACTTATCTTCCTGGTCATGGGGCTGGAGTTCTTCGGCGTCGTGGAGAAGGTCGGTGCCTCAGCTCTCGGTATTGTCCGGGCCATCGTGGTCGCTGTCGTCGCCGGGGCGCTGACCGTCGTCATCCGGGCGCTCGTGGTAGCACCCATGCTCAAGCTCCTCAGCCACCGGACCGCGCGCTGGGCGATTCACTGGCAGGAGAACGAGGAGGCCATCCACCAGTTCCAGAACCGCTGCTCGGCCATCGTGCGCGGAGAGTCCGAGATGCCCCCGGTCCCTTTGGGACCGGCGCCCCTTCGCGCAGGTCCAGCGTAAGCTCCGCCGGGCAACCAACCACGAGAGCATCGCTCGGCGCGCACGCAGCCTCTCCAGCCGAGTCAGACGTAGGGGCGCCGACCTGGACTACTTCGCAGCCGAGCCCCTGGGCAGACGTGAGGGAGCCGTCATCGTCTGGGCGGGCATGCGCGGCGCCATCACGCTGGCAGCCGCCCAGACCCTGCCGGTCACAGCGCCTCACTACTCCTTCCTGCTCCTGGTGGCCATGCTCGTGGCCGCCGGCTCACTGACGATCCAGGGACTCACGCTGCCCGCCCTGGTCCGTCTCGCCAGACCCGCCATGGCCGGTCCCGCCGACGAGGAGGAGAAGGCCGCCGTCATCTCCCTGCTGGTCAACGCCGCCCGCGATATCGCCTCCTCCGACACTCGTGGCGCCTCCCAGCAGGCCGCCCCCACAGTGCTCACTGGTGCCTCAGGCCCCAACGCCTCAGACGCACAGACGACGACGAGCGCTCCGGGCCTGGACAAGGAGCCACAGGCCGCCCCTGAGAACACCGAGAGCCTCAGCCTCACCACTGAGTCGCACGGCCTCGTGCACAGGCAGGAGGGCAATGACGTCGTCGTCTCGCCGGCAGCCGTTGCCAAGGCCTGGGCCGACCCCACCTGGCGCCACGACGAGCTCGCCCCCATGCGAGAACGCGCCCTGGACATGATCCGAGCCCAGCGCGAGGCCCTTCTCGACGCCGGCGACGAGGGCCTCTACTCGGCCGACTCCCTGGAGCACGCCCTGAACCGCCTCGACTACCAGGAGATCATGCTCACCAGCGATCCGCACTGACAACGACCCCAGCAGGACACGGCGACCGCCGCCCTCGGCGCCGCACTACCACCGGATGGACGGCCCAACCGCCGTGGGCGGACCGAGCCGTAGACTTCTGGCGTGAACGCGAACCTGCCCCTGAGACCGGACCTGGAGGGCGAGGCCCCCTACGGGGCTCCCGAGATCGACGTCCCCGTGCGGCTGAACGTCAACGAGAACCCCTACCCGCCCTCGGCCGCGGTCATCGAGTCGATCGGCACCGCCGTGGCTCAGGCTGCCCAGGGGCTCAACCGCTATCCGGAGCGGGACTTCCCCCGGCTGCGGGCCGCGCTCGCGGACTATCTCGAGGCCGAGTCCGGCGCGCACCTGGCTCCCGAGCAGATCTGGGCGGCCAATGGCTCCAACGAGGTCATGCTCCACGTGCTCCAGGCCTTCGGTGGTCCCGGGCGCACCTGCCTGACCTTCACCCCCACCTACTCGATGTACCCCGAGTACGCCCGCGACACCCTGACCGACTACGCCACCCGAGCGCGCCGCCAGGACTTCACCCTCGATACGGACGCCGCGGTGGCCGCGATCAACGAGCTGCGGCCGGCCGTCATCATCCTGGCCAGCCCCAACAACCCGACCGGAACCGCCCTGCCGCTGGAGGACATCACGCGGATCCTTGAGGCCGCCCGCGGCCACGGCCCCTTGCGCGGAGCCGAGATCGGCTCGCCCGCCCGGGCCAGCGACTGCGTCGTCGTCATCGACGAGGCCTACGCTGAGTTCCGCCGCCCGGGCGTGCCCAGCGCCCTGGAGCTGGTGGGGCCGGCCCATCCGCACCTGGCCGTCACCCGCACCATGTCCAAGGCCTTCGGAGCGGCCGGCCTGCGCCTGGGCTACCTGGCCGCCGACCGCGCCCTGGTAGACGGCTGCGCGTGGTGCGCCTGCCCTACCACCTCTCCGCCGTCACCCAGGCCGCCGCCCTGGCCGCCCTGTCCCACCGCGACGAGCTCATGGCTCAGGTGGCCTCCCTGCGCGATGAGCGCGATGCCTTTGTGGAGTGGCTACGCTCCCAGGGCCTGAGCGCGCACGCATCGGACGCCAACTTCGTCCTGTTCGGGCCCTTTCCCGATCGCGAGGCCGTCTGGCAGGCCCTGCTCGACGCCGGGGTTCTCATCCGTGTCGTCGGCCCCGAGGGTTTCCTGCGCGCCAGCATCGGCACGCCGGAGGAGATGGCACGTCTGCGTGGTGCCCTGGCCACGGCCATCGGCGGATGACAAGGATGCCGTCAGCGATCTGCGCCTGGGACCGGTAGGGTTGCCATCGATTGAGATACCTGTCAACCACTGTGCTGAAGAAGCACGACACACGATGCTGAGGACGCACCTATGAGCCGCACCGCGCGCATTGAGCGAGCCACGAGCGAGTCAAGCGTCGTCGTCGAGATCAACCTCGATGGCACGGGCCAGACCGACATCTCCACCACCGTCCCCTTCTACGACCACATGCTCACCGCGCTGGGGCGCCACTCACTCATCGATCTGACGGTGCGCGCCACCGGTGACACCGAGATTGACGTGCACCACACCGTGGAGGACACCGCCATCTGCATCGGTGAGGCCCTGCGCGTGGCGCTGGGGGACAAGCGCGGCATCCGCCGCTTCGGCGAGGCCAGCGTTCCCCTGGACGAGGCCCTGGCTCATGCCGTCGTCGACATCTCCGGGCGCCCCTACCTGGTGCACGAGGGGGAGTCCGAGGCCTTCATCCACCACCTCATCGGCGGTCACTTCACCGGTTCCATGGTGCGCCACGTGCTGGAGGCCATCGCCTACCATGCCGGCATCTGCCTGCACGTGCGGGTCCTGGCCGGTCGCGATCCCCACCACATCGCCGAGGCCGAGTTCAAGGCCCTGGCTCGCGCCCTGCGTGCAGCCGTGGAGGACGACCCCCGCGTTGAGACCATCCCATCGACGAAGGGAAGCCTGTGATGGACCAGACCCCCCGACCCGACGAGAGTCGCGACGACAACCAGGACCACCAGCGCGACCTGGACGCCGAGTTCGCTGCCCTCATGGGCGACGTGGAGATCCCCGCCGACCTCTCGGATGAGGACCTGGGGGATGTGCAGGAGGCCGGCAGTGAACCGGGCCGGCAGACCCCGGTGGAGGACGACTCCGTATCGACCGGCTCTACGGGGGGAGAGCGGGCCGGCAGACATCAGGTCCGACGACGTCCCCCACAACACCTACCATCCCCTGAACGGGGGACAGGGGCGAGCGGAGGATGCTCAAGGCTCGTCCCGGCTCACTGATGCCCAGGAGGCGCAGATCGCCGCCGCGGCCGACTCCCTGAGCGCCTACGTGCCCGATCAGTCCGAGGAGGAGGCTCCCCGGGCGGTCAAGGTCGCCGTCGTCATGACGCCGCTGAACCGGGCCGACGGCCTGGCCGGAATGTGCTCCCTGCTGGACCTCGACTGCACCGTGGTGCCCTCCTCCAGCGGGACCTTCGCGGTCAAGCAGTTCGTCTCCGCCCACTCGGACTGGGATGTGGCCGAGCTGCTTGGCGGCTCCGACTCCGAGCCCGCAGAGGCCGCGGAGCTGGCCGCCCAGCTCTCTCGTCTGTCACGGGCCGGGGCGGTGCTCATGACGGCCGACCTGGCCACCGACGTCGGTATCGAGTCCGGTCTGTCCGGGACGATCACTGCTCGTCACTTCACCAACGGTCAGCCCGGCGAGGAGGCATCGGCGGGGCTCCTGCTGGCCTCCATGGATCAGGTCGTCGAGGACATCCTCCTGGGAGTCATCGATGCCGACGACGTCCCCGGAGCGGTGAAGTCCTCCGAGATCCAGCCGCCCCGCGCGATGCGCTGGTTCGGACGCGGCCTGCGCCGTCCCCCGCAGTGACCCCACCGGCACACGCCGCCCGCTGCCCCCTGGCGGGCAGCGGCCCCTATCCGGCGTAGGAGCTCGTCCGCTGCCCGTCCTTGTCGGAGGCGATGCAGGAGAAGCCTCGCTTCCCGGCGTTCCACCTGGCCTCCCCGGGCCCAGCACCGACGTGTTCGGATTACTGGCCCCGTACTGTTGAGCGGCCTGTGCGGTACAGGTGGCCTGCACGTTGGGATCGGCCGCCAGGTCGTCATCGCTGGACCCTGAGGTGCTCTCCGCTAGGGTCCCCACCTGGAAGACCTCCCAGGAGTGGGGCTCGTTGCAGCTGACCTTCCTGGCCGTGGTCTGACCCGAGATCGAGGTGGTTCCCGCCAGGCAGGTACCCACCGGGTGCGGTGGGGTCGAGGAGTTGTCCTGACTCGACGACGAGGGCTGGGAGACGGCCCCCGACGCTCTGGTGGCACTGGCCGCAGGAGCCAGACGGGCACCCGCCACCCATCCTGCGCTCAGACCGACGATCAGGCCGACAACCGCGCCGATCGCCGCGGAGCGCAGAGCGGTCCGCCTCCGTTCTCGGCTAGAGAGTTGCAGCGACTGACGCTGCTGCGCTGACACGGGCGCGTTCAGCAGCGCCTTGTCGGAGCGCTCCAGCCCGCCTGAGACGATGGAGGGCGCCGAGGCGGCGGACCCCGAGGAGCCGGTGGGGCGGACCGGGAAGACGGAGTCCGATGCCGCCCACTGCGATGCGCCGCTAGGAGCGTACGAGTTGGGTGAGCCCGCCTCTTCACTGCGCGGAGGCGGCGCGAGCCCGGCCTCAACCAGCCGCAAAGAGGTCACTGGCCCGCCGACAGCCAGGTTCCCCGTCCCCAGAGCCTCACGGATCTGCCCCAGGGCTCCGGTGAGCTCCGTGCCGTTGCGGTAGCGGTGCGTGGGATCCGGAGCCATCGCCTTGCTCAGGATCGGCAGCAGGATCTCAGGGACATTCGGGTCGGTGAGGTCCAGGGGATCGTCGAGGGACCGGACGATCTCCGGCAGGCTGCGCTGCACTCCGTCGCGACCACGCCGAGGACCCCGGCCCGTCAGCAGGGCAAAGAGCACCGCCCCCATGGACCACACGTCCCCCTCGGGGCCGGGGCTGGCCAGCATGAAGGCCTCCGGCGCGGCGAAGTCGGGGGTGAGGCACTCCAGGGTCACGGTGGGGTCCTGACCCTCGCGCTGGACAGCGGCGATACCGAAGTCCGACAGCCGAGGAGAGCCGTAGGAGTCCAGAAGGATATTGGCTGGTTTGACGTCCCGGTGCGTGACGCCGGCTGTATGGGCAGCTCCCAGGGCCGAGGCAGCGGCCTCCACCAGGGCCACGGCGTCGGAGGCGGGTGTCGGGCCACGCGAGACGAGGTCGTAGAGGCTGCCGCCCGCGCACAGCTCCATGACGAGGTAGGGGCGCAGATCGGGCAGCTTGCCGGTATCCACCAGCGAGACGACGTGAGGATGCCCCGAGATCCTCGAGGCCGCCTGCACCTCGCGCATGAAGCGCCGCTCATTGCGGGGATCGTCCAAGGGGCGGGAGTCCACCTTGACGGCGACCGGGCGCTCCAGGGAGTCCTGGACGCCGGCATAGACCGTGGCGAAGCCGCCACGCCCCAGCACCGAGGTGATCCGCACCCCGGGAATGGAGAACGGCGCAGCACTGCGCGACCCGCTGGAACTGCCCGAACCTGCCCCCGCCGCTGCGGGGGAGTGGCTCGCGGAGGCCTGAGAAGACGGTGGAGGAGGGGAAGCCGGCCAAGGTGGCGCAGACGCCTGGCCGGAGGGGAACTGCATGCTCACAGACGAATACTCGCCCATCTTGGGGGAATCGTGAAAGGAAGCCGGCGACCTGGATCCAGATCGCACGTGTGCCCCCGTGCCTTCGCGCTGTTCCCGCGCGAGGCTGTGACCAGCTCGACGCGCTACCCGGACCGTCCGGCCAAGGCGGCTGAGCCGGTGCCACAGGCCCCGGTTCTGCGCATGTCACAGGGCGTTTCAGAGTGTGGAGGATACTCGGAACGATCTTCCGGGACGGTAGGGTATGTCACATGCAAGCGCCACGCGTCACCGTCCTGTCTTACGGATCCGGCAATGTCCGCTCGGCGGTGCGTGCTCTGGAGCGCGTCGGAGCACAGGTGACCCTCACCAGCGACCCGCACGAGGTCGCCGAGGCCGACGGACTCGTGGTACCCGGGGTGGGCGCATTCGGCGCGGTCATGGAGCAGCTGCGGGCAGTCGACGCGCCTCGGCTCATCGAGCGGCGCCTGGCCGGCGGCAGGCCGGTCCTGGGAATCTGCGTGGGCATGCAGGTCATGTTCGAGCGCTCCCAGGAGCATGGGACCGCTGAGGATGGGCTGGGACAATGGCCCGGCACCGTGTCCCGCCTGAAAGCCGACGTCGTTCCGCACATGGGATGGAGCCTGGTCCGGCCTCCCGCCGCCTCCGTTCTGTTCGACGGCGTCGCCGAGGAGCGCTTCTACTTCGTCCATTCCTATGCGGCCACCCAGGACCCCGCCGAGCTGCTCGGTCCCGGTCCCACCCGACTGCCTCAGGTCACCTGGGCCACTCACGGTCACGACTTCATCGCCGCCGTGGAGAACGGCTCCCTGTGCGCCACGCAGTTCCACCCTGAGAAGTCCGGTGACGCAGGGGCTCAGCTGTTGCGCAACTGGCTGACGACTCTCTGACCACACCCGAGCCATCCCACGATCACTGCAGGAGACACCCATGCTCACTCTACTTCCCGCCGTCGATGTCGCCGATGGCAAGGCCGTCCGCCTCCTTCAGGGAGAGGTCGGCTCAGAGACGGACTACGGCAGTCCCGTCGACGCCGCCCGGGACTGGGTGCGCGCCGGGGCCGAGTGGATCCACCTGGTGGATCTCGATGCCGCTTTCGGGCGCGGCTCCAACCATGAGCTGCTGGCGCGCATCGTCGGCGAGGTCGGTATCAAGGTGGAGCTCTCCGGGGGGATCCGTGATGATGCCTCACTGGCCCGCGCCCTGTCCGCCGGAGCCGCGCGGGTCAACCTGGGCACGGCGGCGCTGGAGGACCCCGAGTGGACTGAACGGGTCATCGCCGAGCACGGGGAGAAGATCGCCGTCGGCCTCGACGTGCGCGGCTCCACCTTGGCGGCCCGCGGCTGGACCAAGGAGGGCGGAGACCTGTGGGAGACCCTCGAGCGGCTCAACGCCGCAGGATGCGCGCGCTACGTCGTCACCGACGTGACCCGGGACGGGACGCTGAGCGGCCCCAACACCGCCCTGCTCACCGAGGTCTGCCAGCGCACCGCGGCACCGGTGGTCGCCTCCGGCGGTATCGCCCACCTCGACGATCTGGTCGCGCTGCGTCGCCTGGTGCCGCTGGGACTGGAGGGCGCGATTGTCGGCAAGGCGCTCTACAACGGCAACTTCACCCTTCAGGAGGCGCTGGTCGTGGCCGGTGACGAGGAGAGGCGCGAGCCTTCGCGGGCGCGTTCCTGACCTTTGCCCGACCCTGTCTGAGACTGCTCCGAGATCGCTCCGTGGCTGCGACGCGGGCGGACTACGGGCGCCCCGGACGCTTCGGGCGCTGCCAGTGCCTGATGACGCCTCGAAGCGCGGTGGCGAAGACGACGCCGGTGGTTGCCAGGTAGGTGCCGTAGTGCTGACGGGTGATCGGTCCCAGCGGCTTGCCCAGTGTCTTGACGATGGCGGTGGAGGCTGCCATGCGCGCGGCACGCTCCCCGGCTGCATGAAGGACGACAGAGGGCAGAGGCAGGTTGCTGCGCCCGGATTCGGCGGCGAAGAGCTTCACCGGAATCCCGGTCAGTGCTTGCTTCCAGTACCCGCGTGGCCCTCGGCTCAGGTAACGGGATGTCGCCGCCCTCATCTCCGGAGCGGTCCACGGCGCGGGAGGCTGGAGTCCACTCCGAGTCAGCAGGTGCGTAACCGCCACTCCGGTGACCGAGCCCGCCACCACCATCGCCGCCCGCCGCCACATCCGCTCGGGGTGGGTCAGCCCCAGCCAGACCTGGCTCATCTCCGCCATGATCGGGAAGGAGATGGCCTCAGCCATGCCCCAGACGAACATCACGGCGTCTCCGCGACCGCCCTCCATCGCGGTGTGCAGGACGGTGAAGACGTCTGAGACCGGCTCGGGTCTGCGAGGACGCTGGAGCATCTCCATGATCCGCTCGCGCGCCAGGTCGCTGACGCCCTCCACGTCATCACTGGGGGCGATCGGCTCACCGACACGGACCTCGACGGGGGAGTAACGTGGCAGGCCACCCTTCTTCGGCATCATCTCTCGCGTCCCCACCAGCGCGACCGGCAGCACCGGGATCCCGAAGTCTCGTGCGAGCCGGGCGGCCCCGGAGTGAAAGCGGCTCATGTGGCCGTCCGTGGAGCGGGTGCCCTCGGGGAAGATGAGAATACTCATCGACTCGGCCACCCGATTGGCCAGTGTTCCCCGCAGCTCCTCGTAGGCGCCCTCGCCGTCGCGCCGCACCGGATAGGCGCCCAGCAGCCCCCTGGCCACGAGGCGACGCGAGCGACGGGTGAACCAGTAGTCCTGGGCAGCGACGGTGACCACCCTCATGAGGGTGGGGGAGGCACTCATCATTGCGATCGTGTCCGCATGGGAGCCGTGGTTGGCAACGACGACGTAGGGGCCGTCGGTCTCGAACTCGCCCTCGACCCGCACGCCCCCGAACGGAGCGATGACGGCGGACCAGAAACGCTGCCGCAGCACCGCGCGCCAGGTGACCTTCTGGGGTGTTCGCACGATCGATTGCAGGCGGCGTCCGGCTGAGGCGATCTCGGCCGAACCTGGAACCGAGGGAATCTGAAGGGGCATCGGGCTACCTTTCCGTGGGTGGTGCTGGCGATTGAAGGAGACGGCTCGGAGTCGAGAGGGACAGGGCTGGGGCGGACGGCTGCGAACCGTCCCACTCACCCCATGACGGCGGCCAGAGGCAGGACCAGGAGCAGGGAGTCGACGCGGTCCAGCAGACCTCCGAACCCGGGCAGCCAAGCACCGGCGTCCTTGACTCCGGCTGTGCGTTTGACGAGAGACTCCAGCAGGTCCCCCAGGACTCCGCCCAGACCGACGGCGATCACCAGGCCGGGCGTGATCTGGCCCAGCAGGGTGAGAATGAGGGTGGCCCCGATGACGGCCCCCGCCAGTCCGCCGAGCGTCTTGTTCGGGGACAAGGGGGACAGCGGTCGTCGTGCCCAGGCCATGGGGCGCAAGAAGGTCCCGCCGGCCCACGCGGCCACATCGGCGGCCGCAGCCGCGAAGGCGATGAGGAACGCGTCGTGCCACAGCACCACGAGGTGCGCCAGGGACCAGGGAATCCAGATCGAGGCGAAACCGGCGATCGTCGCCCTCCTCAGACCATGCTCGACGTCGCCGGACAGGATGGCGGGCACGGCGCACACGAGCACCGTGAGCGGAGCCAGCGCCATGAGTCCCGGGCGCAACCAGGCGGCTAACGGATAGATCACCGCCAGTGACGCCAGCATCAGGGTCTCCGCCCTGGGCAGCCGAGTGAGTCGGGAGAGCTCACGAACCGACTGCAACCCGAGGGCGGTGGCAAGCAGCGCCGTCGTCCCCCGTCCGACCCAGATAGGAATGCCGACCGCCGGGATAATGATGGCCCACGTCGTCCAGCGGCGGCGCAGCTCCGCCTTACGGGACAGAGCCACGCCGATGCCGGCCAGGAGCAGGATCGCCACGGCCGTGGCCGCAAGGAACACCGCTCGGCCCGTGAGGACCCACCCCGGCCCGGGAACGGTTATGGTCCACGAGCGGTTGCCGCCCACGATCCAGTCGATCACTCCGCCGTCTGCCTCATGCCCCTCCCAGGAGCTGATCGCGGTGTTCACGACTGGGCTCCCGGGGCGGCCTCGTCCTCAGGGGCACTGCGGCCGATGAGGCTGATGTCCTGCGGCGGCGGTGGGGCCATGGTGTCGGCCATGGCCGGGCCGGTGCGTCCTGCGAGCGCGGCGGCGGTTCGCGCCAGCCGTACGCAGGCCGTCGCCGCCGAGCCCACGATGATGACCCAGGCGATGATCGACAGATACTGGGGGAGGGCGGCCCCTACGACCGCGGCCAGGCACCGCTCGGTCTTGCCGAACGGGCCGCCGTTGAGCCTGGCGGCGCCAGCGCCTGCGGCGGCCAGGGAGATGAAGGTCGGTAGTGTTGCTGTCGCTAGAGCGATGAGGGTCAGGTAGACCGTGGTGGTCGATGAACCGGTGCGCAGGGCGAGGCCCACGAGACCGGCCATGATGAACAGGTCGGAGAGCCGGTCTCCGATCTCGTTGAGGACGAAGCCGAAGGGTCTCGATACTCCACGGGCCCGAGCCACGGCGCCGTCGAGATTCGCGCCCCCGAGCCGGGCGGCCAGCAGGATGAATGCCAGAATCCACCAGCCCATGACCAGTGCCCCGCAGCCCAGCGCGGCAGCGATGACGCCGACGGCAGTCCACACGTCAGGGGAGATGCCGCGGCGCACTGACGCCTGGATGATGACCCCCAGCCTGCGGGTGTACCAGTACTTCAACGAGTAGAGCGATACCACCTCAGCAGGCTATCGAGCCACGTCCTCGAAGGTGAGTGATTGGTCCGGAAGATACTGGGGAGTAATCCCCAGGGCTCGGACACGCTACGGTGAGTGCCATGAGCACGTCTTCGGATCAACCGCTGCCGACTGCGCGGCCTGAGGCAGCACCCCAGGTGGCTGCCGCCATAGCCGCACGGGCCAAGCTGGAGCGTCTTCTGGCTGCGCCTGCCCCCTTCGCCGACGACGATGGCTCGATCAGTCCAGAGGTGCGCCAGGCGCTGGAGGCTGTGGACCTGCCGCGTCATCAGTACCTCGATGAGCTGTGGGCGGCCCTCGTCGCTGGCCGGCTGATCGTTCCCGTGGCCGCTCACGCCCTTCCCGGACGCCTGGAGGGGAGTCTGACGCAGTCCGCGGGCCTGCCGCATGGCCCGTCGGGCGACGGCGCACCGCAGGTCCCGGCTCATGAGGTGCACACCGCCGACGCCTGCCAGGACGCGGCGACCCTGGCGGTGAGCCTGCCCGACGGGCACATCGCCCTACCGGTATTCACCAGCGCTGAGGCCATGAGCCGCTGGCGCAGCGACGTGCGTCCCGTGCCCGTCTCGCCCCAGCGAGCGGCCCAGGTCGCCTGCCTGTCCACCGACCAGCTGTGGGTCCTCGACCCCGGTAGCCGGGACCTGCGACTGCCGCGTCCCGCCGTCGTGGCCCTGGCCGGGGGAGAGGAGTGGGTGCCCTCATGGCGCAACGAGCCGGTTCAGGCCGAGGTACGTGCCCAGCTCCAGGAGGTCGACGGCGTCACCGGCGTGGCCTTCGGACCCGGTGAGAGCGCCGAGCTGCGGGTGTTCATCCGCATTGACGCCGCAGGCGGTCGCGCCGGTGTGGCCCGCAGCCTGGAGGGCTGTCAGTACGTCATGATCAACCCGGCCTGGGGCGACCTCATCGACACCGTGGAGCTGTGTCCGCTTCCCGCCTGATCCGAGCGGCTGGAACCCGATCTCAGGAGCGCCCCAGGATACGGGCCTCCCACTGCTCGACCTGTCCGTAGTGGTCCTCCAGCGGCCCGGCCACCTGGTCGAAGCGGGCAATGACATCGCGCAGAGCCTGGCTGTCCTGGGGGCGTTCGGCTCTCTGGGCGATGCGGGCACAGGCCTCAGCGATCGTTCGGATCTGGGTGAGGTCTCGGGTCGAGACCGTCACCCGGCCGGGACCCGGGTCCCTCGTGGTGCTCCAGTCGGTTCCTGCCTCACGGGAGAGGGCGGAATCGTCGTCGGACGCGCCATTGGGGTCCGGGGTCTCACGCTGTTCCAATCCATGACTGCGGAGCGTAAGGCATCCGATTCGACCAGGCCACCGAAAAAAACGTGTGTTGGAATAGTTCCGATGAGCACGAAGTCGACCACCACAGTCCCATCTCGTCCGGACCCGGCGTCAACACCCGGTATCCGGCATGATGTCAATGGCGGCACCCAGCCCCCGGCGGCGAGCCGTGAGCCGTTGGTGAGTGCCTGCGACCTCAGTGTCGGATACGGTGACCAGCCGGTCTGCGCCCCGGCGACCTTCGATCTGCTTCCCGGCCAGGTGCTGGCCCTCGTCGGGGTCAACGGGGCCGGCAAGTCGACGATCCTGCGTACCTGCTGCGGGCTACTGCGTCCGTTGTCGGGGCAGGTTCACGTACTCGGACACGTCCCGGATCCGCGCTCAGGCGCCCAGCGCGCCGCCCTCGCCACGGATTTGGGGCAGGAGTCCTTCTTCCCCACCCTGACCGTCGCCGAGCACCTGCGGATGGTCTGCTTCGGGCACGGCGTCGTCGAGGCTGATGAGCGGGTCAGTGACCTGCTGGAGGACTTGGAGCTGCGGCAGCTCGCGGGGCACCTTCCCGAGGAGCTCTCCTCGGGGCAGCGGCGTCGACTGGCGCTGGCCTCAGTCCTGGTCCGGCCCCGCAGGCTGCTGGTCCTCGATGAGCCCGAGCAGCGCCTGGATCGGGTGACCCGTCTGCTCCTGGCCGACATGCTCGTTGAGGAGCGTGAGGCCGGTGGGGGAGTGCTCATGGTTTCCCATGACCCGGAGATCGTGGAGGAGGCGGCCACTGACGTGCTCCTCGTCGGACGCGACACCCGGATGCTCAGCGTGGACGACGGCGTGCGCGCCATTGAGGAGGGGCTGAGGTGACGCCGCTGGGTGACCGGACGGCGCCGGTCCTCCCCACCGAGCTGGAGACGATGGCCCTTCCCGATGGGGCCGCGTTGCGCACGTGGGTGCGGCGCCGTACTCGGCGGCACCTCCACGGTGTCTGGGCGCTCGTGGGGGACGTCTACTCCGTACTCCTGACACTCATCGTCGTCGTAACGATCCTGGCCCCGTATCTGCGCCGGATGCTCGTTGCTCAGCCTGGCTCAGTCGGGGCCGGTGCGCTCGGCGACTTCGCCACGGTGGGCCTCGACCCCGGGTGGGGGTTCCTGGCGCTGATCGTGCTGCTGGCGGCGGTCGGTGTCGGTTCACTCGGCCGGCTCGGCCCCCTCTTCCTGCGCCCCCACGAAGCGGCCTGGTGGCTGCCCATGCCTGGAGACCGGGGCAGTCTCTTGGTGCCGGTGGCCCGCGTCGAGTACCTCATCGCAGCCACCGTGGGAGCCACGGCGGGCGTGCTCCCGGCGGTGGCGGCCGGAGGCGGCTGGCTCGCCGCCATCGCGTGGCCTGCCCTGCTTTCGGCCGCGACCTGCCTGGTGCTCACCGAGCTCATCAAGACCCAGATTCATGACCGCGATGTCGATCCACTGCGGCGCTGTCTCATCGTGGCGGGGGCCGCAGCATGCCTGGCCGGTGTGGCGCTTCCCTTTCCGCGCTCCCCTGCTCGGCAACACGGTGGTCGCCCTCCTGGCCGGGGCACTGGCCTTCCTGGCCGTGCTGGGATGGCGGCGCGCCAGAGGCAGCCTGGGTAAGGTGCATGATGCTGCGCTCCTGGCCGTCGTCGCTCGGTCCTTCGGCGCGCACGTCTCGCTGCTGTCGTTGGACACCAGGGCCCTGGGGCGGCTGCTCTCCCCGAATCCCACCCGGCCCGCGGATCCTTCGCCGCTGCGGGCGGCGCGGATCGGGAGCCGACTGCCCCGACCCCTGGGGGTGCTGATAGCAGTGGCTCAGGCGGACTGGATCCTGCTGCGTCGCCAGCGCAGGCGCCTGCTTCAGATGGGGGTCGGGCTGGCCATCGCGATGCTGCCGCTGCTGTCCGGGACGGTCGGCGCCCCGCTGCGCGCCGTCGGCTACCTCATCGGAGGCTGGATCGCGACCCTGGCCGTTGCCGAGCCGGCGCGCCAGGCCTGGTTCGACGGTGGTCCTGACGCCTCCTGGCCGGTGGCGCCCTGGGTGGTGCGAGCAGGCCACCTGCTCGTGCCGGCCGTCCTCATGAGCGCCTGGTCCCTGCTGAGCCTGGCCCCGGCCATGGCGGCCCTCGGGGCCGCGGCCGTCTGGAAGGGGCTGGTCATCGTGGTCGCCCTGGCCCTGGTGAGCGGCTGGGCCTGGGCAGGGGTGGCGCTGCGCTCCGGCTACCGGGAGATGCCCGACTTCGCTGCCGGACTCATCACCTCTCCCATGGGCTCCCTGCCGCCGGGAGTGGTGCAGATGCTGACTCAAGGGCCCGACGCCGTCGTCGTCGGAGCACTGACCGCCGCGCTCGTCGCCAGTGGAATCGCGGTGCCGACGACGACGCTGCTCGGGATCCAGGCCGCCGCCGGCGCCATCGCCGTCGTATGGGGAGTCCGCACGAACCGCAGGGCCTCCTGACGACCGGCTTCGCCTCGATGTCCCCCTCATACGTGGGAGGACTCACGCCAAGAGGGGCGAGAGGACGGTCGGGAGCGAGCCCGCGTCCTGGTAGTATCCCTCACTGACCACCCGGGGTTCGCCCCGGTGCGCAAGCGGAGCGATCCCACCTGGGTTCCTTTCGGGAATCGGGTTCATGCGAGGGTGACCAGCCCTTCGCGGTCCCTGCTCGGCCACGGCCGTGCGGTGATCGCGCTCATCACGAGGCCTCCGACCTGTGCAGCAGGAACGGGGGCCTCTCCTCGTTCCGCAACCATCCGTGACTCAGAGTGAGGAACCGACATCAGCGAGCCCCGTATCAACGAACGGATCCGCGTTCCCGAAGTGCGTCTCGTCGGCCCCAGCGGCGAGCAGGTCGGCGTTGTCCGCGTGGAGGACGCCCTGCGTCTGGCTGAGGAGGCCGATCTCGACCTGGTCGAGGTGGCACCCGACGCCCGCCCCCCGGTGTGCAAGCTCATGGACTACGGCAAGTTCAAGTACGAGTCGGCCATGAAGGCGCGCGACGCGCGACGCAACCAGGCAAACACCCAGCTCAAGGAAATCCAGTTCCGCCCCAAGATCGATGAGCACGACTACGCCACCAAGCGCGGCCACGTCGAGCGATTCCTCAAGGGCGGGGACAAGGTCAAGTGCATCGTCCGCTTCCGCGGCCGTGAGCAGTCCCGGCCCGAGCTCGGTATCAGGCTCCTGCAGGGCCTGGCCGAGGAGATGGCCGAGCTGGGCACCATCGAGTCCCACCCCCGTCAGGACGGCCGCAACATGGTCATGGTCCTGGCCCCGGTCCGCAAGAAGGCCGAGGTCAAGTCCGACCAGCGCCGCCGCCGCGAGGAGGCCCGCGCCGCCCGCCGCGCCGAGAAGCACGCGGGCCGGGCACCCAAGGGCGCCAAGGCCTCGGACGGAGAGTCTGCCGGCGAGAACGCCTGAGAGCGCCCGAGGGCGCACTCGACACTCACCTGACACCACCGACCCACCCCCCCTCGCCACCGTGAGCGGGGTCCGCAGTCCCGGCGACCACTGGTCTCCCAGGGACCGAGAAGAGGAAATTACCCATGCCGAAGAACAAGACGCACTCCGGTGCCAAGAAGCGCTTCCGGGTCACCGGCAGCGGCAAGCTCATGCGCGAGCAGGCCAACAAGCGCCACCTGCTGGAGGTCAAGTCCTCCCGCCGCAAGCGCAAGCTGTCCCAGGACCAGCCGGTCGCCCCGGCCGACGTCCGCCAGGTCAAGAAGCTGCTCGGTCGCTGACCGCCCAACCCACCAAGGAGTCTCACCATGGCACGTGTGAAGCGGGCTGTTAACGCCCAGAAGAAGCGTCGTTCCGTTCTCGAGAAGGCCTCGGGCTACCGCGGCCAGCGCTCGCGCCTCTACCGCAAGGCCAAGGAGCAGGTCACCCACTCCGGCGTCTACGCGTTCCGCGACCGTCGCGCCCGCAAGGGCGACTTCCGTCGCCTGTGGATCCAGCGCATCAACGCTGCCGCCCGCGCCGAGGGCCTGACCTACAACCGCTTCATCCAGGGTCTTGGCCTAGCCGGCGTGGAGATCGACCGTCGCATGCTCGCCGAGCTGGCCGTCAACGAGCCCGCGGGCTTCAAGGCCCTCGTGGAGGTGGCCCGCAAGGCCCTCCCCGAGGACGTCAACGCCCCCAAGGCCTGACATACGTCAGCGGGCCGATGGCCTGCTGAACAGAACTTGACGATGGTGGTGCCGTCACCCTGACCAGGGTGACGGCACCACTGATGTTTTCTAACTGTTGTGTGTCATGAGGTGCAGGGGCAATGGAGTCTGGGCTGTCAGGATGGCTGGTGCGGAAGCATCCTTCCAACTGGAGAAAACCCAAATCGATGGTGAATTGAGGTTGGGAATCATTACTGATGAGGCGGATCGGATTAGAAGTGGGATACGGAGGTCCTAGAGCTGCGTAGCGCCAATACGATCCTGAAGAGTGCGTCGACTTGTCCATCGCGGTGAAATGTGAGCGCCATCTCGCTGATCTGCAGTACATCGGAACCAAGAAGGAGGAGTTCGAGGGCCTGGCCGGTATGCGCCACGCTCAGTAAGGTCGGTGTACAGGTCGCCCCCCCGAGTTCCTGACTTACGCCTGCCGTAGCCGGCTCCCCATCCTCAGGAGCCTGCGCGACAAAGTCCTCAAGAAAGAGGTTGGACGAGTCCTTGAGAACCAGCTACTCGGTTCTGGGGGCCTGCAAGATGCACATGATGTGGGGCCGACCTGAGGCCGCCGAGCGTCACGGTGCCGGTCACGTGGTCCGGTGCACCGCCCGTGTAACTCATGGGAGACCTGGGTCTGCGCGGAGTCAGAGACGCTCCAAGTCGCCTAGAACCACCCGCTCGGCACCCGAGAACCGGTGCCCGGCTGACCTGACGGGCCTAGCGCATCACTTGCGACCGCGGCGTGCAGCTTCTAGCCGAGGTGCTCAACTCGCTTTACAAAGGCCGAGCTGATCCGCGACCAGGGGCCCCGGCAGGACACCCGTGCCGTCGAGCTCGTCCACCGCCGAGTGGGTCAACTGGGCGTGCACCATCCGGCCACACTCAGCTATCGGCATGTGTAGCCCCGACGAGCACGAAGCCGCCTGGGTCGCCGACGTCAGCCAGAACAGCTAAGAACGATCACAACCAGCAATCACCGGCACCAGATACACCAGACTCCACAAAAAACTCCGGGCTTGGCAGCTGCCCGCGGCTGCATGACCCACCACAGGGCACCCCGGCTTGCCTGATCCGCGACCGACATTCTAGGTAGGTACTTTCCCAAAACTACGACATTCCGTGTAAGGCATTCCGCCCGGCCTATGTTGCAGTAGAACACAATCACTGAACAGAAGTTTGTACATATCCACAAACCCAACGCCATTCTGCCTCAATTTGTCCCATGTTAGAATACCATCATGACACACTCTCCTGCAATTCTAGATATCTTTGTGGTTTGGCACCCCGACGACAAAGGCGGAAAAGAAGTATTCGAACGTCTATTAAACACTACCACTCAAGTGCATTTTCTGGACTTTCGGGAGGCAGTGTAGAAGTATACTCTCGATGTAACCAGTGGAACGGTATCGAAAAGTCTCCTAGGCCGCTATCTTCAAACGACCCCGGAGCGCCCTCGCCAGCTATGTTCAATGTAATTATACCAGTAATCGGTTCGGGACTTAATGAAGCTGTCAGAAATGACAAATCGTGGCAAAAATACATCTCCAAAATACTCGAAACGTCAAATCGTTCAGCAAGTAACCATTCGGAGGACCATGGTCCTAAGTTCTACGTTTGCCCAGTAGTCTTAAACGATTTTCATCCACGCGCTGGGCTACTAAACGAGTTAAGGCATCGGCAGTTTATTCCGTACCACTATTCCTACGGTGGTCCAACAACGCATGCTGCCCCAGCCGCCTTAAATGCAAGCACAGATGCCGATAATTCTGCATTTGAACTAGAAGTGAGCCAAGCAATCACGCAGTGTATTGACGAAAGATGGAACATAGATAACCCTTTAAAGATATTCATTAGTCATACAAGACAAAAGTCCATTGAGGAAGAGAGAGACTCTTCGGCGTCGATAGCGCGACGAGTTCAGGAGTACCTGGTTGATAACACGAGAATATTTCAGTTTTTTGATTCTCATGCAATACAAACCAGGCAAGAATGGAAGAGCGTACTCAAGGAAGAGGCGTCAAGTTGCGCTGTTTTGATGATCCGTACAGATGAATATGCTAATCGAAGATGGACACAACGAGAAGTGCTATTGGCTAAGAAAGCAGACAGTCCGATCGTTTGCCTTTCTGCGCTTACATATGGTGAAGAATCGGGTTGCTACCTTCTTGACAATGTTCCGACTGTGGCTTTCCATGAAAAGCACCCGAATCAATCCATTTTTAACGCCTTAGTTAGATTGGTTGATGAGGTATTAAAATCGGCAGTATGGTCCAAAGCAAAGGAACTATACTTAAAATGTGGCTTCGACTGGGCTCCTGTCAGATCGCCAGAACCTGCTACCGTGTCTGCCTGGCTCATTAAACACAGGCAGGCCGATCCAAACGACCGAAACTTTGGATAATTCACCCAGATCCCCCAATCACGGATATTGAGTGGTCAACAATAAGAGACATTTGTAACCTAGCGGGGTACAACAACTCTACGCTCAAGATTCTAACCCCCAGAGAATTTAGTTCTTATGGAGGAGTACTTAAATTCGGGCGTAATCCAAGATTTTCTGTTGACAGTAACGTACTTTCAGGTATCCAAATAGGTGTTTCATCGTCCATCGTGGAAGATGACAATGTTGGCGCGCTTACTCGTTTCGGACTGAACAGTCAGCACGTAGTGTATGCGCTAACGGAGCTGTTTCAGCTCATCTTCATACACGGCGGTTCTATTATCTATGGTGGGCGCATTTTCCCAGACAAGAATAATCCTGGGGACCTAATTTCCCACATGGTAAAGGAGGCTGATCGCTATAAAGCTGAAATTGAACATCAGCAAAGAATGAATGATGTGGGGATGCTGACAGAAAACCATATTGTCGGCCGCCCTGACGAAATAATGCAAGGGCAAGTATTCGTCAACTATATGCCATGGGGTTCATTTGCTCAGACTTCTGAGCATACAATTCGCCAACAGTTAGACTCCATTAGAGCCGATGGGGCTGTGTATGTGATAACAAGTGACGGAAGAAAGTTAGACATCAGCCAGGCGTTCGATCTGCTTCATTCGAGCACTGACGTGCCGTCCAGAAACTCTCCCGAAATGCTAACGTCTTTGCGTACGAATATTGTCAACGATTCCGACATGCGAATACTGGTCGGCGGCTTGATCTCTGCGCCAGACAGCCCCAAGGTTAGCGGAACGCTCGAAGAGGCATGCCTAACTGTAGAATCAAATAAACCTCTCTACATTGCGGGCGGCTATGGCGGCATAGGTGCTCTGCTTGCACGAGAGCTTGGCATTGTTGCCGATAGTTGCTTCCCTCCGATTCCAAGGTTAGATAGTTTGTCCAAGCAAGATCGGGAGATAATCGGTCGTATAAAGCGAGCCTGGCGGCCAACTTTGGATGGCCTATCCAGAAACGAGCGCCGACGCATGGCGTTAACTCATAGGCCTTCCGAGATGATATCACTGATGCTAACTGGAATTACGGCTGTGTGTCGCAGTAACAAATGAATCTGTTCGCAGCGTGACCCGTGTTGCTCAGTTTGGGTTGGTTGGTGTTTCAGGGTGGGGTTTTTTTCGTTGGAATGGTGGGGGTGGGGTGGTTGTTGTGGGGCACTAAGGGGTCGGTAGGATCTGGTGGGTGAGCCCGTACCTGCGTAAGGTTAAGACCGCCTCGGGGGCCACGGCCGTGCAGGTCGTGGTCAAGGAGAATGGTGTGCGCCGGATCGTGGAGCACCTGGGGTCGGCTCACGACGAGACGGAGCTGGGGGTCCTGCTGGAGGCCGGTCGGCAGAAGATCGCCGCCTGGCAGGGCCAGGGCCTGCTGGACCTGAGTCCCTGGAGCCGGCACCGGGACGCACCGGCCTGGCTACTACCATGGTGGAGTCCAAGCACTCCAGGTTGTTGTGGGAGGTCCTGCACGGCGCCTACAGGCGTCTGGGGCTGGGTGACGGCGGTTGGGGGTGATCGGGCGTTTGAGCAGATGGTTCTGGCTCGTCTGGTCGAGCCGTCCTCCAAGGCCCAGGTCCCCCGCGTACTGGGTGATCTGGGACTGGAGCCGGTCAGCGTGCGGACCTTGTTCCGCTCCCTGGCCCGAGCCCAGGAGCGAGGCTACCGCGAGAGCCTCTCAAACGCCTTGTTCGAGCGCGTCACCGCCAGTGGGGGTCTGGCCCTGTGCCTGTATGACGTCACCACGCTCTACTTCGAGGCCGAGCGTGAGGACGACCTGCGGCGGGTGGGTTACTCCAAGGAGCGGAGGGTTGACCCCCAGGTCATCGTGGGCCTGCTGGTTGACCGTCATGGTTTTCCTCTCCAGGTCGGCTGCTGGGAGGGCAACAAGGCTGAGACCACCACGATCGTTCCATCGTGGAGGCCTTCCAGGCCGCCCACGGCATCGCCGATCTCGTGGTGGTCGCTGATGCCGGCATGCTCTCGGCCACCAACCTGGCGGCCCTGGATGAGGCAAGGCTGCGGTTCATCATCGGGGCCCACCAGGTCCGCGCCCCAGGCGATCTTGAGGCCTACTTCCACTGGGCCGGGGACGCCTTCACCGATGGGCAGCTGATCGACACCATCACCCCCAAGAGGGGCTCCAGGAGCCAGCGCGACATCAGCAGTCGTTGTGAGCCGGTGTGGGACCCGCACACCCATCCGGGCTCGTGGCGAGCGGTGTGGGTCTACTCCAAGAAGCGAGCGGCCCGGGACAACCAGACCCTGACCGCTCAGGTCAACCGGGCCCGGGCTGTCATCGCCGGCGAGAAGCATCCTAAGGGCACGCATTTTGTCACCGTCCATCAAGGCGATCAGGTCCTTGATGAGGCGTCCATCGCCAGAGCCCGTTCCCTGGTGGGTCTCAAGGGCTACGTCACCAACATTCCTGCACGCTTGATGGATGCCGGTGAGATGGTCGCCTCCTATCACGAGCTGTGGCACGTCGAGGCCTCTTTCCGGATGAGCAAGCACGACCTGAGGGCGCGACCGGTCTTCCACCACACCCGAGACGCGATCGAGGCTCACTTGACCGTAGTGATGGCCGCCCTGGCCGTAGTCCGCTACCTCCAGGAGGCCACCGGTATCAGCATCGCCAGGATCGTGCGCGAGCTGCGCGGCCTGCAGGAGGTCACCATCAACCTCAACGGCCACCACCTCGCAGCCGCACCGCGTCTGACCGACACCGCCAACGGCATCCTTACTGCCCTCAACATCCCAACAGGGCACTAAATACTGTGCAATTCAGGTCTTAGTACCCCACAACTAGACCCCCGACTCCGTAATACCAATGAAAACTCACCCACCGCCGCCCACAACCAACCAAGGTGTCATGAGTCAGGCGGTAGCGGCCCTGAGGGGGCAAAGGAGCGTTACGGTGGGTCATGGTATTGGGGGTTTCTCCTGTCGGAAGGGTGATTCAGCACCACCCATCCTGACAGCTCAGGCCCCGCTGCCCCTAACGCCCCATGACTACAACCTCTAGAAGCCCCAAATACTTAATTTGGGCGATCCAACACCTCTTTCAATTATTCCAGGCGAATCTTAATGCAATCAGGTTTCCTTATTTAAAGATGACAGTCCCCTTAGTAGAAGTTCTGTAATCTCGTAAGGTCGTTGGGTTATGGCTAGCCGATGAATATCGTGCTCTGATAGTCCTGTTAACTTAGTGTTGTATAGATCTCGAATTTCGTTGAGGACGTTCTTGAATTCTTCGTAGGCGCGTCGAACGAGAAGAGAGCTGTCAGCATGTGTGGAGGTTCCGTTAATGATGTCGGCAAGCAAGGCGCCTGCCCCTCCAAAGCCGCCAGCAATGTACAGCGGTTTTCCGGCTCTGAGAGTGTAGAGGGCCTCTTCTATAATCCCTGGCATTGCACCCCGATATCCGTCTGGGTTGGTTTCCGAAATAGCCAGTATCTTCCCCTGATATAACAAGGCGTGCATCACACAAGTTTGGAAGATATCTACGTAGTTCAGTTAGGTGGTGAGCGGCGTCTTCATCGGAAGTGGAGTTAAGTATGTCTGTCGAGCTCTCTTCGTGTTTGCGGGCAAATTCATTAAATGCAGTCACTTCTCCATAAGAAGCAATGCTACCAGAATGTTGTGTATCTCGATTAAGTGATTCACGAGTTGGAGTTGCGAGATTCGGTGGAGTCAAATTGACGACTACAGTAGGTGAATAAGGGGCGGCGGAGTTCGGTAACCTCGACGTCTGTCGTTTTAGTCTAGTTAGCGTGAGCGTTCGGTCTGCAGCGTCAAGTAAACCGAGAGCAATGTTCGGCGAACATGCCTCTGGTTGGCCAGCGTAAGTGATTCTACCGCCAGCTAGTAGCAACGACTTTGTGATGGTGTTTATAGCCGATCCTACGTGCAAGGGCCTCAAGCCAAACGAATGCAGATCTTCGGCATAGCTGGCTGAAATGCCAAGAGTGATTCCATTTGCCTCCATTGCAGAAATGCTGTTTGATGTTAGGTTATTTCTCTCAATGTGAGTGACGTCAAGAAACAGGGTGTGCGGCGTAGTGAAGTGAATGCCACTTTGACCCAAACCGGCAAGTGAGCATAATTCGGTCATCACATCTTGTTCTGCGGGCAATAATGGCGGATCTGGATGTAGAACCCATATGTGTTTTTCGACTGAACGACGGAAGGGTAGTGAACCTATAATTCTTGGAATTAATGCTGGCTCTGGAGACTGGGGTAAGTGAGTAATAAAGTGATTGTCTTCTTCGTTTGACTCATCCTTCTTGTTGATGTGTTGCAGTATTGTGTCGATCGTTGAGCTCTTCTGAGAAGCGAACTGATGGTTCCAAATGTGCTGCTTCAAGCAAATATCTACAAGCAGGTTTAGGGCTTCTATTATTGCGTGAGACTGAAGGTCATCCACCATTCTGGTGTCGCAATGCTCTTCGTTGGACGGGTATGTCACCCTGGGGACGTTGTCGAAGATTATTGACCCTTGTGGCTGTGTCTTAGTGCAAGCATCAAGGCATACTACTGGAGTGTTAGCTCTCTTTGCTTCGAGGATCTCCCATTGTGTCCATTCGCGGTTGCTATAATTTTCAGTGCGAATCATGAGCACTGCCCCGCTTTGAACTTGTTCTCGAATTTTTTTGATCCCAAGGGTCGCCTGATTGCAGGTCGTGGATATAGTGTCCGAGCTTGGTTTTATCTGCCCACGCTTTCACCTTTGCTACGACGCCACGAGGATAAATATCATTCAAATCACTGTCAGGGATGTCGGCTCGTGAATGGCTAACAAATATCCTCAGCTTTTCTTGTTTCTTACCATCTCCTAGGAGGTTTTGTATGACCGCCTGGCCTATATCTCTCATGAGAGCACCCTCACAGGCGGCAGACCGATTTGCCTGGGCATAATTGTTTGTTCCCACGCACCCTTGTGACACTCCTTGTCGATTAAGTAGTTTGGTGATCATGGGAGAGTTCGAGTAGTCAGGTAGGTTGGTAGGAAGAATCGGCAGTACTAGTGTATGGGAGTTGTTTTTGCCTGAGTGGTCTTGTAACTTCACTGCTTCGGTCAGGTACTTATGCCATTCACTTTCGGTTTGCAAAGAAGATCGCACTAGATGCTCGCCAATGAAAAAGAGTACCACTGAATACTCTGCTGCATTATCGGTGCAATTTTGGTCGACTTTGCCGATCGTGCCATCTCTTGTGAAGATTGGAGGTATTGTGTCGCCGAAGTCGTTGTTTGTATCGGTCGTGCATGTTCTCCCATATACTTCGATTGCATTTTCTGGTAGGCCAGAAAATGGCGTGGAGTGATAGTGGTTAAATAATATGTCACATATAAGGGCCCCTTCTTCATCTTTGGGGTGCCAGACGACGAAGATGTCGAGAGTGGGAGGTGCGGACACGAACGGTGGTGGCAGTTCAAGTGTGCTTGATTTCATGCTGCGCGGGTCTCGGAAGGAAACAGTTGCTTAGGGGCAGTGTAGCCGCCACGGTTGTCGATGGAAGTGATGCAGTGTCGTATTGGGGCTTGTCGTTACGATGCCGGGCTTGCTCGCGTAGGCTGACGGCATGAGCCCTACCGCCTCCGCCGTCCCCGATGAGTTCCTCGACGACTCCGCCGAGCGTCCTCAGATCCGCGGGCCGCGGCGGCGCACCGTCAGCGAGGGGCCGGCCGCCGGCCATGAGGTGCTGAGCAATCCGGCCTCGGCCCGCATCTCCCGGGTGGCGGGCCTGTCGCGCCGCAATGCGCGGGCCAAGCACCGTCGCTTCCTCGTCGAAGGCCCCCAGGGCGTGCGCGAGGCCGTCCGGCACGCCCCCGGCCGCGTGCTCGACGTCTACCTCACCGAGGCGGCCCTCGAGCGCCACAGCGAGATCTGGGACGAGGCCTTGGCCGCCGGGCTCTACGTGCACGTCACCACCCAGCAGGTCATGGACGCCATGAGCCCCGACGCCCAGGGCCTCCTCGCCGTCGTGGCCACCGAGGAGGCCACCGGCTCCGAGGCGCTGGCCGCCGCCCTGGAGGGGGCCAGGCTCGTCGCCGTCCTCACCCAGGCCCAGGACCCCGGGAACGCCGGCACCATCATCCGGGCCGCCGACGCCGCCGGAGCCGACGCCGTCGTCCTCGTGCGCGGCAGCGTGGACCCCACCGCACCGAAGGTCGTGCGCTCCACCGCCGGAAGCCTCTTCCACCTGCCCGTGGTCACCGGCGTGGCCCTCGACGATGCCGTCACCGCCCTCCACAACGCCGGACTCACCGTCCTAGCCGCCGACGGACGCGGGGACTTCGACCTCTTCGAGGCCGAGTCGCTTCTGGAGGCCCCCAGTGCCTGGCTGCTCGGCAACGAGGCGCACGGACTGCCCTCAGAGGCGCTGAGCCGAGCCGACGCCGTCGTCTCCATCCCCATCTACGGCAAGGCGGAGTCCCTCAACGTCGCCGCCGCCGCGGCCGTCTGTCTCTACGCCAGCGCCCGGGCACAGGCCCAGCACTCTGGCCGCAGCTGACTCACAGCAGCTCGCAGATCGCCTCAGCGGCCCGGCCCGGTCCGTCGAGTCCCTCCATGAGCCCCGCCATCCGCCGGGCGCGCGAACGCATGCCTTCGTCGGCCAGGGCCTGGCGCACCAGCTCCGCCCAGTCGGCCCTGCGAGCCTCGCGCTGCGACACGAGCCTGGCCGAGCCGAAGGCCGCACAACGCTGCACGTTGAAACGCTGCTCGAACTGCAACGGAATCCCGATGAAGGGCCACCCCTGGACGCAGCTGGTCTGCACCGTTCCCTCCCCGCCGTGAGTGATGGCCAGGTCGACGGCGTCGCCCAGCTGGTGGGCCGGGATCCAGTCAGTGACGTGGACATTGCGTGGAAGAGTCTCCAGGTCCTCTTGGCGAAGGTGGGAACGCACCGGAGCCAGCACCTGGCAGTCCGCCCGGCCCAGGCCTGCCAGCACGTGAAGGACGAGGTCACGGTTCCCCGATGAGCCCATGGCGAAGTACACCAGGGGTTGGGGGCCGGCGACCAGATCGGCCAGGAACTCGGGGAGCTCCCCGGGTAGGCGGGCGTAGACCGGCCCCACCACCCGGTGCGCCTGAGGCATCCTCAGCCACCCGGGAAGCAGATGCGGGGCAGTGGCGATGAGATTGAGGTCGGCGGTGAGCCCGGCGAGCACTCCCTGGGGCAGCGAAACACCATTGGTCCTGGCCACAGAATGGAAGGAACGAGGCAGGGGGAGCCGGGTCCCGAGCGCATGGAGCGCGTGGGCGGCCACGTTGTCGACCAGGCACTCCTCCGGGCAGGTGCGGGGCAGGAAGCCGGTGGCCCCGGTGGAGCGCGCCGCCTCCAGATGCGCCAGGGAGTAGGCGAAGGGCCGTACGAAAACCAGAGGCACGCACTCCGCACGCGCAGAAATAAACTGGCTGGGAGTTACTCCGATGACAACAGCGTCCGGACGCAAGGAACGCAGTAGCACGCGCTCACTCGTCACCCGCTGGGCGAGCATCTTCTCCGTGAACGGATGACGCAGGCTGCGGCCCTGGTCGAAGTCCAGCGCCAGCCTTCCCTCCTCCTCACTGAGGTAGGGGGTCAGCAGACGGAACTCGAAGCCCGCGGCCCTGATGTACTCAGTGTTACGTGGCGAGAAACCGGCGAAGACGCACTCGACGTGCGAAGGCATCCGGCGGGCCACCTCGATCGCACGGGTCACCTCGGCGAAGTTGAACGTCTCCGGAGCGAAGAGGACGCGCGACGTCCTGCGGCGTACAGCCACCACATCTTTAGTGGTGCCTTGAGGCATGATCGGCTCTCCTTCTGAGAGCGAGGGGTGCCACAGTGCGGGTGAGCCCTCATCGTTGTTCTATTGTACGTCTTGTACAACCGGGGGGAGAGAGTAGCACGTTCGCGCCTACGCGAACGCCTTTTTTACGAGAGGTTCGAAATACTGGAAGAAAGTGTGAGCAGCCCCGGGGGAGGCCTGAGTCTCGATGCGGCCCGGTTCGCCTTTAGTGCTCGCCCTCAGTGGTCGCTCACCGGCTCGTGGGCGGTGGCCGGCGTCGCGGCCGGCTCGGGGGTGTGCTCGGCGTCCTGCCGAGCCTGGGACACCAGGCTCCGCAGCGTCTGGGCGGACATGTTCGTGATGGTCTCCTGGCTGATCTCGGGGTGATCCAGCCAGGCCAGGCACAGGGTGATCATGGTGCTGATCCACACCTGGGCGGCGAACATGGCGCGCTCGTCGGGCTCGGTGATGCCCATGAGCATGAGGACGAGGCGTTCGTAACGCTCGAAGCTGGTAGCCAGGGCGGCCGCGATCTCAGGGTCCTGGTCGAGACCTCCGGTGTGAAGCGCTCGAAGGCTGTCGGGCCTGGCCTTCACGTAGCCCGCGAAGGTGGAGATCGCCCCTTCCAGGGTCAGTGCCGTCTGCTGCTCGACCAGGCCGTGAAGGTGGAGGATCTCGTACTCCACGATGGCTCGGGCGAAGGCGATCTTGGAGGGGAAGTAGTGATAGAAGAGCGTGCGTGAGACACCGGCCCGCTTGATGATCTCGTTGACGTGAGTGCGGTCGAGCGTCCCCCTCCGCGAACAGCTCGACGCCGACTCTCACCAGCTCCTCCCGACGCTGCTCGGGCTGGAGGCGGCGGCGCGGATCGGTGGTATTCGCGGGACTCATGCAGATGAGACTACGACCGCGCGGTTGGCATACGCGGTTAGGCGCTCTGCATGGCGTGTGAGCATCGTCCCAGGTTCCGGGGCGTTGTGAGACGGTTGACGCACCGGTTGGAGACGGTGCTACCCTTCCTGACGAGAGGTTGGAACTCTCATATGTGCAGTCCGACACGAGCCAAGGAGGAATGCAGTGCGCATGCGGATGTGTTGCTGTTGCTGTCGATGAGACAGATGACGCTCCCATACCCATGTTGAGACGAGGTACTCGTGACCGCATCCGCACCCTCTCCTGACCAGACCGCCGCAGACCGGAACGATGACGTCCTGGTGCGGATCAGCAACGTCACCAAGTACTACGGCCGTTTCAAGGCTCTCGACGACGTCTCCCTCGACATCCACCGTGGCGAGGTCGTGGCGGTCATCGGAGCCTCCGGATCGGGTAGTCGACCCTGTGCCGTACCGTCAACCGCCTCGAGCCGATCCAGGAAGGGCGGATCGAGATCGACGGAGTCCCGCTGCCTCAGGAGGGCCGGGCTCTGGCCCAGCTGCGCGCCGAGGTGGGAATGGTCTTCCAGTCCTTCAACCTCTTCCCGCACCGCACGGTCCTGGACAACATCACCCTGGCGCCCATCAAGGTGCGCGGCGTCCCCCGGGGTCGGGCTGAGGAACGGGCCCGTGAGCTGCTGGCCCGAGTCGGTCTGGAGGACCAGGCGGAAAAGCGCCCCTCCCAGCTCTCCGGAGGTCAGCAGCAGCGCGTCGCCATCGCCCGTGCACTGGCCATGGACCCCAAGCTCATGCTCTTCGATGAGCCCACCAGCGCCCTGGACCCGGAGATGATCAACGAGGTCCTCGACGTCATCAAGGACCTGGCGGCTTCGGGCATGACCATGCTCGTTGTCACCCACGAGATGGGTTTCGCCCGCTCGGTCGCCGACCGGGTCGTCTTCATGGACGGTGGCCAGATCGTTGAGTCCGGCCGGCCTGCCGAGTTCTTCTCCTCCCCGCGCACTGAGCGCGCCCGCGACTTCCCTCTCCAAGGTGCTCAGCCACTGAGCCCCGAACCGCACCTTCTCCCGAGTGCGGCGACCACCGCAGGCCCAGCGCCTGGGACGGCCCCTTCCCGTCCGAACGAAAGGAACACCATGACCACCCTCTCCCGCCGCGGACTCCTGGCCACGACCGGCGCCCTCTCCCTGGCAGGCGTCCTGGCCGCCTGCGCTGACACGGGCGCCGATGGCAAGGCCGTCGCCTCGTCGTCGGCCTCCGACGCCGACTACGACAAGGCCATCAACTCCGGTCCGGTGGCCGCCGCCGACGTCGTGGCCGCCTCACCCTGGGCCGCTTCCGTGAAGCAGGCGAAAAAGCTCGTCACCGGCGGGACCAAGACCTCCGAGGTCTTCTCCTGGGAGGACTCCAAGACGAAGAAGATCTCCGGCTTCGATGCGGCCATCGCCCAGGCGCTGGCCCGCTACATCATCGGCGGTGATGACGCCCGCTCCCTCCTCGAGGTCCAGCAGGTCACCTCCGAGACGCGCGAGACCGTCCTGACCAACGGCACGGTCAAGGCCGTCATCGCCACCTACACGATCACCCCGGAGCGCGCCAAGAAGATCGACTTCGCCGGCCCCTACTACGCCTCCAGCCAGGCCATCCTGGTCAAGGCCGATAACAAGGACATCACCGGCGTCGACACCCTCACCGGGGACGTCGCGGTCCAGTCCAACTCCTCGTCTGCCGCCGCCCTGAAGAAGTACGCCCCCAAGGCCACCGCCAAGCCCTTCGACACCCAGGCCAAGTGCGTCGCCGCCGTCGAGAGCGGGCAGGTCAAGGCCTACGTCGTGGACCAGTCCCTGCTCAAGAGCGAGGTTCTGTCCAATGACAAGGTCAAGATCGTCGGTGACACCTTCGCCGAGGACCCCTACGGCATCGGACTTCCCAAGGACTCCGGGGCACAGGCCTTCGTCAACACCTTCCTCAAGACGATTGAGGACGACGGCACCTGGAAGCGGATCTGGGAGGCGACAATCGGCAAGTCCCTCGGCGGCACCGCCCCTCAGCCCCCGGCCATCGGCTCGGTGCCCGGGTCCTCGGCCAGCGGCGACGCGACCGCGCAGAGCTCCTGAACGACCTCACTGCCTGTCAGGCTTGCCGCGTCCTCGACCCAAGCGGACCCGCCGCAGGGCCGACGGCGCGGCAGCCGACAGCATTCCCGTCATGGTGACGACCCGCATCGTTCAAGGAGGCGACTGTGAGTGCCATTACCGACAATCTCCCCGCTATCGGTTGGGGGCTGCTGGTCACGCTGGTGATCTCCGTCCTGTCCTACCTGGGTGGGCTGCTCCTGGGGTCGCTCATGGCCATCTTCCGGGTCGGTCCCATCCCCCCCGCTGCGTGCGCTGGGTGCGGCGTGGGTGACAGTGGCCTGCAATATCCCCAATCTGTGCCTCATGGTGCTTGTCGGGCTGGCGCTGCCTCATGTCGGTATCACCATCTCGCTTTTCTGGTCGGTGATCGTGGCGCTGGTCTTCTCCTCATCGGGATTCGTGTGTGAGACCGTCCGCAGCGGGATCAACTCGGTGCCCAAGGGGCAGATCGAGGCCGCCCGTGCACTGGGCATGCCCTTCGGGCTCATCATTCGCGGCATCGTCCTGCCCCAGGCGCTGGCCCGCACGATCCAGCCACTGGTCAACATCTTCATCGCCTGCCTCATCGGCTCCTCGCTCGCCGCGGCGATCGGCGTCGTCGAGCTGACGGCCGTGACGCAGAGAATCAACCAGGAACGAGCCGCGGGAGTCATCACCTTCCTCACCTCCGGCCTTACCTACCTGGCCATCGCCTTCGCTGCCACGAAGGTCGGCGGGCTCCTTGAGAGGCGCCTCGAGTTCATGGGGAGGGGGCGAGCATGAGCTCAGACATCATGCCGATGACAGAGCCCCGTCCACGCCGTCAGCGGAGTCAGGACTCCGGGGCGACGGATGCGGCACTGCTCTTCGATGAGCCCGGGCCGCGGGGGGGCGCATCCTGATCGCCATCGGATCAGTCGTCGCCGTCATCGGAATCGCGGGGCTGGCGGCCGCGGTCCTCTACCGGCTGGACCTTGCGGGACAGCTCGATTATCCCAAGTGGCGCTACTTCCTGGGGCAGTCGGTCGTCAGTCAGCTTCTGGAGGCGGCCGGGACCACGTTGACCCTGGGGGGCGTTGCTGCGGTACTCACCTTTCCCCTGGGAATCGCCTTGGGCTGGCTCCGCCTGCTGGACAACCGCCCCATCAAGTGGCTGGTCGGCCTGTGGGTCGATGCCATGCGGGCGGTGCCGATGCTGCTGCTCGTCTACTTCTTCCTCCTGGTGGTTCCCCGCTTCGCCACGATCTCGGACTTCTGGAAGCTGGCATTGCCCATCGTCATGTGCACCTCGGCGACGACGGCGGAGGTCTTCCGCTCCGGTGTCCGGGCGCTGGACCGTGGCCAGACGGAGGCCGCTTGGGCACTGGGGATGAGTTCATCGCTCACGATGCGCCTCATCCTGGCGCCGCAGGCCCTGCGCCTCATGCTCCCCACCCTGATCACGCAGATGGTGACCATCATCAAAGGGGACGACGCTGGCGTACGTGCTCGCCTACCCCGAGCTCATGTATCGCGGTTCCACCATGATCGGCCAGGCGAAGATCGATGCCCATTTGTCGGTCTTCTTCCAGACCTACGTCATCATCGCCGTGCTCTACATCATCGTGAACTGGTCCCTAGGGGCACTGGCCCGCTACATCGAGTCGCGTACCCGCTGAGGGCGGGGCGACCTTTTGCCTCACCCTCAGCGGACGGAATCAGCTCGTAGTCGGGTGCCGCCCAGAGATGCCGCAGAGACGCAGTGAAGGCGCAGCGCTGAACTCGGCGGAGGATCACGGCGCTGTTGTTGCGCAGCTTCCGGTGCACGATCGTCCGCACATCCATCTTTGCTATCTCCTCACTTCTGAGACGTTTGAGGGGCATGACTTCTGAGACACTCGCTCGGGCGGGACCCCGGGGCAGGCTGGTGGTTCAGGAGGCGAGGGCGAGGTCGAAGGGGAAGAGGTCTGGCGGGTCGTAGCAGGTCGCTGGTGTCCATGGTGCTGACATCACAGGCGCATCGGCGCTGCATGCCGAAGAAGAACCGCAGGATTCCAACGATCCCCACGGGGTGCTTCGACGGCAGGCTCGCTAATGTCAGCGCTGCGGACACCAAGCTGTGTGCCTGATCGACTCTGCGGGGTCATGGTGGCGGAGCCCGGCACGCTCACCCCGGGGCCTGCTGCGCCTTTCCTTGCCTGGTCCCCTCTGGCTCCTACGCAGGGGCTTGGAGCCCATGGTTCTACGCTGGCTCCGGCCCCGTTCACGCCCTGAGTCGACCCATGTGCACGAGAGCAGGGCGAAACTGGTCAGGGTTTGTGCGCACTGCGCGTTCCCCGGCAAACCACCAATCAGTGTCCCAGATGTCATGACATCCGAAACGCTCAGAAGTTATGAGAGAACACAGTCCGCATATCCATCGCCCCGTAGCAACTGTTGCGCTGCACTGCGTCGTCAGGAGGGCAGGTCGCGGCGGGTGTAGGCGACCAGGCCGATCGTGATGCCGATGAGGCCAACCACGGTCTGGACGGCCAGGGGCTTCCAGTCGGGGGTTCCGACGACGTCGAGATGGTGGCCGAGCACGCTGAGATCCTTGGCCCAGTCCTTAAGCTCGACGAGTCCGCCGAAGAACTGGGCGAAAGCGCTCCAGGTGACGGCCGCCCAGGACAGGCCGGCCAGTTTTGGCGCCAGACCCACCAGGGCGGCCGCGATCCCGATGGCCGCCATCATGCCGGGCAGCTGGCTCACGGTGAACACGAAGGATCGCGCCACGGCGTGGTCGTCGGTGAGCTGAGTCACCGTCGTCGCCGCCAGAACCGTCGCCGAGACCAGCAGCAGGACGATCGACTCGATCAGTGCGCACAGCACGTGGGAGAGGAGCACTCGGCCACGACCCACCCCGGCGGCCAGCTCGACCTCCACCAGTCCCGCGCGCTCCAGGCCCGCCAACCCGTTCACCCGTCGCACCGCCGCCACGGCCACAAGCAGCGTCGTGACCACCGTCATGAGGGACATGAACTGCTCCACCGGGGACCCCACGGCCATCTTGCCGACCCAGGAGGCCGTCGGAGAACCGGGGGCCAGCAGGTCCTTGATGCTGCCGGACACCGAGCCGTACAGGAGTGCCAGAGCCGTCGAGGCCAGTGCCCAGCCGATGAGGCTCCGCCATGACAGGCGCCCGAGCAGATCCATGTGCCCCCGCACCCGCCACCGGCGCCGAGACGAGCTGCGGTCGGGCAGGTAGCCGTCCAGGTACTCGCGGCGCGCGGCGAGCACCATGGCGCTCAGTGCCACAGTGATGGCTACGGTGCAGCACACCGGGAGCACCGCGAACCGGTCATCGGTGTACGGGCGTACGAGGTCGCGCCACCCAAGGGGAGTCAGCCACCGGAGCCAGTCCGAGTCGGTGTCGTCTGAGATCTGGTCGGCGCTCACCCGCATCGCGAAGGCGAGTGCGAGCACTAGCATGGACAGGCCCCTGGCCTGGCCCACTTGACGACCCAGCTGGCAGGCCACTGCCGCCATTGCCGAGAACGCCCAGCCCGTCACGCAGATCGTCCCGGCCAGTGCCCAGGCCCCGCTCACCGTCAGCTCCTCGATGCTCTCGGTCTGCCAGGTCAGAATGCCTCCGACGCCCGCAGACAGGGCGACGACCACCACCCAGATCAGGGCTACCGGTACGAGAAAAGGAACCGACCTGCCCGCGCCCGTGGCGCGCAGAACCTCGACGAGCCCCTCATCCTCATCGGCCCGCAATACCCGGCAGGTCAGCAGAATCGCCATGAGTGCGGTGCACACGAGCAGGAAGGTCCCCGTCTCCCACTGCAGGAGCTGACCGAGCCGGCCGGGCAAGGGGACATAGCCGTAGAGGAGGCGCGTTCCCGGAGACTTGCGCATCTGCTCGATGAGCACCGTCCGGGTCGCCAATGAGGGGTAGACGCTCTCGTAGCTCGGTGCGGTGACACCGACCAACAGCCACAGGGGCGCCAGCCAGGCCACGATCTGAAACCGGAATCGTCTGAGCAGAATCCACAGGTAGGCCTCCCAGCCGGCAAGGGGGCTGGTTGTGTTAGAGCTGATAGCTGGTGCTGACTCGCCCGCAGCTGTGCTCAATACGGCGCTCATCAGGCCTCCTCGTAGTGACGCAGGAAGAGATCCTCCAAGCTGGCCGGCTTGCAGGTGACGTCCTGGATCCGGTGCTCGCCCGCCAGGCTCAGCACCGCCGGCACCTGCTCCGCCGCCACCTCAAGGCTCAGGCGGCCACCATCCTCGACGACGTCGAGCCCCAGGGCCTCCACCGCCTGCCTGACGGTGCCGAGCTTGTCGCTTGCGGCCCCCAGCTCGATGCGGGTGCGCGACAGCCGCCGCAGGGTCCCCAGGTCGCCCTGCTCGACGACCCGGCCGTCCTTGATGATCGTCACCGCACTGCACAGGCGCTGGACCTCGGCCAGGATGTGACTGGAGAGCAGAACCGTGCGGCCCTCGGCAGCGGCTCTGGCAACCTCCTCGGTGAAGACCCGTTCCATGAGCGGATCCAGACCGCTGGTGGGCTCATCGAGCACCAGCAGGCTCGTGGGCGCGGCCAGGGCGGCCACGAGTGCCACCTTCTGCCGGTTCCCCTTGGAGTAGGTCCGTACTCGTTTGCTCGGATCCAAGTCAAAGCGCTCAATGAGCTCGGCCTCCCGCTCGGCGTCGCGAGAGCCGCGCAGCCCGGCCAGGGCGTCGAGCACCTGGCCACCGGTCAGGGCCGGCCACAGCGCCACGTCACCGGGAACATAGGAGACCTGCCGGTTGATGAGCGCGGCCTGCCGCCACGGCTCGCAGCCCAGCACGCTCACGCTTCCACCATCGGGCCGGTAGAGCCCCAGCAGGACACGGATCGTGGTGGATTTCCCCGCCCCATTGGGGCCGAGGAAACCGTGGACGCTGCCCGCCTCCACCGTCAGGTCCAGGCCGTCGAGCGCCCTGAAGCGCCCGAAGTGCTTGACCAAGCCGCACACGCGCACCGGCGGCTCGCCGCCGGGGCCCAGGTCACGAACCGCGGTGGGAGAGGAGTCCGTGGTGGGCTCATCCCTATCCGAGCGGGACGTTGCTGCTGACATACTCGTTGCCTTCTGCGCCTTGGCGCTCTTGACTCTCACAGCACTGGTTCCTCTCCTGCCGAGCGGCGGATTGTTGCGGCGAAGTCCGGATCGGTGAGCATGAGCTCGATGAGCTCAGCCACGAAGGCCTGCTGAGCAGGATGGGGGTAGCTGCAAGTGGTCAGCACATGGGTCAGTCGCCACATAGCGCGCCCCAGGGCTCCCGAGGGAAGATCGTTCAGGACTGCCAGGGCGTGCTTCTTGTGGCGGCACGCCAGTGTCCAGCTGTTGTGCGCGAGCCGGTGCGCCTCAGCGCGCCCCTCGGCCTCGCTCAGTGTGGCCAGGCGGGCGAAGTCCGCGACCTGCTGGGCGGACAGCTCGCGATCGTCCTCATCGAGCGCCTCGATGAAGGGGATCGCACTGTCGGGCACCATGCCCAGAGAGGCGAGCACCACCATCATCTGGCGCTCAGCCCGCAGGCCGCGCACACTGCCGCCCAGCCGGACGATCCGAGCCTCGATGTCGTCATAGAAACGAGTCAGGGCACTGGGAGCGGGGGACAGGCCCTCACCGCGCTCCACCTGGGCGATGAGCTCATCGACCCGGGACGCCTGCTCGGCCAGGCTGCGCTGCTGGGCCTCGATCGTGCCTCGCGTGGCGCGCAGATCGCGCAGCACCGCCTCACGGCGGGAGTCCTGATCGGTGCCGATCGTGTCCGAGGCGAGCATCTCCGCCACCTGGGTCAGCGACAGTCCGCCGTCGGCCAGCCACCGGATACGCAGCAGACGGGCCACGTGCTCGACGCCGTACTCGCGCCGCCCCCGCACCGTGGGCGGAATCTCCAGCAGACCCAGGTGGTGGTAGTAGCGCACCGCCCTCGGCGTGGTTCCGGCGATCCGGGCGAGCTCCTTGACGTTCATGAATCCATCCCAGCAGGTGACGTCACGTCACCGTCAAGTCCCACGTGGCGGCGACCTCATCGGAGCCCAGAACCAACCCATGCCCAACCCACGACCGAGTTGGGCAGAGGCCACCGCGCCACCCCGGTGACGGGACGATTCACACCCACGCGACGGCGCGGACTACCCTTAAGGGCGGACAACCCCGGAGACACCTGGTGGAAGGCACCGCAATATGACTGACGCTCCCGGCGCGCTCTCTCCCCTGGACGAGGACGGCATCAACGCCGCCGTCGAGGAGGCCCTGGCCGCCTTCGCCGCAGCCGGCACCCTCGCCGAGCTCAAGGAGGCCCGCCTGGCCCACACCGGCGACGCCTCGCCCCTGACCCTGGCCAACCGGCTCATCGGCACCCTGGACAAGGCGGACAAGCCCACCGCCGGCAAGCTCCTGGGCGGCGCTCGCGGGCGCATCGCCAAGGCTCTGACCGCCAGGCAGGAGACCCTCGAGGCCGCCGCCGAGGAGGAGATGCTGCGCACCGAGGCCGTCGATGTCACCATCCCCACCTCGCGCACGCAGGCCGGTGCCCGGCACCCCCTCGACGTGCTCATCGACGAGGTCTGCGACTTCTTCACCTCCATGGGCTGGTCCATCGCCGAGGGGCCGGAGGTCGAGCACGAGTGGTTCGACTTCGACGCCCTCAACTTCGACGCCGACCACCCCGCCCGCCAGATGCAGGACACCTTCTACATCGACGGCGCCAGCGTCGGGGCCGGAGAGGGGCAGGCTGCCAACCTCGTGCTGCGCACCCACACCTCCCCGGTCCAGGCCCGCGTCATGCTCGAGCAGCAGCCCCCGCTCTACGTGGCCTGCCCCGGCAAGGTCTTCCGCTCCGACGAGCTCGACGCCACCCACACCCCCGTCTTCCACCAGGTCGAGGGCCTGGCCGTGGACAAGGGCCTGACGATGGCGCACCTCAAGGGCGTCCTGGACCACTTCGCCAAGGCCATGTTCGGCCCCGAGGCACGCACTCGCCTGCGCCCCTCCTTCTTCCCCTTCACTGAGCCCAGCGCCGAGATGGACCTGTGGTTCCCCCAGAAGAAGGGCGGTGCAGGCTGGATCGAGTGGGGAGGCTGCGGCATGGTCAACCCCAACGTGCTCACCGCCTGCGGCATCGACCCCGAGGTCTACACGGGCTTCGCCTTCGGCATGGGGCTGGAGCGCACCCTCATGCTGCGCCACGGAATCGCCGACATGCATGACATCGTCGAGGGCGACATCCGCTTCTCCCAGCAGTTCGGCACCACCGGAAAGGGAAACTGACATGCCCTACGTCCCCATTGAATGGCTGCGCGAGCATCGTCGATGTCCCCACCGGCCTGAGCGCCGAGCAGCTCGCCGCCGACCTTGTCCGGGTGGGCCTGGAGGAGGAGCGCATCGTTCCTCCGGCCGTCACCGGCCCCTCGTCGTCGGCAAGGTCCTCACCCGCGAGGCCAAGGAGCAGTCCAACGGCAAGGTCATCAACTACTGCCGCGTCGACGTCGGCCCCGAGCACAACGACGCCCCCGGCACCGGCAAGGAGCCCTCCGACCTGCCCAGCCGCGGCATCGTCTGCGGCGCCCACAACTTCGACGTCGGTGACTACGTCGTCGTGTGCCCTGCCCGGCGCCGTCCTGCCCGGCGACTTCCGCATCGCCGCGCGCAAGACCTACGGGCACGTCTCCGACGGCATGATCTGCTCGGCCCGCGAGCTCGGCATCGGGGAGGACCACTCCGGCATCATCGTGCTCCAGCAGTGGCTGGCCGAGCACGGCCACGAGGGCGAGGAGCCGCCCGCACCCGGGACCGACGCCATCGGCATCCTCGGCCTGGGGAGGAGGTCCTGGAGATCAACGTGACCCCGGACCGCGGCTACTGCTTCGCCATGCGCGGCGTGGCCCGCGAGTACTCCCACTCCACCGGCGCCCGCTTCACCGACCCCTGCCGACGCCACCAACACGGGGCTGTACCCCAACGGCGTGGCCGGCGCCGGGCAGGGCGGCTACGACGTCGTCGTCCCCGAGGACCCCCACCCCATCCACGGGCGCCCCGGATGCGACCGATACGTCGCCCGCCTCGTGCGCGGCATCGACCCGAGCGCACCGTCGCCGACCTGGATGCAGGACCGCCTCACCGCCGCAGGCATGCGCCCTCATCTCCCTGGCCGTGGACGTCACCAACTACGTCATGCTCGACCTGGGCCAGCCGCTGCACGCCTTCGACGCCGGCAAGCTCACCGCCCCCATCGTCGTGCGACGCGCTCATAAGGGGGAGCGCCTCACCTTCCTCGACGAGGTCACCCGCAGCCTCGACCCCGAGGACCTGGTCATCTCCGACTCGCCGGAGGCGAGGGCTCACGGGCCCTGGTCCCGGCCGGCGTCTTCGGTGGAGCCCTCAGCGGGTCGACGCCGACACCCGTGACGTCCCTCACCGAGGCCGCCCACTTCGACCCGGTCAGCGTGGCCCGCTCCTCGCGACGCCACAAGCTGCCCACCGAGTCCTCCAAGCGCAACGAGCGCGGCGTGGACACCGAGCTGGCCCTCCCATTGCCGCCCAGCGCGCCGTTGACCTGCTCGTGGAGTACGGCGGCGGCACCGCCGAGCCCCGTAGCACCGACATCAACCGCACCCGAGCCCCGAGCCCCATCACCATGCGCGCCGACGCCGCCGAGCGCCTCACCGGCGTCGCCTACGGAACCGAGCGCGTCACCGATCTGCTCACCACCATCGGCTGCACCGTGGGCGCGACGGCTCCGCCGACGACGGAACCGCGCTGCTGACCGTTACCCCGCCGACCTGGCGCCCGGACCTGGTGGGGCCTGCCCACCTGGCCGAGAGATCGCCCGCCTCGACGGATACGATGCCATCCGGTCATCGTGCCCACGGCTCCCGCCGGCACGGGGGCTGAGTGCTGACCAGAAGGCCCGCCGCGACATCGTGCGCGCCCTGGCCGACGCCGGACTCCACCCAGGTCCTGTCCTACCTTCATCGGGGAGGTCCACGACCTGCTCGGATCCCCGGCGGACGATGCTCGCCGCCAGAGGGTCCGCCTGGCCAACCCCCTGGCCGAGGACGCCCCTACCTGCGCACCAGCGTGCTCGACTCCCTGGTCGATGTCACCCGGCGCAACGTCTCGCGCGGCCTGACTGACGTCGCCGTCTTCGAGCTCGGCTCCGTCACCCACCCGGCCGGCACCGTTCCCGCCCCGATCCCCGGAACCTCTGGGCGCCCCACCGACTCCGAGCAGGCAGCCCTCGAGGCGGGCATTCCCGCCCAGCCCACCCATATCGGCGCTGTCGCGACCGGTGAGCACGAGCGCAGTGGAGTCCTGGGGGCCGGCCGCCCCTGGGACTGGGCCGATGCCGTCGAGGTGGTCCGCACCGTGGCCGCCGCGCTCGGGGTCAAGATCGAGTCTGTGCTCCGGAGCGCCCCTACGCCCCGTGGCACCCCGGCCGCACCGCGGAGATCCGCCTGCCCGGCCGACGTCGGGGCAAGGAGATCGAGCCCGGCAGGCGTATCGCCCACGCCGGTGAGCTCCACCCGCGGGTTGTGCGCGCTCGGACTCCCGAGCGAGGCCTGCGCCGTCGAGATCAACCTCGACCCGCTGCTGGAGACCGCCCGCGACGCCGGGGCGCTCAGGTCAAAGCCGTCTCCACCTTCCCGGCCGCCAAGGAGGACATCGCCCTGGTTGTCGACAGAGACCACCACTGCTGCCGAGGTTGAGGCCCTGGTCAGGCAGGCCGCAGGAGACCTGGCTGAGGAGGTTCGCCTCTTCGACGTCTTCCGCGGCCCCCAGCTCGGTGAGGGCAAGAAGTCGCTGGCGTTCTCCCTGGTGCTGCGGGCCCTGACCGCACGCTGACCGCCGAGGAGACCGCCGGCGTGCGCAAGCGCGTGGTCAAGCGCGCCGCCAAGCTCCTCGGCGCCAGAGCTGCGCAGCTAACCAGGCAGGTCCGGCTAGCCGTCCTGTCAGTACTCGACGGCCATGGTGTGATGCACATCGCGGCCGTCAGCGCTTCTTCAGTGCTTTCGTCGAGCAGGGGATCCCAGACAGCGGGTGTGGTCTCGGTAATACTAGGCGGCATGAAGATCCTGCTGACCTCTTCCTCCAAGCACGGGTCCACCGACGAGGTGGCCGCGGTGATCGCTGAGCGGCTCCCAGGCCGCCCACATCGATGTGGAGACCAAGCGCCCCGAGGATGTCGACAGCGTCGATGAGTACGACGCCTTCATCCTGGGCAGCGCGGTCTACATGACCAAGTGGACGCCGCAGACCCGTTGACTTCACCGAGCGCTTCCGTGACGTCCTCAGGGCCAGACCTGTGGGCCTTCTCCGTGGGGCTCTCCGGCCTGCCTAAGGGAAAGGTCGCCGACCCCATGCGCATCGGCCCGGTGCTGCTGGCCATCGACCCGGAGGACCACATGACCTTCGCGGGCCGCTTCCGACCCCTCAAGCTCAGCCTGCGCGGCGCTCCATCGCCAAGCTCGGGGAGCAGTGAGGTGACTACCGCAACTGGGACGAGGTGCGCGAGTGGGCCGACGCCATCGCCACCTCCCCTATGACGACACGCTCACCAGTCGCCGCGACCGCTCCTAGCCCCCGGCGTCCCTGGCGTCCCCGGCCCTGAGGGCGGAGGGAGATGAGTCACAGCAACAGACGATGAGATGCATTTCTATGCATGCGGATGTATGGTTGCTGCATGACTTAGTCAGTTGCTGTTGCTGGAGCCACTGGGTACGCCGGTGGTGAGGTTCTGACGCCTGCTCACGGCCCACGAAGGTGGAGGTCGGCGCACTCACCGCGGCCTCGTCCGCCGGCAGTCGGCTCGGTGAGCACCATCCGCACCTGCTTTCCCTGGCTGACCGCATCGTCCAGCCCACCGAGGCGGAGATCCTCGCCGGGCACGACGTCGTCGTCCTGGCCCCTGCCGCACGGGGCCTCCGGAGCCGTCACGGCGGCCCTCGAGGAGCTCGCCTCAGGCGCGGCAACGCACCGCTACTCATCGACTGCGGCGCGGACCACCGTCTGACCAGTCAGCAGGCGTGGGAGGCCTTCTACGGCTCGGACTACGCCGGCGCCTGGACCTACGGCATGCCCGAGCTCCTGCACCACGGTGACGCGAGCCCGCGCCCAGCGCGAGCTGGCAGCCTCCAGGCGCATCGCCGTCCCCGGCTGCAACGTCACCGCCGTCACCCTGGCGGTCCAGCCCGGCATCGCCGCCGGACTTCTCGACCCTCCCGGCTGACCGCGGTGCTGGCCGTCGGATACTCCGGCGCAGGCAAGGCCCTCAAGCCCCATCTCACCGCTGCCGAGGCGCTGGGATCGGCTCAGCCCTACGCCGTCGGAGGCACTCCACCGGCACATTCCCGAGATCGTCCAGAACCTGGAGGTGGCCGGAGCCGCCGCCAGAGTAGCACGCCTGTCCTTCACCCCGGTCCTAGGTCCCCATGAGCCGCGGCATCCTGGCCACCGTCACCGCACCCGCGGCTGCGGCTCTGCGCGAGGCCCCCGACCCCGAAGCCGCCTGCGAGCCGCCTGGGATGACGCCTACGGGGCCTGGCAGTGGCGAGCCTCATCCAGCTGCTGCCGAGGGGACCTGGCCCATCACCGGCATCCGTCCTGGGAGCGGAACCGCTACCGTTCAGGTCGCCATCGACCGTGGTGCGGAGGCCGTCGTGGCCATGTGCGCCATCGACAACCTCGGCAAGGGCACCGCCAGCGCCGCCGTTCAGTCCCTCAACCTCGCCTCGGGCTGGAGGAGACCACCGGCATCACCCACCCAGGAGTCGCACCGTGAGCGTGACCGCAGCACAGGGCTTCCCGCGCCGCCGGCGTACGCGCCGGCCTCAAGGCCTCCAGCAAGCCCGACCTCGCCCTGTCGTCAATGACGGGGTCGCTGGACACCGCGGCCGGGGTGTTCACCACCAACCGCGTCGTTGCAGCCCCCGTGGTCTGGTCACGCCGGCTCCTGGCCGGTCCTGAAGGCGGGCAGGCGGGCCATGCCCGCGCTCGTCGTCCCTCAACTCCGGCAGCGCCAACGCGCTGTACCGGGCGCAGGGCATGCACGACACGAGGCCACCGCTGTCCCGTGCCGCCGGCCTGCTGGCGCCGAACCGGACCAGGTCCTGACTGCTCCACGGGCGTCATCGGGGAGCGCATCGACATGCTCGTCCTCCTGAGAGGCGTCGACGTCGCGGCCCTCGCCCTGGCCGATACGCCTCAGGCCGGTACCGACGCCGCCACCGCCATCATGACCACCGACACCGTCTCCAAGGAGGACGCCCTCACGGTCGGTGCCGGCGAGCAGAGCTGGACCATCGGCGGCATGATTAAGGGCGTGGGCATGCTGGCCCCCGAGGTTGCAGCCACCATGCTCGCCATCATCATGCACCATGACGCCGTCCTCACCCCTGGAGCAGGCGCAGGACGCCCTGGCCTCCGCCACGATGCGCACCGTCAACGGATCAACCCGACGGGTGCATGTCCACCAACGACACGGATTTCTCCTGCTGGCCTCCGGAGCCTCGGTACCACGCCCTCCCAAGACAGAGCTCGACGAGGCGCTCACCGAGGTGATGAGCCGGCTCGGCCCGGCGCCTGGTGGCCCGACGCCGAGGTGCCACCCACGACATCGCCATCACCCGTCTCCGGAGCCGTCAGCGAGCAGGCCGCCGAGGCCGCAGCCCGCACCGTCAGCTCCTCCAACCTCCTCAAGTGCGCCGTCGCCGGGGCCGACCCCAACTGGGGGCGCATCCTCTCCCAACTGGGGACCGTGCTGCCGAGGACGTGCCCCTTCAACCCTCGACGAGGTCGACGTCGCCATCAACGGCATCACGATCTTCAGCCACGGCGCCCCCAACCCAACCGGGACGCAGTGGACGCGGAAGCCCACGCGAGAACCCGCATCGACATCGAGCTGTCGGCGGGCCCGGCCCAGGCCACCGTGTGGACCAACGACCCTCACTCACGGATACGTCACCATCAACGCGGACTACGACATGAAACGTACCCCTCTCGACCACAGACCAGGCATCCGTCCTGCTGGAGGCCGATGCCGTGGCTGCACCTACAAGGGCGCCACCATGAGTCATCAAGTACAGCGGCAACGCCATGGTCAACGATGAGCTCAAACGCGCCTTCGCCCAGGACGTCCTCTTCCCTGCGCAGGTCGGGGTGCGCCCCGTCGTCGTTCACGGCGGCGGGCCCCAGATCAACGCGATGCTCAAGCGGCTGGGTATCAGCTCGGAGTTCCGCGGAGGACGCGCGTCACCACCCCGAGGTCATGGACGTGGTCACGCATGGTGCTCACCGGCTCCGTGCAGCGCGAGCTCGTCTCCTGCTCAACACCGACGGCTCTGCCGCCCGTCGGCATCAGCGGTGAGGACGGCGCGGGCTCCTGCAGGCTCGGCAGCGCCTGGCCACAGTGGACGGGCATAAGGTCGACGTCGGCCTGGTCGGCGACGTCGTCGACGTCAGCCCCGCAACCCATCATCCGACCTGCTCGACCAGGCCGTATCCAGTCATCTCCTCGGTCGCTCCGCTGATGACGGACTCCGAGACCGTCCTCAACGTTAACGCCGACACGGCTGCCGCCACGATCGCCGTGGCCCTCAAGGCCCGCACCCTGCTCCATGCTCACCGACGTCGAGGGACTCTACTCGGCCTGGCCCGACCGCAGCACGCTGGTGCCCTTTCATCAGTGACCGCCGCGCTGGAGGAGCTCCTGCCCACGCTCGAGGCCGGGATGATCCCCAAGATGGAGGCCCTGTTTGCGGGCCGTCTGCAGAAGTCGCGCAGGGCCTCGTCGTCGATGGACGCCAGGCCCACAGCATGCTGCTCGAGATCACGTCACCGACCAGGGGCGTCGCACCGTCATCCACCCCGGAGACGCCCCGGTCCCACCGCTGAACGGAGGCAAGAGCCTGCATGACCCACTCCTCGCAAGCTGCAGGCACCCACCGCGAGGCGAAGGGTCCGGCACCGGCAACGCCGGCTGGCTGGCGCCGCTACACCGACGCCGTCATGAACACCCTCCCGGCACCCCCGGCCGGGTCCTGGTGCGGGGAGGGCGCCCACGTCTGGGACGCCGACGGTCAGGAGTACATCGACCCTGCTGGCAGGCATCGCTGTCAACTGCCTGGGCCGCACGCGCACCCTGCGATCGTCGAGGCCGTGTCCACCCAGATCTCACCCTCGGGCAGTCTCCAGCTTCTCCACCACCCCGGCCCAGGTCCGCGCCTCGCCGAGGAGCTCGTCCGCCTCACCTTCCCTGACTATCCCGCTCACGACTCCCGCGTCTTCCTGGCCAACTCCGGTACCGAGGCTAATGAGGCCGCCTTCAAAATCGCCCGCCGCCACGGCGGGAGCCGACGCCCCCAGGTCCTGGCCTCCAGGACGCCTTCCAGCGGCGACCGCAGGCCCTGGCCCTGACCTGCAAAGGCCGCCTACCGAGCCCTTCAGGCCGCTGCCCTGGTGGGTCGAGTTCATCCCCGCCGGTGACGTCGAGCACTGCGCACCGCGCTGGGCCGGACGTGGCGGCACTCGTCGTCGAACCCAGACAGGGCGAGGCCGGGTGCGTGGAGCTGCCTGCCGGGTACCTGGAGGCGGCCCGCGAGCTGACTGAGGCCGCTTGCGCGCTGCTCATCATCGATGAGGTTCAGACCGGAATGGGACGCACCGGCGCCTGGATGGCGCACCATCTGCTGGCACCGGGCATCGTCCCCGACGTCGTCACCCTGGCCAAGGGACTGGGCGGAGGCGTCCCCATCGGCGCAGTCGTCGCCAGTGGGCAGGCCGCCGCTCTTCTCGAACCGGGGCAGCACGGCACCACCTTCGGCGGCAACCCGGTGGCCTGTGCAGCAGCGCTCGCCGTCATCGGGACTATCGCAGCCAGTCCTGCTGAGAGGGTTCCAGCAGCTCGGCCTCGGCCTGGTCCAGGCAGCTGGCAGCTGTTGACGAGTCGATCAGGTGCGCGGCCAGGGGCCTGCTGCTCGGCGTTGGGCTGGATGACAGGCTCCGCCTGCTGCTGAGATCGCCGCTGCCCTGGCGGCTCGCGGTTCTTACTTTATCAATGCGCGCCGCGCCCCGACACGATCCGCCTGGCTCCCCTCCATCCTCTCCGACGATGACGCCAGGGCCTTCACCACCACGCTGTCCGAGGTCCTGCCGGCACTGTCAGAGAGAAAGCCGGTTCGCATGAGCGCCACCATCAGGGCCTCTCAGCGCGACCTGGAGGCAACGGCCCCCTGGTACCCGGGACCAAGACCGCCCGGCACGCCAGCATCGTCCAGATCCTGCTCGCGGGAACGATGTCAGCTCCCAGGCCCAGCTGCGCAAGGCCCTGGCACAGCGCAGCATCAGTACTACCAGGCCACGCTTTCACGGGATCTGTGGAGCTGCTGGCCACGAGATCCGCCCCGGGCGGAGAACTCATCTACTCCATGCCCGGGGCCGGCGCCCCCAGCAGGTCCATACCAGTGCCCTTTCCGAGCCGGAGGAGACCGAGGACTCTTTGCGTGCCCCACCACCCCCGTCTGTCCTGTGGTGCAGCGGAGCTACTCGTTACAGCTGGGCCGGCGGTGGTCCTGCGAACGCCCGCCGGCGCCGCCAGCTGCTCGCAGGGGCCGTCGACGACGCCATGATGCCAGGCGCGTCATGGGGTGCATAGCCGGCGACGACACCGTCCTGAGTCATCACCCGCGGCGCTCAGGTCGCAGCCGATGTGGCCAGGACCTGCTCGCTCTGGCTGACCCCTCAGCCCGGGGCTGACCTCTCCACCACCGCTCGACATCCCCAGTCACCTGAGCGCCGCTGCATCGACGTCATCACGAAGAGAGAGTGATCCCATTGAGGCATCCACAGGACCGTGTCGTCCTGGCCTACCCGGAGGCCTGGACACGTCCGTCGCCATCGGCTGGATCGGCGAGGCCACTGGTCGAGAGGTTGTAGCCGTCGCCGGTGACGTCAGCCAGGGCGGCGAGGACCTTGGGAGTGATCGTCAGCGAGCCCCTCGACTGCGGAGCCGTCGAGGCCTATATCGCCGACGCCCGAGACGAGTTCCTGCCAACGACTACTGCATGCCGGCGCTCAAGGCCAACGCCCTCTACGGGGGACCTATCCGCTCGTGTCGGCCCTGTCCCGCCCGGTCGTCGCCCGCCACCTGGTCAAGGCCGCCCGCGAGTTCGGCGCGCACACCGTGGCCCACGGCTGCACCGGCAAGGGCAACGCGACCAGGTCCGCTTCAGAGGTCTCCATCACCTCCTGGCCCCGACATGGACTGCATCTCCAGTACGCGACCTGGCGCTGACCCGTGACGTGGCCATCGACTATGCCGAGAAGCACAACCTGCCGATCGAGACCACCAAGCACAACCCCTTCTCCATCGACCAGAATGTTTGGGGCCAGTGCCATTGAGACCGGAGTACCTCGAGGACCTGTGGAACGCTCCCACCAGGACGTCTACGTCTATACCGATGACCCTGCCTCACCCGCCCCTGCCCGACGAAGTGACCCTCACCTTCAAGGGAAGGATCCTGTGCCATCGACGGTCGCGACGTAGCAGCCCTGGAAGCGATTCGAGGAGGGCTCAATCATAGGGCAGGGCGCCCAGGGCGTGGGGCGCATCGACATGGTCGAGGACCGGCTCGTGGGGATCAAGTCACCCGGATCTACGAGGCCCCCGGCGCCATGGCTGATCGAGGCCCACCGAGCGCGCTCGAGGCCGTCACCCTGGAGCGCAGTGCAGCGCCGCCGCAAGCGGAGCATGGAGCGAGACCTGGGCCGAGCTCGTCTCACGAGGGCCCAGTGGTACTCCCGCTCAAGCGCTCCATGGACGCCTTCATCGAGGACACGCAGCGCTATGTCAGCAGTGATATTCGCATGAGTCCTGCACGGCGGTCGGGCGACCGTCAACAGGCGTCGCTCCGAGACAGGCCTGTACGACTTCAACCTGGCCACCTACGAGGCGGAGCACCTGAGCCAGTCCTCCTCGCGGGGCTGTCATGAGATCTACGGGATGCAGTCCAAGCTCGCCGCCGCCCGCGACGTGCGCGCTGGCAACGGTCAGGGGTTCTGACCGGGACATAAAACCGTCTCAGGTTCTACGAGTGCGGGGATGCCCGAAACCGACTGACCGTGACGAACCGGTTTGCCTCCGCAGGCAGAAAAGCGGAGACAACCGGTTCGTCATGCTAGCTACGCCTCGCCGACGGGGACGGCCGGCTCACGGCAGGGAGCCGGCCGTCCCGATCACTCAGGCGACTCGGTCGCTTGTGCCCCGTTCTTCTGGGGCTGGCGGCGCAGCCGGCAGGGAGTCGTCGTTGGCGTGAGGCGTAGTAGCCGCCGATCAGCAGCCCGCCGCCCACGAAGTTGCCCAGCAGTGCCACAGCCACATTTCCCCAGCGCCGACAAGACATCGATCCCATGCGTCAGACCGACGACCGTGAACAGGACCGATGTTGGCGGAGTGCTCAAGGCCGAGGAAGGCGAGACGAGACACGGAGATGAGCATCGCGAAGATCTTGGACCAGTCCTCGCGGATGGAAGCCGTTGTAGATGAGGGAGCATCGCCAGGTTGATCATGAAGTTGCACAGGACCGCCCGCACGAGAGGTCGCCGATCCCCGAGGCCGACGACAGGTAGTGGAGCTTGGCGGCCACTGGTGGGTGGCCTGTTCACCGGTTGCCGCCTCTACGAGGGTGGAGAAGTGGTACATGGCCGCGAAGACCAGCCCTCCGGAGAAGTTGCCGGCCAGGGCATATGACCAGCACCTCAGAGCCCGCCACGTCGAGATCCGCTTGTAGTGAGTGGCCGATGGCCACCACCATCATGTTGCTGGTGAGCAGCTCGGACTTCGTGTAGTAGATGAAGACAGAGGCGGGTCCGAAGGACAGAGCCCTGAGCATCTTCCCGATCCCGCGAGCGAGGAGGTGTCCCCGAGGCGCAGGCCGTCGAGGACACCGACGATGGCGTAGTTCACGACATAGAGCCGCCACGATCATGCCGGCCATCGCCGCGCGCATGAGATAGCGGTGGGCGATCACCCCGGTCATCCGGGTCTTGGTCTCGAGAGGGCCTCGAGGCACGGTGGAGATGAGACTGCTTGCCTGGGAAAAGTGCAGTCTTGTTCGGCGGGCATTGGCTCATCAGGGCATTGCCCGCCATCCGAGATACAGGCCTTTCTTCTTCCCGCTGGTCCGGGATCTCCGGTCCTGGTTCCACTTACTGCAGTCTTCCTCAAGCAGTGGGGATCTTTGTCTGCCAAGAGCCACGACGGCCCGTCCAGACTGATCGTTGAGAACCTGCTCGGGCAGATGGGCCGTCGATGGGCATGAGCCGGTTCTCCAGCCAGCCCGCAAAGCCATCCGCTGCCCAGTCCGTCGCGCAGAAGCTCAGCAGGACGCGGCCCCCGCCGGCGTCAGCCTGTGGGGTGGACGCTTCTCAGGAGGACCCGCTGACGCGCTGGCCGCGCTGTCGGTGAGCACCCACTTCGACTGGCGCCTGGCCCGTTATGACATTGCCGGCTCCGCCCACGCCCGCGCCGAGCACAGGCCGGTCTGCTGGACGCGGGCAGCTGTCCGGCATGCTGAGGCCCCTGGACCGTCTCGAGGCCGACGTCGTCGCCGGCATCTTCGTCCTGAGGCCACCGACGAGGACGTTCACACCCGCCCTGGGCGAGGCCTCATCCGAGCGTGCCGGTGACGATCTGGGGGCCGTCTGCGCGCCGGGCGCAGCCGCAACGACCAGATCGCCACTCTCATCCGCATGTACCTGCGCGACCAGGCGCCACGTGGCCGGATCTCGTCCTCGACGTCGTCGACGCCCCTCATCGACCAGGCCGCCCAGGCCTCCGACGCCATCATGCCCGGACGCACCCATGCAGCACGCCCAGCCGGTGCTCGTCGCCCACGAGCTGCTGGCTCACGCCTGGCCGCTCATGCGTGACGTCGAGCGCCTGGAGGACTCAGGACTCCCGCGCCGCCGTGAGCCCCTACGGCTCCGGCGCGCTGGCGGGCTAACACGCTCGGGATGGATCCTGACGCCGTGGCCGCCGACCTCAGATTCGAGGCGGCCGTGGAGAACTCCATCGACGGCACCGCCGCCCGCGACGTCGTCGCGAGGCTGAGCTTCGTCCCTCGCGATGGTCGCGGTGGACGTCTCGCGCCCTGAGCGAGGAGATCATCGTCTGGAACACCAGGGAGTTCGACTTCGTCACCCTGGACGGCTCCTACTCACGGGCTCGTCCATCATGCCGCAGAAGAAGAGCCCGGACGTGGCCGAGCCTCGCCCGCGGCAAGGCGGGCGCCCTCATCGGCGACCTGACCGGGCTGCTTGCCACCCTCAAGGCCCTGCCTCTGGCCTACAACCGGGACCTACAGGAGGACAAAGGAACCGGTCTTCGACGCTGCGTCGACACCCTGGCCGTCCTCCTGCCGGCCGTCAGCAGCATGGTGAGCACGATGACCCTCCACTACGAGGCGGATGGCGGAGCTCGCCCAGGAGTTCTCCTGGCCACCGCATATTGCGGAGTGGCTGGTCAAGAACGGTGTGCCCTTCCGCAGTGCCCACGGATCTCCGGTGCCTGCGTGCGCGGAGTGCGAGAAGCGCGGCATTGAGCTGTGGGACCTGACTGACGCCGACTTCGCCGCCATTGATGAGCAGCTCACCCCGAGGGGTGCGGGAGGTCCTCTCGGCCGAGGGGTCGGTGGCCGCTCGCACCGGGACACGGCAGCCCGCCCCGGTGCGAGTGGTGGAGCAGCTCGCCCGCGCCATCGCCCGCAGCGCCGAGGCTGCGAGTCTCGCCTGGGAGGATCCTTGCTGGACGGCCCGCTGGTCCCCAGTGGCCCGACCCCAGTCGGACCGATGAGGAATGGGGCGAGGGAGGACCAGGGACCGAGGCCGGGGCGGCAGGTCGATGTCAGACGCTTCCCCGACGGAGACGGCGATCGAGCTGAGCGCCGAGGTCGCCTCACTGCTCAGATGTGACAGCCTGGGCGCCCCGGCGCTGCTGGGTGCCGTCATCACCGTGCAGACCCGGCCGGGCGCGTCGCGATCCGCCTGACTGAGGTGGAGGGCCTACCGCGGCGAGAAGGACCCGGGCTCCCACGCTTCCGGGGACGCACAGCGCGCAGCACCTCCATGTTCCGAGGCCGGCGGGTGCATCTACGTCTACTTCACCCTACGGCATGCACCACTGCCTCAACATCGTCACCGGACCCGCCGGGGTCTCACGCGCGGTGCTGCTGCGGGGAGAGGTCGTCGAAGGGCTCGAGGCAGGCCAGGGGACGCCGCCCGCAGCCCGCACTGACCGCGACCTGGCCCGTGGCCTCGGCCAGACTGTGCGCCGCACTGGGCCTGGACCGCTCCGACGACGGCGCGCTGCTGGGCGGGCCGGGATCACGCATCAGCCTGACGCTGCCGCAGCAGGCACCGGATGCCGGACGCATCCGCCGTGGACCACGCACGCGGGGTGGCCGGCCCCGGGGAGACGGAGAAAGCCTTCCCGTGGCGCTTCTGGCTGGACGGAGAGCCCACCGTCTCGCCATACCGGCCGGCCCGTCACCAGGCGACGCTCACAGGGCTGAACCTCGCCGGGGCCCAACTCGATGGGTCTCCGCTACCTCGCCACTCCTGTCCCCTAATAATGGGTACACTAGATTATCGCTGCAAAAGACTATTTGTGTGTGCGGAACCTCCAGAGCGCGGAGGACGAGGGAAGGACGGCCATGTGGTCGACTGAGTGCCAACGGACGGTGGATCTCCCAGCGGAGGTCCTGTGGGAGACCTGGATCAAGGTTCTCTCCGGTGACATCGAGGCTCCCCAGGAGATCGCTACGAGCCGCGCGCAGGCTGTAGGACCAGCGCCTCGATCACGAGTGACTCCGGAGGGGCAGGACAGTATCGAGATCACGGTGATCCGCTGGGAACCCCCTCGTGTCCAGGCGGACCGGGTCTCCCTACGGGGGAGTAGAGCTGACCTTCACCACTCCTTCATGCCCCGCGCACGACACAAGGGAAGAGCGTTGTGACCGCCGCCTCGACATCGACGGCCCCGGTGCCGACGATGGTGAGCCTGACGATCGGTCCGGGATCGCCGAGGACTTTCCGCAGGCCATCGACTCGCTCGTCCAGGCTGCTGGGGTCGATATGTGAAGAGCACTGGTCTCCAGGGTCCTGAGGCGAGCCCCGGCTTCCTCATGTGGAGGGGCCGCGCTGGCCTGGCAGCGAGACATCGCTGCGCCCTGGGAGCCAGTTGGACTGACTACACTCCCAGTTCGTCCTCCTGGCCTGCGCGCGCAGTGGCTCGAGGAGCACGCGGGACAGGGCCAGCCAGGTGATGGTCGCGACCCAGGCAGGGATGGACGTGAGACCACCAGCCAGGTGCTGCGCCGGCTGGAGCAGGCCAGTCTCTGTGTCGCGGCAGCCCGGATCCCAGGACGCCCGTGCCCGGATCGTGACCATGACGCCGGCAGGCAGAGATGTCGGGGCCCGGGCAGCGCGTCTGGTGGAGGACGCCGATGAGGCGTAGCTGCAGCAGTGCCCCACCTGCGCGAGGCACTGCTGCGTGAAGCAGCGTCGTGGCGCGCGGATCAGCGACGCAGCCCAACGAGGAGACCGCTGCGTCTACCGACCGGGCCGAGAGCCCCAGACCTCGAGCGACAGCCGAGTCCGACCACGGCGGCTGCTCCACCAGGCTCCCGCAGTGGCCAGTGACTACTGGAAATCCCACAACGTCGCCTTTCACCGGCGCATCGCGCGGGACGCGGCGCTGCGCGGATGAGCGCGCTCGATGTCGGATGCGGTGACGGGCTCCTGCTCGCACGCCCTGACGGCGGTGTGCTGGCGCGCCGTCGGACTTGAAACCGACGGGCAGGCAGTTGCTCGAGCGCGCAGACGTCCTCGAACGGACTCCGCAGGCCGAGGTGCTGCTCGACGACGTCGCGGATCTGGACCTTCCCTCAGCGCATCGGCACCTTTGAGACGGTCACCTGCGTGGCCGCTGCACCACCTCCCACTGGAACCCCGCCCTGGTGAGGCTGAGTCAGCTGGGTGGCACCCGGCGGGCGTCAGATCGTCGTCGGCGGCGCCAACAAGAGCCTGTGGGACTGGACGCTGTCCGCACTGGCCGTCCTGCCTCTGCACGTGGTCGGCGCCCCTGCGACGGAGAGCTCAGACATCGGTGTGGTCACTCGTGTTCCACGAGAGTCCCTGGCCGAGATTCGTCGGGCGGCAGTCCGGCTGCTTCCGGGGCCAGGACTCGACGGCGCTTCTACTACTGATACACCCTCATGTGGGATCGCCCGACTGAGGGCTCGTAGAAAGCTCCCGTATCCGGCTCACGGCTCCGTGGCCTGGCCTCTTCGTGGAAGCCGAGCCGGAGCATGGCAGACTATCTGCGCCGGAGGTATCAGCCGGACCCGAGCGTGACGCGCCGGGATCATGCGTGCGGCAAGCACGACAACCCACGAAGGCGACTGGACGGTGACGGACATCCTGGACGAACTGCAGTGGCGCGGGCTCATCGCCCAGCACACCGACATTGACGCGCTGCGAGCGAGCGCTCAGCGACAGGGCCGTCACCTTCATTGCGGGTTCGACCCCACGGCGCCGAGCCTCTCACCACGGCCACCTCGTGGCCGTCAAGGTCATGCGCCATCTCCAGCTGGCCGGGGCACCGTCCGCTGGCGCTGGTGGGTGGGGCGACCGGGCTCATCGGCGACCCGCGCGCCAAGGGGGAGCGCAGCCTCAACACCAAGGACGTCGTTGCCGGCTGGGCGGCCAGCCTGCAGGAACAGCTCGAGAACCTTCTCGACTTCAGCGGGAGAACCCCGCGCGGATCGTCAACAACCTGGACTGGACCCAGGCGATGAGCGCCATTGACTTCCCTGCGGGACCTGGGCAAAGCACTTCCGCATGGGCACCATGCTCTCCAGGACATCGTCGCCCGGCGCCTGGCCAGCGAGAGGCATCTCCTACACCGGAGTTCAGCTACCAGGTCCTCCAGGGCCAACGACTACCTCGAGCTCTACCGACGCTACGGCTGCACCCTGGAGGTCGGCGGCACGCGACCAGTGGGGCAACCTCGTGGGTGGGATGGACCTCATCCACAGGTCGAGGGCGCCTCGGTCCACGTCCGTGACCAACCCCCTCATCACCAAGGCTGACGGCACCAGGTTCCGGTAAGTCCGGGGCGGGGCGATCTGGCTCAACCCGAGATGCTCAGCCCCTACGCCTTCTACCAGTTCTGGCTCCAGGTCGACGACGCCGACGTCGTGCGCGTCCTCAAGGTCTTACCTTCCTGGAAACGCGAGGAGTTGAGCGCCTGAGGTAGTGACGGCCGAGAACCCGAAGGCACGTGAGGCGCAGCGGGTTCTGGCCCACGAAGTCTGCACGTGGGTCCACGGAGCCGACGCGACTGCCCAGGCCGAAGCGGCGACCTTCCCGCACTGTGGGGCCGCGGCGACCTCGCCGACATCGATGAGGCGACGATCCCGGGCGGCCACGGCTGATCTTGCCTCGTGACGTGGCAGTCGGACAGAGCACGATCGTGGACCTGCTCTCGTGGGTGCGGGGCTGGGCGCGGGCGCAATGCGGCCCGCAAGACCATTGCCGGAGGCGGGGCCACCATCAACAGCGTCAAGGTGGCCGACAGGACCACGGTCATCAGTTCTCAGCACCTGCTCGCCGGGGAGTGGTGCTGGTGCGCAGGGACGGCGGAACCTGGCCGTCGGACGTGCGGTTTAGGCTCCACCGTCAAGGGAAAAAGCCTTGCACCTTGCGACACGGTTGTTGAGCGGTGACGATGCCTTGCTGGGCACCGTCACCGCTCATCAGTTTGACAGGTTGGTGGTCGGTGCGTAATGTTCTCTCCGGCCGAGCAGGGAGGATGAATTTCCTCAGACCGGCCGGGGACTGAGAGACTGAAGAGAGCCGAAGAGACGAGGGTCACCGCCCATTCGTTTGACTCAGAAAAATCCGGCTCGCTAAAAGTTTCAGGCGCTCTGAGGCGAAGCAAAATGCAA
>BNJS01003795.1_pt1 | contig 78372 bp, 78 predicted proteins | sample 8540461 | NCBI WGS metagenome assembly BNJS01 (sample SAMD00202454, study PRJDB9452) | human saliva metagenome | isolation source: human saliva | place: Japan
AGTACTCAATTACCACTCTGATACACTAACCCCTGTCAGCTAGATGGGTATGCTGTGATATCGTTTTCAGAACTGATGGCTGCGAATTTTCTGAGCAATCAATTGTATGTACATCCGATACTGGTGATGCTACTGACCCTCTGTATTCTTAGAGGTAATTCTATGAGTCCCTACTAGAAAGAACTTTTAGTGGTTATATTTCCTTGACCATCTAATGTCAATGTTACTCCATTGTCTAAGTACTTCGTAAGATTTGGATTAATGATTCGTTATCTTTGCCTTACTTACAGATGTGCAACTAGCTGGTGTTAAAGTAATAACTGGCTTAGCAAGATTACTAATGGTCAGTCAACATTTTTCTAACACTTTCACACTCTCCAGTTTTTGTCTCTGTATAACTATGCCACTCCTTGATCAGCCAAGGGTTTCTGTCATCATCGTCACTTTGCGGTGAGTCGTTACATTATCAGATCGATATACATTAATTGTAACTCCTGTTCTTGTACCTATACTTAGTTTTTAAATTAGACACTGTAGCTGATGTCGGCTCACAGAAAATGAACCGAATTATTAGTTGGAGTAGCTGTCTGTTTTGTTACAGACACTGTCAATTCATCTGTTGTTACTCCACTCTTGGTTGCTGTTACTTTTATATGTTTTTGTAGCATCTAATACTGTTGTATCATCTGTGGCTTCTACCCCGTCAACCAATACTTTTTATATTAGTTACTGTTGGGTTTGCTGCTTTGTATAGCATCTTTAATTGTTTTTATAGTAGCCTGAGATGTCGCTACAAATAGGTGAAATTCCAAATAATGATGAAGGTGCTAGTGTTACAGTTACCACTACATCAGTTTTTCTTACTTTCACATTGTCCTGTTTGTGTTACACTAACTTTATAAGTAGCTGAAGTTAAAACAGTTGAAGAAGGCAATTCTGTCCCTGTTCCATCATATATTTTAAATGTAGCAGAAGATAATGTTGGATTTTCTGCTTTTTATATCATTTATTAAATCTTGAACTGTTTTTGTTCCTACATAATTTTTAGCTAGTAGCTGTTGGAGCAACAGGTGCTGAATCAACTGTTACTGTTACTTTTTGAGTTGCTTGACAACCATCAGGACGAGTTACTTTAACATTATAAGTAAATGATTTTTGATGCCGTTAAAGGTGTTCCTGTATAAGTAAAAAGTAGGCAAATGTACATTTTGCATTTGACAAATATGAAAGAGCTGTTGCAGGTGTTGTACCTTCTACTGACCATTCATATCGCAAATATTTGAGGCTACTGGCGCCACCAATTGAGCAGAAGCAGTTTTACACAAAGTTAAATCACTAGCTACTTGTTTAATAATAGTAGGAGTTGTTATACTTATTGGTGTTTCAGTAGAACACAAACAAGTATTATACTCATTTGCTATTGATAAAAGTAATCTACATACTTTACTAGCTTCTATTTCAACTGTTTCAGTGAAAGAAACTTCACCATTTGCAGGAATAGATTGGCTTGAGTATATTTCTATTAAATATTGTTTCTGATGTTTGAGCTCTACCATCATTATTAGCATCATAATACCAATCAACACGTAGATTGTCAGAATAAGCAATTGTAGCTGAAGAATTTTTTTAACTTTATAAGTAAATGTTATTTTTCTCCTTATTCCCAGCAACAACTTCTGATTCAGATACTTGTACATCAAGAATTCTCAACTCTGGTCTTTGTATTTTTATTTCTTCTCTACCACGTTGTTGAGAAGTAACAATAGTTATAGCTCCACAAGAACTACCTGCACAAGGTACATTATCTACAGCATCAATAGTTTCATAAGTAAGTTCTTTCTTATTACTACACTCAGAAACAACTACTCCATCTTTTTGTCTAATATTGATTGTATATTCAAAACTTGCAGAATCATACATTCCTTTTTGGCACAATAATACTCAATTTATTTGAAGTAGTTTGTGCATTATCTATACTTGGATCTGCAAACATTGTTTGTCCAGCTTTTTGGTTTTTAGCTCCTACTGTAAAAAGTACCTGCTACATATTCAAAAACCTTCTGGAATATTAACTAATAACACGTCCTTTTTCTCCTGTATTAAATCCAGGATCTGAAGAAGTAATAATATGTACCCCTTTAAATTTAGCCCCATTACCAGGAACACACTACTTTGCATTTCCATCTTGATAAGTAAGTGTATTATTTATGGTATATTGATTAGTTGGTAAGCCCATTATACCAGCGGTAATTGTACTTACTTTATTTCCATCAACAAGCTCTTCACAAATATTTTTACCTGATACTTGAATATCAAAAGATGAACCTGCTGTAAATCCGCATTCTGGTTTTATTTTAAATTTAATACGAACTTTTACGTTTATTTTCTTCAGAAGTTGCAATAGTTCCAGGTAATCCATCTTGTGAATAACTAGGATGTATTTTTAAGATCAAATTTATCTAAATTACCCACTACTTGCATAGGAATAGCTACCCAAGTACCAGTGTTAGATGGGTACTGCATTTGGAAATCTGAAATTTCTAGACCTGCTTGTCTTGCTATTGATCAATAGGTTCTAAGATATTTCCTTCTCCTGCACTATTAAGCTCATATTCATACTCTGTAGGCTCACAGATTTTTATCTGAGTGCTTTTTAGCATTTTCAGAAATAGGTAATACCTGAATTGTACTTTGTACTGGATTTATATTATATGTAGCTACATTATCTGAGTTACTAGCGCTACAAGTTGTTTGATACCCAGCTGTTGGATGACTAGCACAATTCCAACCGCCATAAATTTTCTAATTGTTTATCTTGGCAGTTATTTAACTCTATTTTTATAGTATAAATTTCATTTTTGACTTTTTCTAATCCTGTCTTGTGATAAGTAATACATACTTTCACCTGAAAAGTTTGCTCCTGTTTGAGCTGTAAATATATTTCCTGAACTATCTTTTCACTTCAAAATTTTAAAGCCTGTAACATTTGGAATAGAAAGCCAAGTATAAGGCGCAGTAGAAAGGCTATTATTTTCTAATTTTACTTGTACTTCTTGTATTTTTATTTACCTTCATAGTAGCATTACCTACTGTTGAAACTTTAATAGAAGGTTTTTCATTATATATAAGTTTTTGACTTAATAGTTTAGTTCTAGATATCTGAGAACCCTCCATTAGCCTTATAGTAATAATAGAAATCTTCATATTCTGCTTCTATTATAGCATCTTCTGTTTTATCTATTTTTGAATCACAGCAGCCTGAACAATTGTTCTAACATAATTAGCATACCCATTAGCTACATTTATAATCCCCGGATTCAAATATCCAGGATCATTAGGGTCTGTTATTTCCTTATAAAAATATACATTTTGAGTAGCTGTATGCATTTGCTTGTACATTACTCCAAGAAAGTTCTTTTTTCTACTAACCTTACTTGTTCATTAAAAATAAAGCAAACTTTATTTTTTAATGTATAAGCTTTTGGTAAAGTTATCTTAAAGGTTTTTCATTTTTCTATCAGGACGAAACTCAGGAGAAAAACGAACTCCATTCGTTTCAAACCTACGTGCTGAGGACAACATATAATTACCTATTGCTGTTTCTTCACACCCTTGAGGTTATAACTATCACTTCCTCTCTTATATAAGTATTAGCAATTGTAAAATCAGGAGCCAATTTTGCCCACAATATTTTTCTGACTGCACTACTAATGTATAGAAGAAAGATTCTTTCCCGCTCTTACGTCAAAACAATTTCCCGTTTTACAACTCCAAAAATTGTGAGTAGCATCTGACTCATTCATAACTTGATAAGTTGTTACCACAGAGAATGTATAATCTGTTTTCACTCCTCCAGTAGGAAGAACAGAAGTGATATCCCATTCAAAAATATTCTCTAGCTTCTTTTTACCAAAGCAGTAGCAAGAGGAATATCTTGTGCATTTACAAGAATATTTGCATCTTTTATCTTTAATAGTAACTTTTATACCTTTTAGCTGCCAACTTTGTAGTAGCCAACATTTCCACTCGATAATGTAAATTAGTAATGTCTCCTCCTGTGGTACCAGTTGCTGTTACATCTCACTTCATCAAATACAATGCACGTTTTAATTATTCTTTATATTTAGCATCTGTAGGATTTATACGAGTTGTCATAGTAGCATCTGTCCAGCCCAAAAGAGTTATCTGCTCTACGGGCATCTATACCTGTAAGAGATGGATAAGGCTGTCCACAATTACCAGGACACACCAAGGCTAGCAGTTTGTTCACCACAAAGTATTTTTAAGATCACAAGCATTTGGTGTATTATAAGCATCTACAAAAACCTTCATAGGTAATTTTCTTTTCACCTCCACCTCCAGCTTTGGAACAATCTCTTTTTAAATCAAATTTTACATACCATCTATTTTTCATTAGGAGCAATAGCAGTTATTTTTCCTCCATTACCTCTGTTGTAGTATTAGTAATATTTGCTGAATTAAAAATTATCGTGAGCAGGTGAATAAGAAGCCCCAGCTACCATTTGTAACATTTTCTGCAATAAGCCCATGCAGGCAGATTAATTACATATTTAAATCTTCCTACATCTGCTTTTTAGCAGTACCTTTTGATACTTCATTTTATGTCATAGTGAGGCAGAGCTATAACTACAGCTAGCAGTCCGAGCCTCATCTGTAATTAAATTGATAGGCGCAAAAGATGCATCAGATGCTTCAAGGAAAAATCTCGTAAAGGTTTCCCTATAAATTGTCTGAAAATGAGAATTTTGAGCTAGCAACATTGTTCCCACAAGAGTTTTTATAATCTACAGCTGTACTCGGTGCTACAGTCCAATTTCCTGACCATTCATTTACTAAACAAGTTGGCATATTCATTTTTTCATAATCAAAACGAATAGTAAAAGATTGTCCAGAAGCTAAGTCATTAAAATCACCATCACCATCAATATCCTCTAAAACCACACCTGCACCATCAGGGTCTGTAGTAAAATCAAAAGTTAATTTTCTTTCCTGTGCTTTTATTTTTCTTGATCTGCAGGGTATAGAATAGAGGCACCATCGGTACCATCTTGGTTTTACTAAACGCACATTTTTAGGCTGATAAAATTTGAATCCACTACTTTGGTAATCAAAAATACGCCATATCATATCGTACATAGCTGCAGCTTTATTAGCAGCTGTACCTTTATTTATATAAGTAACAGTGACTGTAGCAAAGGTCCTGCATCACATACCTTCCCTTACGCTCAAAGTAAGTTTTTTAGTATTATCAACTACTAACTCTAACTTAGGCGTTCCCAGGCACATTTTTACACTACGTTTAGCACTATTGGTATCGAATAAATTTTCCAATTTTTCTCCCCAACTTGCTTCATATTTTATTTCTCTATCTTGACAACCTGTCACAGTATATTCTTCTGTAATAGTAGCTATTTGGTTATTCTCAAGAAACCATTAGAAATAGGAGTAGAAGTCCCCTCTCCTATTGAAAAATATTTTTCTGAGCAGTACTGGAAGCTAATGGAGTAAGTTGAGTTCATTATAAGATACTTTTATTATACGTAATTCCTGAAGGATACTCAATAGAAAAATAAATTGTTTTTAATTTCCCGTAACCTCCATTTTTGTATTTCAAAAAGTTTGGGACCACTATTCCCGCCTGCATCTGTATGTACTGAAGGCTCTTTTTACGGATACAACAGGATATTTATACTGAATAATCATTAGATTTCTGAGTATTCGTTGAAAGAACCTTGTGTTACTTTAACAGCATCAATCAATTTACTATTTTGCCCTTGAGTTTTTTTAAGTAATTGATATGACCTGCTTTGGTAATAGTTTTATCTATTGTAAAACTAATTCCCCTCCCTGTAATATTAGTTATACTAAACTTCACTTCATTCGCTGAAGAGCTTACATAAGTAACATTTCCATTTCCTGATACTTTTGTACAGAATTAGGCTTATAAATAAAGCCCTCTGGAAGCGTTACCACTACCTCTGCCGTACTTTGGTGAAGCATTAAGCGCAAGTTTCATTTTTCAATTGTCCCCCTGAAAAACCATCAGTAATTTCAAAGTCTGAGTTTGCAGTAGCTATAATAGTCTGCACTCACATTTACAAAAAGAAAATAACAAACTGATAATCACTAATTTAGTGAAAACATTTTGTGCTTTTTTTCAATCATTTTTCTAATTTGTATACTCATTTTCAGTAAAAATTTGGTGGCAAAAATATACTTTTTCATAAAAATCAAAAGAAAAATTATTTTTAACAAAAACTTATTAACATTTTAAAAATTAATTTTATATTTTACCTATAATCAATGATTTATGAAAATAAAAATATTTATAAAAACATTAATTGTAAAACGTTAATTATTATAACATTACATCTTTTTTCATAAATAAAAACTATAATATATTTTTAACATAAAAATATTTATATTTTAACATTTTGTTTTATGTTATTTTTTTCAATAAAAAAGAGATGAAAAATCATCTCTATAATTTTTCTAAAAATCGACTTTAATAAATGTCGTTTTTGATTATTTTAAAAATTTGAATATTATTTTCAAATCAATATACTATTTCATTTAAAAACATATTTATTTTTAATTTTTCTTTTTTACCCTTTTAGATAAATGTTAAAAATTAAAATCCTAAAATGATTTTGGCTATTATAAAATAAATAAGAATACCAAGTACATCATTACTTGTGGTAATAAATGGACCTGTTGCTACGGCAGGGTCTATCCCTCTTTTATGCAAAAATATAGGGATAAAAAGTACCTATTACAGCTGCGTTAATAATTACTGTTACCAAAGCGATACAAACAGTCATAGATTCTTCATAAGAACTTCCAAAAACAAAATGACTAATAACCAAAAACAATAGAAGCCAGAGCCAAACCATTAATAAGACCTAAAAAGAAACTCTTTAAACAAACGTCCCCCACAAAGCTCCATCTATAGAATTATTAGCCAACCCTTGTACTACAATTGCTGAGGATTGTACCCCTATATTACCTGCTGCAGATTGAATAAGAGGAATAAATAATAACAAAATTGAAAAGTACCCAAACCATCTTGAAATCCATTAATAATACTTGCTGCCCTATCCCGCCGAACATACCAATAAGCAACCAAGGAAGCCTCGCTCGTGTTAGTTTCCAAATGCTATCGTCGACTTCAACATCTTGCGTGATCCCCGCTGCCATTTGATAATCTCGGTCTGCTTCTTCCTTAATTACATCGACAATATCATCTATGGTTATTCTACCAACAAGTTGATGAGTCATATCTACAACAGGAATGGCTTCAAGTCATACTTTCAGACATTACACGTGCTACCTCTTCTGCTGGGTCTGTTACATATACAAAATCTACTTTTCGGGATATAAATATCTTTAATATGAGCATTAGCTGGAGCTGTTAATAAATCTTTGAGGAAAGACGTCCTTTTAGTTTTTCATCATCATCAACTACATATATAGAATGTACTCTTGTTACATATTGGGCTTTGCTCCGCATTTTCATACAAACATCAATATCCCAATTTTCATTAACTTTTACAAGTTCTTTTGCCATAAGCCCCCGCTGAATCTTCATCATAACGAAGTAAATCAACAATATCTCGAGCGTGTTCAACATCATCTATATGAGCTAAAAATTTCTGTTTGTCGTTCTTCAGGAAGATCTAGCTATCAAATAAGCAGCATCGTCAGTATCCAATTGAAGCAAATCTTGAGCTATTTCTTGGTTGGACATATTATCCAAAAATATGCTCCAAAATATGATCTTCAACTTCGGTTAAGGTTTCTGATGCTTTTTCAGGATTTAATAATTTAACAACATATGTGGCTTCATCAAGTTCTAACTCGCTGGTAATCTCCGCAATATCAGCATAGTGCAGCAGTTCAAATACTCTGTAAGTTCCTGTTTTTATCTTCTTGTATGAGCCTTTTTATATGTTCAATAATCTCTTCTGTAAGTTTAAAAATTTGCATTTTTCTGTTTTTAATGAAATATATATATTAAAAAGAAGTACAAAATTATAATTTTTCAATTACTTTATAAACAAGAAAAAGCACCGATTTCTCAGTACTTTTTATTTTTATAAATAATGATTAATTTTATTTATTAGAAAAACTTTTTCCAATCCGTTTTTCAACCAAGTTTTATAAGTATCTGTATCTACGTATTGAACAGGAGTAGAAAGCAATTGATGTTCTGAAGTTATAAGCACATAATAAGGCTGAGAAGCTGTTCTGAAATTCACTTCTTGGAAAGTAGCCCATTTATCCCCTATTGTTTCTATTTTTCAACTCTTCCATTTTTATGTTTAAAAATCAAACTGATATTCTTCAGGAAGTTTCTCTGTCATCAACATAAAGAGAAATTAAAAACATAATTAAGCATTAGTTCTTCTACTTCTGGGTCTGTCCAAACGTGCTCCTCCATCTTTACGACACTAACACACGCCCAACCTGTAAAATCTAATAATATTGGCATATTATTCTCTTTTGCATAAGCAATTCCTCATAATAGTCCTTAAATATTTTCTGTTTTTACCTTCTTTTTCTCTATGATAGAATAAAATTCTGGCGGAGGGAAACCACTAAGAATACGTAAATTATTTTTCCCTAATAAAACCTAAAAACAAATATAAAGAAAAATACCAGAAATTACTCCAATAAATAGCCTTCCTTTATTCATTTTTAGCAAAGGTTTTTAGGTTCATCGTGCGGGAAAACGTATTACACCAAATATAAAAGAGTTAAAAGTGTAAAAGAACAACCCATATCCCTACAAAAACCTCTCTTTTTAGTAAGCCCCAATGCTCTACAAGGTCTGCATTTGAAAGAAATTTGAATGCAAAAAGCTAGCTCTAAGAAAACCTAAAAATACTTTTTAGTAGTCATCCAACCTCCTGAACGAGGCAAAAGAGTTTAACAAACTTTGGGAAAAGAGCAAAAACTAAAAACGGTAATGCCAACGAAAGACCAAAGCCCGCCATACCTGTAGTCAATTGCATAGCTCCTCCATCTGCAGAAAAGTGAACCCTGCTAAAAGTGAACCTAAAATAGGTCCTGTATAAGAAAAATGACACTATAGCCAAAGTAAGTGCCATAAAAATATTCCTATTATTCCTCCAATATTTGAAGCGCTATCCATCTTTGTACTCCAAGAAGCAGGAAGAGTTATTTCATAACCGAAAAATGAAAAAGCAAAAATACAAAATAATAAAGAAAAACACATTAAGCCACACACTTGTTGAAATAGTATTCAATATTTCAGGGTCTAAACCATCTAAAAAGTGAAATGGTAAACTCAATAGAATATAAATAAAGAATATAAAAAGCCATAAAGAAAGGCATTGATAATTCCTTTTTACGTGTTTTACTCTGTTTCGTAAAGAAAGATACTGTAAGAGGTATCATAGGAAAAACACAAGGTGTAAGTAAAGCAATGAAAACCTCCCAAAATCCTAAAATAAATACAGTCCAATTAGATTGAGCTTCCATTTTGCTCATTCCCATGAATTCAGTATTTTTTTAAAGGAAGTTCTAAATTTTTAGACATATCCTTACTTCTTTCATCTATTTGTTTTTCAACCACTTGTATTTGACTTCCGTCCAATGAAAAAGCAAAAATCTTCATTCAAATTAATACAAACATCAATACACGCTTGATAGAATATATTACCACTAATATGCTTTTACATCACTGTTTAATAGCTTTATTTTTCTGAATTATTAGAATTTTATTTTTCAAAGAAAACTTCTTCAACATCAAAAATTTCATTGAATGCTTTATGTGTATCTGTTTCTACTGGCTCTCCCTACAAGTTCAAAAATTATTTTCTTGATTTTCATACTTTTATCCGAGTAGGCAAAGCGCCACCTTCTGGTTATTTACAGAATATACGTGCCACTTTGGCTCTATTTTTCCACTAAATATAAGTTCATATTCTGTATCAGAAAGTTTTTATGAGTAAAACTCCATTGAACAGGATTTTCTTGTTTTTCAGGAACATTACTCCGAAAGGAAGTTGAGCTAAAAGCACTGAAAGACAAACTAATAAAGAGTATAACACACTCCATAATTTTACTTTTTGAAACTATACTTTTTGCTATCATATTTCATTCAATTAAATTAGGTGAAAGAGCGCAAAAATCATACCAAAAATTATATCTTTCTATAAATTTATTGTTATTTTTAAAAATTACTATTTATTTATATAAAAACAGTATATTTAATGATAAATAATATTAATTATATATTATGTATATACTTTCATCATTATTATTACATAATTTATATTTTATATATATAATATAAATAATAACATACATACTGATTATTAAATATTAATTTATGATATATATACAAAATATCATATTAACTCACATACTAACTATATTATTATAAAATTTTTATTTAGTTTACAACATATTTGATATATTTATTATAAAATATTATCTATTTATATACTATTTTATTTATTATATGTGTTATATTTATCTATTTATAAAGAAAAATAGCCTATATTTATATATATAAGCTATTTTATATTAAATATTATTATTTTAAATTTCTAATATACTTTATTTTTATAAATAAAAATTGTACTCTTTTTAGATTTTTATATCATTTGATATAATATCATCTTTATATGCTAAATGTCCATTAACGAATGTATGTGTTATTTGGTTATGGAATGTAACATTTTCAAATGGTGACCAACCACATTTATATAGTATATTACTTTTTATTGACATTAAATGATTTATTTTGGTCTATTAATACTAAATCAGCATAATATCCTTCTCTTAAAAATCTCTTCTTCTACTCGGAATAGTATTGCAGGATTATGACACATCTCTTTCAACTATTTTTCAAGAGATATTTTACCTAATCGTTCGTTTTCAAGCATTGCACAGAGTGAATGTTGTACCAAAGGTCCGCCTGATGGAGTTTTTGAATATATTTTTACTTTTGTTTTTCTTCAATTGTATGGGGTGCGTGGTCTGTTGCAATAACATCTCAACCTATTATCTAATAATGCATGCACAGTGCTGTAATGATCTTCTTTTGTTTTACAGCAGGATTCCACTTAATAAAAGCTCCCTTTGTCGTTATAATCTTCATCTGAGAACCATAAATGATGAACACAAACCTCTGCAGTTATATCCTTTAGTGGTATAGTATTATCGAATAATGTTGTTTCTTTACCCGTAGAAATATGAAAAATATGCAATCTTGCTCCTGTTTTCTTTGCTAATGCTACTGCTTTACTCGATGAAAGATAACAAGCCTCTGTACTACGAATAATAGGATGCATTTTTATAGGGATATTTCTCCATATTCTGCTAAAAATCTTTCTGTATTGGTTCTTATTGTCTGTTCATCTTCACAATGCGTAGCTATTATAGAATCTACATTACTAAAAATACTTTCTAATACATTTTCATTATCTACAAGCATATTTCGGTTGAAGAACCTAAGAATAACTTCACCCTACTACATTCTTTTTATCTATTTTCTTTAATTCATCCAAATTATTATTAGTTCCACCTAAGAAAAAGAATAATTAGCATAAGAAGTTTTTCTATGGCGATAGCAAAATTTTTCTTCTAATAGCTCGATGGTTGTAGTTTGTGGTACAGTATAGGTTGTTCAAATAAGTTGTGACACCTCCTGCTATAGCAGCGGCGCTTTCAGTTGCTATATTTGCTTTTATGGGTTAATCCTGGTTCTCTAAAATGTACTTGATCATCAATTACACCTGGAATAAGTAGCTTTCCGTTTGCATCTATTATTTTTGTACATTATTTGAAGAGATATCATTAGCTATTTTACTTATTCTTTCATTTTCTATAAGTAAATCTCCTTCAAAATATGGTTTTCATTCACCATTTTGCATTTTTAATAAGTGTTTTCATTTTTGTATATTAAATTTTATTTATTTTTATATTTATTTAGGGAATTTAATTAATTTTGTTTCATATTTGATACAAAAAGGTTAGCTCAATTAACTAACCTTTTTGTTTTTTACTATAATTTTCTTTTTATTTAATAATTAATATAGTCTGCTATTTCTAAACCATAGCCAGACATTCCAACATAACGAGATTTTTCAGAATTAGTAAGAGCTTCATTCTTGTAATATCTAAATCTAATACTATTTGTGCGCCTATTCCTATATCTTTTTGTCTCTTGAGAAGGGCTTTTTCTTGTTTTTATACCATTTTGTAGGTCTTTAATAGTTTGTATTCGGCTTAATAAATTATGAGAATAGCCTTCTTGATTAATTAAAAATAACAGCTCCTTTACCTTCTTTACTTATTTGCTCAAAAATTCGGTCTAATTCATTATCTTTTTACGAACTATAAGATCTAGAATGTCATTACTGATAAAATTTGCATGAATACGAGTTAAAACTGCCTCATCTTTTTGCCCAATTTCCTTTGGTAAAAGCTAAAATGTATTTGACCATTGGTTGTTTGTTCATAAGCTCTAAGACGAAATTGACCATAATCGGTATCAATCATAAAATCTTCTTTCTTTTTGAATCAAACTATCGTGACGCATACGATACGCTACTGAGGTCTTCAATAGATATTAATTTAAGATTGTGTTTTTGCTATTTCTATAAGCTGAGGCAAACGTGCCATAGAGCCGTCTTCATTAAGTATTTCGATAAGAATACCTGCAGGATTCAAGCCTGCCAATCTTGCTAAATCTACGGCAGCTTCTGTGTGTCCTGTTCTTCTCAAAACACCTCCTTCTTTGGCTTTAAGAGGAAAATATGTCCTGGTCTACCGAAATCTTCTGGTTTAGTATTAGGATCAACAAGAGCTTTAATAGTCTTTTGCTCTGTCAAAACAGAAATTCCTGTAGTACAGCCATTTCCTTTTAGGTCAATAGAAACAGTAAATTGAGTATGATGAAGAACTGTATTGTTTTCAACCATCATATCTAAGCCTAATTCTTTACAACGTTTTTCAGGAAGTGGAGTACAGAGCAATCCGCGTCCATAAAGGGTCATAAAGTTAATCATTTCTGGGGTTACTTTTTCTGCAGCAGCTATAAAATCTCCTTCATTTTTCACGATCTTCGTCATCCACAACGATTATCATTTTCCCTGCTTAATATCTTCTATGGCTTCTTCTATGGTATTGAGTTGAATTCTATGAGACATAATTATTGATTTAATTATTATTAATGTTTTGTTTTTCTTCAATAAAAAGAATATTTTATTTGGATACAAATTTATATTTTTATTGATTTTTCTGTTTATTTTTGATTTTTATTTTGCTAATAAATTCTCCTACTTGAAAAACAGGCTTATCTTCATTTACACGAATAGTCAGATACAAAACCCAAAGGAAAAAAAGTATAAAAGTAGGAATCCAAGGAGCAATAACAGGGCTTAGTGTTCCGTTTGTTCCCATATTTTTGTAAGCATACCCCTAAAAATAATAAGATAAAAAACAAACCTATAGCCACAACAAGGGTAAGCCCTATGCCTCCTTTTCTGATAAGTGCTCCTAATGGTGCTGCTACAAAAATCAGAACGAAACACGTAGTTGCTAGCGCAAACTTATCACTAAGAGTAAGTTTATAAACATTTATAAAAGTATCTTTTATATTCAAGATCTTCGGTTTTAAAATCTAAAATTATTCAAAAGAGAATTATTATTATCTTTTGCTAAATTATAGACTTGTGCCAGCTTATCTTTTTCTTGATAAATTTTCTTTAAATCTTCAATATTTTTGATAGTATCTTTTTACTTTTTTTCATCATCATTTTTGTAATAAGGTTGATTATTATCAACTATATAATTGACACCCTAAGCGTCTATAAAACCTTCTCCAAAATCTATTAAATCTTGTTTATAGTCGGTGGTTAATGAATCTAATGACTGCGATAACTCTCTAACATTCATTGTTTTATAAGAATCTCCTCGTTCATTATCTTCATAATTAACTTCTTTATTTAAGCTACTAACATCAATATTGAGAGTATAAAGTATCAAATTTTTGCTTTTGCGAAAGGAAACATAATATTACTTCGAGCATTTTTCTACTTTATAGTATGTACCCTCTTTTAGAATTAGTTGTAATACATTTACAATCTTACTTTCCCCAATAAGTTCTCCTTCTTTAGCTTTGATAACAGTTCTATTTACATTATCATAATCATTTTGATGAATAATAATATCATGCAAAAATTCTCCATTTTCGCCTGTTTTTTTCTGTACTTTTTATAGAAAAAGACTGCACATTATTGAAAATACCTTCAGTAATAGCAAGTGAAGGCTGTTTGTTTTTATATTATCACGTATTGTTCCTGCTTTTTCTGTGTGCCCAAGGTTGCAAATTGTTAGAAGTAAAAATACTCCTAAACTAAGTATAAACATAAAAAAATAATGAGAGTACGTGTACCTTGAAGTAGAGATACTCCTGAGGCTTTCATTGCTGCAAATTCATAACTCTCGGCAAAAAGCTCCAAGTGTCATAATAGAAGATAGCACAACTGTAAGTGGTAAAATAAGAGGAATAAGATTGGGCAACATAAGCCCTACAAACTTCATTATCACCAAAAATACTCAAGCCTTTACCAGCCAATTCATCTATATAAAGCCAAATTGTTTGAAAAATAAAAATAAGGACAATTATGAGAAAAGAGCTAATAAAATTAAACAAAAATCTTGTTAAAATATAGCGGTCTAATACTTTCATTAATGGTTAATTTCGATTTATCAATTAATTTAAAATTTATTGATATAATATCCTTCTTTTTATATTTAGCCTCATCAAACTTAAATTCACTACCACTTAAAGGCTGATTGGTTTTGAATTCATTGATAACAATTGTTGTACGTGTATCGTTTTTACCTATTTGAATAAGATTATAAATATGTTTAGTAGTTATATCTATCCCTAATAGAATTTGCTTAACATCAGAAGATGCTGTAACGGGTTTAAGCTCAACATATTGTATTTTTCTTCCCTTTTACTTTCTGTTCTATATCCCATTTATAAGTATAATCTTTTTATAAAAAGTAAGCATTTGAGAAGGCATTATCATATTATTATCTTTACTATCTGCTGACTCGATAGTAACTTCTTCATTTTCAGTAACTATAGTATATATCTTTTTCCATCAAACATTTTAGTTATGCCCCATATAGTTAAGATTATATTTATCTCCACTAATGGTTACATTTCCACGAGTTTCCTGTTTAATATTTTCTTTTTAAATTTTCAAAGAGAATAACGAAAATCAATATAAATATTTTTGTAAGAAATTACTTTTATTATATACTTCATCTAATAAATTTTTTTAGCTTTATTAGTTTGTGCTTGTGAAAAACTAGCAAATAATACTATTGAAAAACAAAAAACTTTTTTCATCTTTAAATTATTTTTATCAAAACGCTTTTAACAAAACGGATATCAATTTTTATGCCATTTTTACTATTTACAAAAATATTATCATTTTTAAAATTAAAAAAATAAAAATTCGCTTATAAATTACTTTTTTAGAGACTATTTATTATCTTTGCAACTTAATCAAAATGATGAAAAATACTTCATTTTTCCTTACAGTTTGGGGTGTCATTAGTGTTATTTTTCTTGTTCAACATCTTACCTGGCGACCCAGCTCGAATGATGCTTGACCAAAAATGAAAACAGCCAACAACTTGAAAATATTAAGAAAAATATGGTTTTGACAAACCCTATTTTTAACTCAGTATGGATATTATCTTAATGATTTATCTCCTATTTCTTTCCATTCTATTAAAAATGATTATAGTTTTTGATAAAGAAAAATATAAAGGGCAACTACTTTTTCTCTAAAAACACAAATATTTATATAAAAATACCTTATTTGAGAGAATCTTTTTCAAAAATGGAAAAAGTAAATGAAATCATAGCTGAAACTTTACCTAATACATTTATTTTTAGCTATTTCTGCCATTTGTATAGCTACATTTTTAGGAATTTTCTTAGGGTGTATTTCTGCTTTATATAAAGACACTTGGTTAGACAAAACAATACAACTCATTAGCATTCTGGGCGTTAGCATTCCATCTTTTTTTAGTGCTATATTATTTTTTCTTGGTTTTTTTGGTTTTGTTTTACATCAATATACTCATTTACCTATGACTGGAAATTTATTTGAAATTGATGACTATGGAACAGGTAAATATCTGAATATAAGAAATTTAATCTTACCAGCATTAGCTTTAGGAATAAGACCCTCTAGCCGTAGTTAGCCAATTGATGAGAAATTCACTCTTAGAGGTACTCTCCAAAAGATTACATTAGAACAGCTTATGCAAAAAGGACTCAGTAGAAAACAAGTTATACTAAATCACGCATTAAAAACTCTCTATCTCCGGTTATTACTGCTCTTTCGGGATGGTTTGCAAGTATGTTGGCAGGAGCTGTTTTTTGTTGAATATATTTTTGGTTGGAATGGTATTGGGAAAGAAATAGTTTATGCTTTACAAACCCTTGATTTACCAGTGATTATGGGAGCTGTTTTTAATTATTTCTATCATTTTTTATTATTATAAATATATTTGTAGATATTTTTTATAAAATAATGGATGCTAGAATAAAATAATTTGATTTTTATTTTTATTTATCTTTGCACCACGAAAAATATTTTTCTCTTAATTTATTGAAATACAAATGAAAATGACATCATATTTTTATATATATTTTTCTATTCTCTTTGCATAAATGCACAAACTCGAATTGCAGGAAAAGTTGTTGATGAACAAGGAAATCCTATTCCGTTTGCTAATATTATTTTCAAAAAGTAATATTGGTACCGCCTCTGACGAACACGGAAAAATTTTCTTTTTATACAGAAAAACACTTCAGTACAATAGAAGTTTCGTGTGTTGGGTATGCTAGTAAAGAAGTAAAAACTAAAAAGGACATGATAACCAAAATTTGAAAAATTGTTTTGATTGAAGGTGAAGAGTTAGAAGCTGTAACTATTATAGCCAAACCTAAAAACATCTTTCAAAGAAGGAAAAATCCTGCCTATAAGATTCTTCAACAAATATGGGCGCATAAACGAAAAATGGATTAAAAATTAGTAAAATCTTATGAGTATGAGCGTTATTCAACTACTGAATTAGGCTTAAACAACTTGGATTCTGTTTTTCTTAAAAAGCATTACAATCTGAATACCAAGAAATTAGAAATATCCTTTCTGATAAAAATACAAAGAATATTTTTCTATGCCTATGTATTTGAAAAGAAAATGTAGAACGAGTATATGGAAATAATGAAATCCAGAAAACAAGAGTTGATTTGATAGCCGAAAGGACACAAGGTGTGGTACAAACAGGCTTTGGTTTGGAGAGAATTTCTCGTGCTTTCAAGAATTTGATATTTATGATAATTCTTTCTTGATATTAGATAAAGCCTTTTTGTGAGTCCTATTTCTGAATTTGGATATAGTGTTTATTCATATGTTCTTAGTGATTCTTTGGTTACAGATGATAAAAACTTATACTATTCACTTTTTCCCTCGTGAAGATCAAGACCTTCTTTTACAGGGAAATTTTAAAGTAAATAATCAAAAATTACGCCATTGAAGAAATACAAATGTACACTACCAAAGATATTAATATGAATCTTGTGCGTAGCTTGGCTTTTTGAAAAATCTTTCCAAATTATAGGTGATAGTTTATATCTACCTTTAAAAGACGTTTATGAAGGTGACTTTACTTTACTTTCTAAAAAGATGACCAAAAAGGTCTTTATGTTAAAAATATTTTATACTCTGATTATCAACTTAATACTCCTCAAGCTACTGATTTTTATGATGAGAATATTATAAAAATTAAAGCCAATCAGTTTGAAAAACCTATTGAATACTGGAATGAATATACTATTGGAGATAAGGAGATGACCAAAACCAAAAATCTTATCCAAAAAGTAGGTAGCAATCGTAGAATTAAAGGGAATATCAGACGCAATTAACATTATAGCAACAGGTTACATTCCCATTGGTAATTATATAGAATATGGTTCTATTTGGGAAGCTGTTACATTTAATAACGTAGAAGGTACAAGATTACGTTTTTGGTTTTAGGTCTTTTTCTTCACCTGAAGACAGATTTCGTACTTATACTTATGGAGCTTACGGAACAAAAGATGGAATTTTTAAATACGGAATTAGTGCGCAAATATTTGCTTTCTCACCAACCAAGAGTTGTTGTAGGAGGAGCTTTCCAAAATGATTATTTACAACTTGGGAGTTTGCTCCAACAAGATAACTCTCAACTAAAACCTAAAAAGTTATACGAATTTTTTTGGTTTGTACGAGGTGAAAATTATTTCTTAACACAAACTAAAAACTACAAGGAATTTTAGACTTTGGTTTCTTAGGTAGCAATTTGCATTTAACTCTCTCGGGTATTTATGCCCAAAAATAAAGCTGCAGACCCTAGTCATTTTTCTATTGGTTATCAAACTGAAAAGGAATAGAAAATATTTATGCAGATGCAAATATAGGAGCATCAATCACTTACACTCCAAAACGAAATGTATATGGCTATGGTGTAGAACAATTATATGGGCGAAATGTTTTTCCTACTTTTTAGTTTAAAAATACACACAAGGAATAAAAAGGTATTCATAATAGTGCTTTTGATTATCAAAAATTGAAGGTTTGATTAATATTCCTGTTCCTGTTTGGCAATTTGGTATGCTTAGTACAACTATTGAGGCTGGTAAAACCTTTGGAACAGTACCTTTGCCCTTTTACTCAGCCCTACCCCTGCCAATCAAACTTATTCTATTGTTGATAGAACTTTTATGCTTTTTAGATTATTATGATTTTTGTAACAGATGCGTATCTTAATGTCTATGCTGAACACCACTTTTAACGGTTTTATATTCAATAAATTACCTTTAATAAAGAAAACCAAATGGAGAAGTGTTATTTTTCGGAAGAATGGCTTACAGGAATATTTCTGATATAAACATCAGCAAATCTAATATTATCTATAATGCACCTGAACAATTGTATTGGGAATATGGCTTTTGGAATTGAAAAATATTGGATTAGGAAATTTACGACCTATTCGAGTTGATTTTATTTGGAGAAATGATTTTCTTGACCTCAATGGTGTCCGAAATCCTAAATTTGGTATTCGTGTAAAAATACGACCAGAATTTTAAAATAAAAAGGAGTATCAAAAACGATACTCCTTTTTTCTTTAAAATAAAATATTTTTCTATTTGTAAAAGTTTTTCTTTTTTCGCCAAATACCACCAGCGTACCCCGTTAGCTTTCCATTTGAGCCAATAACTCTATGACAGGGTATAAGAATAGAAATTTTATTTTTGACCATTTGCATTTGCTACTGCTCGAACAGATTTTGGAATATTCAAATTATTAGCTTGTTGCTGATAACTAATCGTTTGCCCATAATCTATTTTTACGAAGTTCTTCCCATACTTTTCTCTGAAAATCTGTTCCGATAGGGTTCAAAGGTACAGAAAAATTGTTTTAATTCTCCTTTGAAATAAAGTTTCAATTCTTCCTCTAACAATTGAAAAAGGACTTTCACCTTCTTCTATTTTTGCTTTTCAAAGATTTTTTTCTATTTGTTTTTAATTGTGTTTCTAACGCTTTTTCCGTCAAAAATCTAACAAACAAATTCCTTGCTCATCAGCACAAAGAAGAATTTTTCCCAAAGGAGATTCTATTTCTTTTCTATAAATTTTATTCATAATACATATTTAAAGGCAAAAATACATAAAAAAATAATTTGAAATATACCGAAATCTTGTTAATTTTGCAGTTAAATAAAGAGAAAATTATGGCAAGAATACTCACAGGCATACAGAGTACAGGTGTACCTCACCTAGGAAATATTTTTAGGAGCAATACTCCCTGCTTTAGAAATGGCTAACCGCCCAGAAAATGATTCTTTTCTATTCATTGCAGATATGCATTCGCTTACACAAATAAAAAACAGGGCTTTACTTCGTGAAAATACATATGGTGTAGCGGCTACTTGGCTTTGCTTTTTGGTTTGGATCATAATCATATTACATTTTACAGACAAAGTGATGTTCCACAAACCACTGAACTTTCTTGGTATTTGAGCTGTCCTTATCAACGGCTTACTCTTGCTCACTCTTTTTAAAGATAAAGCTGACCGACTAGAAGATGTAAATGCTGGGCTTTTTACTTACCCAATGCTAATGGCTGCAGATATTCTTTTTGTATGATGCTCAGTTTGTTCCTGTTGGCAAAAGACCAGTTACAACATCTTGAAATTACCTGAGATGTAGCTTCCAGATTTAACCACCAAATGGGAGAAACTTTTGTTCTTCCTGAGGCTCTGAATTAAAGAAGAAATAATGATAATTCCTGGTACTGATGGTGAAAAATGAGTAAATCTCGAAATAATTTCATAAATATTTTTCTTACCAGAAAAAGAACTGAAAAACAAGTAATGGCTATACAAACAGATAGCACTCCTCTTGAAGAGCCTAAAAACCCTGATACTTGTAATGTTTTTCTATTTATAAACTATTAGCAACCAAAGAAGAAGTAGAACAAAATGAAAGCTAATTATCTAGCTGGTGGCTATGGTTATGGACATGCAAAAACTGCTTTTATTTCAGCTTATTTTGGAAAAATTTGCAGAGCCAAGAGAGAAATTTAATTACTACATAAATAATCTTACAGAAGTAGAGCAAATTTTAAAAAGAAGGAGCTATAAAAGCCTCTAAGATAGCAGAAAAATACCCTAAAACGAGTAAGAGAAAAAAATAGGATATTAAATTATAAAAACTAAATAATGAAAAATCTTTATTTTGTTTTTCACTTAGAATTAACAAAAATAAAGATTTTTATTTTTATATAGAAATGGTATTTATTTTAACAAGTCATATTGAAAAACAGGGTAGCCCCTCTCCTTTTTCATTAACCATTGAGGCAAATTTTAGTTTATACAAATTTCCATCTCCATCTCTGATGATATAAAAACATTATCTAACAATTGTGCGCCTCCTTGTGTATTTCTCCAAGTAGTACCAATTATTAACTGATGTTTGCTTTCTTTAAAATATTCATTTGAACCATTATCTGCACTTAATTTATTAAAAGCATTCATATTCTCTATCACGAGTTTGAGAGTTGGTTACTATACTTTTACTCCTCGTAAATTATGAATAACAACATCTCCAAAAGAAATAAGTAACTGTTTGAGGTATATTTCTATATAGTGTCATTGTTGTAAAAAGATATATCCCTATTTTGTTTTCTCTGGTTGAACCTCTACCTCTGTTCCTTTTTCTAAATTAATATAAACAAAATTATGAGTTGTCTTGATAGTCATTGTCTTATGCGTTTTATCACGAAGATTAGCATACTGAATAACATAATCATCACCATTACGAATAACACGAACTTTCTTCCAACCTCTATGTATTCCTTCATCTAATGAGATTGCTCCTATTTCAGTGTGTTTTTACTCCTACATCATAGCCCATATTTACTAAATAAACTTTATTTTCATCATTTTTTCTGATATTTTCTTAATAGCTGTACCTGTTGGAGAGTTAACAAAGGCACCATAAGGACTATCAACATAGCTCAATGTTTGAGCTGTAGAATGACCTACAACAACACTTTCATCAATATCTTGAACTTCGTCTATATTAGTAGTTTCTAATTTTTAGCAGCCATTTTTATGGTATTATAGGATCACTTTCTATGGTCTTTTGGGTCACAGAGAAAAAGCAAATCCCAAGAATCTCTTTACAGCGGTTTGTTCTCCTGTTGAGAGGTCTATAAATACTTGGTTAGGTTGATTTGGTCCTCCCACATTGGGTTTATAAAAACCTCCATTTACTGACTTTACTGAGTTAGGACTAGGTTTTTAAAGGTTCTTCTGTTCCTTCTTTTTGGTTTTTCTAGGATATTTGTTTCATTATTATCCTTAGAACAAGATGCAAATATAATTGCAATAAGAGAATAAAATAATATATGTTTTTCATTACGAAAAATAATTAATAATTAATATTCAAATTATAAGAAAGTTTTTAAGAAAAATGTTCTACCATTTCCCAATGGCGTATCTCGGATATATTCTTTACCTAATAAATCTAATGTCGTACGAACATCGATAATATTTAACAGATTTCACCCCTAGGTTAGCTCTAATGCAAAAACATTTTCTTTGCTTTGAAACATCTAACCAACTCATAAGTATCTATATTCCGAAAGCATAATTATCAAAAAGTAACCTATTCTTGAGTTTTTCCTTTCCATTTATAATATGCTGATAATGATGCTCTCCCACTTAGGTATTTTGTGAGTAATTCCTAAATTTGCCGCAATATTAAGGAATACTGTATCATCTGTTTGATATTGTAAGTATCTCATCAACTGAGAACTCCAAGTAAGAGGCGCCATAGCTAAAAATCAAAATTATGGAATAAAGCTAAATTATTTGTTGTAGCTAAGTTTAGATATTTATATTCACTTATGTTAATACTTTTTATAAATTGGTGTTCCTTCTTCTGTTCCTATTCGTACTCTTGTTATCCAATTTTGTATCTGGTTTTTACTCAATGATATTTGGTTTTTGAGCATTATTTTATCAGAAAGTATGGTTGTTTTCTTCAAACTTGTATCAAAAGATAAACTATTTTCTGAATTAAATCAGGATTTCCAACAATGTAATGATTGGTAAATATTACCTCTGAATACATTCCTCAAAAACTTGGTGTTCTGTAAGATTTGCCAACAGAAACGCGCCATTCTATATTTTTAGGTAATAAATATCGAGTTCGGAAAGAGAATGAATTTTGATTTTTAAATAAAGATTGAAAAGAATATCTACCTCCTAAAATCTAATTGAAAAAGCATCAGAAAAAGTTTGTATTCTGAAACTCAAAAAGCATCATAATTATCAAGGTTTGCGTTAATCTCTTTTATTTGATTTTTGAGGCGCACTTACTAAAGAAAAACCTTTATTAAGTGTAACTTCATACCCAAAAGAAAAAGCTAATTTTTGTTATAAAAAGATTTTTGCAAAATCTCCTTTGGAATAAAATACATACATTGATTCTGCTCTTTTCTATTATTAATTTCTTTTTGTGATTAATGATATACACAAACTCCTCATTATCACGTATTTGATTCTGATAAGAAAATGAAAGATTATAATTTACAAAAAGAATTTCCATTAAAATTCAAATGATGATATTGCCGATTATAAAAATTCTACGATCGTTTCCATATTTGTAAGCTCCATAAGTATTTCCGTATCCAGATTTTACATTTCGGTCAAAAGAAATTTACTTCCTGATTCATTAACTCAAATTTATAAAATGCAGTGAATTTATCTGTTTTATAATTTATGAAGTCCATTAGTTTGCAAGTAAGTACGAGGCAAGAATTTATATCCACGTTTTTGGCTATCATAAAGAACATTTTTCCCATTGAAATCGTCAAAAACCATTATATTTATTTCTGGGTTGTACCAACGGAAAGCTATCCAATTATCATCAAGATTATGAGAAATTCTAAAATTTTGTATATGCCTTCCTTTATCTGTAAAATTATACTCTTTTCCCTACACTTTCCTCTTGTGCCGAGTAAGAAATATCCCATTGATTATAAGTTTTTCGTTTAGTAATAATATTAAGAATTCCACTTACAGCATTGGCGCTGTGTTACCCCCATTGAACCTTCAATGATTTCTATTCGTTCAATATCTTCTAAGTTTATTTGAGACAAATCGGTATTATTTCCAAATCCGTTTTCATTAACAAGAGGAATATTGTCTATACTATTTTGAAATAACTTGCATTTAGCCTCAAAAAGAGAAACAGTAGAACGCCCTAGATTTCATCTGAGCTACTAGTAATGTTAATGTATTGATTTAGAACATTCTCCAAGATTTGTTGCTCCTAAATTTTTGATTTGTTGCTCAGCAATTATTTGTACATTTTTATAGATTTTTACTGATTGCGGTTCTATTTGAGCTGAAAAACAACTCACTTTATCAAGATTAATAATCTTTTGTATTTAATGTATCTCTTTGAGCAACAATACTTGCACTCCCAAAAAGGAAAGAGATAAATAAAATTTCTTTCATTTCAAAAATCTTCGGATGCAAATATAATTATTTTATTTTTAATTAATTCCAAATAAGTATAATTATTTTTAAATATTCTAATATAAACGCTAACCAAAGCTAAAGTGTTTATTAATCAACAAATTTTTAAAGAAATAATGAATGAAAATTATTTATTTTCTACCTACTTTATGTCCAGATATAGCATAATATAAAAATGAATATAAAGCAAGGTAAGCAAAGCCAATATGCGTTTTGCATTCCGTAAATATCTTTCAAAGCTCCAAACAATGTTGGTAATACAGCCCACCTGCAACAGCTATTGTAAGAACAGACGCCCCTGTTTTTGTAAAATTACTCAAGTCCGTCCATAGCCAAAGGCCAAATAGCAGGCCACATCAAAGAACAAACCCAAAGCCATAAAGAATATAAAATAAATAGACACATCTGCAGGCATTATTGCCACTGCTATTGTCCCAAAAATAGCTACAATTGCACAAATAACGAGGGCTCTGGACTGAGAAATATATTTAGGAATAAATAAAACCCACAAATATACTCATTATTAACCCAAAAGAAGGAATAAAAAGAAGCTAAATTTCCAATATTTGAATTAAAGCCAAAGAAATTAACTCCTTGATTTTCTACTCCTAAAGCTTTTTGAATAATCTACCATCGTAGCCAAAGAGATTGTTTCAACCCTCACATAGGAATAAAGCAATTGCTCCCCAAAATAAGGTAAGGAAAACTGAAAAATACTTTTTATCTGTAGCTGTTACTCTCTTCAACTTTTTCAGAATCTTCACCTCTGCTTTTATTTCAGGTAGAGGAGCCTTCAAAGAAACAATTCCCTTTAAAAGAAGAAAAACAACTATAATATATAAAAAGGCAAAAGTAAGGTCTGCTACTAAAACACTATCTGTACTCTTACCTATTACTAAAGCTAAAAATAAAGGAGCAATAGGCTGCTCAATTTATTACAAATCCCCATAATACTAATACGCTTTGCTGCACTATCAATAGGTCCCTAAAATAGTTGTATAGGATTTACAGATGCTTGTAAAAAGCATTTGCTGTTCCGCTAACAAATGAAGCTAATAAAAAGATAAAAATTCTCAGAATTAGCTGAAAGAATAAAAAGCCAAAAAGCTACTGCAAAATAATAAAAATGAAAGCTATCGTTTTTGTATCCTATCTTTTTAATAAATAAAGATGCATGTGATAACCAAAAATAAGAAATGGAATAGCAGGAGCTGCCAAAAGCTGATAACCTCAGCTGACGAAATATTTAACGTTCCTTTTTAATACAGGAATAAGATAAGAATTAATCCCTAACGCAAAACCGATAGAAAAACATTAGCCCTATAAATGCCAACGGGATAGCGTAATTTTTGTTTGAATTTTTGTACTGACATATTTTTTGATATTTTATTATTCTTTTATTATTTGGTTATGAAAGACGGGTGCTAAATTACGACTTTTTATCGAAATAAAAATTAAAATATGTAAATTTTTTACAAATAACGCTTTCAGAAGCTAAAAACATTCAAATAAAAATACCTCAAAAACTTGTGTAAATGAATAAAAATCGTAATTTAGCAACCGCGAAAAATGAAAAAAATAACAATAGAAATGTCTGAAATTAAAAAATAGCTATTCTTACCTCAGGAGGTGATGCTCCTGGTATGAATGCTGCTATACGAGCGGTAGTACGTACGTGTGCATACCATAATGTAAAAGCTATTGGTGTGTATCGTGGTTATCAAGGAATGATTGAAAATGATTTTGAAGAACTGAATGCTCGTAGTGTTCGTAACATCATAAACCGTGGTGGAACTTTTCTTAAAATCTGCTCGCTCAGTAGAGTTTAGAACCCCAGAAGGTAGAAAAAGCTTATGAAAACCTAAAAATACAGGGGCTGATGCACTTATTGTTATTGGCGGAGATGGTTCTTTTACTGGAGCTACTATTTAGTGAAGAATCTGGTCTCCTGTTATGGGAATTCCTGGTATTATTGACAATGATATCTATGGTACTACTTATACATTAGGGTATGACACTGCTCTCAAATACAGTTGTAGAAGCTTATTGACAAAATCTGTGATAGCAAGCTCTCACAACCGTATGTTTTTTATTGAAGTAATGGGGCTGATGCAGGATTTATTGCACTCAAATACAGGTATTGGTGGTGGAGCTGACTTAATCCCTGAACAAATATAGTAAACTTTGAAGAACTTTTTAACAGATATTGAACAAAGCTATAATAAGTGTAAAACCCTCAAATATTATTGTAGAAGGTTGAGGAGACAAATTGGTAAAATGTTTTCGAACTAAAGAATATATCGAGAAAACACCCAGAATATGACATCCGTGCTCGTGTTAGGACATATGCAACGCGGTGGTGTCTACTTGTTTTGATAGAGTATTAGCCAGCCGTATGGGGCTGAGCCGTAGAATCTCTACTAGAAGGAAAAATCAAACTTTATGGTAGGTATCAATAATGATAAAATTGATTTAACTCCACTTGAAAAAGCTATTAAAAGGTGGAGAATCTAAATTAGACCTGCAGAACTTATGCGTATTGCAGAAATTATGAGCGTTTAATTTTTCATTAAATAATAAAAATAATTAATAATATTCAAACAAAAATTATGTCAGTATTGAAAAATTGGAATCAACGGATTCGGACGTATCGGTCGCTTAGTTTTTAGAGTAGCCGCTCAAAGAGAAAATGTAGAAGTAGTAGGTATCAATGACTTACAAGATGTAGAATACATTGCTTATTTGTTAAAATATGACTCTGTTCACGGTACTTTCCCAGGAGAAATCAAAGTAGAAAACGGAAATCTTGTTGTTAATGGGAAAAGTTATCCGTATTACTGCTGAAAAAGACCCTCAATAACCTAAAAATGGGACGAAAAGGTGCTACTGTAGTTAGCTGAATGTACAGGTATTTTCACTACCTTGAAAAAGCCTCAAGCTCACATCAATGCTGGTGCTAAAAAGTTGTTATTTTGCTCCTTCTGCTGATGCGCCTATGTTTGTACGGTAAACCACAACTGCAAAAAGCTACAGACACTATAGTTTCTAATGCTTCTGTACTACAAACTGTTTGGCTCTCTTGCAAAAAGTTATCAATGATAACTCCCGGAATAGAAGAAGCTCTTATGACTACTGTTCACGCTACAACAGCTACTCAATTAACAGTTGATGGACCTTCTAAAAAGATTGGAGAGGTGGACGTTCTGCTCTTTTGCAACATCATCCTTCTTCTACTGGGGCTGCAAAAGCTGTTGGTAAAGTAATTCCTGAACTTAATGGAAAAACTTACTGGTATGGCTTTCCGCGTTCCTACCGCTGACGTTTCTGTAGTTGATTTAACTGTTAGAACTAAAAAGAAACTTCTTTTAGAAGAAATCATGCTGCTATGAAAAAGCATCTGAAGGAGAATTAAAAGGTATTCTTGGTTACACTGATGAACTTGTTGTTTCTCAAGACTTTGCAGGTTGCAAACTTACTCTATCTATGATGCAAAAAGCAGGTATTGGATTAACTTCTAACTTCTTTAAAGTAGTTTCTTGGTACGATAACGAAGCTGGTTATTCTAACAAATTAGTTGATTTAGCTCAACATATTGCTTCTGTAAGATAAAAAGTTAATAAAATGCTCTGGCTTTTTCAGGCATTTTTATATATTATATAGTAATTATTTTGATTTATTTAAAAATAAATTAAACAAACAAAAACTCAAAAATGATTTTACTAGTAGATAGTGGAGCTACCAAAAGCCGATTGACAGCATTAAATGAAAAAGGAATAAAATTATTCGAACTCAAAAACCTCAGGACTCAACCCTGAAGTTCTTACAGAAGAAATTGTAACTGAACGACTTATTACCAATGAGCTCTTTTGAAAAATAGACGCCACGTAACGAATGTATATTTCTATGGTGCAGGTTGTGGAACAGAGCGTATGGTTAGTTTCTCTGAAAGTTATTTTACAACGCTCAAGAGCAGAAATCAATGTTCATGAAGATACTTTTTGCTGCCGTTTATGCAACCACAGAACCTTTCGGAAAAAGCCATTGTTTGTATCTTAGGTACAGGTTCTAATTGTAGTTTCTGGAATGGGAGAAAAACTAATCCAAGCTGTAGATTCTATGGGATATATTTTGATGGATGAATGTGCGGAAATTACTTCGGAAAAACGTTTAATGGTTGATTATTACTTCCATAAAATGCCTAAACATTTGGCTAGAAAAATTTGGAACATCAGTATGAACTAAACCCTGATGTTGTAAAAATCACCTCTACAAATTACCTAACCCAAAATAGTTATTTAGCTACTTTTTGCTCGTTTTTGAGTTGAAAATAAAGATGATGAATATTGTCATAATATTGCTAAAAAGGGGTTCAACTTTTTCATAGATCACTGGATCTCTCAATACGAAGAACGCAAATGTTGTTCCTATTAACTTTGTTAGTAGTATCGCATTCTATTTGCAAGATATTGTAAAAAGAAATTATTACAGCTAATGGGACTAAAAAGTTGGTAAATTCTTAGAAAACCTATTGATGGTTTAGTTGAATATCATATCACCCACAAAACAAAAATAATAAAAAGTAATGTGTTTTAGGCACATTACTTTTTATTTTCAACAACAATCAGCCAATATTTGTTGATTTGCTTTATAATATTCTGAGGAATGAATAGATAAAGAATCAATCCAATTCATTATATCATTATACATTGACAAAGAACCACTATCATTATTATCCTTCATTTTCTAATATTTCTTTTATAAAATTACTTTTGTTTTTTTGTAATAAATCTGTAACATAACATCTATTTTCTTCTTTGAAAAAGCAAATTGATAGTCTTTTAGCTTATTTTGTTTATATTGTTCAAAAATTATTTCATATTGCTTAATCATTTCATTTTTATACCGAAATCCAGCAAATAAATGTATTTCTGAACTTTTTTATTTTCATCTATCATTCTAAAAATGGTGCTATTCCTGTTCCATTGGCTATTAAACTACTTTTTAGCTGTATTTTGGAAAATAAAAAAATTAGCATTCTTACGAATATTAGCCTTTATTTTTCTCCCTCTTTAAATTATATAAAAAATCCTGAACCTAAACCATTTGGATACAATTTTATAGTAAGCTGAATTTTCCCGAAACTTTCCCTATTGAATAAAGACGTTCTTGCTTTCCAGTCTGGAAAAATAGCTAATAAATCTCCTGAAACAAAAAGCTTTAGAACTTTCTAACATCACTGAAAATATATCATTATTTTCTGTAACTCTTGTTTTTGATAACACTTTGAATTTATGCAATTTAGGCATTTCTAATTGATAGTAATTAGATTTTCTTCAAGAAGGATTTGAGTTTTTTTCATTCCATTTTTTACCCAATGAGAAAAATTCAATCAATGAAGATTTATTTATTGTATGAAGAGGAAGTAATTGTTCTGCCCAATCTTTTATTAATGAGTTGATTTTTCAATATTTTTGCAAATTTACAATAATCTGATATGAAGACGACCCAAAACCAATAATACTATATTTAATATTTTTGAGATCTAAAATAGATATAAATTTATCGGCATTGAGAGAGCTTCTACTCCATAAGTAGATGTAAATATCAACAAATGAGTAGATTTCGGAAAAGAATCATATTTATTTAAATCTGTTAAAAAGATCCTAAATTCAACAATTGCTTTATGCACTTGCATAGCAAAATGTAAAGTAGAGCCACTTTCTGAACCAAAAAGAATGATTAAACTCCGCCTCAGAAGATTTATATTTATTTATAATTTTAATCGTTTCTTCGTTTTTAAAGTAATTGTAAAAACCTGTATAAATAAAAATAAAACCCTCAAACAGGAAATACTCTAAAACAATAGCCCAAAGAATATTTGTTCGTCCTGTATGTAAATTTAGCCCTATGAAAGCCCATTTTTGTGTTGTTGAAATATCTTTTTCACTTAAAAATATTTCCTGAAAAATTGACTAATAACATATTCTTTTTTCACTGCTTTTCACTAAAAAGTATCTTCTATATCATCTGCAAACGGAAATTTATTTTGTCTCAACATTTTTCAATAAAGTAGTATTAAAAATACTATTTCATTTATATTTTTGGGTATTTCATAATCTACTTTTCAGTTTCAAAAATTGGGTGTATGTACTATTTTTCTGCTTTTTCTTTAAAGAATAGTCTATTTATTACCAAATATGTACCTGTTAAACTTAAAAATAAATATAGGAATAAGCAAACAACGCCCCAAAATAGTAGGATAATACTTTTGAAAAATCATCTTTATTACTTTTTAAAGAATTTTTACACCCACTTTGCTTTTTGTATTATCAAAACAATTCCAGAAAATGAAATTAAAAATAATAAAAAGAGGCTATTCCCATCATCACTCTTCCTGTTTTATGTAAAAAGTGAGCGATGTAGGGGTCGTTATCCACTTATAAATTCATTCTTTTTCTTTATTTCGCCCAATACTTCACCTGTTATAGGATTAATGTAGCCTCTTCACTTTTCGTCCTTCCTTGTCTTTCGCTTCAACAGTAACAAAACCTCTATAATCAACATTAATTATAGATATTTCACTATAAGCATAATCCATCCATTGTTTCTGTTAATGTAATCTGCCCAAAACCAACTACTTTATATGACGGAATTTGTTTATTGACAGAATGAACTGAAAGAATTATTCCTGTTGAAGAAGCTACTAAAATAAAAGCAGAAGCCAATATCGCAAAGGCTAAATGAGTATATCGCCAAATAGATAAAAATCATTGTAGAATAAAAATTTAGCAAATTTACTAATTTCCAACTAAATAAAAATGAATTTATAGAAATTTTTAACTTTATTATTTAGAAATACTCCAAATTAATTTATATATTTGCACCTATAAAAATATAGATGAGAAAATTATTTTTAATTTCAGGTATATTATTGTCTTCCATTAGTTTAGCTCAAAATACTTTACTTAATAGTGATTTTTAATAAAAACCACCATTGCACAAATACAAGAAGAAGTAGCCAAAGGAAATAGTATTTCTGAAATGGACAAAAAGCCTTTTGACCCTCGCAACCTTTGCTATTTTGCAAAATTCTCCTTTAGAAAACTATTATCTATATCATTGAAAGTGAAGGAAATGGAATAAATAAAATCACTCACGATAACCGAATTTATTTACATTGGGCTTGTTTTAAAGGAATATTGAATTGGTAAAATATTTGTTAGAAAAAGGATCTGATATGTATACAAGGATTATCGAGGAGCAACACTTTTTATTTTTGCGGCAAGTAACGGACAAACAAACCCTGAATTATATGAAATTTTCTTTAAAAGAGGAGTTAATCCAAATATCGTCACGAAAAATGGAGAGACTTTATTACTCTTAGCGCTTCCCTTTGATGATGATAAAAAATTAACACTTACCAACTATTTCATTTCCAAAGGATTGAAACTAAAAGACAAAGATAAATTTGGTAACAACGCCTTTGATTATGCTTGCAAAAAGGCAATTTACCATTAATTAAAATATAAGAAAAATAAAAACCTACTCCAGCTGCTTTACCTTTAGCAGCCAAAGGATTGAAAAACAACCCAATAATAAAATTGAAGTTTACAAATATCTTATTGAAATGAGAAAAATTAGCCCCTAACTCAAAAAGATGAAACAGGGGCTAATGCTTTAAAATTATTTACCACAAAAACAAGATTTGGAAAAGTATTGAATATTTATTATCAAAAGGTTGTAAAGCAGATAATATTGATAATGAAGGTACACACCCTTTATGAATGCTTGTACTGGTAAAAACTTACAAATTGTAAAATTACTTTAATGTTCAGAATATCAATCTTGTAAATAAAAAGGAGAATCTGCCTGCTTTTTGGCTGTTAAAAAGAGTTCTCCTGAAATCGTTAAATACTTGATAGACAATGGTAGCTAATACAAAAATTATTGATAAAAACGGAGAAAACCTCATTGAGCTCTTATAGAATCTATAAACTTAATAAAACCCAATGAAAAATCTACCTTTGATGATAAAGTTCTTATTTTTGATAAATATAATATTTCTTTAAAATCAATTGATAATAAAGGAAATACGGCTTTTACACTATGCAGTTATTTCTCAAAAATTTAGATTTGATTAAAAAAAGTCCTTCAATGGGGGAATTGATATCAATAAAGTAAATGAAAATGAGAAACAGCTCTTATCAAAGCCGCTATGTTAGCAAAATGATACGAATATTTTAGAATATCTTATATCCAAAGGAGCCAATAAAAATAACTACAGAATTTGAGAAACAGCTTTTTGATTTAGCTAATGAAAATGAAAAACTAAAACAAAAAGGACTTTCTTGATTTTTAAAATAAAAATTAAATAATAAAAAGAATGAATTTGAAAACAATTTTTATCAGTTTGACTGTATTTTTCATTACAAATTTCAGCTCAAAATCAATACAAATGTTTGGTGCAAACTATTAATTATTCAGGTGAAGCCGCATACATAGCTGTATCACTTATTTCGCCAAAAGGGGAATATGAAAAACTCTATATGTTTTTGGAGACGATGGACAGTGGTATGATTCGCTATGGTTTAGTTTTTATGATATGAAAAATAGATGCCATCACAGGTGCTTCTATTTTAGGTGGAGAGCGCAAAACTATTATGTTAAACCTTGATAATACGAAACTTAACAAAGGATATACAATCCGTTTTGAATCTGTCGTAGAAGACCAATATTACTATAATATTGATGCAGAAATTCCTTTTTCTGATGAAGGTCTAAAAATAAAATAGAAGGGAAAGGCTACATTCGATATGCTCGTATAATCCTCGTTGAAGTAGAAACGCAAAATATATTTTTAATAACAAAGCAGAGACTATTTTTGTCTTTGCTGATGAAAAGTTTGTAATTTTTGCTTTTTATTTCATAATTATGAAAAAGAGCTATTTTTCTCCTGGGTTCATTTTGACCCTATTACGCTTGGGCATTTTGATATTATCTCGAGAGCTACACATCTTTTTGATGAAATTATTGTAGCTGTTGGGCATAATTCTGATAAAAAATATATGTTTTCTGGAACAAGAAAGAAAACTATTTATAGAAAAAGCATTTGAAAATGAACCAAAAGTAAAAGTTGTTATTTACCAGGGACTTACAGTTGATTTTTGTAAAAATGAATTGTGAATTTATTCTTCGAGGTTACGTAATCCCTGCCGATTTTGAGTTTGAAAAAGCCATTGCACATACTAATAGAGACCTTAGTGGAGTAGAAACTGTTTTCCTCCCTTACCGCTGTCAATACCTCTACATTTCTTCTTCTATTGTTCGAGATGTAATTCGTAATGGTGGAGATTACTCTATTTTAGTCCCTGATAGTGTGCATATTACAGATATAGAAAATATTATATTAACTAAAAATGAATTATCAACAAACTATTGATTGGCTTTTTTCTCACTTGCCAATGTTTCAAAAATAATGGTAAAAAGCGTTAAAAATAAATTAGATAATATTCTTTTTCACAGAGCATTTAGGCTTCCTCACGAAAAATTTTCCTTCAATACATATTGCTGGTACCAACGGAAAAGGTTCTTCAGCCACGCTATAGCCTCTGTTTTGCAAGAAGCAGGGTACAAAGTAGGCTTATACACTTTCCCCTCATTTACGAGATTTTTCGGGAACGAATAAAAATAAACGGAAAAGAAATTCCTGAACAAAATGTTATTGAATTTGTAGAAAAACATCTTCCTTTATAGAAAAATGACTTTTCATTTTTGAGCTCACTGTTGCTATGGTTTTTGATTATTTTTTTCACAGAAAAAAAGTAGATATTGCTGTTATTGAAGTAGGCTTAGGAGGACGATTAGATTCTACAAATATTATTCTTCCAGAAGTTTGTCTTATCACAAATATAGGCAAAGACCATACAGATATTTTAGGAAACACACTCGCTGAAATAGCTTACCAAAAAAGCCGGAATTATAAAAGAAAAACACCTGTGGTCATTAGTGAATATCACCCCGAAACAGCCGATGTTTTTAAACAAATAGCCAAAGAAAAATGCAAATATTTATTTCGCTTACTCATATTCCTTATAAAACAGATTTAAAAGGAATTTATCAAGAGAAAAATTTAAAAGGAATTGTACAAACATTAGAGATTTTGCAGGAGAAAGGTTGGAAAATTTCTAATAAAAATATAGAGGAAGGATTATTAAATATTGTAAAAAACACAGGTTTGAAAGGACGTTGGCAAAACCCTCTGAAACTCCTATAAATAGTATGCGACACAGGACATAACCATCACGGAATCAGCATAGTTATACAACAAAATTGCACAACAAAAATATAAAAAAATTACATATTGTTTTAGGGCTTTTGTTAAAGAAAAAGATATTGATAATATATTACCTTTATTCCTAAAAATGCTATATATTATTTCTGTTCGCCCGATATTCCTCGCTGGATTAGATGCAAATATCTGTAAAAGAAAAAGCAAGCCTTTTTGACTTGCAAGGAAACTGTTATTCTTCTGTAAATGAAGCTCTTAACTATGCTAAAAACAAGCAACAGCCGAGGATATGATTTTTATAGGAGGTAGTACTTTTGTTGTTGCTGAAGTTGTATAATTATATGTAGTAATACTTTTCACAGGACAAGCTTTTTGAGCATTTTCACAAGCTTCAAAAATACTATCATCGTGAGATTTTTATAGTAAAAACCTTTCTATAGAACGCAACAAAAACACTTTTACCGTCTTTTTAGACATTTGAAACTGTTCTGGCGCCATTTCAACACAATAGTTGCACCCAATACATTTATCTCGTTGTAATGTAACTATAACCATTTTCAATTTTTAATTTATTTTTGGGGCAAAACTACAAAAAAATATTTTTGAATATTTTTATTATACATATAAACATTGTAAAAAGTAATTTGTATTATTTTTTACAAGCATTTCATTTATAATAGGTTATGAATAAAAATTAATATTTTTACTTATAAAAATAAAAATCTTTCATTTTTATTTTGTTAGAAGTTTTTTAATTACTTTTGAGGACTTTTTATTAGAAAAACAAATTTGATATGAGTACAAACGCATCTTTTTAGAAAAAATATGCCTTTTTGAAGAATTTAAAAAGCAAGCATTAGAGGATTATAAAATAGCTGTTATTAGCCGCGAATGTAGCATTTTAGGGCGTAGAGAAGTTCTAACAGGAAAAGCTAAATTTGGTATTTTTTTGGTGATGGAAAAGAATTCACTTTCAAATAGCTATGGCTCACGCCTTTCGTAATGGAGATTTCGAAGTGGATACTATCGTGACCAAACATTTTGATGATGGCTATTGGAGAATTTAATCCACAGCAATTTTTCGCAGGTATTTATGCTCATAACGACATAAAAGTTGAGCCTCACTAGTGGCGGACGGCAAATGGGTGGGCACTTTGCTACTCATAGTTTAGATGATAATGGAGAATGGAAAAGTATTGTAAATCAGAAAAATAGTAGTAGTGATATTTCTCCAACGGCAGGGCAAATGCCTCGATTAGTAGGGCTTGCTCAGGCTTCCAAAAATTTATCGAAATTTATCTATCAAAGGAAGTGAAAAGTTTTCTAACAATGGAAATGAAATAGCTTTGGGGAACCATTGGCAACGCTAGTACTAGCGAAGGGCTTTTTCTTTGAAGCTATCAATGCTATGGGAGTTTTACAAGTCCCTGTGGTTATGTGTGTTTGGGACGATGGATACGGAATATCTGTTCCTTCTAAATACCAAACAACTAAAGAAAATATTTCAGAGATTTTTAAAAGGTTTCCAAAGAGATTCTAATGGGCAAGGTTATGAAATACTAAAAAGCAAAAAGGTTGGGATTATACTTCATTATTAGAAACTTTTGTTCGTGCTGAGGCTTTTGCTCGTGAACAACATATTCCTGTTTTAGTACATATTACAGAATTAACTCAACCTCAAGGGCATTCTACATCTGGTTCTCACGAAAGATACAAATCTCCTGAGCGTTTGGCTTGGGAAAAAGAATATGATTGTAATGAGCAAATGCGTCGTTGGCTTTTTAGACGCTAACATTGCCTCTGAAGAAGAAATTACTCTCTTAGAACAAGAAGCTAAAAAAATTAGTAAAAGATAGTAAAGATAAAAGCTTGGGCTGAGTACCAAAATCCAATAAAATCTGCTAAACGAGAGCTTATTAATCTTTTATATGAAATTGAAAAATTAGTTTCAATAGCTTAGATATTTCACGATTGAAAGATTCATTAGCAGAAATTGATAACCCTTTATTATAAAGATATCATTAGTGTAGCTCGTAAAGCCCTACGTTATATAGTGACTGATGAAGCACCTGCTGTTGATAATTTGAAAAGCTGGTTAGCTAAAACAACAAGAAACTTTACAAGATAAATATAGCTCTCATCTATACAGCCAAAAGTGAGCAAAATCCTATTTATTTTTGAGGAAATACGCCCTACTTATGATGATGAACAAATGGTAGATGGAAGAATTATTATTCGTGATAATTTTGACAAAATACTTGAGAACTATCCTTCTGTACTTACTTTCGGAGAAGATACTGGTAATATTGGCGACGTAAATCAAGGGCTTGAAGGTTTACAAGAAAAATATGGAGAAATTCGTGTAAGTGATGTCGGAATCAGAGAAGCTACCATCATAGGGCAAGGTATAGGTTTAGCAATGAGAGGATTACGCCCTATTGCTGAAATTCAATACTTAGACTATATACTTTATGGTGTACAAATTATGAGCGATGATTTAGCTACTCTTCGTTATCGTACTTGTGGTTATCAAAAAGCTCCTTTTGATTGTTCGTACTCGTGGACATCGTTTAGAAGGAATATGGCACGCAGGTTCTCCTATGGGAGCTTTTACTACACTTTATTAAGAGGTATGTATATTTTTAGTTCCTAGAAATATGACCAAAGCAGCTGGCTTCTATAATGCGCTTTTTAAAAGGAGACCAACCAGCTCTTGTAGTTGAATGTCTGAACGGATATCGATTGAAAGAAAGAAAAACCTAGTAATTTAGGTGAATTTACAACTCCAATAGGGGTAGTAGAAGTTATCCGAGAAGGACGAGATATTACAGTACTTTCTTATGGTTCTACACTTCGTATTGTAGACCAAGTAGCTGCAGAACTTGAAAAAGTAGATATCAGCATAGAAGTTATTGATGCTCAGTCTTTATTACCTTTTGACATTAATCACGATGTACTGAAAAGTATTAAAAAGACAAATAATTTATTAATTATTGATGAAGATGTCCCAGGAGGAGCTTCAGCTTATTTACTTCAAGAAATTTTAGAGAAACAAGATGCATATCGTTATTTGGACGGAAAACCACAAACATTAACCGCACAGCCACATCGACCTGCTTTTTGCTACCGATGGAGATTATTTCTCTAAACCAAATGCCGAAGACATTTTTGAGAAAAATTTATTCAATAATGAATGAGGCGAATCCTATTAAATATCCTAAATTAATATAAAAAGCACTAAAAAGAAAGCCTTTACGAAAGTTTAGGCTTATTCTAAAAATGAAAAATTACGATTCTTATTATTCCCATTTGCCATTTTTATATGGTATTATTTTACATATAAGACATTTTTATATGATAAAAATATAAAAAATCAAAAATATAATTTCCCAATTATTTGTGTAGGAAATTTAAGCGTTGGAGGGACAGGAAAAACCCCAATGATTGAATATCTTATCCAGACACTAAGTAAAACTATAGCTGTACTAAGTAGAGGTTATAAACGCAAAAACAAAAGGATTTATATTAGCAGATAAAAATTCTTCAGCTCTTACACTGGGTGATGAACCTTTTCAATATTATAAAAATTCAACAATATACAAGTAGCTGTATGTGAGCAACGTACTGAAGGTGTTGATAAGTTATTAATTAATAATCTCCTGAAGTCATACTTCTTGATGATGCTTTTCAACACAGAAAAATACAAGCAAAAAGCAAATATTCTCCTTACGGCATATTATGATTTATTTACTGATGACTTTTTATTGCCTGTTGGGCTACTTCGAGACTTAAAACAACGTGCGTATAAAAGCTCAATATATTGTAGTTACAAAATGCCCTATAAATATTTCAAATAACGAAAAACAAAAATTATACAAAAATTAAAGCCTCACACAGAGCAAAAATAGCCTTTTGCAAGTATTCAATACGCTGAAAAGGTTTTTCTTCAAAAGCTGAAATTCTCTTAAATAATTGGATATCCGAACCTTTTTGTTTTAGTTACAGGAATAGCAAATCCACAACCTATGATTGATTTTTAAAAACATCAAATGCTAATTTTGAACATATTAAATATCCTGATCACCATCATTTTTCTGAAAACGAAATAGCATTTCTAAATACAGAATATTAACCACAGAAAAAGATTTTGTTAGATTATCTCAGTCATTAGGAGAAAAAGCTTTTTATCTACCTATTCAAATGTTTTTCCCTAATCCAAATGAAGAAAAAGACTTTAAAGAATGGCTAAAAATGAGTGAATAAAAAGAGTGTGGAAAATTCCACACTCTTTTTGCTTTTATAAATTTGTTGATTTATTGTCCAGCTTTGTTGTTTTGCTGCTTCTTTCATTTTTCATTAGGTACAATAGCTATATTTACACGTCTATTTTTAGCTCTACCCTCTGGTGTTGAGTTATCATAAGCAGGTTGAGTTTCTCCATACCATTTTTGTAGTAAAACGAGAACTTGCTAAGCCTGCATTTTCAAAAATAAGCGGTTACAGCTTTTGCTCGTTTTTCAGAAAGTGCCATATTTAAAAGCATCACTTCCTGTACTATCTGTATGACCTGCTATAAGTACATTAGTATCAGGATATTCTCTTAAAATATTTACCAATTTATTAAGAAGTGTTTTTAGCTTCATCGGTAAGTATTGCTTTATTTACAGCAAATGTAACTACCACTATTTTCATCAGCAGTAACAACGATACCATCATCCACACGTTTAACTTCAGCTCCTGGTATTTCTTCTTGATTTGTTTTGCTTTGTTTATCCATTTGATTTTCAATAATAGCCCCTGCTGCACCACCCTACAACAGTACCTAATACAGCGCCAAGTTCGCTATTTCCTCCACTACACCACATTATTTCCTAAAATAGCGCCCTAAAATTCCTCCAGCAAATACACCACTTATAACAGCTGCTCTTTTGAGTTTTATTAGAGTTATTATATGCTTCACAGCTTGCTAAAATAAAAAGAAGCTGCAATAAGATACTAATTTTTAACTAAATTCATTCTATTCTAATTATTTTGTAAAAATCTATAGTAATTACGAAAGGTTTACCATCTACACGAACGGTTTGTTCTCCATCTCATTTCTAGTCTCAGAAAGATAAGCTAAATGCAAACGAATTCCTGCATTAGTTTCTGACTGATATTTGTCGTTTGTTGGTTTCAATAAGAAATCAAAAATAACCAGAAGTTTTTATTAACTTCTTGTGTCATAAAGATAAAAATAACGATTTCCAGCACAACTTGTATTGGTTATAGAGTAATAACCTACGATAGTTGTTTGGTACAAACTTTCCAACGGCTACCTTCAAAACATTCTTTAGAAGTATCATTTAATAAAGTAATATCATACTTCCCTTTTTCGTTGTAAGTGATGGAACTTAGAGTCCATTCTCCTTGATTACTGTGTTCGCTTTATGAGTTCCTTTGGTTGTTTCAGCAACAGTTCCTGTAGTTTTACAACTTACTACAAAAATACTTTCTGCCAATCAACATAAAATTTTTCATAAATGATGATTATTTCCAATTTTGGGGCTAAGTTAAATTATTTTTTATAACGACAAACATCTTTAAAAATATTTAACTTTTTAAACCTCTTTTTGAATAAATTTTTATTTAAATTTTGAAAAATACTTGTAAGTAAAAATAATAAATTATAAATAATGATTGATTATTTTATTTTTCTTAATAAAAACATAGTTTTACTTGGAATATATTTTGTGAATATTATTGAATTAATAATGTTTTTATGCTTTATTAAACACTTTTAAAGCTATGTTTATCTTGCTCAAATGAATAATAAATTTGTAAATTTGGATACAAATCTATAATTGATTTGACAATAGCCAACCCTAAACCTGTTGAAGAACTATCTTGTTCTGCCTTTATGAAAAGCGTTTTAAAAATCAAATCTTTATCCAAAGAAACGTTTTTACCTGTATTTTTTATAAAAAATAGTGCATAATAATTTCAATATTCCCTCCTTTAATATTGTATTTTTATTGCATTTCTAAACTAAATTAGAGACTAAAATAACTGATAAATTTTTATTCATTTCAAAAATAAAAAAATTATTTTTATCCTCAAAAGTAAGTGAAATTTCTTTTTGAATTCTATCAAATCATTAAATTCACTTAATAAATCATCTATAATTTCTCAAAAATTTATTTTTCTCGTTTGTTTATATTGTCTATTTTCAATGCGAGAAAGCATCAGAAGAGATTTATTAAGATTTACCATTCTGCTCAAAGCTGATTTTTACTTAGGAGAGTTCACTGAGTTGTTTTTTCTGTTAAATTTCTCTATCTTCCAAAAAGTTCTAACTTATTGATTGTGATAGCTAAAAGGAGCTGAAACTCTGTGAAGCATTTTCTATAAATATCTTTTTGTTCTTCAAAAATAGCTTCATTTCTGTTGCCACATTTGTTGTATATTTTGCTCTCAAACTCAGAAAAACTCTATCACATTTGTTTTTACTGCCTGTAAATTTTCTTTTTATTACCTATTTGATATAAATTACTGATAATCAAATTAAAAGGTTTCCAAATCTTATAAATCAACAAAATATTAATAAGATACATTGTTATGACCAAAACCACATAAAGAACAACCAAAGCAATTGCTAAATTCACTAACAAATCATCTTCTTCAATAGTTGAAGCTCGTATTTCTAAAATATAAGATTTTCCGTTTGTCGCATAAAAACCTGTTTTTAGAACTCTATAAGGTTCTTCTTCTCCATCATAGGGCATATACTCATTGGACAGCTCTGTTTTATGAGATATTTTATTTTTGTAGGATAAACTCGAAACCCTTCTATTCCGAATTCATTGATATCCAATAACTTTATGATTATTAGAAATATGTATCAATATCTCATCTTTTTCGGTCTTTAAGCCCATCATCTACATTATCATAAACTTCGTCTAAAATATAAGCATAAAATAGCGAAGCCCAAATAGCCATAATAATTAAAAAAAGCAATTGTTAAATATCTTAATGTATAATTTTTAATGAAACCTTCATAATCAATTTCTTTACCAACTTCCGCCTGCTCCACCTCCGCCTGAACGACCACCGCCAAAACTTCCTCCACCACCGCCTGAGCTACCACCAGAAGATGACGAGGAACGAAACTTTTTAGGAATAATATAAGTTCCTAAAGATTTTCGATGTGAACAATAAGAGCACGTTTCTACTGTTCTCCCATACCAGATGATGAATAAGTAGGCGGAATAATTGTATGGTTATAAGCCTCACAAGTTTTGAAACTACAATTAGGACAAGTGTAATAAGTATTTTTCAAGTTCCAAGGCTTTGTAACAATTTGTCCTGTAAGTTTATTTTTTTCCAAATTTCGTATTTTCTACTTCGTATTTTTCTCTTCACATAACTGCCCATTATTCAAATACTTAGACAATTCTTGCTTACTAAAAATTTTTCTATTTATATGCTTCCCAATTCCCTGAATCATCTGGTGGAGCAAAACGAATTTTATCCTGATGTAAGCGCTATTTTGATTGCTATCAATACTATATAAGCCAATGGTACTAACATCATTGGTAATATAGTCATTTTAAAGAATTTATCTAAAGCTTTTGATTTATTCAATTCATCTTTATAAGAGCGAGCCACAGAAACATTACTATCCATATACTTCAAGCCTCAAAAGTAAAGAACAAATAAAAATAATTAAATAAGGAATATTATGTGAAGCCTCAATCAAAAATTCCTACCAAAACAGGTACAGGTGTAAAAAGGATAATAAAAAGAATAAAAAGAATAATAAAAATAAATGAACAACCTTTCCCTATGGATTTATTCAACTCGAATGGTTCTTTATTTACACCTTTACATCAGCTTTACTTATCCAATACCAAAAACCCAACAAAAAGAACTAAAACAATGATAGACAGAGATAAAATCATTATTTCTAACAGACGGACGATGGTTAGGTAAAAGATTTTCAAGCTCTGCTTTTTGCATCATCAGAAGTAGCTACTTTTTTCGTATCACTTTAGATACCTCTAATATCCCTTTTGCATATCTCCTCTCTAAAATAAGGCACCAAATATTCTTCCTATACCTTTTTAAATAAGCATCTGTAAAAACAACTTCAGTATTTAAACCTGAAATAAACCTCCATTGGCGAGCATCAATAGCTATGAATAAAAGCAATCCATTATTCAAATCTTGTTTCCTATTCCCTAATAATTAAAACAAATCATAAGCAAACTGAAAATCATCTCGCCCTACATAATCATTAACAACAACAATAGCATATTCCATCTTGGTTAAAGCTTTCTATCTGTGTTGATATTTCATCTATTTTTGAATATCAGATGAGCTAAGTAACTCCCTGTCATATCTGTTATAAAAATGATTTTGCCCTTTAAGTTTTCGGATCTCGAATATCATAAACTAGAGGCTACTACTTTTGACTATTTCTTGACTCTTCAGGTATAATAGCTTTCGCTTTTCGAACGTACAGAACTCTTTTCATTAGAAAACTCAGAAGGAATGTCTATAGCTATTATTTCTAAAGAATCAATATTACTTTGAGCAAAAACGTTATGAACTATACTCAAAATAAAAATAAAAATATTTTTATACATTTATTCTTTTTTAACAGATGACAAAAATACTAATTTTTTACTTATCTCTATACAAAATAATAATATAAATGAATGCTTCTTTATAAAAATTACTTTCTCAAATAAAAATGAAAAATATTTTTAAGAAAATTGTTGATTATTAAAAATAATAGTATCTTTGCCCCCATTATAAAACAAAGGGTCGAGAACCCAACAAAAATCTTAATTATGCCAGTAAAAATTAGATTACAAAGACATGAAAAAGGAAAACCTTTCTATTGGGTAGTAGCTGCAGATGCGAGAGTCTCATGATGGTAAATTCCTAGATAGGAACTTACAACCCTATTTCTAACCCAGCTCAAATAGAGCTTAACATAGATTTAGCTGTAAATGGCTACACAACGGAGCACAACCTACTGATACTGCTCGTAGAATTCTTTTCTTACAAAGGTGTTTTTATTAAAATATCACTTACAAGGTGGTGTAAAAAGGTGCGCTTATACAAGAGCAAGCAGATGCTAAATTTAATGCTTGATAGTTTGAAAAAGAGCAAAAATCAATGCTAGAAAGCCTAGCAAAAGGTAAAGCTATGTTAAACAAGAAACTCTAAAAGCTGAAAACGCTTACAGTGAAAACGTAAAGCTGATGCTGCTAGCAATTAGCACAAGCTCAAGCGCCTGCACAAGAAAAATAATGAAGAAAACAGAGCTACAAATTATGAGAAAGACGATTGCTCTTTTGTTGGAACAATTATCTCAAAAATTTAGCTTTAAGGGTGATGTTTTAGCCAAATTAGACTCTGATGACCCTCGAAATGTACGAACAAATGGAACTCAGTTTTTGTCGAACCAGGTAAAAACTTGGTTCCTTTTTATTGAGAAGTGTTCCTTACACAAATCTGAATTATTACGAATAAAATTCGAAGAAGTAAATACTGAAGCCGATGCTGATGCCTTACTTAAAACATAAACTCTATTTACCCTTAGAATTTTTACCAAAAACTTTCTGGAAATAAATTCTATTTTCACGAAGTAATTGGGTTTCAGGTAGAAGATGTTAATTATGGATTTGTTGGAATAATAACAGGTGTTAATGATACTACTCATCAACCGCTTTTTGAGATAGAAAGAGATGATAAAACAAAATACTTATCCCTATGAATGATGAGTTTTTGAAAGAAGTAAATAGAGATTCTAAAAATCATCGTACAAACCTCCAGAGGGATTAATTGATTTATATTTAGAAAATTAATTTTTTATCTTTTTCTTTACAAAAATACTTAGCTTGATACAAAATCAAAAATTTTATATCTTTTGTACCTTAAAAATAAACTCTATGATATTACCTATTGTAGCTTATGGAGATCCTGTTTTATGAAAAGTTTGTACAAATATTGACTCTGAGTATCCCTAAACTGTAAAGAACTCATAGACAATATGTTCCAAACTATGTATCATAGCAATGGCGTAGGCTTGGCGGCTCCTCAAATAGGGGTTACCTATTCGGCTTTTTGTTATTGATGCAAAACCTTTTTCTGATGATGATGACTTAGAAAGAGATGAACAGGAACTTCTTAAAAATTTCAAAAAAGTATTCATTAACGCCAAAATTCTAAAAGAAGAGGGAGAAAATGGACTTTCAATGAAGGTTGTCTAAGTATTCCAGGTGTAACGGAAGATGTTGCCCGTCAAGAATTTGTAACTATTGAATACCAAGATGAAGATTTCAATATCTTACACAGAAAACCTTTTCAGGATTAGCAGCTGTATTATTCAACACGAATATGACCATATCGAAGGAATACTTTTTTACAGATAAACTTTCTGCCTTCAAAAACAACTCCTAAAAAGGGAAAACTAAAATAATATTAGCAAAGGAAAAATAGATGTTCGGTACTGAATGAGATTTCCGGAGGCTAGCAAAAACGATAATTTTTAATTTAATATACTATTATGAAATTAAATCAAATTTTAACAACTTTAGGAAAAGCCAGGTTTATTCCAGCTTCAATCTCGCACACGTTCAGGATTTTTAGCCCTTTCTCTTGTAGATGGAAAAAGAATAAGTGTAGGGCTTTCAGTAATGTGCTTCTTTTCAGAAATTGCAATCTATACATTAGACGAAGAAAAACCTTGAAGACGTTTTTTAGAGCCATAAAGAAAAAGAAAATGGAGCAAAAACAACTATTTCTCACAAAGCTCCTAATGAAGAACTTGAAGAGTACTTTTTCTCAGTAGTACCAAAATTATGATGAAGACAGAGTTTATCCTAGCGATATCAAAAATCATTCAATGGTATAACATTCTGATAGATAAAGGTTTATTAGAAGATGAGGAAAAATACTGAAAAACGTAGTCTCCAACAGAATAGAAATATAAAAAGGTATTCAATTTTTATTTTGAATACCTTTTTATGAAAACATTTATTTATTCCTTAAAAATGAATCTACAAATTCATACTTATTGAAAAACTTGTAAATCATTCACTCCCTCTCCTACTCCAATGTATTTAACAGGAATTTGAAATTGGTCAGAAATACCAATAACAACGCCTCCTTTTGCTGTACTGTCCAATTTTTGTGATAGCTAATGCATTTACCTCTGTTGCTTTTAGTAAATTGCTTTTGCTTGTTCAAAAGGCATTTTGTCCCTGTAGAACCATCTAAAACCAATAAAACCTCGTGCGGAGTATCAGGAATGACTTTTTGCATTACTTGTTTTACTTTTCGTTAGCTCATTCATCAAATTAATTTTTATTATGAAGCCTTCCTGCAGTGTCAATTATCACAATATCAGCATTTTGAGCTATTGCAGATGAAAGTGTATCAAAAAGCTACTGAAGCTGGGTCACTCCCTATTTGTTGTTTTACGATAGGTACTCCCTACTCGGTCTGCCCATACTTGTAATTGGTCAATAGCTGCTGCTCTAAATGTATCTGCCGCCCCTAAAACAACCTTATAGCCTTTATTTTTTAAATTGACTAGCTAGCTTACCTATTGTTGTTGTTTTACCTGCTCCATTAACGCTCTACAACCATTATTACATAGGGTTTCTTATCCTTAGGAATAGAAAAATCTTTCTTCTTCTCCTGTTTTTAGTTTTCTGATAATAAGCCTGCTATTTCTTCTCTTAAGATTTTATTTAATTCACTTGTTCCTAGATATTTATCTTTAGAAACTCGTTCCTCTATCCTTTTTATAATCTTTAAGAGTTGTTTCTACCTCTACATCACTACTCACCAAAAACTCCTTCAAGCTCATCTAAAACCTCATCATCAACTTTTTGATTTTCCAATAATAGCTCTCTCCTAATTTCTCAAAGAAACTTGTATTGGTTTTTCTAGCCCTTTATCCAAAGTCTGTTTTTCTCTGAGGAAAAATATCCTTTTAAAAATTCATATCTAAAAATTATACTTTATAAAAATTTTTCGCTAAAAATACTATCATATTAGTAGTAACTTTTTATGAAAGAAGAGATGATTTTTTATATTTACTCATAAAAATATTTTTAATAAAAATACTTTTTCTCATTTCAATTGATAATGCTTCATTAGCATTTTTCATATACTGTATCTGGAAGTATTTCGTTTTTAATACTATAGAAAATTTTTTGTAAAAACCACCTTGTTTATAGTGAATTTTTTTCTTTTAGAACTTTTTATTATTTTTAAATATTTTTCAGCCATCAAAATAGGATTTTTGTCCTGAATTTACATCTTTATTCATTAAATTTAAAGACTTTTGATAAGCTTCTTTATAAGGAGAATTTTCAAAAACAGGCGTATGATAACGTCTTGACGCAATGTCTGTTGCAAAATCTCCAGGAGCTACACAAAACAGCGTCTATATTGAAATTTTTACCTCCATACGAATCTGATTCTGTTATCAACTCTAAGGCCCTTTTACTTGTTGAATACGCCCTCTAAATGGAAGCCCCATATCCTGCAATGGATGTGATATTGATAATCAATCCTTTACGATGATTTCTCATTATAGGCAATACAGACTTTTATTACATTTATTGCTCCAAAAATTAGTTTGAAAATATATTTTGAAGTTCATCCATTGGTATTTCTTCAACAGCACCAGAAATACCCACACCCGCATTATTAATTAGAATATCTAATCTTTTTCTTTATCAATTACTTGATTTATAGCATTTTGTACAGATTTTTCATCTCTTACATCCATTGGTAAAAAGTGTAAAATTTTAGGAGCATTTTTACTTTTTTCTTGCTGTACCATATACAATATAACCTTTATCAGCAAGATATTCAGCTGTGACTTTTACCTATTCCTGAGCTTGTCTCCCCTGTAATTAAAACATAACTTCTTTTCATTTTTGTATTTTATAGAATTTTTAATATTATTATAAAAACATACTTATACTCAAAAAGCAAAAGATATAAAATTTTAATTTATATTTTATATTATATTAAGAATATATTTTTGTGAATAAGTTTAGATAAACTTTTTTAAAAAACTTCAATAAAAATGTAACTTTTGCAGTTTAAAATATTATTATCTTATTTATTCCTCCAAATAAATTCTGTAATTGTTATTTTTAACATTATTTTTAACTGAAAAATGAAAAATTGTAGTATTAACAGGAGCTGGAATTAGTGCAGAAAGTGGCATAAAGACTTTTTCGAGATGCGGATGGTTTGTGGAAGGGCATAACGTTATGGATGTCGCTTCTGTTGAAGGATTTGATCCAAAGTTAGTTTTAGATTTTTATAACGAACGACGACGACAACTAAAATACGTTTCTCCCAATTTAGCTCTATCAGCTTTTTAGTTGATTTAGAAAAAGAACACGAAGTAATTATTATCACTCAAAATGTTGATGACTTACACGAAAGAGCTGGAAGTCAAAAACATTATACACTTACACGGAGAATTACTAAAAAGTAGAAGTGTTGATAATGACTCTGTTATTTATGATTGTTTCTCTGATATTCATTTGGGAGATAAAAGCCCTACAGGTGCACAACTTCGCCCACATATTGTTTGGTTTGGTGAAGATGTTCCTTTAATAAATAAAAGCCATTGAAGAAGTGGAAAGTACTGATATTATGTTTATTATAGGTACTTCTTTTGCAAGTATATCCAGCTGCAGGGTTAATAAGTTATGCTAAAGAAAAATATTCCTATTTTTACATAGACCCAAAAACCTCAAATTAAAAGTAAAAATAATTTATTTGTCATTGAAGATAAAGCATCTTCAGGAGTTAAAAAGCCATTGAACAAATGAATTTATTGATTTATAAATAAAAATTAATAAAATGATATTATACATAATCCCTTTTTATTAACTTCTTGTTTTACTCAACAAAAAGCGGTTCAGCAAACTCGAGAAAAAGAATAGTTATAGAAAATCCTACGTATTTAGAAAATGATGAGATTCTGCCACAAAACAACAGAATTGTAGAAATCAATAATGTGCCTGTTCCTGCTGAAAAATACAGAAACTAATATTAATTACTTTTCTGAAAAATCCAAAAGTTAATACCTTTTATTAAACACTGCATATTCTTATTTAGGAACACCTTACAGACACGCTGGAACTACTCGTGAAGGTATGGATTGTTCTGGTTTTGTAGGTACTACTTACCAATCTGTTGATGTAAGACTAAGTCGTTCTTCTACAGATATGGCTAACCAAGGAGTAGAAATTCCTTTGAGTAAAGTTATTCTAGGAGATTTATTATTTTTCAAAACTTCAAGAAAAACGTATCAACCACGTAGGAATAGTTGTAGAAAGCAGGAGATGAAGTAAAGTTTATACACTCTTCATCTTCAAAAAGGAGTTATTACATCAAGTTTATCTGAACCTTATTGGATTATATAAAAGCTAAAAGAGTTTTTAAATTAATTATAAAAAAATGAACTCAAAAGAAATCTCAAACGGTATTTTATGAGCCGTAGGAATTATAGTTTTAGTCGTTTTAGGGCTTTTACACGCTTTTATTTACTGAAATCAATTATTATTTACCTTATAGTATCATTGGTTCTTACTCTGATGGGCAAACCTCTCATACAGTTTTTTCACAAACGATTGAAAGTGAAAAGCCGTATTTTGTGTGTTGTATTTACGATGACAATTTTCATTTTACTAGCTCTGAGCGTATTTAGTTTATTTGTGCCATTGCTCATTTCTGCAGGGCAAAAACCTATCTGGTCTTAATATTGATTTGTTAAAAACAAATCTTGATGACCTTATGAAACAAACTTTTAACAAAAATAGGGCTTAATCAAGAAGATTACTCTTTTTGGAGTGGAAGAAATGTTAAATTTTATTGATATTCCTAATTTTTAAACTCTTTTATTTCATTTATTAGTGATTTTGGCGTGGGGGTTTTTCTCTGTACTTTTTATTAGTTTCTTTTTATGAAAGATGGAGAAAAATACTAATCGCTTTTGCTTTTCTACTTTTTTCGAAACAATAGAAAACGTAAATTCAAAACTTCCATTTTGAAGATAAATAATCTTTTATCTCGTTATTTTTGTAGGTCTTATACTACAAATTACTATACTTTTTGTAATTTATACTATTGTATTACTTATTTTTTTGGTGTCGAAAATGCATTTATTATTGCTTTACTTTTGTGCGTTATTAAACCTTATTCCTATATATAGGTCCTATGATAGGTCTCTGTTTTAATGGCATTATTAACTATGAGTAGCAACCTACAAAATGACTTTTATGGCTGTAGCTTTACCTACAACTATCTATGTACTTATAGGATTTTTGGTAGGGCAATTTATTGATAATGTTTTTTCTCAGCCTCTTATTTTTTCTGAATTCAGTAAAATCATCTGCATTAGAAATATTTCTTATCACTCTTATTAGTGGAACCCTTTTTGGAATGGTAGGAATGGTAGTTGCAATTCCTGCTTATACTGTTCTTAAAGTAGTTTTGAAAGAATTTTTACCTAATAATAAGTTTATAGATATGCTTACAAAAAAATCTATAACTTCATAGCATAACATATTCTTATATACTATTTTTTATAATTTTTACTAAATGTATAAATATAAATATGTTTTATTGTAGATAATTTATTTACAATAAAACATATTTTTATACTATTTTTAAAATAAAAACATACTAAATTAATCAAACCTTAGAATATTTTTGAATTAAAAATATTAAAACAATTCAACCTAAAAATATTTTTAAACTGAAAACATATTGAAATATATTCAAAAATAAAAAGAAATTTCAAATGAAAAACAAGTTGAAATAATTCAAAGTAAAAAAATATTTTAGATTGAAAAACATATTAAACTAATTGAACCTTAAAATATTTTTAAAATAAAAACATATTGAAAATATTTAGCTAAAAATTAAAATGAAAAACAAGTTAAAAACAATTCAAAAGTAAAATATTTTAGAATAAAAATATGAATAATTACCAATTAAAAATATATTTATTAATTTAAATGAATAAATCATTTTTAATATAAGTCAAATTTATTATATAAATTATAGTAATTACATTCTTTTTATTATTTTAATTATAAAAATAGATGAATATATCTACAAAAAGCCTTTAAATATATTTAAAGGCTTTTTACTTATTGAATAAAAACTATTTCTTTAATACTTCTAAATTCCCTTGTGATTTTTAATAATTCTATTTCTGCCATTTTATAATCTAAAAGGGCGTTGGTATAGCTATTTCTTGCATCAGATAAAGACCTTTCCGAATCTAACAAATCTGTAACAGAAGCTAATCCTTGTGCGTAATTATTTTGAGTATTTAAAAGTACCTCTTCTGCCAATTTCACATTTTCTTTTTGAGATTCTATTGTCAAAAGATTGTTAGTTAGCTGGTTACGAGCGTTTTTCATAAGCTAAATCCAGAGCTAAACGTGTATCTTTTAGAGTAGCTTCAAGGGCTTTTTCTTGTATTTGTGCTTGACGAATTTTAGCTTTTATGCCAAATCCTGAAAAATAGGAATATTTAGACCTACACTAACCGCCGAATAATCAGACCAATAAACTTTATCCCTTTTTCCCGTAGATAAGAGGCATTTTAGGGTCCCCATTCCTAAATAACCATAAGTAGCCTGTAAAGCAAGTGATGGATACAAAGCTGCTCGTTGTACTTTTGTATTGATGAGTAATAAATCTTTTTGTTTTTTTCAAGGGCTTGTAGCTCTACTCTGTTATTTACATTTCCTTTTTCAAAAAGCTAATTCATAGTTAGCCTCAAATCCTTCTTTTGGTAGTTGGATAGATTGATTCATATCCATTCCTATCATATATTTGAGAGCATTTTCAGAAAGTTGTAAGCCGTTTATGGCTTGTTGTCTTGCTGACTTTTAAATTATTTACAGTAACACTAATTCTATCTAAGTCAATTTTTTAGCTAAACCTGCTTCATTCAGTCCTTTTTACTACATTGGCTGTCTTTTTCAGTAAGAGCAAGGTTACTTTCTATATTTTTGTAATATTTGTTGAGCTTTGATATATTTGATAATATGATTTTTGCTACTTTTTCAATAATTTCATTTTCTGTAAGTTGTTGATTAAGCATATAAAATTCACGTGTGGTGCGTGCTGTTTTAGCCCCATAAATACCGACTGATTAAAAAGTACTTGTGTGAGTTTAGCCTCAGCTGTAGAAGCCCACTTTTTGCCCCATTTGCATTTTTCAAAGGTTCATCACTTACAGGCATACCTGGAAAAGGCAAAAGTACTAGCATCAATATAAGTAGTTTGTAACTTATAATTATAAACCATACCTCCTGATGCTGATATATTCGGTAAAAGCATTAGCTCGTACTTCTTGTATTTGGTATTCACTTTTTGACTTCAAGTCTTGCTTTTTCTGCATCAGCTTTATGTTCTAAGGCATAGTCGATAGCTTCTTTCAAAGTAAGTTCTTTATTTTGTGCAAAGGAAATAGCTGTAACACATAATAAAGTTATTGTAATAATTTTTCATAATGTTATACTTTTTGTTTATTTATATTGTTTTTTAATTCTGTAATTATTTCTTTTTATTTTTCTCTTTACTTCTTGATCAGAGATATTACCAATGGCACCTAAAGCATTTAAGTGTAAATAACTAACCAAAAAGAATCCGCAAGAAAATCCATTTACTTTTTACCTTTCTTTTATATTTCTCATATTCTTCTTGATCTATATTGATGTGTTTTTCCATTGCGTATTTCTTGTATATATTCTTGATGTTCTTGGTCATCATACCAAGGAGAACGCACCTCTTCTAACAAATATTTCTGAATAGTTGCTTTCTCTTTTTCATCAGTAGAAAGGTAATATTTCAGAGTATAAGCAGGTTCTACAAACGTCCAAGTATTAAAATTCTGTTTGAATGGAATGCTTTAAAAAGTATCTCTAAACAATGTGTTACCAATACTGTATTTTCAGTCAAATAAGCATCAAATAGCAATTCATAAGCTTTTTCTAAATCTGCTTTTATTAGTTACTGAAAAACTTTTTGTAATGCCTTTCAAACGAATCTCTTGGTATGGAGAGAGGTTCAGATGGTATGAAATCTTTAAAATCTATCATTTTATTTTTCTTTTCTCGTTCTAATACTCTTCTAATTCTTTCAAGCCCTTTTTCATTAACAATTATTCTGAAAAAGTATTCCAAAAATAGTATAGATAGTTTCCCCAAAAAGAGAACTCTTTCTCAGGAAAAACATCTGTAACTGAACGAAGGCGCTGTACATAAGTATAAAAATCTTATAAAAAGCCACATTGATATCTTTCCTAAAAAGTCCTTCTTCCCAACCTTTTTCCAAAAGTTTATCTACAAAAAGTGCATCAGTTTTAGCGAACTCACTTTCCATTCGTTTGTATGTTTTAGGATAGTATTTTTGTAACTCCCAAATAGGACGATCGCTATTGATATTAAAAATTTCTAGAACCTTTTTGGGTTGCGGTATACATTTTCTATCACTGAACCTTCTCCTTGTACAAAAGTATTTGCATTTTGTACAACTCATTTCTAAGGCATAATCCAAACAAGCTTCTACTAAATCATTCTTTGAGGGAAATACTCATAAAGTGTCTTTTTAGACATTCCTAATCGTCAGCTAAATCGTCCATCGTAAAGGTTTTAAACCCATACTTCATAAAAGTCTACTAGGCACGTTTTACAATATCTTCTTTCATTGTATAATTTAATTTGAGCGCAAAAGGTACAATAAAAACTTAATAAACAAAAAGTTTCCGTATTTTTTATAAATATTTTTCAAATAAAAACTCACCAATCTGGACGACCTGTTAAAAGTATCCACTTTTCGTTTAATATACATATAACAGTTGTTATCTTTTTCCCTTGTCCATTTTTTTATAATTGGTTGTGGAATTGGAGTTTTTGTTTCTATTGTATCTAAAAAAACATAAATTGTATCTCCTTTTATTACGCCCATTCGTTCTTGATAGTCGGCTACTGTTTTTAGAATTGGCTACAAATAGTTCTAATTCTACCTTATTTGGATTGTGCATTTTATAATATCCTGCATTCCATTGTGTTGATGGAGCATTATATTGCAAAGAATCCTGAAAAAGAAATCCAAAAGGCACAACGTCCATTAGCAAAAACGTAAAATATACAACATAAGGTTCTCCCTTTTATGTAAAATACATATCTTTATTGATATAAATAGCATTGGTATCAATGTTGTCTTCCGCTTTTTAGCTGGTATGGGTTCCGAGCAAGCCAAAAATGAGGATTATAAGGACGAGGCATACCGCCCTCTTTTTGTCCTATGTTATAGTAATTTTTCCCGAAACAAGTCGTTGGATAATAGAAAACTCGAGAATTACAACTTACGTATATACAGGCAATTATAATAATTATAATATAAATATATTTTTCTCATTTTGATATAGGTAACTACTCGTTACCTATCTTATAAATAGAAATTAAATTTTAAGATTTATTTTTATCACCAAGCATTGTAGGCATTACAAGCATATAAACTTTTTCTCCTTCATCCAATCCATCTGCTGGAGTTAAAATACCTGGTCGATTAGGATAAGACATTTCTAACATTACCTCATCTGATGATAAATTATTCATCATTTCAATAAAAACTTAGCATTGAATCCTATTTCCATATCATCTCCTTCATAACTACAAGGAATAGTTTCTGTTGCTTTATTGCTATATTCTATATCTTCTGCAAAAATTTGTATTGAATTTCCTACAATTTTTAAACGTACTTGATGAGTAGATTTATTTGAGAAAATAGATACCCTTTTTGTTGAACCAAGAAGTAATAATCTATTAATTACCAACTTATTAGGGTTTTTCCTTTTGAATAACAGCCTCATAATTTGGGTATTTTTCCATCTATGAGCCTACATACATACTCCATATCATCAAAAAGAAAACTTAGCATTGCTTTCATTATACTCAATAGTTACATCAGTTTCAGAGCCTGCCAATATCTTTTAGTAAATTCAGAGGTTTTTTAGGCATTACAAACTCTGTTTATGAGGAGAAACAATATCTTTTTACGTTCATATTTTACGAGTTTATGTGCATCAGTAGCTGCAAAAGTAAGCCCATTTTCTGAAAAATCAAAAAAATACACCATTCATTATAGGACGCAAATCATCATTACCAGTAGCAAAAATGGTTGTTTGGATAGCTGTAGCTAAAACATCTCCCATAATAGATACTTTATTAGGGTCTGGAATATCTACAATAGACGGAAATTCTGCAGCATCATAATACGCAAATGAATATTCCGCATTATTTGTACGTATTTGAGCTGTTTTATTATCATTTACTATGAAAGTAATAGCTTGTTCTGGTAACATTTTTAAGGTATCAACCAAAAATTTGTGAGGCACAGCTATGCTCCTTCTGAGTCAGACTCTACTTCAATAACTCCTTTAATTGTTGTTTCTAAATCTGAAGCTGATACAACAAGTTTATTTTTAGATAATTCAAAAAGAAAATTATCTAAAATAGGCATTGTATTATTAGAATTAATTACCCCTCCTATGGTTTGGAGTTTTTAAATAAATACGAACTTGATACTATAAATCTCATTACTCTATGATTTCGTTACTAAACTATGTGCAAAAGATATTTCAAAATTTATTAAGAATAAAAAAATTTTTCACTAAAAATTATGAAATAAAACGTTTTTATAGAAAAATGTACAATTACATCCCTAAAATAAGAAGAACTAACAACGGGAAGAAGAAACTTATCAATTGCCATTTTTGTTCTTGACTTATCTTCTTCTTATCTAGAAAGGCTAATGCTACTTTTTATTTCTTAATTGAAGAAAATTATTGTCATCTAATAAATAATTGATACAATTCTTGCAAAAATATTTTATTATCATAAAAAAATTATTTGTCCATTTATCATACCCCAATTCAGAGGTTCATTTTGGATAATATCATTACGGATAATATCTCCATCAGAAATAAAAATCATTTTTTTGTAAAATTACTTTCATCCTGATTTTTAGAAAGTTCTATTGGTTTTTATTCTATTTTTATACATCGATGTAAAAACTCCTTCTAACAAGACAGCTACAGGTATTTGTCCTTTTTGATTCTCCTTCATTTCATCTATTTTATTAGAAATATCCAAATGAATTTCACGTGGAGTACCTTCCAATATTGATAAAGGTGAAGAAGTAAGCAAAAATACTCTTTTTCACAGAATTAGAAAGCGTGTCTATACTATTAGCAAATTGTAAACCTGAATTCCATCTAAGTTTCTTTATTAATCAAATGATTATTTTTAGATAAAAATCAAAAGGATTGTATATCCAAGGTAAATGTAAATATTGTGTCTGGCTTCCACTTTCCGTTAGCAACTACAATATTTGTACAATACTGGTCATTAAGCAAATCTAAATTTATACGAACACCATATTTAAAAAGCATATCACCCAAATTCAAATCCAAAGGCATAGCCATAGCTGTTCCGTTTCTGATTATAAATATCTGACATATTTATATTTACCTGATCCAACAACCACAAAACTCTCTCCTCCATTCATTATATATTGGTCAAGAACTTGTTTTTGTTCATCAGTAAAATTTTTTAGTAGGCTTAGGTATTACTAACAAATGAAAATCAGATAATTGAGATAAGGTTTTATTTGGATTAATAGCAACAGAGTCCAAACGAAAAAAAGGTGCAATATTATAATATTGATTTTTCAGAGATAAAAATCATACATTTCAATATCTGAAAGAGTCCCATTACTTCTAAGAAAAGCAATGTTTTTCTGTTTTTTCAATATATTTTATAAATTCCATCTGTAATTGAATTTTCTAAATTCTGAACTAGAAATACTGTATTTTTTTCTTGGTCAAGCTCCTAATTTATTTCTTAGCAAAGGTGCTTGCTCTCATTTTTCTCCTTGACTCAATTATTGCCCAAGGAAAAGTATATTCATATGATGTTTTTCCTTCTTTAGAAATAGCTATTTGCAAAGGAATAAAACCGTTATAACGAAGTTCTTGTATTTCTTTTTCTGGATTTTTCCGCATCTTCCAGAGGGTTTATAAATTGAAAATGAATATTTTATTTTTGCACGATATTCTTCTAAAAGTTGTAAAAGTTTCACTCTGCAAACGTTTATACTCAGCAGGGTATATTATCTTTCATTAATACCTGAATAAATATCGGGTTATCAACATCTTGTATAATATCTATTGTCGTTTGAGAAAGGGTATAACGCTTATCCTTAGTTAAATCAAAAACGAGTGTAAAAAGTACCTACTAAATACAAAAACACTCAATAGTAAAACTATTGTAACTATCAGAAAATAAGAAGATTGCTTATTTATTTTTCATCTGTTTTTTAAAGAAATTACGGTAATACAAAGAAAAATATTGTTACACAAAAAGAAAATAAATTACATTTCTAGTATCTATTACTCCTCGACTAATATCTTCTAAAATGAGCTTTAAAATCCAAAATGAAATCATTGTATTATTTACAAAAATAGAAATAATTTCGTCTCAAACCAAAAATAATAAAAAGTTGAGAAAAGTAGCTATTACAAAAAGCTATTATTTGATTTTTGACTAATTGAAGATGCCCCAAACTCCAACAGAAATAAAAGCAGATGCTAATAAAAACAAAGCGATATATGAACCTATGGTACTGGCAATATCCAAATTACCTACTGAGTTCCCAATTGCCAAACCATATAAACATAAAGTAATGAAAAATAAAAGAATTACAAAACAAAATGACAATACAGCCAGAAATTTAGCAAAAGCTATTTGCCACTGAGAAATAGGACGAGTAAAATAATAATTGTAAACATTCCAGAACGTTTCTCTTCTGAAATAGTGCGTATTGTTATAGCTGGAATAAGAAAAACAAATATCCAAGCTGAAAGTAAAAATGGTTGCAAAATCAGCAAAAACCAGTTTCAAAAATATTATATTTACCTTGTAAAAACCCATAAAAATAAATTATTACAAAGCATAAAAATACCTATTACAATATAGCCAACAGATGAAGTAAAAAATAACGAATTTCTTTTTAAATAAAGCTAACATTTTTAATGAAAAATTTGTTTAACTATAAAACCAAACATAGAACGAAAATAACCTCTACACAAAAATGTAGGAGGTCAAAAATCAAACAATTATAAAATTTTAAATCTTAGGTATTACAAGCTCCTGTCCCATTTGTATAAGATCCGGATTTTTAATTTATCTGTGTTTGCTTTAAATATTTCTTGGTATTTATTGGCATCACCATAATATTTTTGATATTTTTGCTCAAAGTCTCCCTTCTCTACTTTGTGTATATGATATATTTTTCCTCAGAAACTTTATATCAGCTTTTATATCTGTTAGGGTTTTCGCCCCGCGATTTTCTTTTTAGCTTATCCCTAGAAAAATATTTTTCTCATATGGAGTATAAAGTTCTCCTGTTATTTGTAAATACCCATCTTTTTCATCAGAAAGAAGGTTTCTCATTCCTAATTCTCTTGCAAAAGAGAGTAGTTGTTCATACTTGCTTTTTAAACTCATCTTTATTAAATTTAATTTGTCAAATGTACAATATAAATAACAAATAAAATATATGTTAAATTAATATCCTTTTCGTCTAAGAATTGTTGTAGCTAATAATATCAGGGAATAAAACTTTACGAGCTTTGCTCCCTTCAAATGATCGTCGACTCCTGCCGCTTCCATTTGGTCAATCAAAACGTCATCGCACGGTTGTAACCTAACTTTTAGTTTTTCTTTGTAATAAAGAAGCAGAACCCTTGTTGTGCATTAATCACAATTTCAGCTGCCTCTCGGAAAAGTGGGTCATCGGTCAGACATATCTATTTGCAAGGGCTTTCACTACCTCCTTCGCCTATATATTCTGGCAATGAAAGCATCTGGATATGCCTTTTTGAGAACCTATAAAAATCTACAACTCTTTCTACTTCTGTGTATCTACGAAAGCACACTGAATACGAATAAGGTCATTTCACCTTGTGTATAAAGCATATCTCCTCGCCCTATAGGAGCTGATCTGCACCTGAACCATCAGAATTGTTTTCGAATCTATTTTTGATGTTACACGAAAAGCCACACGAGCGGGGAAGTTAGCCTGATAATACCTGTAATAACATTTACAGACGGACGCTGAGTAGCAATAATCAAATGTATTCCCAATAGCACGAGCCAATTGAGCTAAACGAGGCAATAGGCAACTCCACTTCTTTGCCTGCTGTCATTATCAAGTCTGCAAACTCATCAACAACTAATACGATATAAGGCAAAAACTGATGCCCTTCATTAGGATTAAGTTGTCTCTGCTTAAACTTGGCATTATATTCTTTAATGTTACGAACCATTGCATTTTTAGCAATTCATAACGATTATCCATTTCAATACAAAGGGAATTTAATGTATTGATTACCTTTTTGTATTATCTGTTATGATAGCTTCTTCACTATCAGGAAGTTTTTGCTAAATAGTGTCGTTCAATTTTATTATAAAGTGTAAGTTCTACTTTTTAGGATCGACAAGTGAGCAAATTTTTACTTCTGCTGGTGTTTTTTGTATAAAAGAGAAGTCAAAACAGCGTTTAACCTACAGATTTTCCTTGTCCTGTTGCTCCTGCCATCAAAAAGATGGGGACATTTTTGTTAAATCTGCAACTAAAAGTTTCATTACTAATTGTTTTTCCAAATGCAACAGGAAGTTCCATTTCTGCTTTTTGAAAAATTGACAGAACTAATCACAGAGCATTGATACCATTGATGGTTTTTTATTAGGTACTTCTATCCCGATGGTTTCTTTCCTGGTATTGGAGCAATAATACGAATTCCTAAAGCTGAAAGTGCAAGGCTATATCCTCTTCTAAGTTTTTATTCGAGAAATTTTTATTCCTGCTGCAGGTACTATTTCATATAATGTTACTGTTGGGACCAATAATGGCAGATATTTTCTGTATTTCAATTTTAAAATCACGAAGAGTTTGAATAATTGTATTTTTATTTCTCCAAGCTCCTCATCATCTTTAACTCCCTGTATCTTTATATTCTTTGAGCAAATCCAAAGGAGGAAACTGAAAAGATTTGAGTTCCAGAAAGTTGGATCATACTCTCCAAAAATTCTCACCAATTGTTTAGCAAGTTCTTCTGGTTCAATAGTTTGCTCTTGTTTTATTTCTACTTTTTAAAATCTTTATCTTCCACCTCTACAATAGGTTCTTTCTACATCTAAAATGCAATGGTGGAATATCTCTTTTGATGTGTATAAATATCTAAATCATTTACTTTTTATCTATGATATTTATATTTTTTCTTCCTCTTCTTCCTCAAAAATTATCTTTTTCTATTGTTGCTGTTGTTGTGTCTAGCGAGGTTTCTCAGGTTTATCTTTTTTTATCAAAAATATGCGCTGATTTATTAACAAATTGATTTCCAAGTAATAAGGCTTGTTTTTATATCCTGAGGCGTTATATTGAATTTTTCTTATCAAATAAAACACAAAGAGTTGTTAATAAAAAGAAAACCTAATCCTAATTCTTCCTATATAATCTCTTAAAAAGAATTTATTTCATACCCCTACTCTACCACTTAAAATTGTAGCTCTGGAACTAAAAAGCCTAATGAAATAGAAATAAAACAACATCCATAAAACACCCCAAAACCATTTTTGTATCACCCTGATATTCAGAGATAAAAAGCAACTTTCACTCCTAATAGACCTATTAACCAAACTGGTATAAATGAAGCTATACCAAAGCCTTTATATATGAATAAATTACCAAAATAAGCTCCTATTTTTATTTAATATATTTTTAGGTTGTAGCATTTCGATCTGCAAATTCTGACAATACACTTTGGTCTGCTTGCCAACTAAACTATAAACGAAATAAATGCAATTCCTATGTAAAGTAATAACAACAAACAAAAAGCCCTGTTATTGCTTTTCGTTGTTGTTGTTTATCTACTTTTATGAAGTTTCTTTTTGAGTTTTTACTCTTTGCCATTATTATATAGCTGATTTTTAAATATTTATAAAACAAAAACATCATATTGCTTAATTAAACAATATGATGCTTAAAAAGCAATATTAAGATAAAAACATCTAAAAACTGCCTCGATAATTAGGCTCATTAGTAGTTTCTGCTACTTGTTCGGTATAAATTACTATGATTTTCATCTAAAACAATAATACATCTTGAAAGCAATCCTCGAAGTGGAGAGTCTAACAATTCAACAGGATATTAGCTGAGAAATCTCCTCTAAAATCTGATAGCGTTTCTACATTTTCTATGCCCTCTGCACCACAAAAACGTTTATTTGCAAAAAGGTAAATCTTTTGATATACAAAGTACTTTTTGTATTTTTAAGTTTAGCAGCTCTTGGTTAAACTTTCTAATAGAAGCAGCGCATACACCTGTATCTACACTAGGAAATATACTAAGAACCAATCTTTTACCTCTATAATCTGATAAAAGATTTCAGTCAAATCTGTAGCTACAAGGGCTAAAATCTGTAGCTATTTCACCCACTTTGGCAACTCTCCTTTGGTTGTAGCAGGCTCATCGTGAAATGTTATTTTAGCCATTTTTATGAATTAAAATTTAATCGCCAAAATTAGCCTATATTTTTGATATACAAATAAACTTATCAACAAAATTTTATTCTATTGATTATTAAAAAGAAAAATTATTCTCTATTTTTCAATAATTTATACCCTATATAAATAAGTAGGTAAAAGCCATTGCTCTAAATAAAAAGTATGCTGAATAACTAAAAAGAGGGTTATAAAGAAGAACTACAATTAATCCAAAAAAGCTCCTCCTAAGTGTGCTGAATGTCCCAAATTATCACCTCGTTGAGGATTTAACATCATATAAGCCGAATATCCAAAAGTAAATCGTTCCCAAAAATCCACCCTGACAAAATTTACTGAATAGAATCTGGAAAAAGTGCAATAGCAGCAAAAACAATACCTGAAACAGCACCAGAAGCCCCCAATTGCTGAATAATAAGATTGATTTCTGTAAATATAAAGACTAAAAATACTTCCTAAAAAGCATTGATCCGAAATAAATCACCAAAAAGGAAACTTCCCATTGTTTGAACAATAATTCCTTTGATACAAAGAAAGCATATTGAAAATAAGATGAGACCAGTCTGCATGTAAAAACCTGATGAAATAAGCCGAATATAATCTCCTCTTTTTACTTCTCTAACATTAAATTTATATCGATTAAAAGGGATAATTATTAAATCCTTGATAACTTATAACAATAGTTGCAACAAGAATAATAACAAAAATAACACTCATAAATATATTTAATTAAAAATTAATATTCAATACTTTATACTCTAGATTTTAATTCATTTAAAAATTATATCCATAACAAAATAGTTAATATTACAATAAACATTATAACCAATGGCATAGAAAAATTTGAGCTCACTGCTGATAATTGATATTAACCATTGTTAAAGAAGGTAAAATAAGACCTGTTGGAGTAAGAAAGCCCATTATTCCCATTCCGAAAAGATACGCATTAACAACACTATGACCCTCTACCCCTACAACAGAAGCTAATGAACCTATAATAGGCATAGTGGAGAACCGCGCTATACCAGATGAAGAGGATATAAATAAACTAATACAGAAAAACAACCATTAAAACAGGTAAAAACAACATTGGCGACATTCCTTGCACAAGGTCTGTAGCGTAATGTAAATTGTTCCTGATATTTGCCCATCATTAAGAATAAAAAGATACACCTCGCGCTATTCCTATAATAAAGGCTACACCTAACAAATCTTTTGCTCCTAGTATGAAATTCTGAACAGATTTTTTCTTTCCCCTGCACGTTGTAAGACAGCAATAACTATAGACGCTACCAAAAACAAAGGCAGTCATTTCCTGGAACCACCATTCCCATTGAGATACTCCAATAACCATAACGACAAAAGAAAGTCCAAAAATTAATAATTGTATTTTTGTAGAAAATTTTCAATTTTGTTGTTTTTTCAGGAGCATTAGAGACATAAATTTAGTGAATAGCAACCCCATAAACAATAGATTTTTCAGGATATTTTTCACTTTTTCAGCATAACGAATAATGTAAATTATACTAGTTACCAAACAAATAACCAATGCTATAATTCTTACAGAAAATCCTGAAGTCCAATCTACGCCAGCTGCATCTGAGGCTATAATCACAGCAAAAGGATTGGTCGTAGAAGCTAGAGAACCAACGTTTGAACCGATATAAATCACAGCAAGAGGCACCATCAAATCATAACCTGCAGCTATAGGTACAATTATTGGATAAAAAGCAAATGTTTCTTCGGCTAAACCAAATGAAGTTCCTCCCAAAGACAATAAAAACATAATACAATGATTAGAATTCCTTCCGTCCTCTTAATCGATGAGCTAAATAACCAACCCCTTCATTCAAAGCGCCAGAGACTATTGAAAACGCCAATAAAACCGCCCAATACCAATACAAAATAATATAACTTCATACTATCATAAATTCCTTTTTATTGGAGCAAAAAGAATAGCCGAAATACCTTTGCGGATGTGGTTTATCTTGCTCATAAGTATTAGGAATTGAAATTGGTTTTAATCAGAAGTAAATTTTTCCAACTGAATAGAAATAGCTCGTTTATCCAATTCTTGTTGGGTAGCAGGCACAGAGTAAAGTGTGTCTTTTGTTTGAATAATAAATTCATTTTTGAGCTTTGCTATATGAAAGCGTACTATATGTACCTGATGGTAATAAATAGGTTAGTATTGCAGCAAAAATAATTACTAATAACAATACGGTATAAGGTGTAGGAAATTTAAGTTTTTCATTGTTTTTATAATTTCTTCAATAAAATTTAATACAAAAATCACTATTTTTCAGTTCGTAACTGAGACTTATAGGGTAATTGTTCCTAGTATTTGCAATTTCATTGTGACTTTTGTAGTTTATTCTTCATTGATTCCCGTAGTAAATCTTTTTGAGTAATGAATCGTGTCATTTCTTTTTATTTTACGATGGTTTGAAAATAATTGGTAGCCTACATATTTTTTTAAATCAGGATAAATATTTTTGATAGAAAACGATCCCAATAACTAGCTGATACGGCTTTCTATACGCTTTTGATAAAGAGGATTTGCACGAAAGAAATCCTTTAATTTATCACGAGTATCACTAGGAAGTTTCGTAGTGAAGCACTTCTAATATTTCTATCACATAATCTCCCAAAAAGTTTAGCGATAAAAGAGGCAAAAGCAAAAATCTTCTTTCACCTCCAATACTTTTTCTTAAGTAATGTTCTCTTAAATGACTGTTGCAATGACACTAAATACAAGCAATTAAGCATTTGCTCTTGATACTAAAGTCAGACTTTGGGTATTGTATTCTCCAAAAATAGACTCTTTGAGGTAACTCAAAAATTCCCCTTTGAGGCAAACAGCTTCCGTTCCTATAGTTTTTGAAGTCCTTAGGGTTATTTTGCTGTAGAAAATCTGCTATTTTAGTAGCATCTTTCTGCAGGTAAGAGGGAAAAAGATTTTTCTATCATCTTTCTTTTGTTAGTGAGAGTAGTATCATAACCCAATAACTGCAAAAAGAGTAACCCATTGAGGAGCTATTTTTATTACTTCCTATCCATCCTTGTGCTGTACCCCAATCAATAAGTTTTTGGTATATATTTAGGCTCATTGAGGGTTGATGTTATCTTCGGTTTGTGTAGTTTTATTCAGCAATTTGATATTTCCATTCAGAGGTTGCCCCATAAATTCATCTTCAACGTGTGATAAAATCAATGCACAAAGGTGTATTTTTCTCCCCATTTAGGGAAAAATACGTACCGAAAGTAGTGAGTATTATCTCCTTAGTGTTATAAACCGATGTTATCCGATACAAATATTCTTTATTGTTATGAACTAACTTCCGAAGTTTTTGTTTCATAGTGAGTAGTTTGTAGAAATGGTTTTTATAATATGATCCAATAGTTGTAAAAAGACCTTTCCTATCAAAATTATTGTTTAGAATAGTGCTACCAACGGTCTTGAACCAGTATTGTTCCTCAATAGCTGTTTTGCATAGCTTTTGAGTTGTGTTATCACAGTTTCAGCAGAGAGTCCTACAAGCGCCTTTTGGATATCCTCAGGCATAAACGAAAATGCCTCAATACCACAACACTCCCTAACACATACTACCTCCAACTTATCAAAAAGGTATTTAGCGGTGCAATATAAGGGTCGAGATCTAATAGCTTACCATTGTAATCTATCGGGAGCTCTTCAATAAATAGGTTATTGCCAATAAGGATGGGCATAGGATTTATTACTTTTTAAAATTTGCTTATAACATTTTTCAAAAATGTATCATAGTCATTTTTGTATCATTACTCCAGCTATAACCTCTCGCTGGTTTTTGACTTTATTTTTATTTTCATCAGAAACTCACTTAAAATTATGATTTACAAATAAGTTCTTTTTCCGATCTAAAAAGAGTGTTGGAAATGATTTTTCATATTAAAAAAATTCCATAGATGTATGATTTTTAGAAGAGTATAATATTTTCTTTTAGTGTTTTAATTTTTTTCTCTTATACTTCTAAAATCTTTCAACACTTCTCATTTGAGCCCATAAAAGATTCTAATTGTTCAAATTCTTCTTTTTGTTAATAATTGGTTTTAACATTTTTAAATCTCTCTCAAATTCAGAAACTTCTTTATTAATTATTTCTGAAAGAGCAATACGAACTCCAAAATAATATTATAAAATAGATTACCCCCTTTAAACATTATATATTTAAAACAATCTATCAGTTTTTATATTACGATCAAGCTCTGCAATTTTTTCCTGCTTCTGTATAAAAGTTCAACTTTTGGTTTTTCCTCCTTCTGTGTATTGATAATTCTGTCCTATATTTTTCATTTCTGATTTTCTAGCTTAACTTGTTTGAGAATAAAAGTTCCGAAAAAGTATCAGCATAGCTACAATACTATATTGCTATTCAAACCATAATGGTAATTCCTAAAGCTTAGCTTTGTATAAATAAAAGTTACTAAATTTCTTATTTTTGTCTTCCCAAAAATCTAATACTAGATTTTTGAAATCCATTTTCCTGCAATACAAAGAAATAAAGGAAAAACTATTTGATAAGCTACTCATACTTGTGTTTAATTTATTGATTTAATTTTTAAATTATTAGATATATATCCATCACTTCACGGGTATATACCCGTGATCCCATAGGTATATACCTGTGGGATCACTGCATATATAGGTGTGATGATAGAGGTTATTTCTGTATTTTCGTACTTAACGGTTTTGAGCATATCGCGGAGATCTGCACTGGGCGGAACTGAATTTTGTTACCCTTGATGTGTGAAGCGGTGAATTTCTCGGCAGAAGGAGCACCCTCGCTGGTAAGGGTAATTTGGAAGTTACCAAAGTCGCCCAACTTTACGATTTCGCCCTCTGATAGGGTGCCTAACAAGCACTTTGGTAAGGTCGTTAAGCACAGCCAATACATCGGTATCCGATACGGTGGTGCTATTTTGAGCAATTTCTTTGGCAAGAGCCTTTAAAGAGATTTCTCCATCAGCTTTGGCATTGGCATAAAACTTGGGAGCCGCTGTTTTATCTAACAGATTCTTACGCTCTACTACATTGTATTTTACAGGCATAAAATATAAGTTTAAATGGTTAGTTATTATTTTCCTTTTGAGTATATTTTTCTTTTATATAATCAGCAACTTTATCTATTTCTGGAAATAAAGTGCTTTCGTTTACTCTAACTTTCTTAATTCCTTTTTAATATTTTTCCTTATCTGAACTTTTTAATTATTAATCTGATTTCTTGCCTTTACTAAATAAATTTTTAAATAAATTCACAGCTTTTTGATAATTATTGGTTTATTGGCAGATTCAAGCCATAAAGATTACTTTCTTTCTCGTTCTAAAAGATATTTAGCGATTTCCTCTTTGAAGTTGGCTATTTTTTATCAGAGTTGTAGAAAAAGCTAAATACATATCTTTCCCTTTAATAGATATAACATCTACATCAAAATCTACATCAATATACCCCAGTCCGCTTTTAGGAGTTTTCAATTCAATGTATTTTCCCGATAAGTAGTCTTCTAATTTGTTAGTTGTTGGGTTAAATTTCAAAAATGCCTTGATTATGAGCTACTACATAAATTACTCCATCATCATCAATAGCTAAATCGTTTTATGGTTTCAGGGTAGTTTTTGAGTAAAGTAGTAACTTTAAAAGATGTGCCTTCTGGTTCTATTTTACGAATGCTATTTTTTCCCATCAATAACATATATCTTTTTCCAAACACAGCCATTTGGAAAATACCTCAAAAGCTTGCGTTTATGCTGAGTCCCATCAGAAATTTCATCTCTTCCTGACCCCATTACATCAACAATAGTTCCTAAATTATGAAAATATCTTTTTGATTGTTTTTGAATAGAAATCAAAAACATAAATTCATTGCTATTGTAACGAGTTAGCGCAAGGATACCTTCACGTCCTCCAAAATATGAGGGAGTGTAATTTTACTTCAATTTCTGTAGTTTGTTGAGTGCTTGGTGTGTATTTAAAAAAATCTTATGAGGACCTAAACGACCTTTTTGTATAATAAATATCTCCACTGTCAGAGAAAGCAACGCTTGAACCATCATCGTTAATATTAAAGATTATCAGATTTTTGTAACTGTTACAGAAGAAGTATTTTCTTTTTGAAACTATCCAATAAAAGGGTCTTGCCTTATGAAATAAAGGTCTTCATTATGCGGTGCCTATTCTTTACCCAACCCTTTGCTTCTTCTATATATGTAACTTTTTAATTTACCTTTGTAAGGGTCTTCTAAGTAACTATCTTCTTTCTTTTGGCAAGAAAAATGTTCCAATCAATAAAAATAATAATCCTAATTTTCATTTTGTATATTGTATATATTAAAAATGTTGTTGCCTAAAGTACATAAAAATGCCTACAGTATTGTGTTTTCTAATCATTCAGTTTGAGCACCGCCATAAATGCACTCTGTGGTATTTCCACATTCCCCGACTTGGCGCATACGTTTTTCTACCAGCTTTCTGCTTTTCTAAGAGCTTACGCTTACGCGAGATATCCCCTCCGTAACATTTAGCAGTAACGTCCTTACGCAAGGCTTTAATGGTCTCACGTGAGATGATTTTAGCTCCCAATAGCTGCCTGTATCGGAATGTCGAACTGCTGGCGCGGTATGAGCTCACGCAGCTTCTCGATCTTTTTACCTATATTATAAGCATTATCAGCGTGGATAAGAGCCAGCGCATCGACCGACTGCGAGTTGATAAGAATATCCACCTTCACAAGGTTAGAAGCACGCATTCCGATAGGGAGTAGTCGAGCGAAGCAGCCCTTGCTCACCGTTTTGAGGCGGTCGTAGAAAGTCAAAACACTATCTCGGCCAAGGCATATCAAAGTTTAGCTCTACACGCTCAGGGGTTAGGTAGTGCTGATTGGTTATCTGTCCGCGTTTTCTATACAGAGCGACATTACCTGACCTACGAAGTCCGATTGGTGATGATACTCGCCTTGATATAAAGGCTCTTCCACACGGTCTAATTTTCGAAGGGTCTGGCAGGTCAGAAGGGTTATTAACGATAATCGCTTTTTCGGGTTCTTTCTCGGTAAAGGCGTGGTAACTAACGTTAGCACGGTAGTAATCACCGTCATACCAAACTCGCGCTCTAAGCGCTCTTGCACACCCTCTAAGTGTAGCATACCCAAGAAACCACAACGGAGACCAAAGCCCAAAGCTGCCGAACTCTCTGGGGTAAAACACGGTGAGCATCGTTTAGCTGTAGTTTCTCCATCGAGGCACGTAGCTCTTCGTAATCTTCGGTGTCTACCGGATAAACCTGCAAATACCATCGGTTTTTACGTTCTCAAAACCGTCAATAGCTTCTGTGCAACCGTCTACTGCTGAGGTAATAGTATCGCCCCACTTTCACCTCGCGAGCGTCCTTGATACCAGTGATAAGATAGCCCACATCACCGGTGAGGATCACAGGCTTGGGGACTTGGTTGAGCTTGAGAGTACCACCTCGTCGGCATCGTAGGTCTTGCCATTGGACATGAACTTGATTTTCTGTCCCTTGCGTATCTCACCATTCATCACACGGAAGTAAGTCTCCACCCTCGGAAGAGTTGTACACAGAGTCAAAAATCAGTGCTTGTAGGGGCGCCTTTAGGGGATCTCCGGTTGGGGCTGGAATACGCTCTATAATCGCCTCCAAAAATAGCCTCCACCCCTAGGCCTGTCTTTCCACTGGCTAGGATAATATCCTCTGGAGAGCAACCCGAGAGGTCTACAGTATCATCTTTTCACCTCTTCAGAGCGCTCGAGTAGGTCTATTTTGTTAAGGACGGAATGATTTCCAAGTTGTTTTTCCAAGGCCAAGTAGAGGTTGGAAATAGTCTGTGCCTGAATACTTTGAGCTGCATCTACGATAAGGAGCGCTCCTCACAGGCGGCAATAGAGCGGGACACCTCATAGGAGAAATCCACATGGCCTGGGGTATCAATAAGGTTGAGGATATATTTCTCCCGCCTTTATACACATATTCCATTTGGATGGCGTGGCTTTTTGATGAGTAATACTACGTTCACGCTCCAAGTCCATATTGTCAAGCAATTGGTCTTGTTTTCGCGTTCGGTTACGGTTTGGGTGAAAAGTCGAGGAAGGCGGTCAGCAAGTACTCTTTGCCGTGGTCGATATGTGCAATAATGCAGAAAATTAGGTATTTTTCATTCGTTTAATATTCAGTATAATAATGTTTACAGGGCAAAGATACGAAAAAGTGAAAGATACTAAAAATAAAAATATTTTTTAATTTTATAAAAATAGCTTTTTCAGATTTTTAATTATTACTTCCAAAATATAAAATTACATTTCAGAATAATCAATGTTTGATTATTTCAAGTTTTATTTATAATTTTTGTTGAATTATGCCAAAAAGAGATGCTTATTGATTGGCTCTATAACATCTAATTAGAGCTTTAGACTTTTTAGGAGACATAACATTTGCATTTTTCAAAATTCGACGAAATCAGAAAGAGAAAGAGCAACAAAAATAGAAAAACAACATAGGATAGATAAATGGGTTGAAGGAACAACAAAAATGTAGAAGCCCTAAATTTTAAAAATATGAGAAAAATAATTTTAATTATTATGGTAATGTTTTTATTTTCCTGTCAGGAAGATGGAATTTATACATTCCAAAAGCTATTAAAAGCCCTTTTTAATAAAAATCCTCCAAGTAGTGATTCTTTATTAAAAAGAAATAAGTCTTTTTCCTAATAGAAAGTTATAAAAATGGGAGGGAGGAAGCTATAAAATGTTTTTATAGATATACTGGTAATACGAAAGATTTTTATAAAAAGTGAAAAGACCCGGTGGGTATTTTTAGAGAATATTTAGACTACTATCCACAAGATGAATTAGCAGTATTTTTAGTTTCAAAAATGCAAAACAGATACCACAAAAATTAGTTGGAAAGTTAATTTTTTATGGAATGATGGTAGTGAATAACTGAAGCAACAAAAATAGATACACTTATTTATCATTGTAAATGAAATATGGAGTAACCCTATGGGAGCACTTTGGTTTAAATTTAACTGATATGGAAAAAGATTTTTAACATAATACCAAAGCATAGGAGACTTTTGTATGTTGGTTTATATTACAATATCTTTAGAGGATATAAGCCCTTTATAACTAAAATAACCTTTGAAAAGAATTTAAAAATAGTTTGTAATGGGGAAAATTTATAATATTATTACTTTTTAATAGTATTTTCTTCTGTAAAGATAGAATTTATAAAGTCTAATGTAATGAACTTAATTTTAGTAAAAATTCTCCAAAAGAAGAGTTGAAACTAAAATTAGAGATTAAAAAGTATCTTGAAAATAATTTTCCCAAAGAGAAGATATATATCTATACTACATATAGTTATGAAACATCATATTTTATTAATAATAACCAAGATGATGAAGGTCCTACAGGTTTCTATTTTTATATAACTATAGAAAAAGAGTGTGATAGGTCAGTTTTTGTAGAAGGGGAATGTCCTAATCAATGGGAGAATTACGATATTATGATAACATACGGTAATTTCTATGAACCAGATACAATTATAGGAAAATGTAAATAAAATAAACTCAGTTCGTATTTCCTTTGATAAAATTTCTCATTTTATCTAATTGATACTAATATAAACATCAGCTTCTGTAAATATTATGATTTAATACTAATACAGAGGCTGAATTTTGCTAATTATGTCATACTTTTTATCTCTACATAATCTATTGTATAAATTCAATAACTAGTGATAGCATACTCTTTTTCCTATTCTTCTAGAATACTTTTTGCAAGTTTTTATACTATCTTTCTTTTATTGATTATTACTCTTCAAATACTTCTATTATTTTATCAATAAAAATCTGTAAATTTTCCTTTATAACGAGTAGCTTTAACTATATGGTTATCAATCCAATGATAATCCTCCACGAGGTTTTCCAAAATAATTCCGTGATAAGGAAAATCATTATTTTTCAACCATTCTTCAGTTATTTGTCTATGTTCTTTCGGTTCTAGAAGTAAAAATAGATAATATGCCCTTGTTCATACCATATATATACATTAAGGCATCTGTAAAAGCTTTTGGCTGTTATCATCAGGTTGTTCATTAGGAATATCATCACATATTGTTCCATCAACATCAATAAGATAATTTTAATCCCTTCGGGCAAAACAGGGTTTGATATTCCGTCTGCTTCTTCTCTAAAATTAATTTTTCTCCATAATATTCTTCGTTTATATAAAACCTGCTAGCAGGTTTTTTAGGATTTATATTATATTATTCTGTCCAAACTATCTCCCTCTGGAGCCTTTGGACTAGCAGGAGTTGATACCTTTGTAAAGAAAGTACAGAAACTTGCTACTTGTTGTCTGTTTAGGAGATAATGCAGCCTTCAAGCCACCATTCCCTTACCTTCTCTACCACCTTCAGTAATTGTATGGAATACATTTTTATTCCACCACCAAGTATCCAATGCTCATCTACAAGTTAGGTCCTATTCTCCTCCCCCGTCTGGAGCGTAGCACATGATACAGTTGGCACTGAAAATTTCTTTACCTGCTTCAAGATCAGCAGCAGCTAAGTAAGTACAACATTATCTGCATCTATCAAATTAGGATTTGCCTTTTTGTATGCTGCAATAGATGCTTTAGTTGCAATCATTATTTTCAACTCTTGCTCTTGTGTTTTCACCACTACATCATATTTTACCATATAAACAACAGCAAAAATAACACATCCATAAATAAATACATCCCACCAAGGAGGTGAAAGTTTATTATCTAACTCTTTGTATGCCGTCATAATTATGATCTAATATAATTTCAGACTCTTGGTCAGAGATTTTTGGTCAATCATTTTTGATATAAACGCTCATACCAGCTATTTTTATTTCTCTTTTTGCTTTTTGCTCAGAGTCAAAAGGTCATCAATAATATCTTCTGTACGATAGTGCACGAGTTTATATAGCTATGAAGCATACAAAGTAAAGAATATCAAAAATGTTGATATTTCAGGATTGATACAATAGCGAGGCTTGTTCTGTTCCGAAAAATATTCCGAGAAATCAGTGCTGCAAACCCTACAATAATAAAGTTCGCTTAAAGCTAATAAATTTCTCATAAAAATGTTGTTGTTATTGTCGTCTCGTTTAAAGGATGATACTAATTTCATTGTAGGTCTCTATATGACCCACCAAAATAAAAAGTGCAGTAAAACAAAGTAATCAATGAAATAATAGGATAAATAGAAACTCCATCTATGCTTTCCATATGATGTTTTAACGAATTTCATCATAACGATACCTTTTATTTAGATGAATTATTTTTAGTTTTTAATATCCGTTCCAAGTCGTTGCAAATATGCAATCATTTGCTATGATTTCACGTTTTTCCATTGGTAAAAATTCTTCACCACGTACTGCCGCATTTTTCATGAGATTCTGATAACTTTGCTACAAATTTAGGGTCATTATGTAGCTTTTTAACAATAGAAAGTGCTCGTGTCAAGATGAGCACTTGCAATATCATTTTCTGAGTAAGGAACTCCAAGTGTTGCCAATGTTCTCATTTTTATCTTTATGAAATTACTAGTATCCAATCTATTATATATGCAAGCAGATAAGAAGGCATTATACTTCGAAAGAAGTTTCGAGGGTCAAGCATATGATCAAAATGCCAGTTATCATTGTACTTTCCTCCTAATCTATGTAAATTGGACCTGTACGTTTACTTCCCCAAAGGAATGGACGATCATAAACAAACTCTCCTGCTTTTTGAGTATTCTCCATAACGTTCTACTTCACTACGGAAAGGACTGAACCATTTGTGTATGACAACCAACACAACCTTCTAATGTATAAATCTCTTCCTTCTAGCTGAAGAGGAGTATATGGTTTTACCTCTGTAATAGTAGGAACGTTTTCTACCATAAATCATAGGTATAATCTGAACTCTACCACCAATAGCCACAGCAATAGTAGCCCAAATGGTCATTTGTGCTGGCCTCTTTCAAGCCAATTATGAAGAGTTTCTCCTGCAACTCGTACTAATCACCTCTAAAGCTGGCAGCTTGCTAATTCATCTTCTACACCTTTACCTGATTGAATTGTTTTATAACATTAATAACAGCCAATATAGCTCCTATTATATAAAAGAGTTCCTCCAACAGCTCTCATTATATACATAGGCGCAGAGTCAAAAAGCCCACACAAGTTACCATCTGGGCTGAATTGTTTCCACATAGATGTTGCAGCTCATATAGAGAGGAATTGTATATAAAATAATCCCCCAAAAGTACCTATCCAGAAATGAGTGTTTGCAAGACGAATAGAATATATTTTAGTTTTCCACATTCTCAGGGGCTAGATAGTAAATCATACCAAAAGTAAGAAACCATTCAGCCAAAGTCCTACGTGAACGTGAGCAATAATCCAATCTAAAGTGAGCAATAGCATTTACGTTTTTAAGTGCTAAAGTAGGACCTTCAAAAGTAGCCATACCATAACCTGTAACATGCTACAACCATAAATTTTAAAACAGGTTCAGTTCTTACTTTATCCCAAGCTCCTCGAAGTGTTGAAAAGTCCATTTAGCCTACCTCCCAAGATGGCGCTACTAACATCACTGAGTACAACTCCATGACTTTGCGCTAACCAGGTAAAGCTGTATAGCACAAATGGTGAGGACCTGCATATAAATGAAAAATCAAACTCCAAAAAGTGGATAATAGAAAGTCGGTAAGGAATATACTGGTCTATCTGCATGCCAGGTATAAATAATACATCAACCTAAGAATGGTGTAGTTAAGAAAAATGCCACTGCATTATGTCCATACCACCATTGTACAAGAGCATCTTGCACTCCAGCATAAACAGAATAACTCTTTAGAGAGTAAAGTTTGATGAGGCAACTCTAAGTTATTGGAAAATATGAAGTAAAGCTTACACACACAAATGTAGCTATATAAAACTAAATGCCCATAAATGATGCACGCCGTCTTTGATAAGCGGGCTCAATCATATTCGCTGCAAGCTACCCAAATGACAGCATAGCTACGTCAAAAGGCCATCTAATTCGGCATACTCTTTGAGTACTATACCCAAGAGGGAAAAGTAATTGCTGCCCCAACTATAATAAGTTGTCAGCCCCCAAAAATTTAAATTACTAAGAAAATCACTATACATACGTGCTTTTAGTAAACGTTGCATAGAATAGTAACTTCCTGCAAAAATAGCATTTCCTACAAAGGCAAATATAACCGGCATTAGTATGCAATGGACGCAAAACGACCAAAACTAAGTACGGAATACCCTCAGTTAATGTAGGAAATAAAACAAATAGGCTAAAAGTGACACCCACAGCCATCCCCACAATACAAAAGAGCTGCGTAAAATGAATTTCTTAACAATTTTGTTATCGTAGTAAAATTGTTGCATTTCCATATGATATTTAGTAAGTTTTAAGTTCTTTTTGTTGTTCTATATATATTTTGTGTTTTCTTTTATTTTGTTATTTTTTACTGTTATCAGAAATTTTGGGAATTATTTTCTTCTGACACTGCACCAATTCATCTTCAAAAGCATTCGCATTGATGGACTTTTGAGTATCATCATATTGCCCATTTTTATTGCTTTTATGCATAAAAAAGAGACCAGCAACTAATGTACTTATTGATATTAACATATAGATAACACTCATTTGTATTAATGTAAAATTTGCAAAATATAAAACTATTTTATTATCGAAAAGATAAAATTTACTTATTTTTACAATATAATAAAAGACAAAACTTATCTTTTTCACTATTTATTAGCTAAAAATAAATCTCTAGAATAAAAAGGATATACCTAAGTATATCCTTCTGTCTGAATTATTATTAGAAATTATATTTCAAAAGCAACGTTCAAGTGCGTCCGTAACCAGCAAAGAAAACTCTATTGTTTACATCTACTCCCTTATAAGTTACGCTTGTATTAGTTATGCGTGAATATTAGTTGAAGACTCTGCTATATAGTAAGTATCCAATAAGTTATTCACATTTACTAAAAAGAGAAAGAGTCTCTGCAATATTAAATTTATAAGAAGCACCCAAAATCGAATAAGTTATAAGAAGGTAATTTTAACACTCCTTTTTCAGACACTTGTTTTATTACTAAAATGTATTAACATCTAATTTTGCATATAAACTCATTAACATACTGCCAATTTGAAATCAAATTTCACTGATTTCTTAATAGGGATTTTACTGTTACTCCTAAGTTTGCGGTAAGTTGCGCAGTCTCTCCTACTTTTTGTATTATCCAAATAAGTTTGTAAATTGATTAGTTGTAATTGTTTCCTAATGCTTTGTCGAGATTTTATAGTAGTGACCTCTCATTATTATCAGCGCGGAAAGTTCTTGCAGTTGCATTTCTTTATAATACTCAATCTCCAAAAGAAAAGCATACCATTAAGCTTACATAATCGCTAATGCACGATAGTTTGCTTTCTTCCAACTCCTTGGTGACTTTTGTAGTCCTTCAAGCTCTACCATATATCTTGTATTATCTGTATCTTGATGATCTTTCTTTCGTATCTGTCTTTCGAGATGTTCTCTACACATTTAAACCCACATTTTAAACCATTGTATTTCAATCCATATCCCGCTTCTAATCCTAATATTTTTCATTTTGGTAAATTAGGATTTATGAAATTTTTATGATTAGGGATAAACAGCAGCAGCTAAAGGCTGTTTAGAATAGTATCCTGCACTGAAGAGATAGTATTATGATGTTCATTAATATTATAATTTAACCCTCCTTTTCAGGCTATATCCTGTAATGGTTTTATATCCTGTGGTAGTTTTCATGGCTGTTTCAGGTTTTCCTGTTAAAGCTAATGTTCCTTCTTTTTAAGAAACTACCATCAACGTTGAAAAACCTTGTACAGAACTAGACCACTGAGCCAAAAGCTATGAAAGTTTTAGAAGATTCTTCTACTCTGCCCGAAAATGCCTCCCAATACACTTCTCCACTACTATACGAAAATTCTATCTTCAAGAGGGTCTAGTCTAGAATTGAAAAGGATTATAATTTGGAGAAATATCAACAGTATTGTAAATTTGTCTTGCAGTTGTAGCAGGTATTAGATAAGCGACATATTTTTCCTCCTAATAAATCATTTTACCACTACATAGTGATTAACCTTTGTAATGACGAGGAGCATCGACCACCCTGCTGTAAAAGACCACTGTCTCATTTAGTTTATGATTAAAAATTAGATAAAATACCATACCAGTCGTGAGAGTTAACATCTTTCACTCTATAATACTAAACCGGCAGTCATTTATCTTGTACCAATCTACTCAACATCGAATAAGCCGTATCTTGGTTTCGATAAGCTGCTATATTTCTATCATCTAGTTAGCTCCTCCACCTCGTCCTTAGAGATGCATAAACTACAGTATTTAGTGTTGAGCTTGAGATCCATATTCCCAATCGAGTAAGCATTGCCACTGGCTTGTGATATGCATTTACATATAAAAGCATACTCTTCGCCATTATGGTACCCCCATTGACTATTATATTTCTCTTTGGCTTTCCCACATCACTGCGTATTTTAAATAGTCGCAATAGATATTTGATATCTTCTTTGGTTATATAGGGCTCTGTTATATGACTTCAAGAAAACTATGCTTTTCAGAAGGGTAACTAAAGCAAAATAATAATTATATCGCCAGGTTTTGTTCCATCTGCATACACCCAGGAACCACCTGTACGGCTTAGCAAAAGAGATGTAGACCAATTGCTTTTGTTTTTCCAGTATTATAAGCAACAAGCTCACATACAATATAACCATCGTACCGATAATAGTGAAACCGTTCACTTTCAGGCATATCAGAAGCTTTGGTTACAATATTAATTGTACCACCAATAGAAACAATAATAATTTGGAAGCTAAACCGTTGTACTTGCATAGCTGCGGTAGCATCTGCAATGCTGGTTCAAATTGCTCCAATACACTTTACCTGTTTCCATATCATTCCCAGGCATTCCATTTACCATTACAGCTATGTTTTGGCTAGAGAAACCACGAAGGTTAATTTTAGAATCTCCATACCCACCTCCTGATTTGGTTACGCTACCGATGGGTACGATTGAGCAATTCAGGAAATTCTTGGTTACAATTTTAACAATTTCTGATGCTCGGGTGAAACTGCCACAGGAGTTTTTCTCTCTTGCGCAATATCCTCAAAAGCACTTCCTGTAACAACTACTTCTTCAAAGGATTGTGCATCTGGCTGAAGGACAACTCTCACAAAAGCCTGCATTAGAAATGCGAAAGAATTGCTTCTTTATTCTCAAAACTAACCCACGAATACAAAGTACCTTGTGTTCAAATGTTTTAAGGGTAATTCCGTGTCTCCAAGCGATACCCCAATGCTAGTGCCACTTATAAGGACATTTGCTCCTAAAAGTGGATTGATTCGTTTCATCGTCCAATCACCACACCTGACACAGTATGTAATGCTGTTGCTACCGCAAACGGCGAAAATCTTTCTTCTATGTAATAACGTTCCTAACATCTTCATAATTTAAAATAAAATTTAGTTTGACGGCACAAAATTAAAGTTTTTATCGTCTCATCAAGTATCTTTTTTATTTTATTTAAAATAATTCATTAAATTATTCTTTTTATCCATATAAAAGCAAAAACCTTTCATTTTCAAATAACTTATTTAGTTATAAAAATTAATTCTAAATAAAATAAACTTATTAACAATTTCTTTATTTTGTTAATAAGTTAAAAATGCCTTTAAAACAAATATTTCGATTTTTAACAACAAAATTTATAATAGAAATACTCTATTTTCCTAATGTTTTGCATTTATAAAATAAATATGATATTTGTTAAAATAATATTTTTAAGATAAAATTTTAATTAATTTAATATATTTCTTAATTAAATCAATTTATACCCTATACCATAAACTTTTTACAAAATCTATTTCAGCTTTTTACATATTTAAGTTTTCCGAAAATTTTTATTTGTGAATAAAATAAAATCTAAACTATCGACTTGGTCTGCATCATCTCCCAAACCAACTTCTGCAAGGGATTTGTTTTTTTGTATCAATTTTTTCTGGACGAATCATAAAATAATACAATAAATCATATTCTTTTCTAGCAATGCAGCCAACC
>BNJS01002896.1_pt1 | contig 78321 bp, 135 predicted proteins | sample 8540461 | NCBI WGS metagenome assembly BNJS01 (sample SAMD00202454, study PRJDB9452) | human saliva metagenome | isolation source: human saliva | place: Japan
GTGCTTGGAATTGAAGTGTGGAAAAAAGCCGATCTTTTGTCTCATTTTAGCTGCTCGCGCTCATAACTGACAAGGCCTATAGATGAAGTTCGGCCATCGCGGCGGCAATGGCCAGTCAAGAATCTGCGGACGAGACGCGTGCATATCTCGGCTGGAATGTCAGCTGTGCGGTTGATCCCGGCTCGCTCGCGGACGCCACCGCTCGTCATTACGCATACGAACGTCAACGCGATTGATACGGTTGAGGGGCTGCGGGCATGCGTCGCTGCCGATCTTCTCAGTGCAGTTACCATCGAGACGCGCGCGGGACCCGCGATGTCGCCATCTCTTTGATGGGTTTCTGGGCGCACGATGGAAGTGAGAGGATGCGCGTAAGGAAAATCTCAATAATAGTCGCCTTGGTGATCGGCTCCGGTCCCATCATCATCGGACATGAGCCGCAGGGTTGACTCGGCCTGGCTCGCAGGCCTGCCGTGCATTGAAGGAAGACGGGCTGGAGGTGCGTATCCTCGTCATCGCAGCGCTGCCACCATCATGCAGCGCAATATCGCCGACCGTGTTTGCATGAGGCCGCGGCACGGTGGAGTTCCTGGCGGAGATTGTTGCCGAGGAGGAAGCCGGATGTGCCTTCTCGCCACGCTCGGCGGACTGAGGCGGGACTGAACCTTGCCGTTCAGCTCGCAGAGAAGGGGATCCTGGCGGAGTGCGGTGTGGGGCTCCTCGGTACGTCTCCTCGATGCCGTCAGGAAGAGCGGAGGAGGATCGCGAGCGCTTTAAGGGAGACGTGATGGAGAAGCTGGGGTGGGCCGGTCCCGGAGAGCCTGATTGTCGAGGTTATCGCACGCTGCTGTGGACTTTGTAGCGATCGGCTACCCTGGTCATCGTCCGCCCTGCCTGCTACCATGGGCGGTACGGCGGCGGCAACGTGCGGAGGAACGGGGAGAGCTCGTCGCCATCGTCATCAGGTACTGACGCTACTCCGCGATCGGGCGGGTGCTCTGTCAGGCGCAGTGTCGCGGGATGGAAGGAGGATCGAGGTTCGAGGGTCATTCGTGACAGAGCGATAACTGCATTGCGTCTGCGGTATGGAATTTTGACCCTGTTGTTGGTGTCCATGCAGGAGACCAGTATCGTTGTTGCGCCACTACTGGACGCTTCGACCGATCACAGGTATCAGATGCTGCGCGGGTGCCCGAGCCTACGGATCATCCGCGAAGCTCGGCATTGAGGGCGGCTGCAGCGCGCAGTACGCGCTCGATGCGAAGAGCGATCAGTGCTATGTTATCGAGGTGAACCCGCGCGTCCGGCCGTTCCTCGGCGCTCGCGTCGAAGGCAACGGAGCTGCCCGATTGCCAAGGGTGTCGTCGAAGATCGCCATCGGCTGTCGCTGGATGAGATCGTCAGCGCTCGGTCCTGACGAAGACGAAGGCCTGCTTTGAGCCTGCCATTGACTACTGCGCATGAGTGTAGAAGTTCCCGCGCTGGCCGTTTCGACCAGAGTTCGTCTGCGCGGACCATACGCTCGGCACGCAGATGAAGGCGACGGGCGGGGTCGCAATGTCCATTGACCGCAGCTTTTGAAAGGTGCATCGCAAGGCGGCACGTTCCCTCTGAGATCAGCGTGAACCGTCTCTATCTGGAACGCTTTGCCGGCTGGGACGATGGACGCCTGCGCAGCTGCACCTCAATCAACGTCGGCGGCATCTTCCGTCGTAGCGGAGGTGCTGCGCGCCGCGGCAAAGCGTCCGTGGACGACATCCTCGCGCGCATCACGAAGGTGGACAAGTGGTTTCATCCATAAAGCTGAAAGCATATCGCCGATGTTGGGCGTCAGCTTGCGGAGAGCCGCTCACACGGGCAGCTTCTCGCCACCGCTGCGAAAGTGGGTCAGTCTCGCCGATGTTTCCATCGCGGAGATCACGCATAAGACGCGCGATGAGATCCGCACGATGCGCTACGCTTAACAATATTCTGCCGTGCTACCAAGATGGTGGATGCCTGTGCCCGCTGAGTTCGAGGCGATGACGCGTACTGCTACTCCACCTTCCGCGGGACGGAGGACGAGGTCGCCGTATCGAACAAAAGGTGATTGTGCTCGGCTCCGGGCAGGTCATCGGTGATGCGTGGAGTTTGACTATTGCTCGGTGCATTCTGTATGGGCGCGCTGCGCGAGATGGGCATCGAGCTATCATCATCAACAACAATCCGAGACAATGTCAGCACGGACTCTGCATCTCGGACCGTCTCTAGCTTTGGAAGCCGCTGCGGTGGAAGATGTGCTGGTTTAACGCTCGCCGACAAGGAGAAGCCGGACGGCATCATTGTCCAGTTCGGCGGGCGGGCTGGCCATCAACCTTTGCGGCGGAGCTGGAGCGCGCGCCGGTCTGCACGTCTATGGTACGTCCGTTGACGGCATTGACCGCTCCGAGGATCGTGGGCGGTTCGATGAAGAATGCTGACAGAGACGGAGATTTCACGCCCTGAGCATCAGCGTGACACAGTCTCTCGGTGACGCTGTCACGGGTGCGGCGCGCGTCGGCTATCCGTCATGGTTCGCCCCTCCTATGTGCTACGGCGGCCGTGCGGTGGAGATCGTCTACAATGAGGAAGAACTGCGCGACTATATGGGCCGTTGCCGTCAAGGTGACGCCGGATCATCCCGTGCTCCGTGGATTCTCGCTATATGTGGTCGAGGTGATACGATCTCCGACGGTGTGGATGTCGATTCCGGGCGTCATGGAGCACATTGAGCGCGCCGGCGTTCACTGCGGGCGGCTGATGTCGCGATCCTCCGCCGCAGACGCTGTCTGCGCGCGTGATTCCCGATCATCGACTATGCAGAGCGCCTTGCCGTCGCCCTGCGTCATCAGGGCTGCTCGCCGCCAGTTCGTCGTGGCGCATGCGGGGTGTTCATCATCGAGGGTGAAATCCGCGTTCGGGAGCAATACCGTTCCATTCCTTTCGAAAGATTACGCGTCAATATGGTTCGCGTTTGCGCTGCTGGAGTCGCGATGGGCATGCGCTGCAAAGAAGGAACTCCGGCTTCCACTCGGGGCTTGTTCCACGCCGCGTCCCTATGTCGCCGTCAAAGCGCCCGTGTTCTCCTTTGCCAGGATGACGGACGTCGATACTCTCGCTGCGCTGGATATGGAAGTCCACGGGTGAGGGTCCTTGGGCATCGACTATCGCTGTGCAGTGCGCTCCTAGGGCGATTGTCGGATCTGGGCTCAATGTGCCGACCAAGGGGCTGTCATAACTCTTTACGGTGGCGGATAAGGATAAGGATGAGCTCAAGCAGCTCGCGAAGGCATTCTCTGAGTTCGACTTTTACGAGGATCGCGGCGAGCAGGAGGGGCTGCGAAAGGTCATCCGCGTCGCTCGGCATCGACGTCCGGAGGTCGTCGGCAAGGTGCATGGGCGCGCACTGGACATCATCAGAGATGATCGAGAGCGGGCGCGCATCAACGCTGGTCGTCAACACGCTGCGCAGGAAGCACTCGGCGCGCGACGGCTTCCAGATTCGCCGCGCGCGACCTCGCAGCGATTGCGTGTCTCACGTCGCTCGATACGGCTTGGGAGGTGCTCCGTGTCCTTGAGTTTGCTGCTGAGAAGCGGCGCCTTGTCTGTGCGCTTGCACTGCAGGACTATATGTCGGCGGGGGATGATCTTGCCCAAAGGTATGCGAGGAGGCGCGTTCTGCATCAGCGGGCCCGATGGCGGGGTCTATGATCTGACGCTTTCTGCTCCGACGATTGCCCGCAGTGCGCGGCCAGGCGAGTTCGTTGAGGTCGCTGTTCCGCATGGCGGGGCGCTCCTGCGGCGTCGCTCTGGCATCGCGGAGACCTCTGCAGAGCGCGAAATTCGCCTCATCTGTATCGCGGGCGCTCGGGCGCGGACGGAAAGCTCCTCCGCTGCGGCAGACGCGGGAGAGCGATCTCCGTACTCCCGGCCCTCGCGCCTGGCTTTCACGTCCACATGCATCGACATCGCGCTGCTTGTCGGAGGAGGGATGGGGCGACGCCCCTTCTCTTTTCGCGGCGGCGCATGGCCGCTCCTCCGTGTTGATGGGCGGGCGGACGAGGGGCGGAGCTCTTCTTCGGGAGGGCTCTGTCCGCATGTCAACCGTTCACGCGACGACGGATGACGAGTATCATGCAGGACGCGGGCTGTATGTGACTTTCTGCTTTGCGGAGCTCCTGCAGGAGGGGACTATGATGCTGTCGCCGTCTGCGGCCGCCGATCAAGTGGAGCGCGTCGCTCAGATGGCGGCGTCCTTTGGGCTGCCCTGTGAGGGTGTCGTTGGAGCGCCATTATGGCGCGCAGCCTCCGAGAGCGTACCTTTCCTGTGCCGTGGATACGAGCGGCGGACGCCACGGTCTGCAGGACGGCCCGTGTTCTCTGCGAGGAGGTGTATGAACATGTCTCATGGTGCCGCGCGCGGTATGACGCGCTGCTCTGCGCAATGTTGCAGGCATCGCGATGCGGACGCCTGCTTGCGGCGTCCGGGACGTCGGCTTTGGCGAGGTTCGCGGATTTCGTCGATCTCGCGCGCGTCTCGGCGTGTGTGATGGTCGAGGGGACGACGCTCCTCCCGCGGCGCAGGATGCGAGTCAGTGCGGATCGCTGGAGACCCCACAGGGGATGCTCAACTGCATCGTCTCCGGAACGGGCGAGACGTGATCCCTCCATGAGACTCCGCGCATCGCAGACATGGTGTGAACGTCATGGTCAATATCTCGGAAGCAGCTCCGTGGAGGACATGCAGCACTCGCCGCGCGGCTGAATGTCACTTGGACGTCGCAGCGCTCGAGGTCAACATCTCCTGTCCGAACGTCAGGGGAGGCGGGATTGTCTTTGGCACGGATCCGCGTGCGGCGGCAGAGGTCGTGCGTGCGGGTCTGCGCGGAGCAGACATCCCGTCATCGCCAAGCTGTCTCCGAGTCGTGACCAGGTATCACGGAGATGGCCTCTCGCTGTAGAAAGTACGGGCGCGGACGCATCATATCCCTCATCAATACGCTCATCAGCATGCAGTATGCTGGTTGATACGCCGCTGGCAGCCTGTTCTCATGCAAATCGGACGGGAGGACTTTCCGGCGCTGCTGTAAAAGCCGGTTGCCGTGCGCCAGGGGTATGGGAGGTGGCGCATGCCGTCCGTGTTGGCGTGATCTGCCTATGGGCGGGATTGCCTGGTGGCAGGATGCGGTGGAGTTCTTTCTCGCGGGTGCGTCTGCCGTCGCTGTCGGTACGGCGAACGTTTGCTGATCGAGTCCTGATGAAAATCTGTGACGGCCTTGGACGAGTATCTGCACGATAAAAGCTATCGAGTATACAAGAACTTCGTTGGGCATGGTAATCCGGTGTATCCAATGAGTACTGATCAAAATCGTCGCTTTGTTCCTGTGAGATCGTTTCCTTCACATACTACTGAGAGCTGTAGCATGTTTGACTCTCTCTCAGATGTGGTATAATCTCCCGATTGGTATGAGAGACCAAGACAATCGCGTCTGTGTCAGCAGATTGAGGAAAGTCCGAGCTCCCTTGGTGCAGTGTGCTGGATAATCGCAGCGAGGGTGACCTCGACATGGTGCCATAGAGTTAAAACCGCCGACATCGTCGAGTGAGGGTGGAAAAGGTGCAGTGAAGCGCACCAGCGAGATCAGGTGACCGGCGGCTTCGGTAAACCCGCATGGAGCAAGGCAAATGCGAAGGATTTCGGCGGCGGCCAAAAGTCAGCCTTCCGGAGTGGCGTCGCTTGAGATGCCTAACGGCAACAGGTGTATCCCAGATGGTATCGGGTGTCACCGCCTTTTGCGGAACAGAACTCAGCTTATTGGTTTCTCGTGGCCAATGTAATTGTGCCGCGCCTGTGGAAGGAAGTGTTTGCTTGCGAAAGAAAATCAAAGATTCTTGCGTTATCGCAGTATGCTTCTCATGCTCCGCAGCCAGTCGCGAAACGCAGAGTCGTTTCAGATCGGTGATCCAGGGAACTGGATGTTGCCGAGATTCAAGAGACGCTCTCCAATTATGGATACGATGTCGCTGCGGACGGTGATTTCGGTGCGGCAACGGCAGAGCAGTCAGGAGGTTCAAAGCAGCGCACGGCCTTGCTGTAGGACGGTCTTGTGGTGCCGTCAGCCTGATGCTCTTCTCGGAAGAGCGATGCCGCAAGGTCAGCCGCGGCTCTTGAACTATTTCGTGCGCCGCATTGTTTTCGGACTCCGTGCAGTGCCTCGGTGTGCGCGTAATTCGTTCGGCGGAACGAGCACCGGCGAGGAGTTCTGACGCTGCTCCGGCTTTGTCGCTTCGTCTTCGCGCTAACGCAGGGGTTTATCTCCACGCGTGCGGCAAGACTGTGCCGCGGTGTGAGGATCAGCTATCCCGTCTCGTCAGCGAGATGGTTCCCCGGCGATCTCGTCTTTTCTCCGCAGCGGTATGACTATGGTCCAGTGGCGTCGGCACTTCTACCTCGGTGATGGCAACTTCATCAATGCCTCGTCGAGCCCGTGGGTCGCGATTGATAATCTGGCGGCGGCTGTGCGCGTGCTGTATCAGTGCTGCGTCGCGTGATGTGATGATGCAGAGTCGAGATCGGGAACTCAAGCTCTTTTTGATAAGGGCGGTACGGGATGGCTTGGATGTTTTCTTACTCCTGCTCATCTTTCTGATGGTCTACTATGTCTTCAGCGATGGGGCTGTTTTCGCATGATGAGTTAATGAAGAAAAACGTTAAGGCCAGTTGCATTCTTTCCTAAATTTAGGTAAGATGAGGCGTGTAGCGAGAAGGTGGAAGAATCGGTGGTGTCTGGCGGCGCTTTCTGCGCTGTCCGCAGGTGGGCAGCGTTCGTATGCCGCGGCTGCAAAAGGTATGTCCTGCGGCCAAAGGATGTATGGTCGATTGACCGCCCGCGGAACTGCGCGCGACGAGGATGCTCACGGGTGCTGCTGCCGCGCGCTTGCACGGCGCGCCTGATCTAAACCTGCCGGAACGCATCGCGGAGGACTGCGCGACGCACTGATGTGTCGATGGTGACGATGGAGGATGAATGTTATCCGCTCGTTTCTGCGCGGATCTTTGACCCGCCGCTCGTGCTTCTACTCTCGCGGCACGCGCCTGCCGACGCACGGCGCATCAGCCTGGCATCGTCGGTGCGCGCAAATTCTCAGGCTATGGGAGAGCTGCTGCGCTCGAGTTTGCGGAGCATCTCGCGGCAGCAGGGAATCCCTGCGTTGTCAGCGTGCGGCGCGCAGGATCGACTTTGCGCGTGCGCGGCGCAATTACTGCGCGGCGGACGGACGGTGCGGTTCAGCTGCGGCGTGGATGTTGCCTATCCGCCCGAGAACCGCCGCCACTGTTGGCGGAGAATCGCTCGCGGCGGGCATTGGGCAGTCCTCTCAGTGGTATGCCCCGGAACACGTACCGCTGCCCGTGTTTTTCCGCGCGCGTAACCGCGTCATCAGCGGACTCGCCGGAGGGCTGCGTCGTTGAGGCGGCACGGCGCAGCGTCGCTCTGACACCGCGGATGACGCTCAGTGAGGGACGTGGAAGTCTATGCGATTCCAGCGGCATCTCTACCGCCGCAGAGCGGCGGCTGCCCATGGCACCTCATCAGATCCGTGCCGAGGCGCGCCTGGTAGAATCTCCGCGTGAAATTCTCGAGGAGATGCACCTCGTGGCACCACCGCGGCGCTCTGCGCGCGCACAGCTGACGCTGGAAGGACGCGCATGTCCCTCAAGTGTCCTGTACCACTTCGATCGCGCGCTGACCATGGACGAAATCATCTGACAGTCTGCCCGTGGGCGACGACAACGAGCCTCCGCTCAACTTCTCCACCGATGCAGCTGAAGGGCGTTATCATAGCCAGAGATGAGAATGCCGCGCTATCGGCGTGCCGAAAGGGCTGACGGATTGGCGGCTGCGAGCATCTGCCCGCAAGGCGGCGAAAGCCGGCACAGCGAAAAACGAAGACAGGAAAGCGGCAGGACCACAGATTCTGGTGATTGTGGAGTCTCCTGCAAAGGCAAGAGACCATCGAGCGGCACCTCAGCGACGAGTGTACGTCTCGTGCGTCGGTAGGGACATCTGCGCGATCTGCCGAAAAAGTCGTTCGGCATTGATGTGGGCCATAACTTTGAGCCGGGAAATACGCATCAATGTGCGCGGCAGGTGCTGATCCGTGCGCTCAGGAGGCAAAGGACGCCGATAAAATCCTATCTGTGCAAACGATCCTGACCGCGAGAAGCAATCGCTTGGCATTTGGCTTACATTCTCGGCGTTGACCCTGCGGCGGACTGCCGCATCGTCTTTCACGAGATGCACGAAGCCCGCGAGTTAGGAGGCTGTGCATCATCCGCGTCCCATTCACATGGCGCAGGTCGTGCTCCAGCGGGCGACGGATGCTGGATCGCATCGTCGGCTATCAGCTGTCACCGCTCCTCTGGCGCAAGGTGCGCAAGGCTTTCTGCCGGACGTGTCAGTCGGTCTGAGTACGCCTGATCTGCGATCGTGAGCGCGAGATCGAGGCCTTTCGGTCGGTGCTGGGCTTCGGTCGAGGCGAAGCTGAGGATAAGCACGCCTTTATCGCCGAGGTGACCCATGCACACGGCGAAACTCGCCCTGCACAGCGCAGGCGGGAGACAGAGAGGCACTGACGGATGATCTGGCAGCAACGAAAGTCCGTGCAGGAGGTAAAGCGCTGGTGAGTACGCGGGAAGAAAGCTGCGCCGCCCTTTCGCGACCAGTTCTCTGCGGCGGGATGCGGCGCGCAAGCTTGGTTTACGTCAGGACGCGATGATGATCGCCAGCAGCTCTATGAGGGCGTTGTGCTGCGTCACGTCAGCGGTGCGACCGGTCTCATCGCTATATGCGTACCGACTCGACGTCGCATTTTCAAATCTTGCAGTGGATGAGCACGCAGTCTCTCTCAGTGGGGGTACGGGAAGGGTATGTTCCGTCCTCGTCCCAATGTCTACGCGATGGGGAAGAAGGCGCCGCAGGACGCGCACGAGGGCAATCCGTCGACGAGTATCCTGCGCACGCCCGCGGGGTGGAGAACTATCTGAACCGCGATCAGCTCCGCCTCTGTACGCTCATCTGGCGGCGGTTTGCCGCCAGTCGGATGTCTGCCGCCGTCTACGACACCATCGCGGCACAGATTGCGGCCGAGGGGACTATCGCACTCCGCGCGCCATGGCTCCAAAGCTGAAGTTCAAGGGATATGCCGCTGTCTGCGTCGGGGCGGGCACGGCAAAGAAGGAAGGACACGCTCCTGCCCGACCTCGTGGATGGTGATCCTGACGCTGGGAGCGTTGGATCCAGAGCAGCACTTTACGAGAGCCGCCGCCGCGCTTCTGACGACAGCGCGTCGATCGTCAAGACCCTCGAGGAACTGATCGGCGTCCGAGGCACGTACGCGCCCATCATCGAGACCATCCAGAAGCGCGGCTACGTGGAGCGGCGGGAAAAGCGGGTTCCGCCCGACGGAGCTGGAAGCTTCATCGTCACGGATATGCTCGCCTCGAGGCATTTCAAGAACGTGTCGATGTCAAGTTCACGGCGAATCTGGAGGGAGAACTGGACGGCGTCGCCAGACCGGGTCGCTCGACAGAATGAGCTGCTCAGCGGCTTTACCAGAGCCATTTGAACAGACGCTGAGGGCGGAGGGATGCCATCGGTACGGTGGAACTCCCCGAGGAGGTCACCGATATCACCTGCGATAAGTGCGGCCGCGATGAATGGTAGTCAAACAGGGGCGTTTGGCAGGAGTTCCTTGCCTGTCCCGGCTTTCCCGAGGTGCCGCAACGCAAAGCCGCTCCTGCGGGCCACGGGCGATCGCCTGTCCCAAGTGCGGCGGGCGGATCGTCGAGCGAGAGCCGACGCGGGCGCGCGTTCTATCGACTGTGACCTGTCCGCATGTGACTATACGACGTGGGATGAGCCCCGGAGAGACCTGCAGAGACCTGCGGCGCCTTTATGCTGGCGAGCATCGCTGCCGTACGGGGCGTGCCATTCTCTACTGCGGCAACGAGGCGTGCCTTCGCGTATCAGCAGCGCATCGAAAGGAACTGGCGCGTCAGGAAAGAAAGCGTGCAGGAGGCCTTGAAACAGACGAAGGAGCTGATGCTGCGGCAAAGGGCCGGCAGCGAGAACGAAAGACAAGTGCGCGTAAGGGGACGCGCTACGTGGGCGGCGTATTACGCATCATCGGTGCCGGGCTTGCCGGTGCCGAAGGCAGCATGGCGACGGCGCAAGACGCAGGAATCGCCGTGGAGCTTTGGGATGCGTCCGCTGCGCCGCTCACCGGCACACAAGACGGATGCCTTCTGCGGAACTCATCTGCAGCAACTCCTGCGGGCGTGCGGGCGGATGAGTGCCGTCGGCGTCCTCAAAGAGGAGATGCGCCGCTGAACTCCATCATCATGCAGGCGGCAGATCATACGGCTGTTCCTGCCAGCGGCGCACTGGCGGTGGATCGCGAGGCGTTCAGCGCCTATGTGACGGAGCGCATTACGCAGCATCCACTGATCCATGTGTATCACGAGGAGATCACGGAGACTGCCCTCCGCGGATCGACAGTCCCGTCATCGTCGCCTCGGGCCGCTGACGGATGGGCGGCTTGCTGGAGGCGATACGCCACGCCTGCTCGGCGACGGTGGGCTGTATTTCTATGATGCGGCGGCACCGCTCGTCAGCTTCTCGAGCATTGATATGAACGTGGCGCGTACGCGCGCTCGCTGCTATGGGAAGGGGAGGCCGCACCATCAACTGCCCCATGAACGAAGCGGTGTACGACGCGTTGCTGGCAGGCGCTGACGACGGCGGAGGCGGCAAGAGACGCACATGATTTTGCGAAAAGCGATTTTCTTCGGGCTGCATGCCGGTCAGCGAGGTCGTGATGGCATCGCGCGGGCTGATACGGCTGCTCTCTGCAGTCCCGCTGAAGCCCGTCGGCCCCGAGCATCCCGTGACGGGAGCGTCCATGCGCTGTGGTGCAGCTGCGGCGGGACAGCGCAGCGGGACCGATCTACAACATCGTCGGATTCAGACCCATCTCAATGGCCGGAGCGAACGGCGTGTTTTTCAGACGAGTTCCGGGGCTGGCAGCGGCGGGGTTCCTCCGCTACGGTGTGATGCACCGCAACGGCACCTATCGGTGCACCGGCGTCACGCGCCCGACGTTCCGGTACGCGGGGACCAGATCGTCTCTGCTATTCGCGGGTGCAGATTGACCGGTGTGGAGGGCTATGTCAAGGTCCGCCGCGTCAGGCATCGCAGGGAAAAATGCCGCGCGGCGGCTGTGGCACAGAATCACCTGTCGTATTTCCCGCCAGCACCTGCCACGGCGCGCTCCTTTGCTATATGTCACGACCTGTGATCCGCGCTCTCAGCGCATGAACATCAACTGCGGGCTGCCGCCCAAAGCTCGCCGGACTTTGCCGCGCGCACGCGTAAAGCCGGAGAAAAGAAGATGCTGGCCGAGCGTGCGACTTTGAGGACTTGGAGCACTTTTCTGGAAGAGCGACGCTGTGACATTTCATGCCAGCTTAACCATTGTCGGCGGTCAAAAAGGTTAGCAGGTTGCCATCGCGGGCGACGGTCAGGTGACGTTCGGCGGGCGTGTGCGATCATGAAGAGCGAACGCGCGCAAGGTGCGGCGCCTCTATCACGGAGTCGCCTTGCGGGATTACTGGCTCCAGTCGCAGACGCGTTTACTCTTTTAGAAAAAGTTCGGTGCGAAGCTGGGAGTCGTACAGCGGCAATCTCAACGCTGCCGTGGGGCTGGCGAAAGACTGGCGCGCGGACAAGGTGCTGCGTCAAACTGGAAGCGCTTCTCCTCGTTGCGGATCAGGACAGCACTCCTACATGATCTCCGGCAACGGCGAGGTCGATGAGCCGGATGGTGACTGCACGGCGAACTGGTTCGGGCAGTTTCTTTTTGCCCTTGCGGCGGCACGATAGCGCTCGTGGCGCATTCGCGCTGGATGCGCCGCAATAGCAAAGGAGTCTCTCTCTCGATCGACTGCGGACCTCTGCGTCTGTACGAATCATCACACATCCACGGTGCAGTACTGGAATCGCCGTCAGATCGGTCAGCTTGAACAGACGCCGCGCGAAGATCGTCGCCGAGGCTCGACAGTATATTGTCGGTCAGCACGGGCGAAAGCGGCCTCAGATCGCGATCTCGCTGCTACGCAACCGCTGGCGGGAGCCGTCAGCTCGATGCGGATTATGCGCGAGGACATCATTCCGAAAAACATCCTCGCCCGATCGGCTCGACCGGCGTCCGGCAAGACGGAGATTGCCGCCGTCTGGCGCGTCTCGTGCCGTACGCCACTTTCTGAAGGTGGAGGCGACCCAGGTTCGCGGGGTCGGCGGCTACGTCGGACGCGATGTGGAGTCCGTCGTGCGCGATCTCGTCGGAACTTCTCCGCATTTGGATGGTGCGTCAGCTGAGAAGATTGAGGGAAGTGGAGGACAAGGCAAAAGGAGGGAATGCAAGGAGGGCGCCTCATCGATGTCTTTGTTTCCGCCGCCGATGAAAGTCGACGAAATCCGCTCGGCCGGCCTGTTCTCCTCCTCGCAGGAGGATGAGGCCGGAGGAGAAGGAAGAGCCGCCAGCGGAAGTATCAGGCGGGACGTGAGTGGATGCGCAAGCAGCTGCACGCTCGGTGAGCTCGAGAAATGATGTCATCATTGAGGTCGAGGGTGGAGGAATCCGCGCCGTCCGACATGGGCGCATGTTGCCGGTTCCTCACTTGGGAGGGATAGGCGACAACCTCCAGTGCCATGATCGGGAAAGCTCGTTGCCGAAAACCGCTCAAGCACCAGGGTGAGCGGTCGCTGCAGGCGCAAGATCTTCGCGGCCGAGGAGGGCGGGACGAAACTCTCGTCGATATGGATGTCGTCGCCGAGAGGCGGTGCGCGCTGCCGAGAGTACGCGGCATCGTCTTCCTCGATGAGATTGATAAGGTCGCCGTGGTAATGGACGGCGCGGTGCGGGCTGGACATCTCGCGATGAGGGCGATTCAGCGCGACATCCTGCCGATTGTGGAGGGGCTCTACGGTCGTTACGAAGTATGGCCCTGTCCAAGACCGATCGTAGCGCTCTTCATCGCGGCGGGGGCGTTTCATACGGCAAACTACAATACGCTCTCATCCCTGAGCTGCAAGGGCGTTCCGATTCGCGTCGAGCTGAAGTCGCTCGTCAAGGAGGACTTCGAGCGCATCCTCACCGAGCCGCGCAACGCCGCCATCATCCGGCAGTACAGCGCGCTGCTCGGCGTGGAGGCGTCTCTCTGCGCTTTGCAGATGATGCCGTCAGCCGCCTTGCGCAGACTGGCGGAGACTGTCAATGGGCAGACGGAGGACATCGGCGCGACGCCTCTACACGCTGCTCGAAAAACTCTTGGAGGAGCTTTCCTTTGACGCCCGGATCTCACGGGAGAGGAGGTCGTCATCGACGCGCGGCGTATATGTTGACCGTTGTCTCGCAGACATCGTCGGCGACCACGACGTATCGCGCTTTATTCTCTGCGATCGAGTGCACGAGAGTGCAGATGACACTCAGCCGCGCCATCACGGTCGACCGGACTTGCTATCATCCGTGCTTCCGATAAGAACGGTTTGGATAGATCCAGGCCGTTTTCCTGTCACCTAAGTATGTGCATTTGTAAAGGATAATTCAGGTGAAAGAATCTGTCATGGAGGTGTGGCTGCTTATGGACGAACAGGGGGCTCTTTTGCTGGGCGCCGTCTCAAACCGCTCATGCGGGCGCGTTCGTCCACGCACGCGCGGCGACTGTCGGCGAGCATCTCCTGGGGCAGGGGAAGATGCCGCCGCTTGCACGTGTGGTGACCCGCATCACCTCGATGATTTTCTGACCGCCCGGGCGTCGGCAAGACGACGCTGGCGCTGAGATCATCGCCGCGCGGCGTGACGAGATGAGTTCATCACGTTCTCTGCTGCGTGACGAGGCGGGATCAAGGAGATCCATGCGGTGAATGCGGGGAGGCGGATCGGCGCCGTGCGTAACGCGCGCGCATCGCGTCGTCTTTGTCGATTGGGATCCATCAGCGGCAACAGAGGCGCGCAGCAACGGGATGCGTTTCACTGCCGTTGTGGCATGAAGGTATTGTCGTCATCGGGCGTCGACGGGATATCGCTGAGATCAACAACGCTCTGCTCTCGCGCTGCCGTGTCTCTGTCCTGCAGGGGCTGACGGAGGCCGACATCGAACGCCTCCTCCGACATGCCACGATCGCAACGGACAGCAGAGGCTGTCGCAGATGCATCCATCTGTCCGATGATGGGATCACTGCCGTCGCCGCCTTTGCCAACGGTGACGCACGCGGTGCGCTCTCGACGCTCGAGATGCTCGTCCTCAATGCGGGACGAGCAGGATGGCGCTGCAACGTCACGGGGAGGAATCTCGCGCAGTGCATTACGCGAAAAGGCTTTCTGTATGACCAAGAACTGCGAGGAACACTATAATCTCATCTCGGCGCTTCGCGAGTCCATGCAAGCTCCAGACCCGGATGCGGCAGTTTATTGGCTCGCGCGGATGCTGGAGGCGGGGAGGATCCGCTCTATGCGGCGCGCCGTGTGACGCGTTTGTGCCCGCGGAGGACGTCGTCTTGCCGACCCGCGTGCACTGGAGCTTGCATCGTCGCCGCCTATCAGGCGTGTCACTACATCAGGTATCCGGGTGCCACGTCCATCTGGCACGGGCTGTCGTCTATCTTTCGCTCGCGCGAAATCGAACGCCACGGAACGGCATACGCCTCTCGCGGCGGCGGCCGATGCCCGCACGATGCCCTGCCGAGCCGTGCCGCTGGTGATACGGAATGCACCGACGCGGCTGATGAAGGATCTGGATTATGGCGAGGGCTATCAGTATGCACATGATGCGAGAGGAGCACATCGCAATATGCGGTGCCTTCCGGACGCGTTGGTGACGTGCGTACTAATCAGCCGACGGATCAGGGGATGGAGAGTCGTTTTCGGGAACTGCTGGAGGTGGATCAAGGCGTGGAAGGCAGAGCATGCAAAGAAGAATGAATGGATACATCTGTGCACGACGAAGGGAGCTGCTGCGTTTGGATGGGAAGCTGAAACTGTACGGGTTTAACAACCTGACGAAGGGCGCTGAGTTTCAATATTTATGACGTGTGCTGTGCGAAAGTCGGCGCGTGAGCAGCAGGACTACATCAAAGTACATTGATGGGCAGTACAACGCTCCGATCGTCTCACGGAAAGGTCCTTTCGCTAGGTGACCGATATATGATCGGTGCGCGGATCCTGAATATTGCAAAGCGGGACCTACGAGCGCAGGGGCGAGCGTGACGATGCGCTCATCGCCGAGGCGAGCGGTGTCTCGGGAAGCAAGAAGCCCGTCAGCGGAACCTTTTGCAGCGCGGCGCGATGCCTTGCCCACCTAGGACCCGAGCCGTCACCGCCAGCATACCTATCCTGAGTTTCATCCTGTACGAGGCGGTGCGACCTTTCGGCGTGGATATCGACGTCGCGACCTGCGGAGAGGATTACACCGCTGCAGACGCTGGACTATCTCATCCAGTCAGTTCGACTCGGACATCATCACGATGGATGCTTATCGCGTGCGCGGCTTTACGCGCGATCTGCAGGGGCGCAAGCTGTTTATCGGACAGCAAGATGACCCTCCATCCAGGAGTTTGTGAGCGGGAGACGCTGGATGGGTACGATGCCGCGGACATCAATCTCTATCAGGCAAGCCTCTTCCATCCGCTGGACGCTGATCAAAGAGCCGCAGCTCCAGCTACCTCTTCAATACGGATGTCGAGTGAGATCCCGCCCGAGACACGCCTTCTGCCTCATTAGTACGAGTCTGCGCCGCGAGATGATCGGATCTTCAAGCGGGAGGAATGTATACTGGGAGATGATCGGATGCCGCTCTGTCATCACTTTTGATTCTCCTGGCACTGCTCGGTGCCGTCCTGATCGGTGCGACCACTACGGATCTACTATCGAGGCGGAGTCCATCGCGCTCGATGCGGCGACGACCGAGCACGTCGAGGCCTGCGCATGTTACCGTCCTATGTCTCGGGTAGAGGGTAAAGGCCGGAGCTGAGGTCGCGCTGGATGAGGAACAGACGCGTCGCTGATGCGGTGAATGCTGCCGGCGGTGTGATCGAGACAGCAGACGTTGACTGCGCATCATGTGGCGGCACATCTTGCAGGACGGTGCAGGTTCAGCACGTGCCCATGCGTCTGCGACGCAGGAGAAAAGGGCAGCGGCATCTACCGGCAGGCAGGCGGACGGAAAGATCAATCTCAACGCGGAGCCGAGAAGGGCTGCAGGAGACTGCCCGGCATCGGTCCCGCCATGTCCTGCTTGTGTCGTGGTACCGTGAGGCAAAGGCGCATTTCAGGCATCGACGATATCAAGAAGGTGCGTGGCGTGGCGCATCAAAATTTGAAAAACTGAAAGACCGTGTGACGCTATGAGCACGGGACCAGCGCGCGCTGCGCTTTCCTCATGACTGCTGGCGGCGTTTTTGCCTCGCATTGTCTGGGGTGCCTGCAGCGGTATTTCCTCTTTCCGTGCATCGCATCTATCTTATCGCCGCTATACTGATTCACTCCAGCCTCCGTTATCCTCGTTCTGAAACAGCGCCGGACGAACATGGATAGCGTTTGTGGGAGCTTTCGTTGCGAGGGATGTTTCGCTTTTGCGGGGGCGTATGAGCTGTCGGCACAGGATGTATCTCGTGCGGCGGCAGGAGAGGAGACTGCTGTCTCTGGGATCATCACGGAGATGCCGCGCGCGCGTGCGGAACGCACTGGACAGGTCGCATGGCAGATTCGCTATCACGGTCAGCGGTGCACGCTCTGGGGCAAGGCGATGCCAGGGCGTGCCGCGAGCGGACAGCTGCTCCTCTCTATGAGAACGCAGTGGAGGAGGATACGCCGCCGCATGTGGGGCGCGTGGAACCAGAATCACGAGCAGAGGGAGGATTCGCCGCACATGGGTATCAAAATCCCGGACAGATGAGCACACGGCGCTCCTCCTTCGCACGCAGATCACGGCCTCTGTCAGCGACATCGCAGTGTATCCATCAGTGTCCCGTGATGATGTCTCCTCTGTATGGGAACAGTGGATGCGCCGCTGCGGCGAGATCCGTACGCACTATCTTGAGCACGTGCATTGCCGGTCATGCCACCTGCACGGATGCGGCGGCAATCTGCGATGCTGTTCGGCGGCTATGAAGTCGACCCCGCCCTGCTAGAGGCGTATGCGACAGCAGGGATCGTTCGCATTCTGTCCGTGTCCGGTTCCGTCTCAGTCTGATTGCCGCCGTGATTGCGTGCGTTGCTGTGATCCTGCGCGCCTGCCGCGAAGGCCTCAGTGCGCTGCTGTCGCTCTGCGATCTCTGTTTTTGCTGGCGGGCATGGTACTTGCGCCTGCCGTACGCTCCGGCATCGCGGCGCTGCAGCTTTATCGGGCTGGTGCTCGGGCGCGGAAGCGCGACTGCGAAATATCTGCTCGCGCGGCAGGTCTGCTGAGTGCTTATCGGTATCGCCGCTGCTCTCTCTTCACATCAGTTTTCAGCTGTGTCTTTTGGCGACGGCGGGAGCTGCTCTTTACCTCGCCCTGTTCTCGCCGCGAAAGATGCTATCGTCTGCCGCGCCTCGTTTCCATGGCATTTTCAAACTACGATTGCCGCGCAGCTCCGCGGGTGCTTCCCGTACTGGCGGTAGTGGCTGTCGGTGTCGATCTCCGCGCTCGCCCGCCAATCTCATCGTTGTGCCCCTCGTTGAACTCATCGCATCATCATACGGGACTCCTTTGCCGGTATGTAGTCACCTATCTGCTGCCAGCTCTTCGCAGGCATCCTCGTCTGCCATGACAGCGTGCTGCTTGGCATATCGTTTCGAGCTGGCGCGGTGCCTCGCAGCATCTCCCCTGCTCCAGATATGGCTGGCTTGCCGTCGATGCTTTTCCATCGGTCTGCTACTATGCTGGTGATCTGATCCTCTGTGCGCCGACGAGATGCGCAGAAGATCCTATCGCGTCTCTTTGTGCATATCGCCGCATTGTCGCTGTGCAGTGTCTCGCTCTTGTCGGTGTATGTGCGTGGCGGATGGCCATACCGCGCGAGATATGCGTACGCTTCATCGATGTGGGGCGGGGATTGTGCCCCTCGTTGATGACGCCGCACGGACATGCGATGCTCTTTTGATACGGGCGGCACGCGAGATGGTGCATTTGATGTTGGCGCACGTCGATGTCCCCTATCTTCTGCACTACGGCGTGCGCGAAGTGGACTACATCTTTCTCTCGCTTATGCGCGAAGACCATACAGCAGGCGCGAGGGCGATTCTCGCCCGTCGCCCGCACACGTCTATCGGCGGATGAGGGACGCCATGCCTACGCCGTGAGCATGCGCCTCGGTGATGCGAAATCCCTGCTCTCAAAAGCTCAGCCGAGCGAGGCGGGGAGACCTTTGTTCTGGATGGTGTTACCGTGGAGGTGCTCTATGCGCGCGCACGTGACCCATCGGACAATGCGACGAACACGCGGGTGTCGAACGTCTACCGTATCCGCTACGGCGTTGCGTCCTTCCTGATTTACGGGCGATCATTTGCGAGCATGAGCAGAAGATGCTGAGAGCGGGCACGGACGCCTCCTGCCGCCGTTCTCAAAATCCCACATCATGGCTCGCTCGACATCAGTTCAGAGAATTTATCGCCGTGCCGTTCATCCCGTATATGGAATCTGTGTCGGTGCAGAACGGCTTCGGACATCCGCATGCCACGTGGTGGAGCCTCTATGATCGGATGGACATAAAAACGCTCCGAACGGATGAGGACGGCGCTGGTGTCTTTCATACCGACGGGCATCATCTCTCGGTGGAAACCTTTGCCGAGGGCGATTGATACGTGAAGTGAACGCAAAAGTAGCATCCTATGGTTTTCCTTTGTCTCCCACTCATGGGATTTTTGCTTTGGATTACCACAGCGCTGGATTGACGTACTTCCGCAGGACATCCGAGTGAGACTTGACGCATTCACAGAATGGCTGATAGAATAAACTATAGTTGAGGACGAAATTCACGTAGAGACAATATCCGCACTGTCACGGGGCATCCTGCCAGCCAAATGAGCGGGATGGATGTGTCAGTTTCTTGGGAGAAGAAACATGTGCAAGCTGGAGCGGAATCCGAAAAAGCTCGAAGGACTATCTGGCGCTGAGCCTCAGAGGGCATATTCAGTACTATGCGACATCGTATAGCAGGGAGCTCGGATCACGAGGACGTGCCGCTATACGATACAATGGAAAAAGAAAATCATCAAGGCTGTTACTACAATAATTGGCTGAAAGCAGCTCGTTTTCCACAAGATGAGACTTACGAAAACGCATGAAAAGAATTTGCGTTCATGGATGACACTGCTGCCTTACGGTTGGGCGTGTTTGATCAACGATCATTCTCGCGCCTTTGCGGAATTTGAGCAGCAATGTATCGAAGCGAGCCTCAAGAGCGAAAAGCTTGCTCGTGACGCATATTTCGCCGTATTGGATCGGCGTGTTGGGAAAGGAGGCTGCTTGCGATGAAAGAATCCATCACAGAAGAGCCAGCAGTGTTTCAGGAGTTTTATGCCATCCGTGCGAAGGCAGAAGAATTGGAGTAGAGAGGAATAAATCCGGTTTTGTGCATGTATCTTCGCGTGGCATATTTCGAAAGCGGACAGGGATGAAAAATATGATGCAAAACGACAACATAATCGACATTCCCAGTCTCCAGTGGTACCCAGGGCACATAGCAGAGGCGGGCGTCTGGTTCAGGAGAATCTAAACGTCGGTGGATGTGGTGGTAGGGCTCCTCGATGCGCGCATCGATGAGTTCTGCATCCTGTTCTGCGAGATTGTGGGCGGGAAGCCGCGCCTCATCGTGCTGAACAAAGGCGGATCTTGCCGGATGAATATGCTGACACGTGCGTGGGTCAGTATTATGCCGCAGAAGGGTTTCTGCTGTTCCTGTGGATGCCGTGAGGGAAGGGAACGAAGGAACATGCACGGGCGATTGACGCTGCGCAAAGCCGAAAACGGATAAATTGAGTTGCAGCATGGGGCGAAACCACGTGCCGCACGCTGTATGATTCTCGGCATTCCAAATGTCGGCAAGTCGTCACTGATCAGCGATCGGCTGTCGGGCGGCTGCGAAGATCAAAGGTGAAGAACCGTCGGTGTGACCCGCGCAAAGCAGTGGATTCGCCTTGGTGCACAACTCGAGCTGCTGGATATGCCCAGCATCCTCTAGCCGAGGTGAGGATCAGCGGGCGGCTTCATCTTGCATTTACGGGGCAATCAATGACAATGTTTTACGATGTGAGTGTGGTGCTGCTTCTCCTGAATCGTTTTGAGAGAGGACGACACTCCGCAGTCGCTATGTACGCGGTATCGGCTGGATGAACCTCTGCCTGAGGATTGGGCTGCTTGATGCTGTTGGACGAAAGCGCGGATGCCTCCGTGCCGGCGGCAAAAATTGATTACGAAAAGGCGGAGCAGGTAATTTTTGACGGATTTTCGGGTGTGAACTGGGGCGGAGTTCTCTGGATGCGGTGCCGTGCATCCCATCTGCATAAGCAGTGCGGTGGAAGAATCAGAAAATGACGATAAAAGAGATGAAGACGTTTTTCGTCGCGGAGATGTGACGGAGGATTTTCTTAACACCTACCGATGTGACGCGCGAAAAACCGTCAAGCGATTCTTCGCCGTTATGAACGATGCACAACAGGGCGTGCGCGTCTCATGCAATATGCGCTATGAGCGTTGTGCCGCTGAGCGCGGGCACTCATCGTCGCCGGTATGGATGAGGCTGGGCGTGGACCTCTGGCGGGTCCCGTCGCAGTAGCGGCGATGATTCTGCAGGGTGCCTGCTTCCCCCGCCTGAACGACTCGAGCTGTCTGAAAAAGTGCGGGAAGAGCTTTACACGAAAAGAATCGTTTCGGATGCTGTTTCCCTATCATGTCGAGCTCATTGACCTTTGGGACGATTGACCGAGATAGAACATCTTGGGCGACACGTAGGGATGTATGATGCTGTCGCTGCGCTGCCTGCCGACACGCCGCAGGAGTTCTGGTTGACGCTGTGGCGCTTCCGCATCTGAGAATGGCATCACAGTCGATTGTCAAGGGATGCAAATCGCATCAATCGCGGCGGCGTCGGTCTCTGGCAAAAAGTGACGCGAGGATCGCTACTATGCTGACGTATGACAGAGGCGTATCCGGTGTACGGCTTTGCTAAGCGCATAAAGGGCTATGGAACACAGGGAACATATCGACGCAATTCGCTAACATTACGGGATCTGTCCACTACATCGTAAAACGCCCGTTCGAGGCCCATTCGGCTCGATGATAACTAAGAATCGCTGAGTAAATATGAGATCTCGAGATTGGCGCCGAATTTTTGTCGAACAAGGTGGGAAAACCGGACGCAGAGTGGGGCTCTGTGGAGGATTTTCCGCCGGAAGTGCGGGCGAAAAGATGCGTCAGATGGTAGTCGCCGGAGGCGCATCAGCGATTCCCCTAACTGAGAAAAGGCTGTGAATACTACCAGCCGCCGATTGAGGCAAATGCAACTGCAGCAGCGGCTGCCGTCTCCCGCTACCGCAGCGGTTCATCGGAACGCCTGACCGAAAGGTACAAAAGGCCGCGGCGATCGGAGAATGCCTCACGGCATTCAGTCAAGCGTAGCCAACGTGTCCATTGAGACTGCGATTGACCGTATGGCGGATGTTCTGTCCAAAATCAGCGGACGTCAGCAGACGAATGTTGAGCAGATTCCGCAGGAGCTCGAAAGGGTCATACGGAATATCATTCGGCAGTCTTTTCGATTGAGTCCACACTTGCACGAGGCTTGGCAGTACGGCGGCAAGTCAGCGCTTTTCGACGGATCAGCGACGACGCTGGCGCGTATGCTGAATCAGATGGGAACTGATGGCGGAGACGAAACGAAGTTCCCGTGTCGCGACGACGTGGCGACCCTGCTTGCGGCGTTGAAAAGTGCCATCGCCAAGGATGCCGGGCGGAACATTTGGAGACCGATCATGCTGCACGAAAGCCGCGTTTCAGCTGATTGATGCAGAAACGCCGAACTCCTCCCGGAAAAGGATTTGCGGACCATCCTCTCTCAGCTGGATGCAGGTGCGCAGGTGCGCACCACGCGGCGGGCGGCACCTCCTCCATGACGTTTCAAATCAGCTGGTTCAGCTGCTGATGCCGCGTGACGCGGAAGCGGCGACGCAGCAGACAATACCGCCGCCGGGAGGGGCGCAGTCACGCGGTGCAGACAGGAGGCCTGGGCAGACACCGCAGCAGGGAAGCGCACTCTCCGCGAAGGGCACGGCGCAGATGCCGGCAAGTGGACAGAACGTACGCATGGCGGCGCCCGCAGCGGAGCTATGCAAAATCCTGCGCCTGCTGCCACGGCTGCCTCGGATGCTGCGGCTGCCACGAGGGACCTTCCCGCCGACAGCTGCTGCACGTGCAAAACGGAGAGAGCCTCCTCCTGCACCATCAGCAAAGGGATCGGAAGCCCCACGCTTCGTCAGGCAGATACTGCCGCAGTCGGTATCGGCACGAAGGCAGTGCCGCGCCCTCTCCATCTGCGGCAGAGGCACGCGCGGGCGGGGCACGGAGATGGTGCAGGGAAAACGCGCTGCGCAGCAGGGAAGACTACCGTGCAGCAGGAGACTCGCCCTCTCCACGCAGGCGGTGCAGCCCGTGCGTCAGGAAGGCACGGGCGGACACTGAATCCTGCTCGTCAGCCCGTTGGCGAAGGCGTGGACAGGAACCGCAGAGCCCGCAAAAGCAAACGCCTCAGAGCACGGGGCAGGTCGCCCGTTCACAGGCGGGACGGACGGAACAGCGGCGACACGGCCGCCAGCTTCCACGATGCAGGCTCAGATGCTGCAAAGACAGCCGGACGCCGACGCTCATTCCGAAGTTCATCCACACGCCCCATGGAGAATGTACCCGCAGATGATGAGCACGCTTCGCGACCTAGCACGCGTGCTCCTGCAAAATAAAATCTCAGCCAGCGCGAGACGCTTCTGCTCAGAACTTCGTCAGCGGACGCACGCAGACCCTGAGTAAGAAGGTGATGCGAAGCAGCATCAACTCATCCTCAATGACACAGCAGAACATTCCGGAACCGTCCGCCAAGCGAGCGTTTGAACAGCAGATGCCGGATCTTCCCGCGCCTATGAGCTCATGCAGATGGCCGATCTAGTCAGAGCGCGCAAGATGACGGCGGAGCAACTACAGACGTGCGGGGCGGGATGTCGCGGCACTGGCTCTGACCATGCGTCTCACTCACTGGAGAATGCGGCACCGCAGCCGGGACAGCGCTCCATGAGCTATAGTGATGCCGCTCTTCATGGGAGAGATGCAGTATCCCACCCTGTATTCATGTCTATGATGGAGTCCCACAAGGACGAGGCGACGGATCAGGTCAAGAGAGGACTGGCTCCAGAATCTGTGTTCTCACGGATCACATCGGCACCATCGAACTCATCAATCCATCTACGAAAGAGAATCATGTCGATATGCGTCTCTATTTTTCTGATGCAGATGCTGCATGGGGTTCCGTAACGAACTCGACAGTATACGTGAGTCCGCTGACGGAACCTCTTTGGTGATCGAGGGGCGCCATCAGATCGGCGCGATAGGTGAGCGCCGTTTCTTCACCAACTGATGATGACGATGATGGCATAGCCTATTGGCGATAACGAGATCGCTTCATATAATATTCTTGGTGGATCGAGACGAAGGCTAAGGATGGTGAGATATGCCGGATCACGCGGACGGGAGAGGAGCAGCGCGAAGAAGAACCGCGATGCTGTTGCCATCAAAGTATGATGCAAAGTCGGATCGTGCGCCGCGCGTGACGGCAAAAGGCCGTTCCCTCGTTGCTGACCGCATTTTTTGGCGGAGGCACGCAAAAACAGCATGCCGGTCTATCAGAGATAAATCAGCTCGTCAGCATGCTGATGGCGCTTGAGATTGACCGCGAGATCCCTCGAGGCTCTATCGTACGATCGCTGGGGTGCTCGCCCATGTCTATCGGATCGACCGTCACATGGGGAGCAGGAAATCGCCATGAGCAATAAAGGTGCTGGGAGATCACGGGGAGGAGTCCTGTGCTGCCCGCTATCTCCGGTGTGCAGGGATATCGAATTCTGGCACAGAAGTATCGCACGAAAAGATAAGGGAGATCAGATCTGATCGCAAAAGGGATCGTGATACATTGGTCTTTGTCAGGGTAAAGAACCCACGACGAAGCGTTCGTTGCGGACTTCTCCTGCAGAAGCGGTAAACTACCGAAAGCAACGCAAGATTATACAGACGGCGATGTGGTATCTGCGCGAAAAACGGATGGATCAAACACCTTGCCGTTTTTGACATCGTTGAGGTCTATGCCGCAGGAAGCGAGTGGAGGATCCATCACCTCAGGTGCCTTTGAGGGTGTGAGGCGGATACAAAGGATGCAGGTGCGGTTCATGTCCTGCATCTTTTCTTTTTGCTTATCGAATCTCTTTTGCTTGTGGAATCGAATCGGTGAATATGCTCTAATAACAACGATGCTATGCGGTGGACAGGAACCGTAATAGGGGCTATTATCTTTGAACGTTGCGAAGCCAATTTATGTCATTGGGCATCGTAATCCGGACACGGATTCGATCTGCTCCGCGATCAGCTATGCCCATCTGGGAAACAGGCCATGGGCATCAGTGCCGATTGCCGCACGCGCCGGCAGTGAATAAGGAAACGCGGTTTTGCACTGGGTACTTCCATGTCGAAAAAGCCGCTCTTGATCCCGATCTCTATCCGCGTGTCAAGGACATTTGCGATGGACTGCAAGATCGTTGTGCTCAGCACGTGCCCTAGCGAAATCTAGGGAGGTTCTGCGCGAGAATGATCTGCGGTCGATTCCCGTGACGGACAGCCAGGAGTTCTCGTCAGCATCGTTTCGGTCAGTGATCTTGCGAAGCGGTATTTTCAGGAGCTCGGCGCGCCAGATCCTCGCGGATATGCGCGTACGCTATCGCAGACATCATTCATGCCACCGACGGTGAGTGCTTGTCTCCGGCTGATGAGTCAGGACAATCAGGGACAGATCCGCATCGCTGCCGGAAGTATCGCAACGATTAAGAAGATCATCAAAGGGAACGACATCGTGCTCGTGGGCGACCGAAAGCCCGAGACAGATTCTGACCTGCGATTAACCGAGTTTCCTGCCTTGTCGTGACCGAGGACGGCCGCGTTCCGGCGAGCTGCTGGAGGAAGCAGGACGCGTGGTATCTTCGATCCTCTCGACGCCGTGCGATACCTATACCGTGGCGCGCCTCATCAATCGGTGTGTGCCCATTCGGCGCATCAGTGCACGATAATCCCGTCTGCTTCAAAGCCCGCTCGATCTCCTGTCTGATATCAAGGGGATCATGGAGAACCAACTACCGTAATTATCCCGTGTTGGAGAACGGATCGCATCGTCGATCTCGTGAGCCGTGACCGACTGAGGGTCTCGATCCGGCACAGGTGATTCTTGTCGAGTCACAACGAGCGCAACCAGGCGGTCGAGGGGCATCGGGGAGGCGAAGATCAGTCGGATCATCGATCATGTCATCGCGGTGGGATCGGTACAGGCGAACCAATCTACACTCACGCCGAGGCCAGTCGGCTGCACGGCAACGATTGTCTCTAATATGCACTGGCGAGACGACATCGACATTCCTCCGTCGATTTCGCGGGTCTCTTGCTCTCCGCCATCATCTCTGATGCGGTGTGCAGAGTCTCCGACCTGCACGCCAAAAGGATAAACAGGCGGCGGGCGTCTCGCTGGGATCACAGACGTGGATATGAACGCGTACTGGCCTCGAGATAGCTGAGCGGGCTCCAGTGTCGGCAATATGAGCACCGATGGAGATTGTCGCAACGATCTCAAGGGTCACCATCGGAGCCTATCGTGTTGCTCGTCGGTCAGACCTCGGTGATGGACACGAAGGAGATCATGGCGAAAGGAGGATGAGCTCCTCGCAGCGATGAGAGTGATCATCTGCGACACGGAGGGCTTTGACCTCCGATCTCGTCATGATTACCGGATATTCTCGAGGCGACCTATCTGCTCTTTACGGGTTCACGCGCACGCTGATCGGGGAAGGCGTTCCGCAGGATACGAGTGGAACACATCTCTATCTGCCGGGCGTCATGTCGTGAAAGAGCGAGATCATTCCGCCGCTCTCAGAGCGGTTAAGCGGAATGAAGACATAGGGATACTGTTATATGGGAGGGGCCGGAGTTGCCGTGGCGGCGACTGCCTGCCATCTAATTGAAAGGGACGATTCTATGGATTTGATGCAAGGGCTGAGACAGAGCCCACAGCGCCGAGCTGTCGCATGCCTGCAGGGACCTCTCCTCATCGTTGCTGGCGCGGGGTCCGGAAGAGCGTGTGCTGACATTTCGCATCGCCAATTTGCTGGAACATGGGGTTTCCGCCCTACCGATCCTTGCCATTACATTTTACCAATAAGGCTGCCCGCGAGATGCGTGAACGCGTGGATGCACTGATCGGAGATGCGGCGCAGGACGTTTGGCTGAAGCCATTCCATTCGTTTCTGTGCCCGTTTTCTGCGCATGGAGCTCGAGCACTCGGGACGCTATGCGAAGAACTTCGTCATCTGCGATGCTGCGGACAGAGGGGGCTGATCCGTGAGTGCCTGAAGAGCTCAATAGTCGACGAAGCATACCGCTCCCGGCGCGGGTGCAGGGCGCATATTTCCGATGCGAAGAACCGTCTGCTCGATGTCGCGGCATTTACGGCGCAAACAGCGGATTTCTTTGCCGAACGGGTCGCCAAGATCTGCGCTCTACCAGTCAAGCTGCGGGGAGAACAATGCACTGGATTTTGATGATCTGCTGATGCTGACAGTGTGGAACTCCTTACGAAGAATGAGGAACTGCGGACGAAGTGCAAAAAGTTCCAGTACATTCTTGTGGATGAGTATCAGGACTACGAACGGCGCCGGTATGCGATCACCAAGCTGCTTGCCGCAGAGCACCGCAATATCTGCGTCGTCGGCGATGCTGACCAGTCGATCTACGGCTGGCGCGGCGCCAGATATGCGGAACATCATGAACTGAGAAGGACTCCCGGGCGACGGTTATCCTGCTGAGCAGAACTATCGCTCGACGAAGGAATATTCTTCGCGGCAGCGAAATGCTGTGATCGAGAACAACTTGACGCGCAAGAAGAAGGAGACTCTGGACGGATAATCCGACCGGCGACCGCATTACGATCTAGCAGGGGCAGCGGAAAAGAATGAGGCCTCCTATATCGTGCGGGAGGTGGAGCGTCTGCACGATGTTCCATGTCAGATATGGCGATATTGCCGTGCTCTACCGTACTAATGCGCAGATCACGCAATATTGAGGAGGCTTTTACGCGACGGGTGTCCCGTATGCAATGGTTAGTTCGGTGCGTTTCTATGATCGTCGTGAGATTAAAGACATCATCGCCTATCTGCGTATGATCTACAATCCTCACTGCGATACAGTGACCTCGCGCGTGGTATGTCGGCGTGCGTCCACTCCGTCGCGCACCCGATGGAGACGGCGGAGGGTACCGCATCTCTCTTTGAGGTGATTACGGATGCTCAGCTGCTCTCATGATTCCAAAACTCTCCGCCAAGGTAAAGCTGGCGCTGGAGGGTTCGCCGCCATGGTCTTTACGCTTTATGGGACGACTCGGACGCGTCCCATCCGCAGAGATTATCGAGGATGTGATTGAGACGTCGGCTGTGCCGCTGCGCTCGAGAGAGAAGAAGGAGACAATCGTGACCGTCTCGAAAAACCTGCGTGAGTTCATCAGTGTGGCGAAAGAACTTTGATGATGGTGCAGCGGAGGGGAGAACGGACTTGCGGATTTCCTCACTGTGGTGCGCTGATTTCCGATGTCGACCAGACGGAGCAGTCGGACGGGACAGGTGACGCTCATGACGTTTCACGCGGCGAAGGGGCTGGGTTTCCGCCGTCTTTAGCGGGGATGGAGGAAGGGCTCTTTCCCGCATTCCCGCACGCTGCTCGATGATCACGGAGATCGAGGAGGGCGGCGTACGTGCTATATGTCGGCATCCACGCGCGCCGAGCGTCGGCTCTACCTCACTGCAAGGCGGCGGACGATCTACGGGCGTGCGGGATGTCGCGTCCTTCGCGCTTTCTGGCAGAGATTCCGGAGGAGCTGGTCGAGCATAAGGGCGGACTTTTTCGGAGGGGCTGATCTGCGTACCGTCAATATATGGGTGAGGCAGTACCCGCACGGAGCGAAAACGCTATGCCGCCGCCACAGCATACGGCGGCGGACGGCAGTGTGATCCGCCCCGACGCATCGGCGGCCTTTGAGGCGGGGGATGCCGTACGCCACAGCAAGTGGGGGATGGGCGCATTGTCGCCATCAGCGGATCGAGGTGAGGAGTGCCGAGCTGTCCATTGCATTCCGAAAGGAATCAAAGAGAATTCGATGCCGAGTATGCACCGATTTTGAAGCTGTGAGGAGATCGTGGGACAGATTGATGAGAGTAAAGACAGAGCTGTATCAGGCTGCGGCGTAAAATACGAGGCATTCAAAAGCGGTATTATGACGATAATGAATCTGAGATTTCGGATTATGACTTCGATATGCTGATGATGCGCCTGACAAAACTTAGAGGCAGCGTGTCGGAACTCATTGCGAAGAACTCGCCGACACGCACCGTGGGAGAGCTCAGCACAACATCATAGTCAGCGTGCTCGTTCCTCATATGATGTTCCGATGCTCTCCCACTGCAGGATGTATTCTCCGAGGAAGAAGTTCATGCGTTTGTCGATAAATGTCGCTGCGCATTTTCCTGCACGGCGGAATTTGTCGTCGAGGGAAAGATCGACGGATTGTCTCTGGCACTTCGCTACGGAGCGGTGTGCTTGCACGTGCGAGTCACACGAGGTGCTGACGGCATTGTGCGGAGAAGACGTGACAGCAGATGCACGCGTGATCGACGATGTTGCACTAGCTGCGTGATGCACCTGCCATATGAGGTGCTGCGGCGAGGTCTATATGGAGCGCGCTGCATTTTCGCCGAAGCCAATGAGCCAGCGGGAACTCCTCGGGCTGCGGCCCTTTGCGCAATCCAACGCGCAGCCTGTGTGCCGCAGGAACTTTGCGACAAGCTGGATTCGCGCATCACGAAGGAGCGCAGGCTGTCTATGTTCGTATTCAATTTGCAGCGCAAGTGACGGCCCGCGTATTTTCCTCTCATACCGAGGCGTATGCCTTCGCGTGCAGGATCAGGGGATCAAGACGTTGCGAACTATCGTGTCTGCCATACGGCGGAGGTCTGGGCTGCCATCGGGAGATCGGTGCGCGGCGCGGCGGCCTCCCCTATGACATCGATGGAATACCGTGGTCAAGGTGAATTCCTTTGCCATGCGTGAGGAACTTGGTGTGACAGCAAAGGCGCGCGTTGGGCGATTGCCTATAAGTATCCGCCGGAGAGAAGGAGACGGTACTTCGCGATATTGAACTTTCGTCGGACGGACCGGGCGCATCCACCGACGGCCGTGTTCGATCGTGGGGCTCTGCGGAACGCGTGTCGAGGCGGGCGACCCTGCACAATCAGGACTATATTGACAGTCCTGGACATCCGTATCGGTGATACTATTCCTCGTCTATAAGTCGGAAAATCGTCCGCGTGTCAGGCGGTACTGAAGGACAAACGACCGCGGAACGGTCGCCTATATGTGATACGGATGTCTGTCCGTCTGTGGCGCGCTGCCGTACGAGAAGCAGATACGGCGGATATGCGCTGCCAAAATCCTGTATGTCCGGCACAGATCGGAACCATCTCCTGAACTTCGTCAGCCGCAGTGCAATGGACATCGAGGGACTAGGAGCAGCCCGCTGTTATTGCTCTTGTCCGCTGCAGGATATATCCATGATATTGCAGATATCTTTTCTCTGCGCAGGCATCGAGAGGAGCTCGTTGCCTCTATGGACTGTCGGCCGCGCAAAGAGTGTCGATCAGCGTCTTGCGCAGATCGAAGCGAGTAAGACAAAACCCTCGAGCGTCTATTGACGGGGCTGGGAATTGCTGGTATCGGACGTGCGGCAGCTGCCGCGGCTGTGCTCAAGTTTTCATCCATTGATGCCCTACAGGAGGCGGCGCGTGAGGTCCCCGGAACGCATTCTCGCTGTCGGATATGAGGTGAGATTACGGTACAGAAGCTGACGGGTTCTTCTCCTCTACCATCCGCCCTGCGCCCTGCTGGATCGCCTGCGTGCAGCCGGAGTGAACTTGCAGGACACTGAACGGGCGTGTGCTGCACTCGCCGGAAAGAGTTTTGTCATCACGGGGACACTGCGACTCTGTCCCGTGAGATGCAGATGCCATATCACGGCGCATGGAGGTTTGGTGAGGGGCTCTGTTTCCAAAGAAGACCGATTATCTTGTCGCGGGAGAAGCGGCGGGAAGCAAGCTGAAAAGGCGGAGGACCTCAGCATCCCCGTCTTGGACAGAGAGCAGCCCTCCACGCCATGATTTCGGAAGAAAGGACGGCGTGTAAAAGGGCGAGAAAAAGCCTCCGACGATCAGAATGGTGTCATGTAGTGTGAGGGACTATCATACGATTTATCCACTACAACAGACTGGCATCTGGGCTGACTCTTTGGACAGCGGCATGACGGAAGATCAGGCGTATGTGCTGGAAGAACTTTTGGCATTGCGCGCGACGTCCGACCGGATGCACTCGTTATCACTGGGTGATGCCTATGATCGGGCAGTGCCGCCGCCCGAAACCGTAGCGTTGTTCAACACAGTGCTGACGACTGGCGTAGAGCGGGGATCAAGGTCCTCTGTATTGCAGGCAATCGCGTGCCAACAGTGCTGTTCGTCACATGGCATTCGGCGCACAGCTGCTGCAATCCTCCGGTGTGTATATTGCAGGAACTCTTGACGCGGAGGCACCTCAGTCGTGCTTTCGGATGCGTTCGGGGACATGTACTTCTCGCTGCTTCCCTATGGTGATCCGCCCGCATGTCCGTGAGGCGCTTCTGGACAGAAACGCCGTCCCTTCCGATACGGCATTGGATGTGCAGATCGCCGCATCACGGGCGATGATACGCAGGGCGCAGTGTTGCCGTTGCCCTATGCCTTTGTGATCGGCGGTCAGACCTCCGAATCGACACACCCTCTCCGTGGGCGGCGGTGATCAGGTGCGCGCGGATAAATTCAGGCCGCCACAACTACAGCGCTTGGACGCCTGCACGCGCCCCAGCGTGCCGAGGTGGAGCAGATTCGCTACGCCGGGTCTCTGCTCAAAGTATTCCTTTGATGGTCACATCAGAAAAAGGGCGTCACGTTGGTCGATATCCGACGCGGCGGGGCTGTCTCCACACTTCTATCCGCTGACCCGCGGCATGATGTGCCGGATCGTGAGAGGAAAATGGCTGAGATCATGTCGATGGATTCGATCCTCTTTCTCCGGGGACTATATCTGTGTGGAGCTTAGCGCACAGGTGCTATACTCGCCGCCCATGAAAAGCTACGTCCGTCCTATCCAAATCTTTTTCTCATCACGCGCCCAAACATTCATGTGGGACATTCCTCCAACGAAGTGCGAAACTATGAGCGCAGCCAAGTCAGATATCCATCTCTTTGCAGTTTCTATGCGGAGATGACCACGGAGGAAATGACGCAGGAGGAGATCGAGAACTCGACCATGTCATCGATGCGCTGGAACGGGAGAGAGAATGCAATGAGACCGCTGAGCTCCATCAAGCATTCGGCTCCTATGTGGACGAGCAGGTGTTGGACTTTTGAGACAGCCTTGCCGATGCCCCATTCCTTTTGATCCATGGAGCGACAGGGCTCCGGAAGAGCCACTATTTTGGACGCGATCGTGTTCGCCCTCTACGGAAGTCCAGCGGGGATATACGCGAGGGAGCAATGCTGCGTTCCTCCAGCACTCGCCGGATCGGACGACGGAGGTGGATGTATTCGCGCTCGGGCGCCGCCGCTACCGTGTGCTGCGTTCTCGGCCTATTCTCGCATGTCACGCGGTAAGATGACCGGCGGGCGGCGACAGGACAGCTATTTCGTCTGCCGATGTTGGCGAGACGGGCGAGGAAAAACTGCTACCGCGAACATCACGGATGTCTCGGACACATCAGTCAGCTGATTGGCTTCGATGCCGACCAGTTTCGTCAGGTCGTTCTCCTCCCACAGGGACAGTTTCAGCGGTTTTTATTGGCGAAGTCAGGATCGCAGTGCCATTATGCGGCGTATTTTTCCGTACGGAGCGATATCAGCGCGTGAAGCACTGACAAAAGAGGACTGGCGAAAGCGAGGCAGAATGGCACAGGCGGGCGTGAGCGCGCGGAAGGCATTCTGCGTGCCGAGGGAATGGCGTCACTGGACGAACTCCGCACGCGTCTCTCTGCGCTTTCGGAGGAGATACGCCGTCAGGACGAAATCTTGCGGAGCTCGAAAAGGGCGAAGACTGCGCGGCGGGCGCGCCGAAGAGCTGCTGACGGCAGAAACTCAGTGCACAGGATGCGGCACAAAGTGATTTGGGAGAAAAAGCGCGAACAGGCAGAGTCTGTCCGCGACTTTCGTGTGCGCCTGTCACGTGCACAACGTGCCCTAGCCGGTGCTCTACACAAAGGGCCAGCTTCGATCAGGCGTTGAACACAGGGATGCACTCGCAGAAGGGCATACGCATCCGCAGAAAAGGACTGCGCTGCTGCGAAGACGGAACGTGATGCGTCCGTGGGAATACCTAAAGCAGGTAGAGATCCCATGCAGATGAGCATACGAAAAATGTAGAAAGCAGCTGCATCGCGCGGGGATTACGAACCGCTGGCGAGCCGTTACCAGAATGTACTACTGCCTTGCGCGAGTCTTCGCATCCGTGCCGCAGAGGAAGAAAAATATAAAAAGCGGCGCAGCGGAGATTGAACGTCTCACCGAGACAGAAGAAGCACGAAGAAGAGCGCGCAAGACTGCATCAGAATTCTGATCAGGGTGAGGTCGTTCAGCAGGAGAAGAAACAGCTGCACACTGCAAAAGACGTCGAGACAACATACAGCGAACTAGAAGACGAATTGACATCAGCACGCACGTACCCTCGAAAAATCGCATGAGGAACTGCAGGCGGCAGAGCGTGCATTATCTGATGTGCGGACGACACAGCGCCGTCCTGCGCACTCTCTACGATATGGGCAGTGCCGCTCGTCTAGCATGAGCACTGCAGGCGGATACCCCTTGTCCGGTCTGCGGATCTCTCGCACATCAAGTCCTGCCGTTCATGCGGAGATCCCGTCTGCACGAGGATGGATGTATGCACGCAGCGCGTGACGGCGAGAGAAGGGAGCTGCAGAAAAATGCACTGCTCAGGCGGAGCAGGAAAAAGCAGCGTGCCTTCGGCTGAGCAGGAGCTTCTCACGAGCAAAAAACATAAGAGACTTCTCGCAGATGAAAGTATGGAGGCGTTCTGTGCACGTGTTGCAGAACAGGAAAAACAGCTCCGCCGTGCACGGGATGCGTGCACAGGCCGCCGGAAAACGTATGCCGAAGGCAGCAACAGCTCTCTTCGCGGAAGGAACAGCAGAAGAGCAGGAAGCCTGCTTCAAAAAGAATCGTAGTCTCATAAGGGTTCATGAGGGTGGGCGGAATACATTTGGAACGTCAGCTGCCCGAGGGTATCGTGATGCAGAGGCGGTACGGAAAAGCGGCGGCACGTCTGGAACGGGGAAGTAAAACAGCAGAAACCGCCCGTGCCGAAGCAGAGAAGCGGGAAGGCGGCGGCGCAGGAATGTGCGCCACACGGAGAGTGACCAAGGCGACGGCGCGCAACGTGTTCTGAAGGAAGCAGAAGAAGTGCGGCAAGCGGCGCGGAAGCATATACGGCTGCATGTCGTGCGGCGGATTTTCTGACCGAGGAAGAGGTACCATCGTGCGAGTTGCAGGAGATGGGCAAGGCGACTATCTGGAAAAAGTGCGTGAACGTATCGCCGCGTATGATACGGCGTTTTCCAGGCGGCAGAGGGAGCTGGTGAAGGCGGCCAAGAGCGGCAGCAGAGGGCTTTGTCCGCCGGACATGGAGGGCGCTGACCGAAGCGGAGCGCATCGCCGATCAGCGTGTGCCCAGGACAGCGCGCGAGCTGGGGCGTCCGCATGGAGCGCAGGGCTCTCTACACGCGCATGATTAAAAAATGGATCGCTGGAACGGGCGGGGAGCAGCCCGCGATAAGCGCTACCGTGTGATCAGGGAAGCTCGCGAGATGTCGCTGCAGCGAAAACCGCCCTATCAGATCCACTTCAGACCCTATGTCCTGCGTTCGATTCTGTCCGATGTCATCGATGCGCGAGACGAGCTGATGATGATGAGCCGGGGACGTTACCCGCTTCATCACGGAAGGCGGACAGAAGTGGTGGGGCTTGAGATCGATGTCTTTGATGAGTATCGGGCTCTCGCGCCTTGCGCCTCTCTCGGCGGAGGACCTTCCTCGCCTCCCTGTCACTGGCACTTGGACTGTCGGATGTCGTGCGGCATTATGCGGGCGGAATGCATCTCGATATGATTTTCATCGACGAGCTTTGGATCGCTGGACGGTGGGACGCTTGACGTTGCCATTCGCGCGCTTCTCGATGTGCAGCGTGAGGGCGAGTCGGCTGGTTGGCATCATTTCTCACATCGAGGAACTGCATGCCGGATTCCCGTCCATCTGGAAGTGTGCCGCGGACAGAACGGCAGCTATGCATCGCTTTACGCAAAACAGGGGGATTGGCAGTATGACGGCACGACTGGAGTTTATCATCGGGCGGTCGGGTACGGGCAAAACACATGACTGTCTCACGGCGATGAGGGATGTGCTGCGGGAGGGAGCCGCTCGGGCGCCAGCGCATCCTTCTCGTTCGAGCACATGACCTATGCAGCGGGCGGGCATTGGCCGAGGCTCTGACGCGTAGGGCGGGATTCGCTTCAAGTGTATGTCTTTGGGTTTCGTCGGCTTGCCCGGCAGGTGTTGCTGAGACCGGTGGGGAACATCTGCCGCGCATCAGCGATATCAACGGCAGGCGTATCCTGCTCAGGATATTCTGCTGCAGCGTGACGGGGACTCACCGTCTTTCAGCGCTCCGTGCTGAAAGCGTGGGTTTACAGGAGGTGCTCGGGCACCGATCGCCAGAACTGAAGCGTGATCGAGCTCAGCTCCGATCATCTGCGTCGAGGCAGCAGATGTCAGTGCAGGAAAGCATGCCGACTGTCAGCAGAAGCTGCAAGAACTCGCCACGATCATGGATGGGCTCGCTGCCCGCATGGAGGGGCGATTGACCGATCACCGATCGAGATGGAGCGGCTCGCCGTGCAGCTCGTTGATGCACCCATTTCTGCGCGGCGCCGAACTGTGGGTGGACGGATTCGATTTTTCAATCACCGGAACTTGCGAGTCTTTCGCGCGCTGTTTCGCGTTGTTGATACCGTTCATGTTAGCCTGACGATGGACGGCCGTGATGATAGGACGCATGTATTTACCAATTTGCCGGAAAATATCTAGCTGATGCGGGGCTGTTGCGCTCGGTTATCAGACGAGTACCTCACTGCAGCCAGATCTTTACGGAGGCAGCCATCGGCACGGATTGGGATTCGCCTGATGCCAGTGCGGCATCGGGCGCACGGACGGAAGGGCTTCGTCTGCTGGAAGCGCATAGTTGTTCGACCACGGACATATCACCCCGAAGGATGATTCCAGTACGGATCGTCAGGCGGCCAATCCGCGTCTTGAGGTGGAGACGGCGGCGGCGGGATCTCTCTCCGCCTCGCGCGCGACGGTGGCTATCGCTACCGCGAGATCATCGTACTTGTGCGTGATGTCGATCTCTACGGCGATCTTCTCTCCCTCCTTTTGCGGATTGCGGCATTCCCTTTTTATCTGGATGTCAAACGCCCGAGTGCGCATCATCCGCTCGCTGAGCTCCTGCGTGCTGTTGCTCAGATGACGTGGCGTGGGTGGGCGTAGTGGACTGTCTTCCGTGCGCTGCGCACGGGCTTCTCCCCTGCTCGAAACGGAGGAGGATGAGATGCTCCTCCACTCTGTGCGGATTGGCGCTGTCGAGTCGTCTGGAAAACTACTGCGCCTGCACCGGTTCGAGCGGGTCACAGTGGACGGCGACAGAGCCGTGGGACTTTGTCAGCAGCGGGTCGCAGGACATGAGCCGCATTTGAAGGGACGAAAAGCGCCTCAGGGAAGAGCAGTGGCTGGATCAGCTTCGCCGTCGGATTGCAGAACCGCTTTCCCTCCTGACCGGGCACCTGCGACGGAATGAGCACGGCGCGTGCGCGTGCGAAGGCACTCTACGACTTCCTCGATGAGCTATGTGTTCCGCAGACACTCCGCCTGTGGGCGAAACGGCAGATCGGGAAGGTCGTTGGCGGATGCTGCCGCCCATCGCCAGATATGGGTTCCTGCGCTGGCGCTTTGTTTGATCAGCTGGTCGGGGTGCGCGAGACGACCCGCTATCGAGCCGCGACTGAGGGCTCTTGAGCTGATGGACTTGACGCCATGTCATTGCCCTGATTCCACCAGGGCTGGATCATGTCACCGTTGCCTCTTTGATCAGAACAGCATCGCGGGAGCGTGTGCTGTTTTGTCGTGGGGCGAATGCCGGCATCATGCCGCGCGCGCGGAACGACAGGCGGCGTATTTTCCGACCGAACCCTCTTCATCGGTGAGTCTCTTCCAGACGGCGGGAGCGTTCGGGCATACCGTCTTTGGGGGCGTACACAGGAGAGCTTTTGGGACGGTGATCAGTCTACCGCAGGATTTACGGAGGCACGCGACTACCTCTGGGTGTCGTATGCTCTCTCTTCGGTGGATGGTTACGACACGCTCCGTCGCCGCTGATCTGCACGGCTGCGCCAGAATAGCAGTTCCTTTCTCCATCCCGCTTGCATGGCTGGGCAGGATGATCCGCTGCTCCTCTCTGCACCGTATCCTGCACTCCTCGCATCCTGACTGCTGCGCTGCGTGAAAAGAGAAAGAGCGCGGCGCAGCGCATGTGCATACAACTGGATGCTGCAGGATGCTGTGATGCAGCCGCTCCTGCGGCGTATGCTCCATGGACTTTTCTCCCGCCGCGCGAGCTGTCCATCCCTGCTCCGCGCAGCTCAGCTGGCTCTACGCGACCGTGGGCTCAGCAGGAGTACCACACGACTGGAACGTTTCGCCAGTGCCCGTTTCGCCACTTTGCCATGTACGGGCTGCGGCTGCGGCAGCGTGATCGCTACAATTTTCAAACAATGATTTCGGGACACTTCTGCGGCATCCTGCGCGGCTACGGTAGTGGGTGCGCAGTGCATACAGCAACGATTGGTGCGCGGCATTGGCGAAGCTCCAGAGAGATCGAGGACTGCTGCGGGAACTGATCGCAGGTGCACAGTACCGTGCTGATGAGCCCGTGCCAGCTATCGCGTCGCATCGAGGCGGATCCGCTGCACAGCACAACAGACCATACAGCATCTTACGTCATGGGCGGCGCTCTTCTTTTTCATCCCTATGGGTTTGAGATCAGCTTCGGGCGCAAAGGCAGACGGTGTCCGCCTGGCGAGATTTTCCGCTCGCGGACGGCATGACGCTCTCTCTGCGCAGGAACGGATCGATCTGGACATGATGGATCATCATGCCTACATCTGGTTCTCGACGGCTATAAAACAGGGGCAGCGTCCCTTCTCCTGCCGAGATTCAGCATGTCTGAAGATGCAGCTTCTCCTGTATCTCTTCGTCGTGCGCTCCATCCTGGATACGGAGGCGTTTCCCGCGGGAGATGCTCTGTCTCGGTGAAAAATCCCGTTGTCCCCTGTAACGTGCGCCTGGATGAAGCAGCGCTTCGGCGCAAAGGTAATGGAGGGAATGGAAACTCAGGGATGCTGCTTGACGATGCGGATATCATGAAGCAGCCGATCAGGCGGCGGATCATATCTGCGTCTCATTCAACAAAGATAACAGTCTCTCAAATCCTCAGCGAGATTTGTGCGTTCGCGCGAGGAATTTCAGCGGCTTCTTGCCTTTTGCCGCAAAGTTGATCCGCGCGACGGCAGGAGGACATTCTGCATGGAGATATCGCGTCTATCCCTATCGCTTTCAGGATCGGAATGCGTGTACGTATTGCGACTATCATACGATTTGCGTTCGATCCTGCGCTCAGGCAGGGGGACGTATGCCACGATATCGCCGATAATGCAGCGGAGGCGATGGAAGAGATGCACTGGATCGTAGAGGAGGTGGATCGCGATGGCGGATCGGCTGACATTCACGGCAGACCAACAGCGCGCGATTGATGCGAGGAGGACACAATATTCTCGTGGCAGCGGCGGCGGGCTCCGGAAAGACGCGCGTATTGGTGGAGCGCATTATTTTCGCAGGTGCGGAATGAGGAGCTGTCCCTGGATCGTATTCTGGTTCTTACTTTTACGAAGGCCGCCGCTCTTGAAATGCGCGAGGCGTATCGAGCAGCACTGCAGTAGGAGATCGATGCCGTGCCGGGATGCTGCTATCCAGCAGAAATTGACCGCCTTGGCGTCAGCGCATTCTGCTGACAGGGCAGACATTTCCACATTTCATTCATTCTGCCAGCGACTTCTGCAGGCGCATATCGACGCGACCGACATTCCTCCGACATGTTCGTCCGCCAGTGAGCAGGAAATACGTCTGCTCAAACGCGATGTCGTGGATGAACTCCTTGAGCGAAAATACGAGGAGGCAGCACAGGGCAGCGATGAATTTCTTGCCTTTGCCGATGCCTATGGAGGTGTCAAGGGAGACGATGAGAAACTCAAGGAAGGTGCTCGCACTCTGTGACTCGCGCTCAGTCAGCCTTCGCCTGCGGTATGAAAGGGCTCACAGGCGAGGGACAGGAAAAAGATGATCTGCCGTACTGGAAGCGGCGTGGGTTTGATGTGCTGGCGCGAGGAGCTGCGCGTGAGAAACTGTCCGATCTATGTGCCGGATACCACAGCACAATGGACGTTCTGGTGCGGGGGATGCGGAACTGCACACGGCAGCTGAGAAATACGCCATGGCAGTCATCCATCATAATCTGGATCTCTACGAGGAACTGCAGGGCGGCTGCAGCTCCTCATAAGCAGTGCAGAAGATCCGGCAGTGGGAACGCTTTCGCATGGATCGGCTGCTGCAAAGAAACAGCGGAAAAAGCATCCGCACCAGTCATCGAGAACTATGATCCGGAGCTTTAGCGGTGCGCTGGAAAAAGATGACAGGAATATTTACAAGGCATGGGACGCGCTATGTCGATCAGCTGCCCGCCACGGCAGAGAGCTCTGCCGCGGAGAATAGGGCGAATGCTAGCCCATTCGTCAATATGCTCGTCTGGCATTGGATTTTTCATCATGCCTTTCAAAAGGAGAAAATTGGATCGTTCTCTTTTTGGACTTCAGTGATCTGGAGCACCGATGAGTTGGCACTCCTGTGTCGAGCATCAGAGCAGCTGCAGGCTGATCTTAATACCGTTGATCCGACGGATATCGCAGAGGGAGCTTCGTGCATACATATACAGCGATCATGGTGGATGAATATCGGGATACGAGATGGGATTCAAGAGGGCATCCTGCGGCAGATCGCGCGCGATGACAACCGCTGTTGTGTCGGCGATGTGAAGCGAGGTGTCTATCGTTTTTCGGTCTGGCGGATCCGGTCTTTCCAACGACCCTATCAGTGCCTATCGTCAGGGCAGCTCTGCCGGTGAACTGATCACCATGTCAGAGAACTTCCGCAGCCGCCGCGAGTACTGCAGCCCATCAATGAGATATTCTCGCAGATCGCGGCAGAGTCGGCGGTCTGAGATCGCCTACGATCAGAGTGCGCCTGAATCCGGGACGCACCTGCGACGACGATCCTGCGGGAAATCTTTGGCATCGCCGCTGGAATCGATCTCCGGATGCAGATTACTCCGCAGAGGAGGCGGATGATGAGGGCGAAAGAGCTGGCTGCCTTTGCGGTGGAGTCACGCTATATCGCACGTCGCATCAAAGCAGCTGGTCGATGCAGGGATATACTGTCCAGAGCGGAAAAAGCTCTGCGTTGGAGCATGATGTGTCGTCCTGCTGCGCGGTGCAAAGGAACGAGGCAGTCATCCTGATGGATGCCCTGCGAGAGCGGGCATTCCATCCTATGCAGATGATACGGCGAGGGTATTTTGAGGGCAAGCGAAATACGCATGATGCTTTCCCTTCTCGCTGTCCTGGACAATGCACGGCAGGATACACCGCTGACGGCCGTTCTGCACATCGCCAATGATCGGGATGTCGATGGAACTTTGCCTGCTGCGCATTCACACACCTGTCGGCTCGATCTACGATGCTCTAAAGGGCAGCATGCAGAGGAGGTTCCGCCTGCTGTACGAAATAAAGGCAAAGGAGGCACTGCCAGACGATAAGGTGCTGGCAGCGTGAGGCCTTACTGCTGAGTGTTCCTGAGGCTGCTCTGGCATCTACCGTACATCGGGGGTACTATGACTATGTCAGCGCACTTCCCACGGCATCCTGCGGCGGGAGCCAATTTGCGCATGCTCATCGATCGTGCGGGCGATTTTGAGCGTCGGAATGAGACGCGGCCTATTTCGTTTTTGCTGCGCTATATGGATGCCGCTGCAGCGGCGCAGTGCCGATCTCTCTGCCGCGCGGACATTGGGTGAGGCGAAAATGTCGTGCGGATCATGACCATTCATCGCAGCAAAGGACTGGAGTTTCCGTCGTTTTTCTCGCGAATATAGCCGGCGCGTTTAATACGCAGGATATATCAGAGACGTGCTCTATCATGCACATGCGTGGGATCGGCGTGCGCGTATGAGAACACGGAAATCGGGCGACAGAAATATGATACGCTGGGTCGGCGGAAGCGTCAAAGAGGGTGATCCCGCCGCGAGACGATCGCGGAGAGATCAGTATCCTCTATGTTGCGATGACACGCGCACAGGAAAAACTCATCCTGACGGGGGACACTGCGCACCTCTCGGGCGGCTTGAGCCGCTTGGCGCAGCTGCAGGATTTCTGTCGGAAATATGCGAAGGAGGAGGGCGAGACGTTCCCGGATGCCGCCATCCTCGGTGCATCCTGCTATCTGGACTGGATTGCCCTGGCACTGATGCGGCATCCCGATGGACGAGGCATTGATGGAGTGGAGCCGAGGCATCGAGCTGCGGGAATGGAGCGATGAAAGCGCGATTTCGCCGTGCGGATTGAGAAAGTAGATGTACGCACATCACGCAGTGAGGAGAGAGTGCGGCAGATGCCGAACTTTCTGCCATTCGCAGTGGAGAGCCGCTTCCGCCGGGCACGCGTTCATCGTATGTCGACGCTGTTCTCAGTTGGACGTATGACGGCAGGGAGACGGAACAGATCCACGCAAAGACCAGCGTAACGGAACTCAAGCGTGAGAACTTCCCCGATGAGGAGGTTCTGCCGTCCTTTGCGCCTGCTGTTGGAGCGGGGCAGGTGGGCAGGATTGGGAAGTGCCGCGTTTTCTGCGCACGGCAAAGCGCGCTGCCTTGAGTCCGATGAGCGCGGCACGGCCATGCATGCACTCATGCAGCATCTTGATTTCGCGGAGGCACCTGACATTGCGGCCATTGAGCGTCAGGCGCGATCCCTTTTCGATCAGGGAATCCTGACCGAAGAAGCATATCAAGTCTCGATGTCCGCAATGTGTGGCGGTTCGTTTCCTCAGCACTCGGACGCCGCCTGCGCGCGGCGAAGCGCGTATATCGTGAGCTGCCGTTTGGCCGCCTCCTGCCGGCGAAGAAATACTATAGGAGGCACAGGACGAGGCGGATCGCATTTTCCCTGCAGGGCATCATCGACGTCCTCTTTGAGGAAGAAAATGGCGATTATATTCTGCTCGACTATAAGACGGATCGTCATATTTCTCCGCAGGATGCACAGCACACGCTATCAGTTCCAGATGGATCCTATACTGTGATGCCGTAGAGACGATCCTCGGCCGGCCGGTGAAAGAATGCTACCTGTTTTGCTGGATACAGGTCGAGAGGTACGCATGGGCGTCAGGCAGCCAGTGCGTAGGAGGAGATTCTTCCGTGCGTCGAATTCTTTTTAATATATCAGCGATTCAGCGAAAGGAAGTGAATCACACGGCAGATTGTATTTTTGCAAGATTGCTGGAGAGATCCGTCGAACAAAGTCTATGAAGATGATACCGTGCTTGCATTTCGCGACCCTAGACCCACAGGCACCGGAGCATGTACTCATCATACCGAAGAGCATATCCGCAGCGTTCTGGACTTTGGCGCGGAAGATGGAGCTCTCGCGGCACATATTCTTACAGAGGTTGTTCCGCAGCTTGCCCGCAGCCTTGGCGTCGATGGTGACGGATTCCGTCTCGTCACCAATACCGGGAAAAGACAGGGGACAGACCGTCGGGCATCTGCACTTTCACCTTCTCGGTGGACGTGCATTTGCATAGCCGCCAGCTGAGAGAAGAGTATGTATTTTACCATCAGCAGGGCATTATAGCTCCACAATTATGGAACTATAATGCCGTTTTTCTGTTTAAGGTTTACATCGAAATGTCGATATTAAAGGTGAGATCGTAAATAACATCCATTCTGGAATGTAAGGAGGTGTCAGCAATGGTAGAACAGAGTTGAACGTGTCATGCGCATTAAGCGCGTCCGCTTCAATAACGATAGAGCTCTTTGAGCGCAGAAAAGGGTTTGAGGAGCGAGAGAAGGATGAATCTTTTCCTCTATCTTTGAAGATGAGGTAGAAAAGAAGAAAAAGAGACAGATGAAGCAGGAGGATTCCGAGACGGCATATCATCTGGAGATCGGGCGTGCAACGCAGTCCCTGTTTTATCAGGGAAAGGCTGACATTTCGATGCAAAGAGAAAACTGCCTCATGCCGGATGATGCTTCATGGCATGCGCCTCGCCTTAGAAGAGGCGAGGCGTGCCTATCAATGCGGAGAGGTTCCTATCGGTGCGGTCATCCTCGATGATGTAGGCGAGTGTCATTTCGAGCGGATACAATCTCCGTGAGACGGAGCACGATGCTACAGCACATGCAGAGCTGATCGCGATTCGCCGTGCCTGTAAGGCACTGGGGCGTTGAGCGACTGATGGGGCTGACGCTCATGTCACCATTGAGCCGTGTCCCATGTGTGCCGGTGCAATCGTGATGAGCCGCATCAGTCGTGTCGTCTACGGGAGTACAGACAACAAAGCAGGGCGTGTGAATCCTGTTCAATATCACAGGTTGTCCGGGACTGAACCATCAGCCGGATGTAGTGTGCCGGGTATTGGCCGAGGTGTGCCGCTCTGCTCAAGAACTTCTTTCGAGAGCGGCGAAAAAGGTTTTGATTGCGTGTTTTGCAGACAAACTGATAATGCTTGCATTTTTCCGATGAAACTTGCTAGAATACATATCGTTGTCGGGATGTGGCGCAGTTTGGTAGCGCGCATCGTTCGGGACGATAAGGGCCGCAGGTTCGAACCCTGTCATCCCAGACCATTTTTTGCTTTAGTGAAGACCAGCCGGTGGGCGGGTCTTTTTCTGTTTATGGGGCGGAGGGCTTTCACGTGACCTACGAAGAGACGAAATGTGCCGAGGAATTGATTGACTTTATTGATACGGCGACTTCGCCATATCATGTATGGCAGGCAGGGACGTGCAACGCACTGCTCGAGGCGCATCTGTCTCCTGAGGAAGGGATTTGTGCAGGGGCACAGTTATTATTTTTCCTCTGTTTGATACGGGCGGCGTTGTCGTTTCGATTGGCGAGAATGTGCATGGACCGCTGCGCATTGTCTGTGCCCATACGGATTTTTCCATGTCTGCGCGTCAAGCCGCATGCGGTGATGCATGAGCACGGCTATGGTAAGCTCAATGTAGGTATACGGCGGGATGATCCGCAGTACGTGGATGGATCGTCCCCTTTCCCTCGCAGGGCTGTGGCCGTGCGCAGTACAGATCCTCTTGCTCCGCAGATGCACTGTGTCGATTTTTCGCCGTCCGCTGATGATCGTTCCGAGTCTCGCGATACATGAACCGTAAAAGTGAATGAGGGGTGGAGCTGAAGCCGCAGAAGGATCTCCTGCCGCTGCTCTTCCTCGACGGTCATGAAGAAGGCGCTGACGAGGATAGACCGACTGCACTTCTCGCCGCGGAGCTGAATGCTCCTCCGGAGAGATCCTGTCTATAGATCTGAATGCCTATCCTTGTGAGTGCGGCTGCCTGCTGAGGGGGCGGACAATGCGTTTCTGTCGGCGCCGCGCCTCGATAATTTGTCCTCGGTCAGGCATGTCTTGATGCGTGAATGACTGGGATGGCACAGGGGCATCCGTGTCGCAGCGCTCTTTGACAATGAGGAGGTCGGCAGCCGTACGAAGCAGGGCGCAGGGTCGGCTGTGTTGGGGGATGATCTTGGAGCAGGTCTATACGGCACTCGGATGCTCGCGCGAGGGTATCTTGAGACGATTCTGCAAGGATTCTGTCTCTCGGTGGATGTTGCTCATGCACTCCATCCCAATGTACCGGAGAAGGCAGATCCGACGAATCAGCCCGTGCTGAATGGAGCGTCGTCCTGAAAGTGGCGGCGAATCAATCCTATGCAGGGGATGCCTACGGGCGTTCTGTCCTTAAGGACACTGTGCGAGGACGAGGAGATCCCCTATCAGGTATTTACGAATCATTCGGATGCGCCGGGCGGGGCGACACTTGGCTCGATTCTCTCGGCACAGCTGCCCATGCGGACGGTGGATATCGGCGTCCCTGTTCTCGGGATGCACTCTGCACGCGAGACCATGGGGGCAGAGGATCAGACGGCACTTACGCGGCTTCTTTCGGCTTTTTTCTCCGCATAGGAAAGACATCCGCGGCAAGGCGTGTTATAATAGAGCACATTATGTAAAGGAATCACTGATAAAACGAGGTGATGTGTTGCGAGCAGTAGTCACGCGTGTTAAGGAGGCATCCGTCCATATTGATGGGATGCTGCATGGCCAGATCGGAACAGGCTATCTCATTTTGCTCGGTATTGCGCCGGAGGATACGGACGCCGATGCAGCGCATCTGGCAGAAAAGATCATTCATCTGCGCGTGTTCTCCGATGATGCGGAAAGATGAACCGTGCGCTCTCTGAGGTGAACGGTGCGGTATTGGTGATCTCGCAGTTTACGCTCTTTGCGGATCTCAAAAACGACGTCAGGGTTTTTCCAAGGGCGGCAAAAGCCGGATGTGGCAATTCCTATGTATGAGGCGTTTGCTGACCCATCTAAGGGAACACGGCGTTTCTGTCGCACATGGAGAATTCAGGGTGCGGATATGCAGGTGGCATCGGTCAACGACGGTCCCGTGACACTCCTCTTTGATACGGATGAGGTATAGAATGAACACGCATTTGCTTCGTAAATATGCTGCTCTTGTGGTACGTGTCGGTGTGAATCTTCAGGAAGACCAACCGCTCGTTATTCATGCGCCGATTACCTGTGCGATTTTGTCCATGCGCTCGCGGAGGAGGCCTACTGTGCAGGTGCGCATGATGTTTGCCGTGAACTGGGTGATGAGGAGTTCTCACACATCCGCTTTCGTCAGGCGCCTGCGGCTGATTCCGTGAAGTTCCTGCGTGGCGAAAAGACATTCTACGATGAAAGTGCGGCGCAGGAGCAGCGTTTATCTCCATCGCGGCGGAGAGATCCGGATCTCTTCTCCGATGTCGACCCGAAGCAGTCTGACGGAGGCTGGGCAGACAGCAGGAAAGGCTCTGCAGGGCTATCGTGCGCGGCTGATGAGCAATCAGAATACGTGGTGCGTTGTGTCTGTCCCTACGCCTGCGTGGGCGTGCAGAGTGTTTCCGCACGAGACAGAAGAGACGGCGGTAGCGCGCCTCTGGACGGAGATTCTGCGTGCCGTGCGCGTGTCGGAGGAGTCTGATCCGTTGCAGCATGGAAGGGCACGTATCTGCTCTGCAGAAGACGGCAGATTTTTCTGAATGCCATGATTTTTGGAACTTCACTATCGGAACGGTCTGGGCACGGATCTCCAGTAGAACTGCCCAAGGGGCATATCTGGATGGGCGGTGCGGAACGGGCGGCATCGGGGACGATGTTCGTCGCGAATATTCCCACGGAGGAAGTCTATACCTTGCCGAAGCGGGACGGTGTGAATGGTGTTGTTGTCGCGTCAGAAACCCCTGCACTATAACGGAAATCTGATCGCGTGGGCTTTTCGCTGACATTACGTGCGGGGAAGGTGACGGACTACCACGGAGAGCGGGAGGAGCATCTGCGCGAGCTCTTGCAGACGGATGAGGGCATCCTTCCTTGGCGAGTGGCTCTCGTGCCACGCGTCGCCCATCTCTGCGAGCGGTATCCTGTTCTACAATACACTCTTTGATGAGAATGCGTCCTGTCATTTGGCCTTGAGGGAAGGCGTATCCGACGTGCATCAGGGAGCGATGGCATGACGGAGGAGGAGCTTCTCCGTCATGGAGTCAATCATTCCCTTGTTCACGAGGACTTTATGATCGGAACGGCAGATCTGTCCGTCGTCGGCAGGACGCGGGCGGGAGAGAGATCACGATCATGGAGCACGGCAGTTTTTCCTTTTTGAGAACGCCCTATATCTGATTGCTTCCGATGGTTGAGGGTGAAGAATATGCGGAACAATACGCAGAGTATCCCTCTTTTTCTTTCCTGTATGCTGGCATTCTGTGTTCTCTTTGCAGAGGAGAAGCGGCGGGGCAAAATACAGGACACGGACTTTTTCCTATCGCAGCATTTCCCTCAGGGATACAGAGCAGTCACTCAGACAGGCGTGGGGCGAGGGAGGATACAGAGGGATGCAGATGGTTCATGGGATTCATCTGCGCACGTTCACGTGCAGGGATATTGTTGTCTCGACCACTGTTGCAGGAAAGAAGGTGGTGGACATCAGCCTCATGGGAGAAGCGTACCGTCTGCGGCAAGATGTGCGCTATGGTGCGACGAGCAGCTATATCTTTCGGGTGTTTGGAAAAGCACAGCGGCAGTTCATGGATGATCATACCTGCTATGTTTATGACGATCCGATGAATGTGCACCGCCATCTCGTATTGAATCTGGATGCCGAGCACGGGCACTGCTTTCCACGCGGATGACCATGCTGCCGCTGACCGAGGAGGAGACAGAGGAACTCTCACGTTCTCCATACAGTCCCGTTTGGTGTGCAGGATCTTGCGCGTGATTTCATCGAACAGAAGGAAATTGACGTGACTGCGCTGCCGTCTGCTGCTCCTGTTCGTCTGGGAGGATACGGAACATGACGCATCATCTGCACATGCGTATGCTGGGGCATCGCGTCATGCGTTATGCCGGTATCACGCTGGGATGTCTCATCGCGAGCAGCGCGATCAATCTATTTCTCGTTCCGGCGCATTTGCTCACGGGCGGTGCAACCGGAATTGCGATGATTGTCTACTATCTGTTCGGACTGCCGATCGGTTTGCAGACGTTCGTCTATAACATTCCGCTGCTCTTCATGGCGTGGAAGCTGATGGGACGTGCGTATACGGTCGATATTATCATCGGTACAGCGATTTTTCCTTTCTGCTCGATCTCACACGTCCACTCAATGCCTATGCACCAGTGAACGATATGATGCTGACAACAGTGTACGGCGGTGTATTCGCAGGACTCGGCTACGGCTTGGTGTTCCGCATGAACGGCAGTACGGGCGGATTCGACATCCTTGCAGCGATCGTGCGAAAGTACTATGATCTGCACATGGGCGGCGTGCTTTTCTCGCTCAACTGTCTCATCATGCTGATTGCCGCATTCCTCTTTGGCATGGCACCGGCGATGTTTACGCTGATCTATATGTTCATCAATGCGACGATGGTGGATAAGATCGTCGCTGGCTTCAATCAGCGCAAGGCCGTGCTGATTGTCTCCGATCGCCATCGGGAAATCGCGGAGAGCATCATCGACAACATGCACCGTGGTGTCACATTCCTGCATGGACAGGGAGCATATACGCGCCGTGAGCGCAACGTTGTCTTCGTTTGCGTTGGGACAACGCAGGTCGGAAAAACTGAAATTCATCGTCCATAATGTCGATCCCATGCCTTCGTCATCATTATGTCGGCGAATGAGGTTATGGGGCGCGGATTCGGGCGAATCAATCAAAACGATGCCGCCGCATCCGATGAAAATGCGGAAGATGAAAATGAAAGGAGATGAGTGCTCATGGAAGCGACCTATTTGCTGAACAGCGGCTTTCTCATCCGTGTGGGAGAGATTCTGCTCGTGTTCGATGCGTTTGATGATCCTGCCGGCGTACTGCCCAAGGAGATTGGGGCGCATGGGGATGCACCCTTGTATTTTTTCGCGTCACATGCACATTTTGACCACTTTAATCCGATGATTGCCGATTTTTCGGCACACACCACACGCTATATCCTCAGTGAGGACATTCGTGAGCATGCAGGAGCAGCACGGATTCCGCAGGATAAGACCACGTGGATCGGCTGTTACGATGCGTGGAAGGATGAGTGCATATCCGTGACCTCGTTCTCCTCTACGGATGAGGGAACATCGTTCCTCGTCGAGGCGGACGGAAAGCGTATCTTCCATGCCGGTGATTTCAACTGGTGGGATTGGACAGGGGACACCGAGGTGAACCGTAAGTTTGCCGAGAACGGCTTTCGGAAACAGATGAAACGGTTGGCAGGGCTTTCGTGTGACGTCGCCTTTTTCCCTGTTGACGGGCGTCTCGGGCCATCCATGGAACGCGGTGCGAAGGTGTTCTGCGCCGAGACGAATCCGCGTGCACTCGTTGCGATGCATTCCGTTGGATATCCCGCATGGCAGCCCTCCGCAGATTTCTTTGCCAAGGGGCGAGAAATTCCTGTGTGGTCGCCCCTGCACGGCGGGGAGCGGCATAAATTTTCCAATTTTGGTTGAAATATAGGAGGGCATTCGGTAGAATGGGAAAGAAATTTTCTGTCCTTGCGCTCGTTGTTGTCGTTGTGACTGCAGTGCTTTGTATCACGCACAACGGGAATGCAGGGATGTCACTCAATATGCTGTTACAGAATCAAAAGGAGAACAACACACCGTGGCAAAATCGCATCACCAGTTTTACAACGAATAAGGGAACATTTGAGGTCGAGCTCTTTGAGGACAAGGCACCGATCACGACGAAGAATTTCATCGATCTCGCGGAGAAGGGGTTCTATGACGGGCTGATTTTTCCATCGCGTCATTGACGGATTCATGATTCAGGGCGGAGATCCAAGCGGAAATGGCACGGGTGGTCCGGGCTACACCATTCCCGATGAGTTTGACCCGTCACTCCGTCACGATGATGAGGGTATCCTCTCCATGGCAAATGCGGGTCCCAATACGGGCGGAAGTCAGTTCTTTCATCACGCTCGCTGCGACGCCGTGGCTGGACGATCATCATGCTGTTTTTCGGAAAGGTGATCGAGGGGATGGATGTCGTACGCGACATTGGACACACGCAGACCGGTTAGTGCAGACCGACCCGTGCATGATGTTGTGATCGAGAAGATCACGATCAAGTCTGCGGACGAATGAACTACACCTACCTCCTGCGGTGCGCGGACGGGAGCCTTTACGCGGGCTGGACGAACGACCTTGAGCGGCGTCTTCGTGCGCATAACGACGGCAGCGGGGCAAAGTACACGCGTGCGCACGCCCCGTTTTCCTCGCCTATGTCGAGTCCTTTGCGACGAAGGAGGAGGCGCAGCGTAGGGAATGTCAGATCAAAAAAACTCCGGCATGCACAAAGAGAAGCATTAGTCCTGTCCGGCGGTGAGGAGCTCACCGCACGGCTGGATGAAAATCAATAAAAAAGTACACATAGAGTGAAGGAGATCATTTCATGGCAGAGAAAAAGGTCATGCTGACCGAAGATGGGTACAACAAGCTCGTTGAGAAACTCAACTATCTCAAAAGCGTTCGACGCATCGAGATTGCAGAGCGCCTGAAGGCCGCCATTGCTCTCGGTGACCCTCCGAGAACTCTGAATACGATGATGCGAAGAATGAGCAGGCATTTCTCGAGGGCGAGATTCAGGAACTCGAGAACAAGATTCGCAACTCCGACATTATCAAGGCGGGCGACGGAAAGACCGTAACGATGGGCAGCCGTGTGACGGTTAAGGATCTGGAGTTTGACGAGGAGGAGACGTTCCTCATCGTCGGCTCGACAGAGCGGATCCCGATGAGGGGAAGATCTCGAACGAGTCCCCGCTCGGCGAGGCACTCCTCGGGCAGAAAATCGGGCGCACCATCAATGTGAATGCTCCCGCGGGTGTCATCCAGTACAAGATTATCGATATCAAGAAGTGAAAGGAACATTGATGGCTGAAGAACATACATCTGCTTTGCAGGAACAGGATCTGAATGAAATGATGCGCGTCCGTCGGGGAAAAGATGGATGCGTTCCGCGCCATGGGGATTGCCCCGTTTGGACATCGCTATGAGGTCACGGACTATGCGGCGGATCTGAAAAAGGAATACGATCATCTCGCCGAGGATGAAGAAGGGAAGGAAGTCCGCATCGCGGGACGCCTGATGGCGATTCGCGGGCATGGCAAGGCGTCCTTCTCCACGCTGAATGACCGCACGGGGAACATTCAGGTGTACTTTAAAGCTTGACGTGCTCGGCGAACAGAAATACAAGGAAGAGTTCAAGCGTCTCGACATTGGCGATATCATCGGCATTCGCGGTGTCGTCTTTAAGACGCGGCGCGGTGAGGTGACCGTGCGTGTCGAGGACTTTGATCTCCTCGCCAAAGCACTTCGTCCTCTGCCTGAGAAGTTCCATGGACTGAAGGACGTAGATACGCGCTATCGTCAGCGCTATCTTGATCTCATGGTGAATCAGGAGGTGCGCGAGACATTCCGCAAGCGCACGGCAATCCTTCAGTCGATTCGCCGCTATCTCGATGCGCGTGACTTCCTTGAGGTTGAGACGCCCGTGCTCTCGACGCTCGCAGGCGGGGCTGCAGCGCGTCCCTTTATCACGCATCATAACGCGCTTGACATCGACCTCTATTTGCGTATTGCGACGGAGCTCAGTCTAAAGCGCCTGATCGTCGGCGGACTGGATCGCGTCTACGAGATGGGGCGTATCTTCCGCAACGAGGGATGGATGTACGGCATCAACCCTGAGTTTACCTCCATTGAGATCTATCAGGCCTTTGCCGACCATCGCGATCTCATGGCGATCACGGAGGGCATTGTCCGTCAGGCAGCAGAGGATGTGCTGGGGACGACGAAGATCACGTATCAGGGGGTCGAGATTGACCTTGGGCAGGTGCGCACCATCAGCATGAATGATGCCGTTCGTGAGGCGACGGGGAAGGACTTCCTCTCCTGCCATACGGTTGAAGAGGCACGCGCCATGGCGCGCGAGATTCACGTCCCGTTCGAGGAGCGTCATGGCATCGGTGGAATTCTCAATGCAGCATTTGAGGAGAAGGTCGAGGTCTCTGATGCAGCCGACCTTCATCACGGGACATCCGACGGAGATCTCGCCGCTCGCCAAGCGGAATGCGGACGACCCGCGCATTACGGATCGTTTTGAGTTCTTCGTCTATGGGCGTGAGCTCGCCAATGGGTTCACCGAGCTGAACGACCCCATCGATCGGGAGCAGCGTTTCCTGATCAGCTCGCACAGCGCGAGGCAGGGGATGCTGAGGCACATGTTATGGATCGTGACTACGTGACGGCTCTTGAGTATGGACTTCCGCCGACGGGCGGACTGGGCATCGGCATCGACCGCCTCGTCATGCTCCTGACAGACAGCCCGTCCATCCGCGATGTGCTGCTTTTCCCGACGATGAAACCGCTTGCCGAATAACGGTAAAAACTCCTTGACAAAGGAGTACTTCATCGCATATACTTGACAAGGTTTTTGGGTAGGTGGCCGAGTGGTTAAAGGCAACAGACTGTAAATCTGTCATCTTCGGATTACGATGGTTCGAATCCATCCCTGCCCACCATCATCGGCGGCATAGCTCAGTTGGCTAGAGCATGCGGTTCATACCCGCAGTGTCCGGAGTTCAAATCTCTGTGCCGCCACCAAATGAACGATATATCCTCTCGTCCGATGATTTCCGGATGAGAGGGATTTTTGATGTCACGATGTTGCATATCTAGATATTAAATTTTCTAATTATAATAAATAATTGAAGGAATCGATAAAATAAAATAGAATTATAACCATGGGAGTGAGATGAAGATGAAAGCAGTATTTTGCGCATATTCGACGCGATGGCTCGAAAAAGAACAGCCGATGGGGGCTCATCTTCTTCGTGTGGGCAATTTGATGAAAAGAAGATGCGGCGAGGATCGGACTCTCGTCGCTTGCTTATCTGATCGGCATGCTGCATGATCTTGGGAAAGTGTACGGCGGAGTTTGCGGAATATCTTGATTGGTGTCATAAACATCCAGAGGACAATAGCCGCAAGGGACGGTAGATCACTCGTCAGCAGGCGGGCAGTTCTTTGATGCAGCGCTATGGCAGGAGAGGGATTCTGCTCTTCTTACTGTACATATAGCAGCGCTTGTCATTTTTCTCATCATACGGGGCTGATGAACTATCTCAGTGAAGATGGGAAGTCTGATTTTCTGCGGCGCATGGAGAAAAATAGATGCCGAATGTCGATCTTTCCTATTATTATGATACAGTTATCTCGGAGTCAGAGCTTGATTTGCTTTTTGAGCATGCTGTCCATGAATTTACTGTGCTTGACGCAAAAATTACGGCGCTTGCTCCGGAGAGTGGCGAGAAGTATCATTTTTACTGGGGCATGATCCATAAGCTGCTGCTCAGTATGCTCGTTGATGCTGATCGTCTGGATAGTGCGGAGTTCGAACTCGGGGAAGCACGGGAACGTGTGTGGGATACATCAGCCATTTGGAAGGATTTTTCCGACAAGCTGGAACAAAAATTGGCAGGGTTTACGCTTCCATCGGAGCCAAAGGCGAAGGGAGATAGCGCATCTTCGTCAGAAGATCAGTGAGGACTGTCTAAAATCAGCGGAAGCATTACCGGGAATCTATCGCCTCTGCGTACCAACTGGTGGAGGAAAGACCCTTGCGAGTATGCGTTTTTGCGCTGCAGCATGCCCAAATCTATCAGAAGAAGCGTATCATTGTCGTGATTCCTTATACCTCGATCATCGATCAGAACGTCAAGGAGATTCGTGATATCTTCCACATGGATGACGCGATCTTGGAACATCATTCCAATGTCATGACGGAGGACGATGGGGAAGATACGGAGCGTATGGACTTTCGACGTATCCTTACGGAGCGATGGGATGTTCCGGTTATCTTTACGACGCAGGTACAATTTCTCAATACATTATTTGCGGGAGATAATTCCTCACTCCGACGTCTGCGTGCCTTGGAGGACAGCATCGTTATCTTTGATGAGATTCAGACGTTACCCTGTACGCTGTACATATCTCTTCAACGCAGCGATGAACTTTCTCAAGACATTTTCTCGTGTTACTGCCGTTCTATGCACGGCAACACAGCCGCCATTGGAACAGCTGAAATTTCCCATTGAGATAAGTAACCATGCCGATCTTACCAGTGATACGGCAGAGGTGTTTGAGGGGTTCCGACGTGTGCAGGTTGAGAACCATTGTGAGGATGGAGGCTCTTCCGTTGATGAGATCGCCGGTGAGATCGTACACTGCTGCAGAGGAGATTGGTGATGTCCTTTGCATTGTGAACCTCACGGCAGAGGCGAGGAGTCTCTGCGAGGCAGTCTCTGAACGCACGCAGATTTCGGAACGAGATATTCTACGTTGTGCATCTCAGTACGAAAATGTGTCCCTGCTCCACCGTAAGGCGGTGCTGCGTACTGTGCGGGAGGAGCTTGATGCTCGCCGGAAATATCCGGAACAGCGGCTGATCTGTATCAGCACGCAGCTCATTGAGGCTGGTGTTGATGTATCCTTTCCTGTGGTCTATCGTGCATTGGCAGGATTCTCCTCCATCGCGCAGGCGGCAGGGCGCTGCAACCGCCATGGGAGATGGAGCGCGGGATCGTTCGCCTGTTTTTCATTTCGCCAATGAAAATATCAGCCGCTGGTGGATATCCAGCAGGGGAAAAAGATCGCACACGATATGCTCTATCATGCCGAAGCGGATACCGTTCTCTCACCGCATACGATGGAGCTTTACTTCCGTAAATTTTATCAAGGGTATACGGAAAGAGATATGCGTTTTCCCATGAAAAACATACAAACACCATCTTCGATCTCCTATCGAGAAATGATGCAGGTTTTCAGCGTGCAGAGGAGAACGGTGACGATCCTAATCTGTGGTTCTCCCATGCATTTCGTGATGCGGGATATGCATTTGAAGTGATCGATTCACGCACGGAATCCGTCCTTGTCCCCTATGCTGGTGGAAAGTCGATGATTCTTGCATTTAACGATAGATATTTTGACAGAAAGAAAATCGGTGATCAGATGAGAACGGCTGCAGCAATACATGGTCAATTTGTTCTCCTATGAGCTCAAGAAGCTTTCTTCACTTGGAGCACTTTCGTCAAACGGAGAGCGGAGTGATGGCTCTGCGGGAGGAATACTATAATGACACGTTTGGTGTTCAGATGGAAGAACAGAGTAATGAATGTTGCATGATTTGAGGATGTGGACTTTATGAGAAATGCAATTGAGTTTCAAGTCTATGGGAGGATGGCGCTCTTTACCGATCCGATCACGAAGATCGGTGGTGAACGCTCCTCGTACTCTGTGCCGACCTATCAGGCACTCAAAGGGATTACAGAAAGCATATACTGGAAACCCTACGTTCTATTGGGTGGTCGATGAAGTGCGCGTTATGAACAGAATCGCTACACAGTCGCGCGGTGTCAAACCGTTGAAGTATAGCGGCGGTGGAAATGATCTTTCTATTTACACATACCTGAGTGATGTCTGCTATCAGGTGCGTGCACATTTTGAGTTCAACCTGCACCGTAAGGAGCTTGCAGGAGACAGAGATGAGAATAAACATCACAATATCGCAAAGAGAATGGTGGAGCGCGGCGGACGACGCGATATTTTCCTCGGCACGCGGGAGTGTCAGGGGCTATGTGGAGCCTGTGAACTATGGCGAGGTACAGGATACTATGACGATGCTGGCGAGATGCCGCTTGGGCACAATGTTCCATGGATTTAACTATGTTGATGAAACAGGCGGCGATATGCTGCAAGTTCGTCTTTGGCAGCCTGTGATGGACGGAGGCGTGATTCGCTTCCCGCGACCTGAGGAGTGTACGCTCGTGCGAGATATCCGAAGGGTTAAGAGCAAGCTATTTGACAAGAACAGCGTTACCTTTGCCGCTGAGGAAGATAAACTTCTGGGAGAGGAGGGGCGCTCATGAGTTGGATGGAACAGCTGGTACAGACGTATGATGAAAATGAACGCTTTGCCGGCAGGGGATGGTATCGATGGGATGAAAGCTATGCTTCCTCCTGTTGGGCATATTATCCAAAATGCGCAGATCGAGTTGACGCTGAGTGCGGATGGAGAGCTGATTCGAGCAGAGGTAATCCCAAAGGAATGTCGAGCAACACTGATTCCGTGTACGCCGGACTCGGCGTCGCGTACGTCTGAGTCCTTCACCACATCCCTTGCATGATAACCTCTCCTACATCGCAAGAGACTACTATGACTATGTGAAGAAGCCACCGCGCGGAGGACAATGCCCTATCTCTTGTATAAAAACTCATTGGTTCTTGGGCAGCAATGGGTGGAAATACAAAAGGTGCAGGCTGTCTATCACTATATCAGTACCCCCATGATGTCATTCACGACTTAATTGAGATACTATATGCGGACAATGCAGGAAAAAAATACTCGAAAAAAATGGGAGAATAAGGAGATCGAGAGACCACCCATATATAGTGTTGTTGCAGGGGATATTCTAAAATCGATGGTACGGTTTCGCGTTATTGTGGATGGAGATGATTGTCCCGAACTATGGAAGGATACAAGACTTCAGAAAGAATATCAACGCTTCTTGCAGGAGTGGGGGCAAGCGACGCAGAGAGACTCTGCTATGCAACAGGAAAAATACCTCACACCAACGGACAAGCATGGAAAAGGGATTCGATTTCCGGGGATGGAGCAAAGATTATCTCGTCTAACGACATGAGTGGATTTACTTTTTCGTGGGCGATTTGTCGATGGGGATGAATGTCTCTCCATTGGTTATGAAAACATCGCAGAAGGCTATGAATGCACTGATGTGGCTAACACGGAATCAAGGCTATGTGATCGATGGTCGTGTCTTCCTTTCTTGGGGACGTTGTGGGCAAATGCCGCCGCCTGTATTTGACGATACAGCACGTCTGACACGCAGGCGACGCTCTACAGAAGAGGCGCGCCCCTCGTCTCTCAAAGGTTGGGCTGAATCGCTGACAAAGGCACTTGAGGGGTATCGGCACGAGTTCAAGCAAGCGAGATGAGCCAAGTCAATGTCATGATTCTCGATGCTGCGACGAAGGGGAGGCTTTCCATCTGTTACTACAGCGAGATGGCGGGGAGGATTTCATCGAGCGGATCGAACGCTGGCACCGTCTTGGACGTTGGCGTCAACATGGCTATGACAGTGAAAAAAGACGAGTCGTTTGTTTATTTCGGTGTACCGACTCCGAAGCGGCTTGTCGAAGCCTGTCACGGGGAGAATGTCGGCGACAGCCAGATGAAACTTGAACTGGAGCGTATATTCTATGCCATTCTTCAGGGAAATCCACTGCCTGTGGATATGGAATGCATGGTGATGGGACGTGCAGTAAAGAGGGCTGCCTGTGATAATTACTACGATTGGCGAAGACAAATTTTAGAACCGGCGTGCTCCATCATCGTTCGTCGGCTCAATCAAACGAAGGAGGAATACATCGTGGCACTTGATGAAACGAAGGATGACCGATCCTATCTGTTTGGCAGGGTTGATTGCTGTAGCAGATCAGATGGAGCGGGCAACATTCTCCAGCAGAGGAAAAAGGGGAACCGTACAACGAATGCCATGCGCTATATGGAGATTTTTCTCCTCCCGTCCTGCATCTACATGGAGGACGCTTCAAAAAGAAACTGCTTCCATATCAGCAAAAGAGAGAAATGTATGGAGGAAAGGAGCGTAAAATTAATTAGTCGGATTGGCAGTATGTTCAATGAGGAAGATTTTTCTCTCGAATCGTCCGTTAGATGGGAAGTTTTTACTCGGCTACTACTGTCAGCAGTATGCGATGGAATTGGAACGGGAAGAAAACCGTAAGAAAAAGAAGCAATGAAAGAGGAGGACGCATGATGGCTGCATTGACAAAAGAAAATTGATTTTTGTTGGATTTATCATGGTGGAGCGCTCGAACCCGAATGGTGATCCGCTGAATGGAAATCAGCCGCGCACTGAGATTATAGCAGCTATGGAGAGATTTCTGATGTATGTCTTAAGCGGAAAGCTGCGCAATCGTTTGCAGGATGTAGGAGAAAAGATTCTTGTCCAGTCGAATGAACAGAGTTGATGATGGCTGCGACAGCATTCGCTCACGCGTTGAGGCAAATCCCGCGATGGAAAAACCATTAAAATGAAAGGATAAGGAGCAGGGGCGTACACGAATCTTTGCAGAAGAGGCATGTAAAAGCATGGATAGATGTTCGTTCGTTCGGCCAGGTGTTTGCGCTCAAAGAGGCGAAAAAGCAGGGCGTCGATTCCGTCTCAGTTGGTGTACGCGGTCCCCGTATCGATTCATACGGCAGTCAGTCTGACCCTGTGACTATCACGGGTGTACAAATCACGAAGAGCGTCAACAATGAGCCGGGCGATAAGAAAGGCTCTGATACGATGGGCATGAAGCATCGCGTAGACTTTGGTGTGTACAAATTCCAGGGCAGCATCAATGTTCAGCTAGCGGAAAAGACGGGCTTCAGCGACGAAGATGCTGTGAAAATCAAGGAAGCTCTCTGTACAATCTTTCGAGAATGATGCCTCGTCCGCGCGTCCCTGAGGGTAGTATGGAGATGAGCCGTTTCTATTGGATTGAACATGCCAATAAGACTGGCTGTGCACCGAGTGCGAAGATCCATCGCAGCATTTCTGTACAGAAAAAGGATGGGGTAGAGACACCATCGCATTTGGATGACTACATCATCGACGACAGTGCCGCTTTATGCTATCGGCGGCATTCGCATTGAGAAATATGTTGAGGGAAGCTTGGTCGAGTGATATGGGGTTATGCTGAGGAAGAGTATCTCATGCTCTCGGAGATTCAGCACTATGTCTTTTGTCCTCGTCAATGGGGGCTGATTCATCTCGAGCAGCATTGGCAGGAAAATGTTCTGACCGTCGAGGGAAATGCCCCTGCACGAAAGGGCGCACGATGAGAACATCAAGGAGAAAACGCGGCAAATAAAGATCATTGTACGTGGAATGCGCGTAGCATCCCCTCGGATTGGAATTTCCGGGCGCCTGCGATGTTGTCGAATTCCAGGCGGATCCTGCAGGAGTAAGTATTCCCTCCCTATCAGGGCAGTTATCGCGTCGTCCCACAGAGTATAAGCGAGGAAGGCCCAAGGAGGGAAGGAGGATGTACTCCAACTGACACTGCAGGCACTCTGTCTTGAGGATATGCTCATGACAGACATTCCCTTTCGGATATTTGTATTATGGGAGATTCTGACGTCGGGTTAAAGGTTACATTTTCCGATGAGCTAAAAGGATCAGATCCCGATTCTGGTGCAGGAAATGAGGCAATATATTCGGAGCGGCCATACTCCGCGTGTAAAAGAGGCGAAAAGGCTGTACGAACTGCTCTCTGAACAATGTCTATGTACCAAAAGCTGAATCGTCTCGGATCTGCGAAGAATTATCTTGAGAGGAGGCTGGCAGAAGGATGAAGCCTCTTTTGAATACGCTTTTTATCAATCAAGATGAAGCATATCTTGCGTTGGATGGCGGGAATGTCGTGGTCTTGCGTGATGATCGTGAACTGGCCCGCTTTTCCACTGCATAATTTTGAGCAGATTACAACCTTTGGCTATACAGGAGCAAGCCCTGCCCTCATGCGGAAATGTGCGGAGGATAATATTGCCATGACCTTTATGAGTCCGGAGGGGAGATTTCAGGCTCGCGTGATCGGCAAAAATGAATGGCAACGTACTTCTGCGCAGGGAACAGTATCGGAGAGCAGATGATGCATCTTCCAGCCTCGCCATTGCGAAGAGCTTTATCCTCGGTAAGATTTATAATGCCCGTTGGATAGTTGAGCGAACACGCAGAGACTATGCCATGCGAATTGATGCAGAGAAATTCCAGACAGTCAGTGAATTTCTTCAAATTTCTTGCCATGAGGCAATGTGTACATCTGACTTGGAGGAACTTCGCGGGATTGAGGGGAAAGGCTGCCGTCAGCTATTTCTCTGTGATCGATGATATGATTCTCAAACAGAAGGAGGACTTCTTTTTCACTGAGCGTAACCGCAGACCACCGCTCGACAACATGAACTGCCTCCTCTCATTTCTCTATGCGCTCTTGATGAATGATATAGGGGGCGGCGCTTGAAGGGTAGGATTGGACTCCTATGTCGGTTTCCTCCACCGAGATCGTCCTGGCAGACAGTCACTCGCACTGGATCTCATGGAGGAACTGCGTCCAATGGCGGATCGCTAGCATTTTTCCATGGTTAATACAAAAAGATCAGCGGCAAGGACTTTTCGGTTAGAAGAAGGGGGTGCTGTATATCTGACCGATGATGGGCGAAAAAGATTTTTAGAAGCATGGCATTCGCACAAAGAGGGATGATCACACATCCTTTTCTCGAGGAAAAAAATCAAATGGGGGCTTGTACTCTCATGTGCAGGGCAACCCTGCTTGCTCGTCACCCTGCGCGGTGACCTTGATGCCTATCCGCCGTTTCTGTGGAAGTAGGGACTTGCAATGTACGTCTTAATCACCTATGATATTCGTACTGTTGATGCTGATGGGCGTAGAAGGCTGCGGCAGGTCGCCCGCAAATGCAGAGCCTATGGACAGCGTGTCAGAACTCTGTCTTCGAATGTAAGGTCGACCCGACCCAGTGTAAGCAGCTGGAACTGGCGTTGCTTGATATCATTGATCTGCAGGAAGACAGCCTTCGGTTTTACTACCTTGGTAAAGACAAAGGTCCGAAAGTGACGCATTATGGTGTGAAAAGAATCCTACGATTTTGGAAGCAGCTATTATCATCTGAGCATTTTTGCATGAGTGCGAAGGTGAAGTGAACAGAAAATGATATGAAAACACCTAGGTGCTAGCAGCACACGATAGGGAGCGTGTGCTGCTCAGACATCGAGAAAATCATATTTGTGGCGAGTAATACCCATAAATATGCTGGCAAAAAGAGGGAAGTCGTAACTTCTTTTGCCGTCGCGCCCCACGGGGCGCGTGGATTGAAAACTAGTTTTTATAGGAGGTACGCGTTATGTATGCGCAGTCGCGCCCCACACGGGGCGCGTGGATTGAAAACGACGCTCAAATCCTGCTGGAAGATGAAGCCAGGTCGCGCCCCACACGGGGCGCGTGGATTGAAAACTGCGACATCCCGAACAACGGCGCGGCGCTGCGTAGTCGCGCCCACACGGGGCGCGTGGATTGAAACGTACATCGACGAGCGGATCGTAATCGACACCAAGTCGCGCCCCACACGGGGCGCGTGGATTAAGCTACGTCTCCTTTTGCGGCCGACCAGACAAAAAGGGTCGCGCCCCACACGGGGCGCGTGGATTGAAAACATAGACTGGGATAACGAGGATAACGAGCCACCAGAGTCGCGCCCCACACGGGGCGCGTGGATTGAAACCCTGCCAAATTGAACGATGGGAAGGCGCAAGGTCGCGCCCCACACGGGGCGCGTGGTTGAAACCTAGTGCCCCTTACAAGAAAAACCGTATCAATGTCGCGCCCACACGGGCGCGTGGATCTGAAACCCTGCCTCGACAACGGCGCGGCGGCGGCATCCTGTCGCGCCCCACACGGGGCGCGTGGATTGAAACGATGGTGGACCCCGCGCGTGGTACTGTCCCTGATGTCGCGCCCCACACGGGGCGCGTGGATTGAAACCGCTCTATCGCAGAAGCCGCGCCGCTCATTGAGGTCGCGCCCCACACGGGGCGCGTGGATTGAAAACCCTGCACTGCACAGGGTGCGGCGGGTCGAATACGGTCGCGCCCCACACGGGGCGCGTGGATTGAAACGACGTGACAACCTATATGATCGTTGACGGCTCGCGTCGCGCCCCACACAGGGGCGCGTGGATTGAAAACTCTTTGAGTTTCCCAGTGTACCGTGGCAGGCGGGTCGCGCCCCACACGGGGCGCGTGGATTGAAACACGACACCGACCGCAGCCCGATCAGCGGGGCATGTCGCGCCCCACACGGGGCGCGTGGATTGAAAAGCATGAACTTGTTCGGCTGCTGCGCGGCATCCTCTGCGTCGCGCCCCACACGGGGCGCGTGGATTGAAACGACGTGACAACCTATATGATCGTTGACGGCTCGCGTCGCGCCCCACACAGGGCGCGTGGATTGAAAACGCCAGGAAGTACAGCCAGGCATACAAGAATGGGGTCGCGCCCACACGGGGGCGCGTGGATTGAAAAGCACGGATAACACGACACCAATGCAAAAGGACGCGTCGCGCCCCACACGGGGCGCGTGGATTCAAACTTCCCATATCAACGACTGTTGTATCTACAAAGGGTGTCGCGCCCCACACGGGGCGCGTGGATTGAAACAACAGCTGATAGCATTATGCTAGATGGACAGGTGTCGCGCCCCACACGGGGCGCGTGATTGAAACACTATATCTGCATGAAGTGCGTCTATACTTGCGTCGCGCCCACACGGGGCGCGTGGATTGAAAACGCAAAAATGAAGAAATCTATCTATATATCCGTCGTCGCGCCCACACGGGGCGCGTGGATTGAAACTATATTTGGAAAACAAAAACGACTTATAAAATCTGGTCGCGCCCCACACGGGGCCGTGGATCGAAAACACCCTGTTGTTACACCTAATGTAAGTCCTACTGTGTCGCGCCCACACGGGCGCGTGGATGGAAACAATTGGCTAGTTATTCCCGGCATTAAAAGATAAGGTCGCCCCACACGGGGCGCGTGGATTGAAAACGTTATCGCCTATACTACAAATGCAAAAGATAGTGGTCGCGCCCCACGGGGCGCGTGGATGAAAACGTCACAAGGTCGGCGCACACGAGCAGGAAGAACGGTCGCGCCCACACGGGGGCGCGTGGATTGAAAACCTGTCCACCGCCTCCGCCATCGCTGCTGACGATGGGTCGCGCTCACACGGGGCGCGTGGATTGGAAAACATGATCTACGCGCCAAAGACGAACAACGTCATCCGTCGCGCCCCACACGGGGCGCGTGGATTGAAACAACCGCATGGAAGCAGAACTGAAAAAGAGCACAACATCGCGCCCCACACGGGGCGCGTGGATTAAAACGTCGGGGTCGAAGGAGAAGCCCCTTGCGTGCCTTGTCGCGCTCACACGGGGGCGCGTGGGATTAAACTCCTTGCGCCGGAGTGGGCGGATGACTGGGCACTGAGTCGCGCCCCACACGGGGCGCGTGGATTGAAACGATTCCGGTGCGGAGGTACACCACGACCGTTGTCGCTTCCCACACGGGGCGCGTGGATTGGAAACATTTGAGTGCCTGATAGCGGGCACCTGTCTCTGGTCGCGCCCACACGGGCGCGTGGATTGAAACAATGCTCTCCTTGTGGGTGCTCTCCTCCATATTGTCGCGCCCCACACGGGGCGCTGTGGATTGAAACTCCATGGCGACGTCCCCGTAGATGCTCCCGCACCGTCGCGCCCCACACGGGGCGCGTGGATTGAAACTATGCCAACATGGCATATTTCGCGTCCTGAAAGTCGCGCCCCACGGGGCGCGTGGATTGAAAAACGGCTGCAGATCGGCGCCTGCGAGTGTCTCGCGAGGTCGCGCCCACACGGGGCGCGTGGATTGAGCATATAGGTCATCATGCCGTCCACATCAACGCCGCGTCGCGCCCACACGGGGCGCGTGGATTGAAACAGCTCTGTAATTGATTCCTTAACGGAAAAATGAGTCGCGCCCCACACGGGGCGCGTGGATGAAAACACCGAACATACCTAAATTCGCATTTTGTGTCATCCGTCGCGCCCCACACGGGGCGCGTGGATTGAAACATTATCAGCATTGCAATTGGGAAGAACAGCGCAAGTCGCGCTCACACGGGGCGCGTGGATTGAAAACATAAATACGGGTGCACTCATACCGCCGCGCGGTGGTCGCGCCCACACGAGGGCGCGTGGATTGAAACTTCGACGCCTATAGTGTCTGCCGCCACGAGCGGGTCGCGCCCCACACGGGGCGCGTGGATTGGAAAACTACGATCAAGGAGACGACCATCACCATGCAGACGTCGCGCCCCACGGGGCGCGTGGATTAAACGACACAGGAAGCGTATTTGGTGTTATTCACGAGGGTCGCGCCCACACGGGGCGCGTGGATTGAAAAACCCAACTGTGTTGAAAGATGAAGGAATTGGGGTCGCGCCCCACGGGGACTGTGGATTAAACGTTGTCTACCAGTGCCGGGGCGGCGCGGTGTCGTGTCGCGCCCCACACGGGGCGCGGATTGAAACCCTGGTGCGTCGGATGCGGAAAGCTGATACCTGCGTCGCGCCCACACGGGCGCGTGGATTGAAAACTCCTCCCAGCCAGATTCATGTCCTCCTGCAAACGTCGCGCTCCACGGGGCGCTGTGGATTAAAACCGCAAAGATCAAGAAGGACTCCGCCGCGCTTATCGGTCGCGCCCCACACGGGGCGCGTGGATTGAAACGTCGCGCCCCTATGGCAATACGACGTACAAGGCAGGTCGCGCCCCACACGGGGCGCGTGGATTGAAACGTCTTTCGCCGGGACTGAGTCGTCGCGCTGATCAGTCGCGCCCCACGGGCGCGTGGATTAAAATCCCCTACGTGGACATAAGGAACGCGGTCTGCCTATGTCGCGCCCCACACGGGCGCGATGGATTCGAAACTATAAAACTATTGACATTAAACCTGGCGTATGTCGCGCCCCACACGGGGCGCGTGGATTGAAAACTTGGTCAGCGGATCCTCCTGCACTCTCGGCAGACGTCGCGCCCACACGGGGCGCGTGGATTAAACCCCATCTGAGCTCGTAGACAGGGGATGTACCCATCCGTCGCGCCCACCAGGGGCGCGTGGATTGAAAACTGAAATCAGGCTCAACAACTGCATTAACAACCATGTCGCGCCCACACGGGGCTGCGTGGATTGAAAACATCGCCAATCACCGCCCTCCTAGGGCTTGGTTATCGCGCCCCACACGGGGCGCGTGGATTAAAACTTTTCTTTGCTTGTGCGCTTTATCCATTCGAGGGTCGCGCCCGCGGCGGTCGTGGATTGAAACTATTCGGAGAGCTCTCCGCCCGCCATTGCCGATGTCGCGCCCCGCACGGGATGCGCGTGGATTGAAAACTCGATCTACGCTTATCTCGTACGCGCGGGTGCGTGGTCGCGCCCCGCACGGGGCGCGTGGATTGAAACGATCGGAGTTGACATTTCGGGGAAGAACCCGGGTGTCGCGCCCGCACGGGGGCGCGTGGATTGAAAACTTTTGAAACTCAATATCCGTAGATTTGCACGCAGGGTCGCGCCCCGCACGGGGAACGCGTGGATTGAAAACAAACGCGACGTGTGCTGGACCATCGGGATGAGCGGTCGCGCCCGCACTGAGCGCGTGGATTGAAACGCGCGTATGCTGCGAGGTCTTGACCAGCCTCCTCTGTCGCGCCTGCACGTAAACGTGAGATTAAAACCGTCGTGCGAACGCAGAGCACCCTGAACGCGGTGTCGCGCCCCACAGGGGCGCGTGGATTGCAGCATCGCCGAGCCGACAATTACAGAGCGAATGTGCCGTCGCGCCCCGCACGAAGCTGCGTGGATTGAAAACGATTTCGGTGCAGCTGCATGTTGCCCGAGCTCGTGTCGCGCCCCGCACGGGGCGCGTGGATTGAAAACTCGTTTGCCGTCACAGATGCAGAACAGGTGACGCGTGTCGCGCCCCACACGGGGCGCGTGGATTGAAAACGCCTTCCCGCGTGTCGCGATCTGCATCGCCTCGGGTCGCGCCCATACGGGGCGCGTGGATTGAAACGACGAACAAAACACTATCGCGCTGACGCCGCCGCGTGTCGCGCCCACACGGGGCGCGTGGATTGACACAGATCGTCTGAAGAAGAAGGCGTGCCGTACAGTCGCGCGCCCACGGGGCGCGTGGATGAAAACGTGCGCGATGCGCGATGCTCATGAAGAGAGGTCGCGCCCCACACGGGCGCGTGGTTGAAAACGCCTGACATAGCAAATTCAGCCAAAAGTATCTGTCGCGCCCCACGGGGCGCGTGGATTGAAAACGATACGCAGCGCTCCGCCTTTGACCTTCTCGGTCGCGCCCCGCACGAGGCGCGTGGATTGAAACGGTGGGAATAAAAAGTATCCGCAGCGGCTCTGGGTCGCGCCCCGCAGTGAGGCGCGTGGATTGAAACAGCAAAGCAGCGCTGGCGGCCGCGCACCATCAGTCGCGCGCCGCGTGCATGAATGCGCTGCTCTTTTGCGCATCATGCGGATATTTATGCACGCACGATGCGTACGCAGAAGGGGCAGGAGCAGTTTTCGGCGATGGATTATTTTCACGCAGACATTCGCGCTCCGTGATGGCCGTCGCGGGACGTCGGAGGGAGCAGATGTTCTGTATCAGGCAGCGCGTGACGGGGTGCATCTTGATGAAATGGCTCCAGTCGTTGATTTTGATGCCATGGGTCATGACCTAAAAGGGAAAACGGATAAAGGAATCATCGACTATATTTCAAAGCTAAGCACGATAGACTCCCATTCCAACAGCTGATTTTTAAGGCATCTGTTGGGCTGCCGGAAGATGATGATCGCTATGGACAAAAGCATTTGATTCGTGGACGGTCAAATGAGTCTGCTGAAAATCGAGCGGCACGGAATGATGTGCTTTCTAACTTTCGGGATGTTGTGCAGCATGCGGTTGTCGTTGAGGTCGTTCCTAACGCAAAGAAAAAGGCATGCACGGGCTGTGAGGAGCGAAGTGGAGAACCAAAAACGTAAAAATGAGGTCAACAATTACTACCGATTGATGGTGCCGGTACGCGGTAATGATACGATCCGTACGTTAGTTATTGTTGCCGAAGAACGTGATGGGGGTCGCCTACGGCCAACGTGAAAGCCTATGAAATTTACGATGCAAAGCATCCCTCACCCACTGCGCCGATCGCAGAGACCAGCCCGAAAGCCGGTTCAAAGGCAGGCGTTAATGCTGGCCAGAGAATGCTTTATCTACGGTCAGTATACGGGATATGCTCGCGGGTGTCAAGGATGCAGAGGGAATGTGATGGGACGCGTTTCCGCCGCAGAGCGTCTGGCGCAGGATGAGGCGGCATGGAATGGTATTGTCGATGACAATGAGAACGGGAAGATCAATCCACGAGCACCTATACGGTGATGTACACGCCCTCTCTCTTTGCAGTTGGTCAGACCAGATGCTCCATCGAAGATGGATGGAGGGAAAATAGGACATATCTTGGCATATGACGGATTAATGTGGATTTGCTGCGGGTTCTCCTCGGGCCATCGCTGATCCTGTCATGGTGCTTGATTCGTATGCAGAAAGAAAAGGTTGTTGTTGTGATCTAAAAGATATCAATGGCGTGACGATGATTGTGCCGATCGATTTGTATCAGACAAGAGACCGTATTGAGGTCAATGTTCTTAACAATGCCTATGGGAAGAATCCGAGGATAAAGCGCGATGATGGCTCTTGGCAACAAGTAGGAGGGACGGATTTTTCTTGGGATTGTTGAACAGAATATAAAAAGAATCGTGTTCTATATATGACACAAAAAGCATCCTGTGGGCGCAGTCTACTAAGAGCGATTCCCTTAGCAAAGGCACGACACAGGGAGGCTTTATCTGCCTTTATTGTATCAGATGCGTTTAAGAATGTAAAGACAGAGGTCGATCTCGATGTGGCGCGGGTGTGTAGGATTACAATAGATATGTTACACAAGTAAATAAAAAGAGAAAGCCAATTTGTGTTATGCTCTATCTACGCCAACAAACCACACACAAAGGAGGCTTTCTCATGAAAAGCATAACACAAGACATCAGGTACTATCAAGCGATTCTTTCCTATATACAGCGATTGACGAATGCACACGCTTTCGTTTTATTGCGGCATTTAAGGAGCAGTCGACATATTCGTCCATGCTCTTCCTGCAGCAGCTCATCCGCCGTTTCCCGTTCAGATACATAAAGTACAGACGGATAACGGTGCGGAGTTTACCAAGCGTTTCCAAGCGGCGGATGAAGAAAATCTGACGCTGTTCTGAAAAGGAGTTAAAGCGTCTTGGCATTGCACACCAGAAGATTCGCCTCTACACGCCAAGACATAACGGTAAGGTAGAGCGTTCCCACCGAAAGGACAACGAGGAGTTTTACGCTACGCATACGTTTTTTTCTCGTTTGAGGATTTCAAGGTGCAGCTTGCACGGAGAAACAGAGAGTATAACAATTTTTCCTATGCGTCCCCTAGAATGGAAATCTCCTCGTGAGGGCTCTTTCTCTATTTCTCTCTTGTATAACATATGATTGACAAACCTACATTTGTTGGGCATCTGGATGAGAACGGCGATGTAGCCATAACAGAGAACGACACGCAGCTACGATCAGGGTGCTTTTTCACTGGGATTGACTACTGCCTTGTGTCAAAGATTGGGTGAAGAGAATGGCAATGCAGGGAGGTGTAGCAATGACAAATTAGGGGTCAGTTAGAGGAAATCGAGGAATAAGCTATGGTGAACTGATTGCTGGGAGGTGCCTGCATGAATTCGGCGGAGAAAGATATTATTGAATTTCGATTAACAAGTTACTGCTACGGACCGGATATATTTCCCACACTAACTGTGGAAATATATATTAATGGCGAAATTTTTCGTGATAAAGTCCGTGACGTAGAACGTCCTTTTGCTGAGGCTGAAGGTAATCCAGGCATAGCAGGTCATGCCACAATAACACCCAGGGAACTATATGAATCCTTGCATAACGACTATTTGGAATTTGACAGCGTATCTATTTTTGGATGCAGCTGCGGAGTCATTGATTGTTGGCCGCTTGATGTAGCGGTAGATGTTGGGATAAAGACAGGTTTACATGGTATGGTTTTTAATATGTACCATCGAGAAAAAAATGGGACTACGCCGAATTAGGAAAAATTTGTTTTTTTGATAAACAGCAATATTTCCGAGAAGTAGATAAAGCTATTGATTTTTGAAAAACAAAGGCTTGGATATATACAAAAATTTTTCAAGTGGCATTTGAGCCCACAAAATATGGTTGGATCAAGATGTATATGAGTTTGGAAGGAACAAGATGTGTCGCTAACTTATCTTACTTATTTTTCGCCATTTGATGGATTATTGAATTTGCTAAAAGGTCTGGAATCGGGCAGTTCCTCCGAGGAGCTTAACATTGACGAAGAAGGTAGCTGTACGAACATAAAGATCGAAAGCAACGGAAAGCGAAATGATATATTAAATGTAATGGTCATACAGGAAAAACGCTGATGATACGCCAGGAAAATGTTATAGTTGTCAATCGTCAAGAGCAAACTTCATCCAAGCATTTAAAATGGCTTTTTCGGATATTAGAGGATGAAGGATTTGATCCGAATTTCTGGGATGAACACGAGCCTGATTACATTTTACGATGATGAAGATGACGTCAATCCTCGTGATGTAATGGAATCATTTTTGGAATGATCCCTGGTTTCAATTTTTGCGTGAGCCATAAAAGCTACGGAAGGTCATTGAAAAAAACTTCGTATATGATTGACTACGAGAGCCGCAGCGTGTATGAGGGCCGTACAAAAACATGAAGGAAAGCATCGCTCAGCGTTAGAATTTTTGTATTTATTTTTCCATAACTGTGACATTGAGTACGGAAAAAGTAATTGATTTTTTTCTGAATGGAGATGTTATAATGATTTTCATAGTTCAAATCTATTGGTATACCTTGTTTTTAATTGTGTTGCCAAGAGCAAAAATCGGCAACGCAAAGAGTCTTTAAGGAGGAAATACGTATGAAGGTAACTGTTGTTGGTGCAGGTAACGTAGGTGCTACTGTAGCAAACGTCGTTGCGCTCAAGAAGTTTGCGAGCGAGGTTGTCCTATCGACATCAAAGAGGTGTCTCCGAGGGCAAGGCAATGGACATGATGCAGTGCTCGCATGCGCTCGGCTTTGACACGACGGTCAAAGGGTGTTACGAATGACTACGCTGCGACGGCAAATTCCGATGTTATCGTCGTTACCTCCGGTCTTCCGCGTAAGCCGGGCATGACGCGTGAGGAGCTCGTCGGTGTCAACGCAAAGATCGTCAAGAGCGTTGTGGAGCAGGCGTTGAAGCACTCCCCGAATGCGATCTTCATCATCATCTCCAACCCGATGGATGCAATGACCTATCTTGCACTCAAGTCCACGGGACTTCCGCGCAACCGTGTCATCGGCATGGGCGGCATGCTCGACAGCAGCCGTTTCCGTTATTATCTCTCCGAGGCACTCAACAAGGCAGGTCATCCCTGCAACCCCGACCGATGTGGACGGCATGGTCATCGGCGGTCACAACGACAAGACGATGGTTCCGCTCGTCAGCATCGCAACGCTCCGCGGTATTCCTGTCACGCAGCTTCTCTCGAAGGAAGTTCTCGCTGATGTCGTTCAGAAGACGAAGGTCGGCGGCGCAACGCTGACGGGGCTTCTCGGCACGTCTGCATGGTATGCACCAGGTGCATCTGCAGCAACGCTCGTCGAGGCGATTGCTCTCGATTCGAAGAAGTTGTTCCTTGCTGCGTCTACCTCGAAGGCGAGTATGGCGAGAAGGAACTCTGCGTTGGTGTTCCCATTGTTCTCGGCAAGGACGGCTTTGAGAAGGTTGTCGATGTGAAGCTCGAGGGCGAGGAGAGGCGAGTTTCGATGAGAGTGTTGAGGCTGCACGTGCTGTCAATGCACAGCCTGCTGATGCGCTAAAGTAATCTTCTCTCCGTGAAAGAATAAAAGGATCTCTTCGTGAGCCTGACCCCCAAAAGTTAGACTTAGAGAAACTAACTTTTGGGGTATTGTAATGGCAAAATACAGTACAGAATACAAACTGAAGATTGAGGGAATACCTTGCAGGACAAGGAGGATACAGAGCCTTATCCAAACGGCACGGGATTACGAAATCTCAAATCAGAACATTGGGTAAAAAGCATATCAAGCATTTGGAGAGATGGTCTGAGACGCTCCCGCGCACAGCAAACCTACACTTTTTGAATTTAAGTGTTCTGCGGTAGAATGTTATCTGTCAACAGAGGCATCCTATCAGGAGATAGCCATCGCGCTTGGTCTGAACAATCCGACTCTGCTCGTCCGCTGGACAAAGGAATATCGCAGCGGCGGCGTGGATGCCCTCCGCCCCAAGCCGAAAGGAAGAGCACCCACCATGCCGGAAACAACGAAAAGCGCGGCTGCAAGATTCCCCACAAGACGAGACTGCAGCAGCAGCTGGAAGGCTCTGCAAGACGAAAATCTGAGACTGCGCATCAGAGATCGCCTTATTTAAAAAGAGCTCAGAGGCTGCGTCTGCAGGAAAAGATGCAGAGCAAAAAGGCAAGGATCGTCCACAGCCTCCGAGGAGAATTTCAGCTGAAAGACATCACTTGCCGTCGCAGGGGTTCCCAAATCGACCTATATGTACTGGCAAAAAGAAATTTGCTCAACCCGAGAGTGCCGGATGTGCGGGAACAACTTATCCTTGCCATTCGTAAAAGAACACAAAGATTATGGCTATCGCCGATTATGGGCACAGCTGCGAAATCTTGGGCACAAGATCAATCGCAAGACAGTGCAGCGGATTGTGCAGAAGCTTGGCCTTCAAGTGGATTCCTTTACGCACTAGAACGCGCAAGTACCGCTCTCACAAGGGGCTGTCGGCAAGGTTGCAGACAATCTCCTGAACCGTAGATTCAAAACCTCTATCCCGCACCAGAAGATCACAACAGATACGAGTGAGTTCAAATCACTGGCTGCGGGGCGACAATCGAGTCCGTCGCCCATGAGCTGTATCTCGATCCATATGGATCTCTTTAATTCGGAGAGTTGTCAGCTTTTTCACATTGGACGAGACACCGTCTGCGGGGATTCAGAGCGCATTGAACGAAGCTATTCTGTGTGACATCGGATTGTCATATCAGCTGCACCTTTCACTCCCGATCAGGGGTGGGCATATCAGATGAAGTCGTACACGAAGCGCCTGAAGGAGGAGAAAAATCTTTCAGAGCATGTCACGCAAAGGGAACTGTCTGGACAACAGTGTGATGGAAAACTTCTTTTGGACTCTTAAAGCCAAAGTTTACTATGGGCGCATCTACCATAGCTACGAGGAGCTTAGAGACGGCGATCGAAGAGTACATTGTCTACTACAACGAGTGCCGCATCAAGGAATCTCTCGGTTGGCTCGGTCCTGCTCAGTATCGTCGCAAACAACAAATTAGTATAACAAAAAGCGCAGGATTTGCTTTCCTACGCTTTCAGGTCTAACTTTTTGGGGTCACTACATCGGAGATCCTTTTTGTACGCGTGATTTATTATGGAAAACACGCGAAGGGGATTCGAAACAGGCGTGTATTGTTCCTCTATAATAGCTATGCGTCATGAGGTGAAGACGACTCACTAGCTCAACTGGCAGAGCAACTGACTCTTAATCAGTAGGTTCACGGTTCGATTCCGTGGTGGGTCACCATGAATGTTATCCGCGTATGCGGTTTTTAGGCAGGTTGGCATACCAACCTGCCTTTCGTGTATGGGTCGCGACCCAGTTGAGAGACGTAGCCGAAGCAAAAACCCGACCCGCTATGCGGGTGGAAGATAAAAGTTAGCACAAAAGCATCTTTCCCGCTTATACTAAGGATGTTCAAGCCAGTAGAAAAAGAAGGAAAGATGCTTAATGGCACAGAAAGCAAAAGCAGTTTATCCCACACAAAGTGGCTCTGCAAGTACTGTATCGTGTTCACCCCGAAATATCGGCGGAAAATCATATATGGGCAGTACAAGGAGAGTATTCGAGATATCCTGAGGCAGCTATGTGCATATAAAGGTGTGGAGATACTGGAAGGTCACCTTATGCCGGATCATGTACACATGATGGTAAGTATCCCACCGAAAATCAGTGTATCACAATTTATGGGATATCTCAAAGGAAAAGTGCCTTGATGATTTTTTGATAAACACGCCAACTTGAAAATACAAGTTTGGGAATCGGCACTTTTGGTCGGAAGGGTATTACGTAAGTACCGTTGGGTTGAATGAAAGCAACGATACGTAAAATATATCCAAGAGCAGGAAAAACGCATGACATTGCCTTGGATAAACTCAGCGTGAAAAGAGTACGAAGACCCTTTTTAAGGGAAGCAGGTAGTACCACCGCCCTTTTTAAAGGGCAGTGACGAGTCAAAGGGCAATATGGCTTGAACAGTGAAAGCCAGCGCCTGAGACGCTGGCATGTACTATCCCTCATAGGGCGTGCAAACCACCCGTTTGACGGGTGGTCATGATTTATATCAAGACGAGAGAAGGGGAGCGGACATTGAATATCCTGATTTTGAACGATGACGGGATCGCCGCAGAAGGGATCCGCGTACTAGCTCGCCGTTTGGCCGGAGTACATAATGTGACGGTTGCGGCTACGCATCAGCAGAGCGGTACGTCTCATGCACTGACAATCGGACGTGCCATCGAGGTTCGAGAGGATACGTCCTTTGACCCGGCAGCAGGGATTGCGGCATGGGCGATCGACGGCACGCCGACGGACTGCGCAAAAGCTCTATCTGGATGCGATTGCGTCGGAACCGCCGGATGTTGTGCTCTCGGGCATCAACCACGGATCAAATCTTGGGACAGATGTGATCTATTCGGGAACGGTCGGTGCCGCTTTTGAAGGATATTTCCACGGGATTCCATCGTTTGCACTTTCCCTGCTTGACGGCAGCAGTCTTTCATTTGCCGATGCGTGCAGATTATTTTGTCCCATTCATGGAAAAGGTTCTTGTCGCTGCAGACCAGCCGACTCTTTGTTGAATATCAACTTTCCGAAGGAGCTGGCGGGAGATGAGCCTCGCTCTGTGTTCTGCCGTCAGGGACGGACGTGACTATGTAAATGCGTTTGAGCGCATTGAGATGGAAGAGGGCGCGTAGCATTACAAGGTGGCAGGTGAGGTGTCCGATATGGATAAAGGGATTGGAACGGATATCTCATGCTGCAGGGAGCACGGGCTGATCGCAGTGATCCCGCTGGGCGTGGATATGACGGACTATCCGCTGCTGCCATGGGGGCTGCTATAACTTCACGTGATTAATCACTATAGAGGAGATTCGGACTCTCCTCTCATTCCTGTATGCGGTATAATATCAGAATATGAATGATTCATGTTTCGTGGGCAAAAACTCGTACGATGAAGAGGAGTGAGGTGCATGCTGTATCCGCTGAATGTCGATCTGAGCGGACGCTCTCTTACCCTGTATCGGCGGCGGAAAGGTGGCGGGCGTAAAGTACGCGGCATTCTCTCCTGCGGGTGCGGGCCTCCATCTGTGTAATCGCTCCGAAAATCACAATGGTGCTGCAGGGACGCATGCTGCGGCGGGCAGGTTATGTTGGAAAGCAGGCCTACTATGCGGACAGGATGCTCGAAGGTGCGTTTCTTGTCTATGCGGCGACGGATCTGCGCGAGGTCAATGCGGCTGTAGCTGCGAGGCAAAACGCTAGAGGTTTCCGTCAACGTTATTGATGATCCTGCAGCTTCAACGTTTCAGGTGCCTACCTCGATACGCCGTGGAGAGCTGATGCTGTCACGCGTCTCGACCGCAGGCGGCGGTCAGCGCTCGCGTGCGATACGGATGGAACTGGAGAATGTATCCGCCTGCCTGGAATGTGAGCTGGAGCGTGTCTCCTGTCTGCGGGGTGGAACTTCAGGAGTGTATCTCGTCGAGCAGTGCACGCACGCGCTTTTGGCAGCGCACTGCGCCCGACATTTTGACCATGGTTTCGTCATGGTGCGATGGAGAAAGCAGAGGTTGAACTACAGGAATGCGGCTCTCGGCTTTTGGGGGCTCAATCGTCGGACTGCACCGATTGATGTACGTGAGCGGGTTTCGTTCTCGCGCGAGAGAGCTGCGCACGGGGCTCCAAAACCTAGGCGAGCTACGACGGGGTGAGGCGGGCGTGGTTCTGTCTACCTGACAGCCAGGGCACGGGCTCTACGCTGCAGTGGAGGATCGCGGAGGGCGCTCCGTGCGGCAGTTCCTGCATGATCTGGCGCAAGGCGGAGATGATCTGGATGCGTATCTCTATACGTGCACTGGCGATGCGGCGATTGAGGCATCTCTGGCGTAGCGTCAAGTCTCGACTCGCTGGTACTCGGTGAGGGACGGATTCTCTCACAGGTGAAGGGCGATGGCGCTGGCACGAGGCAGGGGTGGCCGGACGGTACTCAATCTGCTCTTCCACCGTGCGATCGCTACAGGAAAGCGATGTACGGACGGAAACGCGCATCGCTTACCGTTCTGTGTCGGTGAGCTATGCTGCTGTCGAGCTGCTGCGCGCGTCGCTGAGGCGGTCTTGGTGGCTGCGGTGCGCTGATCTTCGGTGCAGGAAAGATGGCGGGCTGACGGCGGAGCATCTGCGTGCGCAGGATCAGGACGATCTATGTACCAGCGTCACATTGAACGCTTTGCACAGGGTTCTTGCTGAGCGCATCGGCGGAGAAAGCCATCGCTGATCGTGCAATGGACTATGCGACCCATGTCGATGTTGTCGATTTACATCGGCTGGGGCGCCGCACTCATCATCAAGGCGTGGGGCACGGCGCCTCGCGGCGCTATGTCAGGGACAGCTAGATCTTCTTTATCGATATTGCCGTTCCGCGTGGCGTTGGCGATGTTTTGCGGGGATCAAGGAATTGAGCTCTATAATAGTGACGCACTCGAGGCGTGGTGGATGAGGCACATGGGAGGCGGCAAGCAGGAGTGATCAAGGCGCAAGAAGATTGTTGCAGAGGTTACGGCTCTGCAGAACGCTAAATATCTTTCCTTCCAGCCGCTTATGGCGCTGCTCTCAGGACGAGTGCAGGCGCATTCGCGCGCGAGAGATCAAGCGCGTAGAGTGCGAAGCTGCGATCTCTCGGAGGAGAGGCCGTCAGGTTGAGCACATGAGCCGCATGATTGTGCGAAAGATGCTGCGCATCCGATGATGAAGCTGCAGTCATCTGCAGGAACCAAGGATGAGGCATTTTACATCGAAGCAATGCGTTTCTCTTTTTAAGTTAGATGCGATGGGAGGGCAGGGAACCAGTGAACAGCGGCATCAATCACTATCACGGTGCGACGAGCAGAGTATGTGGCTCTCTGCGCAGGCGAGCTATATGGCGGAGCCATTAAAAGGAGCATCCATCCTACTGCGTGGGCTGTAGCGAGACTGGCGACGAAGGAGATCGTATCCTGGATGCACCCGCTCGCCGAAAATCGGCGGCAGAGGGCTCTTTACACGAAGGAACTCGAGGCAGGCGCGATGCTGGACGGTGCAGTCGATCTTGCCGTGCATGAGTCTGAAGGATATGCCAGCGGAGTTCCCGACGGACTGGTCATCAGTGCGATTGCAACACGGGCTCGATCCGGTGAGTGCCTTTGGCGTGCACACTGCGCTTGCAGTGGAGGATCTGCCCTGTCAGGGCACGCGTGGGAGACGTCGAGTCTGCGCCGCCGCACGGCTCCTCGCCGTGCGCCCCGATCTAGCGATCATGATCTGCGCGGAAATGTCAATACACGTCACGCAAGCTCGGCGCGGGGAGTTCGATGCGATTGTGCTTGCGGCAGCGGACTAATCGACTCGGCACGAGACGTCGTATCCGCAGCGTTTTGCCCCGCTCTGCGATGCTCCCTGCGGTTGGGCAGGGCGCACGCCATTAGATGCCGCGCTGGGGATGCCGCGATTCTTTTCCACTGCTGCGTTTCTGCGTGTTGTGCGGGATGACGGCGAGCGGCACGGCGAGCGCGCTTTCCTGCGTCGCGTTGAGGCGGCTGTCGGATCCCTGTCGAGATCTACGCTGAGTCGATGCCGATGGTCGAGTTTCCATTGATGCGATGATTGCTTCAGGTCGATGGACGGCGTATCTGCCGCTCTGATGCACGGGAGCGGGTGAGCGAGGCGGAGGCTCTTGGAACTGCTCTTGCGAGGGCTCCTCGATGCCGGCGGACGTGAGATTTTGAAAGAGTTAGGTTACAGCATGAAGAGACAGGAATGGTGTTTCTTGTTAGCGCAGGTCCCGGAGATCCGCCTTTTGACTGTCAGTGGGGCGATGCATTGCCTGAAACGGGCGGATGTGTTGTCTATGACGCATCTTGCCGATGGAGCATTCTCTCCTGTACCTGCTGAGACAGCCAGGAGCGGATCTATGTCGGTAAGCAGTCCTGCCATCGCCACAATGCGACGCAGGAGGATCAATGTCCTGCTCGCAGACAAGGCGGAGGGAGGGAGAAGACGGTCGTTCGTCTGAAGGCGGAGATCACCGTTCGTCTTTGTGCCGAGGTGGGGAAGGGCTCTCGTTTTGCTGGAACGTGGAGTGCCTTTGGGATCCTGCCCGGTGTCACCTCCGCGATCAGCGTGCCGGCCTATGCCGGTATTCCTGTACACATCGAGTTGGCGGTTTCCTTTGCCGTGGTCACGGGCGCGAGGATCCGACGAGACCTGAATCTCACGTCCGCTGGCGGCATCTCGCAGCAGGTGCTGGATGCGCAGATCTTTCTGAGTGGGCGTGGCGATCTTCCTGGGATCACGAAAAGATTTGATCGAAAATGCCGACGTCCCGCAGAATACGGCAGCGCTTATCCGATGGGGACGCGTGCCGATCAGGAGACGTGCAGTGACGACGGTTGGTGAGGCGGCTGGGATGGTGCGTCGTGATGGGATACGACCGCCCGCGATCTTCATTGTGGGGATGTGGGTGCGCCTGCGAGATCGTCTGCGCTGGTTCGACCGCAGAGTTCCGTCCTCTTTTGGAAAACGCATTCTTGTCCAGCGCGCGTGCCCAAGCATCAGCATTGACGGAGAAACTGACGGCGCGGTGCATCCTGCGTCAGAGGCAGCGAGTAGATTCGCATTGTTCCGCCGTCCGATTCATACGCGGGACTGGATTCTGCCATCGGAAAAGCTGCAGGACTATCACTGGGTGATCTTGCACGGTGTCAACGGTGTCGGGCATTTCTTTTTGCACGACTTCATCCGCAGGAAAGGATACGCGCGCCTCGGCTGTGCTAAAAGTGCTGCCATCAGTACGGCGACACGGGATCGTCTGCGCACCTACAGGATCGAGGCAGATCTGTGCCGCAAAGTTCCCTGAAAGGCGGTCGTGGATGCGCTCCGTCGATTCTGCCGCCGCGTGCCCATATCCTCCTACCCGCGTGCACGAGGGCGCGCGACGTTCTTACTCGTCCTTCAGCGTACGCGGGCGACCGTCGATGTTGTCGCAGCTGTGAGACCAGTACCCGAAGGACCAGAACGCGGGAGAGCTCGCCGCCCAGATGATGGACGGTGCGTTTTGGCTACATTACATTTTACCAGCTCACTCAAACCGTCAAGAATCTCGTGCGCATGCTCAATATTACACCAGCTGCAGCACACGAGATTGCTACATTGGACCGGTAACGGCGGAGACAGTAAAACAATTTGGACTTGATCCGCTTATATCGTTGCTGGGACATACACAATCAGCGGGCTTATACGGTAATAAAAGTGCTGTGATGATTGTGTGTAATGGCATATTTTTGTACGATAGTCTAGGCGAGTTTTCTCAAAGAGAAAGAAGTGTTTTTATGTCTTATGTTTGTCCGGTATGTGGGGTGACAATATTTCGTACCTTTGTTATATAAAAAGGACATAGTACGGAACGATTGTTCGCACAGAGTCATTAGTCATAGAACACAGTACGAGGAAAGCGTACGTAACTGAAA
>BNJS01001971.1_pt1 | contig 78208 bp, 113 predicted proteins | sample 8540461 | NCBI WGS metagenome assembly BNJS01 (sample SAMD00202454, study PRJDB9452) | human saliva metagenome | isolation source: human saliva | place: Japan
AGGGAAAAATGCGGCTAAGTAGGGATGACCGAGCTCGGTTCGGTGGATAGGTTGTTTGTGTAGCGATTATTACGAGTCCCTATTGAATAGCAAGATTAGGAAAATCATGTCAAGTTTGCAAGAAAGTAAATTTACGGAAGAAATCGTATTAGATGTCACACGTCATACGCCGAAGCTGCTCACTTTTACGATTAGTCGTCCGGAAACTTACAGATTTTCAACAGGACACAATTTTCTCGTTTAGGCTTTCGTGATGGAATGGCTATATTTGGCGTGCTTATTCCATTATGTCTGCGTGAATATTCTGATATTTTTGGAATATTTTTGCCGTCTTGATTCCAGACGGCCCGATGTCTGCGTATTTTATGCAGATGAAGGCCGGAGATACTATTTTCGCTCGATAAGAACGCTACAGGTTTTTGTTGCCCGAACGTTTTTATAGACGGTCGAGAGTTGATATGTATATACGGGTTCGGGAATAGCTCCTTCCTGTCTATTTTGGAGCAACCTGAGGTCTGGCAGAAATTTGAACGTTTAGTATTGGTTCATTCTGTTTCTTATGCTGAGGAATTGATTTTTCAGAAATCGGCTTGATGAATTGGCAGATCATCCTTTAGGTTGGTAGTACTTTACTAAATTTAGTTTTTCTACCAGTATTAACGAGGGAAAAATGATGGCGTACTCCACAAACGTTTGCCGGAGTTATTGACGGGAGGGCAACTTTGTCTGAAGCTTTAGAGGCTTCCCTTTACTCCCGAACATACTCGCTTTTATGCTCTGTGGCAATCCCGATATGGTTAAAGATACTTTTCAGGCTTTTATTGAATATGGGTTTCTCCATGCATCGCAATAAGAATCCAGGACAGATTTTTGATGGAAAAACGGTTTCGATTGAGCAAACTTATAATGGATTAAATATTTTAGGGCTGTCCAAGAAACTGGACAGCCCTTTTGGTTTTATTGAGAATTGATCGAGCACAGGGTTTTTATTTGTTGTATTGGTGGCTGATTGGTGTGTACATTATCTGGACAATAGCCAATATTTTGTACTCCGGCTTGGCGCAGGATGTGCAGCCAGTTGGTAATTTCTCCTGCGGGTAGAGGACGCTCGCTACGCCAATTGACAGTTTGAGTTCAAAAACGATCAGACGGCAGTCCACTGTTCTGCACGGTTGTTACTAGTCCTTTTAACCATTCGGCGGCTTGAAGACTATCGATTGCTGCTTCATTTTTCCATGTAGGGCACAGCCATGATGGCTGTGTAATCATAATGTTTTACGAAAGCCAGCAGACTTTGGGCAAACCATTTCGTTGGTTTTTATCGGTAACACCCCGCATAAAGGTTGCGCGCGGTTTTCATCTGTTCGAGGCCGTTGAAGCTGCACTTTAAGGCAGCTGTTTTCAAGGCGATCCCCGTGTTTGATTAAATCTTGTTCTTTTTGTACGGCTTCGCGGCGGTATTGTTCTTCACTGCGCTTTCGGGTGCGATTTTGCCTTCATTGTCGGTAGAGGCAGGCCGTCATCATGAAAGATGATGCCGTTAAATCGGGCATGAAAGGCCAAGTCTTCATACAAATCTTCCAATAATTTCCGATCGTTATACGGGGAGAGTCGCAGATAATGGGCGGGATCGGGCATTTGGGTACGATGGTCGGTTACATATTCGTGACCTTTTCCTGCATTCACAGCCAACATCGGCATCCAGGCATAAACTTCGGTTTTCGTACGGCTCATTAGCTGCCATGAAACCCGGCTGAATAGGTCTGCACGCATGGGGATACGGCGGTTTGGGAAATAGACGGCATCCGCTGTGCTGTCGCCGTCAGGATCGGCAAATGCTTGAAGATAAACGGTGTTCACGCCCAATTTGCTGATGCGGTCAATCAATGCATCAATATTTGCGGTTCATTTGCCGCTCATCTGTTGTCATAGATGTAATCCAAATCGACATGGGCTATTTTTGCGGTCTGTGACGTGGCAGTTGTTCTTGCAAATAGGCTTGCAGAAAAGCGGTATCACTGCCTTCATCTAACATTGCACGGTTTCTATATGGCCGTCTGAAAGACGGTTTAGCTGACGGTCGTAGAGTGAAAAACTACCGTCAAAACCTGTTTTGCGGCGCGATATTCACGGTCGTTTGGTTAAACTGTCCATACGGCCAAACGATAATCCTAGGGCCTTACTCCGGTATGCCGCTCGATTTTGTCTGCGGACGTTTTCAAATCTGCTTCTATCCTGTGCCGATATTCTTCGGCTGTTTCGTAACACTGCGTTTCGGTAATATCCAGAAAGGGCGGCGGCAAATTCCGAACCCATAGGGTTTCCGGCCTGACCGCGATGCAGATTGTCGCTATGGGAAGCTAATTTCCACCAGACCGCTTTTGCTGCAAAGTTTTTATTTGCAGCCAACTTAAAAAGTGATTACGTGGCAACTTGGTCGTGCCATATGGGACATAATCTTTTTCATCCAGCCATGAAGTTACAACGGCCAATACCGCGGGATAACGGTATTGCTGCAACAATGGGAAAAACGGTTTGGTAAAAGCTCAAATAGCCGTCGTCAAAAAGTCAGCAGGACAGGTTTTTTCGGCAGACTGCCTTTGCCCTGCTTCCGCTTCTTAATCTGCTTCCAGCTGACGGGCGTATAACCATTGTTTTTCAAACCAGTCGAAATGCTCGATTAGTTTTGCTACGGCTGACCGTGGGGTGTCCGTTTGATCGGACACCTTGCCCTCGACCACATCATGATATGTCGAGTACGCCGTAGCGCATTTCGGCCCAAACTTGCCTTATTGGCGCAAAAGCAGCAAAAACAAGTAAAATTCTCATGGAAGTCCTTTTCAGACGGCTGGATGCAACAAAATAGCAATTACAGGATTTTTGTTTTTAAGAGGGACTGTGTTTAAATCAGGTAAAAATCAAATTTAACATTTAAACCGCCCCTAAAATAAAAATGTATCGGCAATTTAATGTCTTTGTTAAAGATGTAATGATAATAGTACTTGCCAGGCAATCCGTTTTTACATTACATTGCACTACATAAGAGCAAAACGCTCAACGCCAAGTAAACAAAGGCAATATAGAAATGAGGAAATAGGGCATAACCCACATGCAGTATAAATAAACAGGCTGTCCCATAAGGGCGGCCTGTTTTGCGTTTGCCGGTTATTGTCCTTTACAGGCCGTCTGAAAATGCTTCGATACAGTTTTCAGACGGCCTGACAGTAAATCGGCTTTAACGGTGCAGGATAACTTCCAGTACGAATTTGCTGCCCACATAAGCCAGCATCAAACTGATGAAGCCGACAATCGTCCAAACGGCGGGCCGTTTCCCGCGCCATGCCGTCATACTGCGTTTTCAGCAGCCCCGCATAACATAAACCAAGACACAATGCTGAAAATGGTTTTATGCGTGAACGTCATCGGACGGTACCGAATACCTCCTCGGCAAAAACGTACCGCTGATAACCGAAACCGTCAGCAGGGCAAAACCTATCCACATACTTTGAAACATCATCCGCTCCAAACTCAGCAGCGGCGGCAGGAAAGAGCGGGCGGGCGACAGCCTGTGCCGATGCAAATCGCGGCTCAGCCACAAAATCAGCACGGCTATCAAGGTGGTAATGCCAAACAGGCTGTATGCCAGCAGTGATGAAATAATGTGCAGCATAAACGGCCAGTCCGTTATCCGGTAGGATTCCACATGGCCGGGGAAGAGTATTGCCAGCAACATGAACAAGACGGACAAGGGGTACAGCAGCAGCTGCAAACCGCGCAGGCGATAGAAGAAGTTACCCATCAGATACAGCATCAGCATCAACCACACAATCACCGCCGATGCATACCCGAAGCCCATAATCAACGTCTGATTGGCCAGCGGCGGCAACATAATCATCAGGCCGTGCGGCAGCAGGAGCCGGCCAGAACGGCCAATTCCCCACGCAGCGGATAGTCGGCGGCATTTTTCTTCAAACGCCAAAACCAAACGAATCCCCGCCAGTGCGGCATAAACAAGTGTCAAAAACAAATCATCATAACCGGCATAGCAAACTTCCCGACCTGCGCATATCCACTATGACGCAGGTAGTGTAAAAATGCGCCGATTTTTATCAAATAACACTGTCCGCGTGGCAGCTTATGAAGGAAGTCCATGTTAGACAATCTGACCAACCGGTTTTTATTCCGTTTTCAAAAATATCCGTGGCGTGGCGACGCTGAATGAAGAAAACATCAGCTCGCCCTGCGCGAAGTCCGTTTGGCGTTACTGGAGGCGGATGTGTCGCCTTGCCGGTCGTACGCGATTTCATCAACAATGTTAAAGAAAAGGCAGTCGGGCAGGAAATCAACGACAACCTGACGGCAGAACAGGGCCTTTCATCACCATCGTCAATCAGGCGCTGATCGAACTGATGGGCAAGGAAAACAGCAAATTGGATTTGGCGGTTGCCCCGCCTGCCGTCGTATTGATGGCAGGGTTTGCAGGGTGCGGGTAAAAACCACTACCGTCGGCAAATTGGCCAAGCTGCTGAAAACGGTTGATAAAAAGAAAAATCCTCGTCGTTTCAGCCGACGTGTACCGCCCCGCCGCCATCGAGCAACTGCGTTTGCTGGCCGAGCAGGTGCAGGTTGATTTCTTCCCTTCTGATACGACGCAAAAAGCCCGTCGATATTAGCTGGCGGCTTTAAACCATGCCAAGCGCGGGTTTTTACGACGTCTGATGGTGGATACCGCCGGACGTTTGGCCATCGATCAGGAAATGATGGACGAAATCAAGGCCTCCATGCGGCGGTCAATCCTCGTGGAAACTCTGTTCGTCGTTGATGCGATGCTGGGTCAGGACGCGGTCAATACGGCGCAGGCCTTTAACGAGGCGTTGCCGCTGACCGGCGTGGTGCTGACCAAAATGGACGGCGATTCGCGCGGCGGTGCGGCCTTGTCTGTGCGCCAAGTGACCGGCAAACCGATTAAATTCATCGGTGTGGGCGAAAAATCGACGAGTTTGGAAGCCTTTCCACCCGACCGTATCGCCAGCCGGATTTTTGGGCATGGGCGACGTTCTGACCTTGGTGGAAGATGTTCAAAAAGAGCATAGACGAAGCCGCTGCCGCCGAGATGGCGAAAAACTGCGCAAGGGCAAGAGCTTCGACCTGACGACTTCAAAGCGCAAATCCAGCAGATGCGGAATATGGGCGGTTTGAGAACCCTGATGTCGAAAATGCCCGGCGAAATCGGCCGCATTTCCAAACAGATTCCCGAAGGCACGGCGGAAAAGCGATGGGGCATGTCGAAGCCATCATCAATTCGATGACGCCGAAAGACGCGCCAATCCTGCCTTAATCAAGGCAAGCCGCAAACGCCGCATCGCGTAGCCGGTTCGAGTACCACGGTTCAGGAAGTCAATAAAATGCTGAACCAGTTCGAGCAGTCGCAGAAAAATGATGAAAATGTTCAGCGGGCAGAATGATGCGCAAACTGATGAGCATGGCCAAAGGGAATGAAGCGGGCTTGTTCCCGAGTATGAAATAAAGCCGAAACGGCTTTGTGTGATGGCGGATAGGCTTTTAAACAGGGCATCCTGTTGCAGTTTGTCCGCTTCTATTGAACAGGCCGTCTGAGGACTGAATCGCACCCCCGGCAGCTGGATAATCTTCCAGCTGTCGGGGCGCATTATTCAACCCCTGTGCATCAATGGTTGCCAGTTAGTCTGCCAAAATGTTTGAGGCCGTCTGAAAAACTGTTTTCAGACGGCCTCAAACATTTTCGCAGGGCACTCTTTTCTGTTTATTGTCATGCACGGGACGGATGCGGTGTTCAGGTATCCGCTTCACAGGGCTGTCATCATTTGGATAGTCAGATGCCGATACAGGTGCTGGTATTTTCAGACGGCCTCCGAGATTTGTTTCCCTGTTTGCCAATCGGTTTGGTTCGGATGTACATTTCTCTGCTGTTGCAGGGCTTATCCGCGGTTTTCCGTTTCCTCCGCTTTCCGGTGCGGGCAGGGACGGATGTTTCGGTTTCCGCTTAGCCGCTTCTTCCGTCAGTTGGCGGTCGAGTCTGTTTGGCGGTTTTCAGGCCGAGGCGGTGGAGTTTTTGCGCGCGGTTCACGAGGTTGCCGTGGCCGCTTTTTGAGTTGGTTGAACGCTTGTTGGTAGGCGGTTTGCGCCTGGTCGATGTTGCGGCCGACTTTTTGCAGGGTATCGACGAAACCGACGAATTTGTCGTACAGCTTGCCGCCTTCGTCGGCAATGGCCAGCGCGTTGCGGTTTTGCTGTTCGGTCCGCCAGATGTTGGCGACGGTGCGCAGGGTGGCCAGCAGGGTGCCGGGGCCGGCGAGCATGATGCGTTTGTCGAAGCATTCTTGGAACAGGCCGGGTTCTTGCTGCAGGGCGGCGAGGTAGGCGGGTTCGACGGGGATGAACATGAAGACGAAAATCCAGCGTTTTCAGGCCGTCGATGTCGCTGTATTTTTCGGCCAGTTCTTTTGATGTGCTGGCGCACGGATTGGACGGGGCGGGCGAGTGCCTGACGGGCTTCGTGTTCGTTTTTCCGCCCGTGTGTAGCGGACGTAGGCGGTGAGGGAGACTTTGCTGTCGATGATGATTTGTTTGTCGTCGGGCAGGTTGATTAAAACGTCGGGCTGGAGGCGGCGGGTGTGGCCGTCTTCCCTGCGTTTGCGTGCCCGATGCCTGTATGATGTATTCGCGCCCCCTTTGCAGGCCGGAGTGTTCGAGCACGCTTTCCAGAATCATCTCGCCCCAGTTGCCTTTGGGTTTTTGTGCGGCTGCCGGTGAGGGCGTCGGTGAGGGCGTTGGCGTCGTCGTGCAGGCGGTTGTTGAGTTGTTGCAGGCGTTTGAGTTCGTTTTCGAGGGTCAGGCGTTCTTTTCGCTTCTTTTTCGTGAGGTGTTTTTGAACCAGTTAGCGAAGCCGCTGATGCGTTCGTTCAGCGGGTTGAGCAGGCGGTACGAGGTGTTCGCGGTTTTGTTCGGTGAAGCGGCGGCTTTTTCTTCGAGTATTTCGTCGGCCAGGTGGCGGAATTGGCCGCTCATGAGGTCGCGGGCGTTGTCGAGCAGGGCGAGTTTTTCTTCCTGCGCCTGCCGTTCTTGTTCGAGCAGGGTGTTGAGGCGTTCGTTGCGGATTTGTTGTTCGGCCAGTTGTTGTTGCAGTTCGGCATAGTCGGTTTTCAGACGGCCCAATTCTTCCACTTGGGCGGTAGAGGTGGCGGATTTGTTGTTCGGCGGCGGCATATTCGCCGTGCAGGCGGCGGGGCGTTTTGTTCGAGTTCGGCGTATTCGCTGCGGCTGTCGGCCAGTTGCTGCTGCAGTTCGGGCAGGCGGCGGTTGAGGGCGGATGCGGCGGCCAGTTCGGTTTCTGTTTGTTGCAGGTGTTGTTGCAGGGTTTGGATTTGCCGGGCGGATTCGGCGGCTTGAGGTCGGACTGCCGTTGGCGTTCGTTCAGGTTGTCGCGTTCGGCGTGAAGGACGGCGAGTTCGGCTCGACGGCGGCTGCGGGACAGCAGGCCGATAATGATGATGACTGAGTAGGGCGACCGCAACGAGGGCGGCGAGGATGAGGGAAATGGGCGGGCAGGGATGTTCGTGGCGTTTGATGGGTTGAGGCCGTCTGAAAGTATGGGTTCGGTGAGGTTGGAATCGGATTGGGCGGGCTTGGGTTTAATAGGGTTTGGCGGTCAGCTCGTCGGTGATGCGTTGCAGGAAGTTCAGGCGGTCGGCTTTGATTTCGCCGCTTTCGGCCGCTTGTTTGACCGCGCAGCCGGGTTCTTTGCGGTGGGTGCAGTTGTGGAAGCGGCATCGGCCGATCAGGTGGCGCAGGTCGGGGAAATATTTGCAGCAGGTCGGCGGCGTCCAGATGGTGCAGGCCGAATTCCTGCAGGCCGGGCGAGTCGATGAGGAAGCTGTCGGCGGCAAGGTCGTACATTTGGGCGTGGGTGGTGGTGTGTTTGCCGGAATCGAGTGCGGCGGAGAGGCCTCCCGTGCGGGCGTACTCACCGCCGAGCAGGGCGTTGGTGAGGGTGGATTTGCCCATGCCCGATTGTCCGAGGAAGATGCTGGTACAGCCTTGCAGCAGCGGGCGCAGGGTTTTCGGCGTTTTCCAGTGCGCTGACGGCGGCCAAAGGATAGCCCAAAGTCTCGTAGAAGGCCAGTTTTTCCCGCCAGGCCGCGCTTTCGGACAGGTCGGTTTTATTCAGTACGATAAAGGCTTCGATGCCGCCCGCTTCCGCCGCCAGCAGGGCGCGTTGCAGCAGCATTTCGCTCGGCGACGGACGGCGGCGGTAACGATGAACAGCCGGTCCACGTTGGCGGCAATCAGTTTGGTGCGCCATGCGTCTTGGCGGTAGAGCAGGCTGCGGCGCGGCAGGAAAATCGCGGATGACGGCCTGTTCGCCGTTTTGCACTTCGATGTGCACCCGGTCGCCGCAGGCGAAATCCACCCGTTTGCCGCGCGCGGTGGCGGTGTAGGTTTGGCCGGATTCGGTACGGACGGTGTAATGGCGGCCATAGCTGGCGGTGATTCGGGCGGTGTCGGACATGTCGGAACGGTGCGGAAAAAGCGGATTTTAGCAGAGACGGACGTTATACGCCGCCTGCTTGCCGTTTTGTTTCGCTATAATTCCGCCTTCTTCTTTTCAGACGGCCTCATCGCTGACTTTTTCCCTGCCAACTCGAATCCGACCGCGCCGTGTTGCGGCAAAACGGCCATGCCGAAGCGGGAAATCTATTTTTCGGCGCACTCTGAACCGCTATGCCGTTTTCGGCGGCGGCGAGTGGTTGAACTGCATCTGCCGCTATCGCGGTACCGACGATGCCCCTGCAACACATCACCGACGGCTTTCGCAGTGCCAAACTCAGCCCCTTCCCCGCCGCCTGAACCGGGGCGGCTACCGTTTCGACGGTCAGCGAATATCAAACCGTCAGCCACGTTCTGAACGAGCATGCCATCCACGGCCTGCTTTATGACGCACCGTTTGCATCGAGCTGGGCACGGCAGCGGCGAAGACGCGGCTGGATAGAGTTGGCGCACGTTTATCCTGCCGACCAAAACGGTTTCCCTTCCCCTACCGCCTGACCGTGCGCTACACCCCTGTCTTCAGACGGCCTCACCGTTTCACCACCGCCGAAAAACACCGGCACTGCCCTCCATGCCGCTGGCCGACGGCTGGCATCCCTATTTCACCCTCGGCGGCACGGCGGACGACTGGACTTTGCAAAATCGACGGCGGCACACAGCTTGAATTTGATACCGACCTGCTGCCCACCGGTGCGCGCTGTGGCCGATAACCGCTTTGCAGAAGCCGCCTCCCTGCGCTGCATAGGATTGGATAACAGCTTTGAGCTGAACGGAAACGGTAGCACACGTCCCCGCCTGCACCCTGCGGCACTGGCGCGCGCAGGGCTCGACATTTTTTGCCGAAGAAAAACTATCCCTGCTGCAAATCTACATCCCGCCCGAACGCACCTCCATTGCGTTGGAAAACCTCAGCGGCGCGCCCGACTGCTTCAACAATGGCATCGGCTTGACCATTTTGCCGCCGGGCGGGCAAAGCGGTTTACCGCCCGCTATCGGTTGGACGTTTCGCATAAATTCGGCAGAAAAATAGATAGACAGGCATCGGTTGTTGTATAGCCCGATGTTGTTTTTATAGTGGATTAAATTTAAATCAGGACAAGGCGACGAAACCGCAGACGGTACAGATAGTACGGCAAGGCGAGGCAACGCCGTACTGGTTTAAATTTAATCCACTATACATTTTTGGAAAAACAAAGTCTGTCAGAACAGGGAGGGAGGCCGTCTGAAAAGCGGGCGGCGGTTTTGATGTCGGCTTTGAGGCCGTTCGGTTTTATGGCTGCGGCATTCGCACGTTTTTGATTTGAAACTGCACAGGGGGAAGGCCGTATATTTTCAGCCGATCTCGTTTAAGGAAGCAGGGAGATTCAGGCAAAAAAATAACCGCCGAAAGGGCGGTGTGATGTGGTGGCTAGAGGCAGGATCGAACTGCCGACACACGGATTTTCAATCCGTTGCTCACCGACTGAGCTATCTGGCCACATTTGTTTTGGAAGCGCGCATTAAATCATGTTACGCACATCTGAAAGCAAGCGGAATTTGAACAGGCGGATTTATCAGACTGATATTTATATGAATTAAATTTTAATCAGGCCGTCTGAAAACCGGTTTTACCCGTTTGGCTGCATGTTTCAGACGGCCTGCCGTCGGACGTTGCCTTACTTCGGATTTTTCAATCAGGGCGACGAGTTGGTCGATGTAGCCTTGCACGAAGCCGCGTGCCGATTCGATGAGTTTGCCGTTGTCGTCAAACAGGGTGGGCGAGTTGCCGAGGAAGGCTTCAGGCTGTCCGGTTAACGGCATATTGAAGCAGGACAAGGCCAGGCGCAGGTTTTTTTCTGCGAGCTGTAGCCGCCCATTTTGCCGACGGAATGGCTGATGATGCCGGCGGGCGTGTTTTTCCATGCGACGTCGGCGTTGGGTTTGGAGCCGATGTCCACTGCGTTTTTCAGGCAGGCGGGCACGGTGCGGTTGTTTTCGGAGGTAACGAACAAAACGCCGTCTGAAGCTTTTGATGGTTTCGCGGAAGGCGGTGTAGCTTTCCGGCGTGGGAAAATCGGTTTCGGCGGGGTCGTCGTAGTCGAAGTTGTAGAGCGGCAGGGTGGCCGATTTCGACGATTCGGGCTTCATAGCCTTCCGGGAACATCGGGATGACGTTTTGGGCTACTTTTGCGGGCGAACGAACCTTTGCGCAGGCTGCCGACCAAGATGCTGACTTTTTTGCTCATTGGTGTTTTCCTTTCGTGATTGCGGTGCGGAGGTTTTGAATATTAAATCATAATGAGAATAATTGTAAAAATCTGTTTGTGGTCAGGTCAAAGGTATCGCGGACGGCGGGTACGTTCAATGCTAAAAATAACCTTTTAGGCCGTCTGAAAGAATCATAATCAAACCCTTTCTTCCGAATTGCAGGCACGCGCCGCCAAAATCAGGCTGCTGATTATGGATGTGGACGGCGTGCTGACCGACGGGCGGATTTTTCATCCGCGACAACGGCGAGGAAATCAAATCTTTCCACACGCTGGACGGGCATGGTTTGAAAAATGCTGCAAAAACAGCTGGCGTTCAAAACCGCGATTATCACCGGCGCGATGCACCGTCTGTCGGCCTGCGCGTCAAACAGCTCGGTATCAACCATTATTTCACGGGGATACACGATAAACGCGCGGCTTATGCCGAATTGCGCGGGCTGGCGGGCGTGGCGGAAGACGAGTGCGCCTTTATTGGCGACGACGTGGTCGATTTGCCGGTCATGGTGCGCTGCAGCTCGCCGGTGGCCGTGCCCGAAGCGCATTGGTTTGCCAAACAATATGCCGCCCACATCACCCTGAACCATGCCGGCTGCGGCGCGGGTGCGCGAGCTGTGCGATTTGATTATGCAGGCGCAGGGTACTTTGGCTCCCGCTTTGGAAGAATATGCAAAATGATGCAGAAGTGGCGATACGGTTTGCTGTTCCCCGCTGGTGTTGACCCGCAGTGTTGGGCGGGCTTTCCGCTCGGCTCGACCGCATCAGCGAAGTAACGGTGGAAGAAGTGGCACTGAATCTGAAAGAGCCGCAATATTCGATGTCGGGCATCGCCGGACGGCGTTTCGACAGCGAAGGCCTGTTGCGGGAGCACTGGATGCCGAAGCGGCCTGGCAGTTGCCGAAAAGCACGGAAGTGGTTTTCAGACGGCCTGAAATGAAGATGTATCACCAAGGCGTGAAAACCTGCACAAATAAACGGCAACGAGGCGCGTTACGATACCGAAACGCGGCAGGCATTGTTCGAACAGCAGGTCGTACTGCACAAAGAGGCGGGCGACGCCGGCCAGCCGGCAAGCTGACCGCCGAAAGGATAACCGTCGATACCGTCAAGAAAAACCGCCGTCTCGGACCGCCCCGTACAATTCAGCTACGGCCTGTCGCACGGCTCGGCGGGCGGTTTCAGTTATAACGAAGAACAAGGGCTGCTCCTGCTGCCCTCACGAGTGAAAAGCAACCATCTATGACCCGAAAAATCCTTCTTAAAGGCTTTGTGCTGCGGCCTGCTGGCCGTTTTCCCTCAAGCGCACGCGCTGGAAAGCGACCGCAAGCAGCCGATTGAAATCGAAGCCGACCAAAGGCGAATGGACCAGAAAAACCAATCCACCACCTTCAGCGGCAGCACGTCGTCATCAAACAAAGGAACGCTCAACATCCGCGCCGCCAGCGTCAATGTCGTGCGCAGCGCGGACGGCCAGCAAACCATGAAAGCCAGCGGCAGCCCCGTCCGTTTCGGACAAACACTCAGACGGCAGCAAAGGAACGGTAAACGGCGAGGCTAACCAAGTCGAATACCCTCGGCCAGCAACGTCGTCAAACTGAGCGGCAACGCCAAAGTAACGCGCGGCGGCGACAAGGCCGAGGGTGCAGTCATCACCTACAACACCCGCACCGAAGTCTATACCGTCAGCGGCAGCAAGGCGGCGGGCGGCAAGCCGGGCAAACGGTCAATATCGTGATTCAGCCGAGCAGCACGGGCGGGAAGAAATAGGCCGTCTGAAAAATAGCGCGGGCAGCATCAATGAAAGCCGGGTATCGATGCCCGGCTTTTTGTTTTTCAGACGGCCTGAAAGCGAAAGGCCGTCTGAAAGGAAAATGTCGAAACGGCGGATTGCCTTTCGGCCTGTTTCGGGAAACCGAAATTTTGTGCAGATATGCTGCGCACATTGCCTGCGGCGCTGGAGGTTTTATGCAGACGGCGGCTTGTCTCCGGCAGGGAGTGGCATGGAAAATGACGAGGCTGATTGATAAAGGATGAGCAATGGGAAATGCGGATTACATTTGGGAGTAAATCAGTGTTTGGTTTGCTGTTTTATTGATGGTTTATTGGATTGTTGCGATAGGTTGGGCAGTATGGAAAGAGAACTTGGTTGCTTTACAAAGAAAATTGATTGCTGGATGAAAAACCGCTGATAAAAATGGAAAAAGCTAATTCAAAAAAGAAAAGTATTGACTGAAAAATGGACGAAATTCACTAATGCAGGGAAAGTCTTTTTTGGGCAGGAATAGCGTCCCTTGTTATTTTCGTCATGTTGTTTATCTTTTTCAAAGTTGTTTCCCGGAGCTTCTGGAAAAATCCGCAGGGCTTTTGGAATTTTATTATTTTTGGTCGTTTCGCGCCTGTCGCCTTCGCCATCTGGCATTTCCGCGACGAAAACAACAGGCAGCAAATCGAAAACCAACGGAAAGACATCAATCTGAAGGAATTTCAAAAGCTGTCCGAATGGGTGAGCGGTGCACATTTGCCGGAAATCAAAAACGAGTGGATAAGACCACACAAAAGGAAGGTTTAAAAGACAAGGGCGAAATTGATGGAGAACTGCAGCTTATCGAGGCGTACGACGGAGAAAACGGAAGAGTACGGCAAAAACCGCATGCCGAGGGTTTCGATACTTTTTGGCAAGCGTGAGGGCGCGGTCGCCTTGCAGATTTCCGCCGTCTACAACCTGCTGCCGTTTTTCAGGGGCGATTATGGCGAAAGTTTCCGCATGCCGGCATTCAATCTGTTGAAATCCGCCTGGCAGGCAATGCAGCAGGACAGTTTGAAGAAATGGGAAACGGAAAAATTTATCGATGATGAGCAGCAAGCAATTATTGAAGAATTAAGACGGAAGGCAGACAGCCCTATGGGTGTGGCTTTTAACCCATGTGCTGCTCAGCTTAAATCAAAAATACGCAACTGAATCTGCGCGATTTTCCTGAAATGCTGCCGAATATTTGCCTGAGTCGGGATGAATTTCAATTTGAGCGGGGTTGATGAAAAGGCCAGGGATTGGTCAGGTTTGAATTTGAGCGGGTTGATTTTTGGGAGCTGATCTAAAAAGTTTATTTTAAAACAGTAGATTGTATGGATTCAAGTCTGCAATATGCTGACTTTGTGGAGAGCTAATCTACAAAAATACAAACTGTGAAAGCCGACCTGCAAAAATGCCAATTTATATGACTAACCTGCAAAATGCCAATTTAGATGAGGCTAACCTGCAAAATGCCAATTTATATGGGAGCTAACCTGTACTTTGCCGATTTACAGTTTGCCGAACTGCAAAATGCTGATTTATTGCTGACCGAACCTGCAAAATGCCAATTTATATGGGCTAAGCTGCAAAATGCCGTTTTATTGGAGCCAAACCTGCAAAATGTGAATTTAATCAGATGCGGCCTTTTTGTGGGAGCAACTAGAAGGACTAAATACATAAAAGCGGTCTTACTGGTTCTCAAAATTGCATAAACGTTATTTTTGGACGCAAATCTTTATCCCAAATGGAAAGCAGAAACCGATCCTGAATGGGAAGTATTGACAGGAATCGAAAAGAATGTATGCTATGGAAGATATTTCTGATGAAACAGGGATGTATATATTGAATGAGCGAGGAAAAGAGTCAAATCATGCTAATAGCTGACTGCGCCTTAGGGATAATAGTTTAGTAGGCCGTCTGAAACGTTTTTCAGACGGCCTCTTCCATCGCAGACAGTTATGGCGGATAGGGTTTGCGGTTGATTTGTTTTTATCGGCTGATGTTTAAAATTTTTGCCCCAGTCGGCAAATTCTTTCGTTGATTGTCCAGCCTCCGCTGTTTCGGTTCGGCGGCATCGGCGGGGATAAGTCCATGATGCAGTTTTGTCCATGCGCCGTGGGTGCTGCCGTTGCAGGGTAGGCGTATTGCCGTTGTTTTTCGGGCTGCAGGGTGGTTTTGCAGCAGGGCGGTGAGGCGGTTGAGGGATGCGTTTACGGCGGTTTCGCCCAGTCCGTCGAAATGGTCTTGGCGGAAGCTGAGCAGCAGGCCGCTGTGGCTGCTGCCGTAGATGCCGGTCAGCTTCAGGGTCAGGGCGGGGTGGTGTTTTTGTTTGGCGCAGGCGGCGGGGAGGGAATTCGGCGGAGAGAAGTCGAAATGGAAGGTGTCCGGCCGGGTGCTGCGGTGGTAGTTGTCGGCGAGTTTTTGTAGGGGTTTCGTCGCGCCACGACAGGCGGCCGTGTTTGATTGCCTTGCCGCCGTCAAATTGGCCGGCGTTGATGCGGGCGTGCCTTTGATGTGTTGCGGGACGAAGGGGTGGCTTGGCGATGAATGCGGGCCAGAAGCCGTGGCTGTCGAGGTGTTGGTTGAGGGTGAGCGGGGAGGAGGATAAAGTTTTGGTGGAGGTTGGCAGAAGTTCATGGGCGGCTCCTGGGGCGGCTTTGCAAGCGGCGTGCAGCGTGTCGGGCGGTTGTTCGAGGTTGGGGCGGCGGTTGAGGGAAAGCCGCTTCAGCCGCCAGAGTGTTTGCGATGTGTGCGGTTGTTTATGGTGTAAAAGGCCGTCTGAAAGGTGCAAAAATCCGTTTTCAGACAGCCTCTTTGCTGCAGCACTTGTTTGAGGTCGCCACCGTCGAGGATTGTTACGGAACGGGTTTGCGCGATGCGGGTTGTTGCAGTGCGGCGGGGTTTTCGGGCAGGTCGAACAGGCTGCGGGCGTTGCTGCTGAGGATTTTTGCCCAGCTTGGTAGAGGACGATTTCGTCTGCCAAGCTCTGATTGCAGGAATGCGCCGCACAGCGTTGCGCCTGCTTCGACCAGGAGTTCGCCGATGCCGCGTTCCCGCCAGCAGGTGGAGGGCGGCGGGCAGGCTGGACGCGTCCGTCGGCGGCGGGGACGGTCAGGATGTCGAGATGCGGGACGAGCGATGGGGCGGCGGAGTATTTTTCGGGCGGGACGGCGGTCAGGAGCAGGACGGGCGATTCGGGGTCGGCCAGCAGTTTGGCCGTCGGCGGCAGCGCAGGCGGCTGTCGAGGACGATGCGGAGGGGTTGGCGCAGGGTGGGGAAGGCGCGGATGCTGAGTTGGGGGTCGTCAGCCAGTACGGTGCCGATGCCGGTGAGGACGGCGCAGCTTTCGGCGCAGGATTTGTACGTCGTGTCGGGCGGCTTCGCCGGTAATCCATTGGCTGGAGGCCGTCTGAAAGGGCGGTTTTGCCGTCGAGGGAGGCGGCGCATTTGAGGGCGGACGAAGGGGCGGCCGCGTTCGATGCGCGACAGGAAGCCGCGGTTGAGTTCGCGCGCTTCGGTTTCGAGCAGGCCGCTTTCGGTTCGGATGCCGGCGGCGGAGAGCATGGCCAGGCCTTTTGCCCGCCACTTTGCGGGTTGGGGTCGGCGATGGCGGCGACGACGCGTGATACGCCCGCCTGTATCAGGGCTTCGGCGCAGGGCGGGGTGCGTACGTAGTGGCTGCATGGTTCGAGGGTAATCGTAGGCGGTGGCGCTCGCGCGCGTTTTCGCCCGCCTGGCGCAGGGCGTGGACTTCGGCATGGGGGCCGCCCTGCTTTGAGGTGGAAGCCTTTGGCCGACGATTTGGCCGCCGTGTGCGATGATGCAGCCGACGCGCGGGTTGGGCGAGGTGGAGGCTGCCTCGGCGGCGAGGGTCAGGCGCGGCGCATCATGTCGCGGTCGGTGTCGCTGGAAAACGGGGAGGAGGGTGCGGCGGGGGATGGTGGTCGGGACATGGCGGTCGGTGCGGGTGGTTTTGATTGAGGGAAAGGCCGTCTGAGAGGCGGTTGCTTTTGTTGAGCAGGTGCTTTCAGACGGCCTCGTGTTGCGTACGCGCGTTTTACATCGCTTTTTTCAGCAGTTTGACGTCTTTGAGCGTTTCGGCCAGTGTTGCGTTGTCTGGCACTGCTGCTGAAAGCGCGCAGACGGCATAGAGGTTGTCGGGCTGTAGATGTTGATGCAGTTAGGGTTGTTGCCTTCGGCATCGGTGAAGGAATAGTCCATGCGGTTTTCTGTGGCGGCACCGGCTTTCAGGCTGGCAAAAACCGGCTTGTTCCAATGCGGTTTTCAGGTTGGCGTAGTATTCTTTGGCGGGTTTGATGGGTTTGCCGGGCATCGACGACGGTGAGGGTGATGTCGGTGTTTTCGCCGTATTGTTGAAGGATGGTGCCGGCTTCCGCGCCTTCGGGCAGGGCGTTGCCGCCGAGTTGGTCTTGGAAATTGCCGGTTACGGAGATGCTGACGGCGTTGTCGCTACCGGTCAGGGTTTGCGGTGCGGCGGTGGCGGTGCGGACGGAGCGTCGGCCGGAGTGGCGGAGAAGCGGTGTCGGCGGTCGGGACTGCCGAGGCTTGCTGCGGTGTGGCGGCTTGCTGTTCGCAGGCGGCTACGGAAAGGGCGGCGGCAGCCAGCAGGGCGGCAAAATTTGATGTTCTGCGACGGTTTTTTTCCAAGTGTGTTGTTTTGACAGGCGGTCAGTATAGCAAAATTCGGCCGCCCTTGCCTTTTCAGACGGCCTTTTTGTCCCGCCTTTATTTTTGCTCAGGGTCAGGCCTCGTCCAGCCGAAACAGCAGGGTCAGTATCAGGCTGAGGTAGCAGAAGAAGGCGTAAGGCAGGTAGTTCAATACTGGAACGCCCAAGGCGTTGGCAATGAATACGCCGCAGACGCTCCAGGGAACGAGGGGGTTGATGACGGTGCCAGCGTCTTCCAGTGTGCGCGAGAGGTTGCGCGGATGCAGGCCGAGTTTGTCGTAAACGGGTTTGAAGGTTTCGCCCGACAGCAGGATGCTGAGGTATTGTTCGCCGATTAAAACGTTTACGCCCACGGAGGTGGCCGCCACGCTGGCGGTGGCGCGTCCGGCGGTGGTGAGGAAGCGGCGCATGCCTTCAAGCAGGCTGGGGATGATGCCCAGCGAGAACATCAGTCCGCCGAGGCTCAGGCCGAGGATGACGATGGTTTGGGTGAAAAACATGCTTTCCAAACCGCCGCGCGATACCAGTTTGCCGATTTTGTCGAATTCGCCTTCCAGTGAGAAGCCGCTGTAAAACCAGCCGCCGAGTTTGGCCAACCGGGCGTGCTGCAGGTAGGTGATGGCGACGGAAACGGCGATGGTGGCAATCATGGCCACGACGGCATTCACGCGGCGGACGGCCAGCACCACCAGCAGGGCGAACGGTATCAGCGAATAGGCATGCACCAAGCCCGAGGCTTCGAGCTGTTGGCGGAAAACGGCGGTGCTGTTTAAGTCGTTGGCGGCGGCGGCGGGCAGCAGCCAGCCGGTAAACAGGGCGGTGAGTATCCAGGCCGGAACGGTGGTGTAGGCCATGTTTTTAATGTGTTCGAACAAATCGATGCCGACAATGGAGGCGGAAATGCCGGTGGTGTCCGACAGGGCGACATTTTGTCGCCGAAAAACGCACTGGAAACGATTGCGCCCGCCGTCATCGCCAAATCGGCGTGGAAGGCTTCGCCCATGCCGATAAAGGCCACGCCGACGGTGGCGCAGGTGGTCAGGCTGCTGCCGATGCTGACGCCGATCAGCGAGCTGAGGACGAAGGCGGAAAGATAGAAATATTCGGGCGAAATGAAGCCGAAGCCGTAATACATCAGCGTGGAATCGAGCCGGACATCATCAGCGCGCTCACCATCAGGCCGATGAAGAAAACAGGTAAACCGCGCCCATGCTTTGACTGAGCGAGGCCACCATGCCGCGCTGCATGTCTTCATATTTCAAAACCGCGCAGCAGGCCGTAAACCAAGAGGGCGGTAATGGCGGCGATGATGGTCATATGGGGCAGCCAGCCCAGGGCGATGATGGTATAGCCCATGGCGGCTACGACTGCCGCCGCAACGGCAAAAGCTTTTTTGCGCGGCATCTCAAGCAGGGGGTTTGAAAGGCAAACACTGGTTTCTCCGTCTGAAAAGCAATAACAAATGAATAATGTATTGTAGCCGATTTACATGCCGTTTACCCTGACTTATCTCTTTTTACCCGTTTGAAGGCATTTGACGGGCGGCGTTTCGCCTGCGGGAGCGGTTTCAGACGGCCTGAAACCGCCGATCCGGCCTTTGCATTTTTGGATAAAACTTGACATTTCCTTGCAATCGCAACACTATGCCGCGCATGCCGCCGCAACGTCCGTGCTTTTTGCCCCTGAGGATGCGGCCCGTCTCTTGAAAAATACATTGTAAAAAGGCTTTACGACCATGACCCAATCTTCCCATCGATCCTGCGCTAACTACCGCGAGCTGACGCTGCGGGGCATGATACTCGGCGCGCTGATTACCGTCGTGTTTACCGCGTCCAACGTTTACCCTCGGCCTGAAAGTCGGTCTGACTTTCGCCTCGTCGATTCCGGCGGCGGTGATTTCGATGGCGGTTTTGAAAGTTTTTCAAAGGCAGCAATATTTTGGAAAACAATATGGTGCAGACGCAGGCTTCGGCGGCGGTACGCTTTTCGAGCATTATTTTTGTCCTGCCCGGCCTCTTGATGGCCGGCTACTGGAGCGGTTTCCGTTTTGGCAGACCGCGCTGCTGTATGGCGGGCGGTATTTTGGGCGTGATTTTCACCGTACCGCTGCGTTATGCGATGGTGGTGAAAAGCGATTTGCCTTATCCTGAAGGTGTGGCGGCGGCTGAGATTTTTGAAGGTCGGCAGCCATGAAGAAGGACAGGATGAAAAAGGCGGCAGCGGCATCAAAGAACTGGCGACCGGTGGCGCGCTGGCAGGTGTGGTGAGTTTCTGCACCGGCGGCTTGCGTGTGGCAGCCGACAGCGCGAGTTATTGGTTTAAGAGCGGTGCGGCGATTTTTCCAACTGCCGATGGGCTTTTCCGCTGGCACTGCTCGGCGCAGGCTATTTGGTCGGATTGACGGGCGGTATCGCCATCCTGTTGGGCATCTCGATTGCCTGGGGCGTGGCCGTGCCGTATTTTTCTCGTCCGGTGTTCCGCAGCCTGCCGATATGGAAAATGGTGGCGTTTGCGATGAAGCTGTGGAAGGAAAAAGTGCGCTTTATCGGCGCGGGTACCATCGGTATCGCGGCGGTTTGACGCTTTTGATGCTGCTCAAGCCGATGATAGAAGGCATGAAAATGTCGTTCAAAAGCTTCGGCGGCGGTGCGCCCGCAGCAGAACGCGTGGATCAGGATTTATCGCCCAAGCGCCATGATTTTCTGGGTGTTGTCGATGATGCTGATTTTGGGCGTATCTTTTCACCACTTTATCGGCGATTCGCACATTTCCGGCGGTATGGCATGGTTGTTGGTGATTGTGTGCGACGCTTTTTGGCTTCCGTCATCGGCTTTTTGGTTGCCGCCGCCTGCGGTTATAGCGCAGGCTTGGTCGGTTCGTCTTCCAGCCCGATTTCGGGCGGGGATTGTGTCGATTGTGGCGATTTCGCTGGTGTTGCTGCTGGTGGGCGAGTCGAACGGTTTGATGGCGGACGAGGCCAACCGTAAGTTCCTGCTCGCGCTGACGCTGTTTTTGCGGTTCGTCCGTTATTGCGGTGGCTTCTATTTCGAATGACAACCTGCAAGACTTGAAAACGGGTTATCTGATGAAGGCGACGCCTTGGCGGCAGCAGGTGGCGTTGATTATCGGCTGTATCGTCGGCGCATTTGTGATTTCGCCGGTGTTGGAGTTGCTGTATGAAGCCTACGGCTTTTACCGGCGCGATGCCGCGCGAAGGCATGGACGCGACGCAGGCCTCTGGCCGCCCCTGCAGGCGACTTTTGATGACGACGATTGCCACAGGGTATCTTCTCGCACAATCTGCAATGGGATTATATTTTTACCGGCGTCGGTATCGGCGTTGTGCTGATTGTGGTTGATTTGGTGTTGAAAAAATCGTCCGGCGGCAGCTTTGCGCTGCCCGTATTGGCGGTGGGCATGGGTATTTATCTGCCGCCGTCGGTGACTATGCCGATTGTGGCGGGTGCGCTGTTGGCGGCGGTATTGAAGTATGCGGTCGGCAAAAAGGCGGAAAAACCGTGAAGGCCGTCTGAAAAACGCTGAACGCATCGGCACGCTGTTTTCGGCAGGTCTGATTGTCGGCGAAAGCCTGATCGGCGTGGTGATGGCCTTCATCATCGCCGTTTCCGTGACCAACGGCGGTTCGGACGCGCCGCTCGCGCTTGGTTTGGAAAAACTGGGATACGGCGGCAAAATGGCTGGGCTTGGGCTTTTTTCGCAGCCGGTGTCGCACCTTTGCCCGACTGGTGTTGAAGGCAGGGCGCGAAGCTTAGTGCTTTTAATAGAGAGGCCGTCTGAAAACAGAGCTTTCAGACGGCCTTTTGTCGTAAAACAGCGGCTTTGGGCAGATGCTAATCTTACGCTAATCCATTGGGCGTATCATGCCCCCTTTGCCGTACGCAACGGCTGATAACATCACGCCGACACAAGGCGCAAACCGAAAAGGGAAAAACGATGAAATTCAAACATACTCTGATTGCCGCCCTTCCGCCTTTGCCCTGCTGGCCGCCGCGCCCGCCTTCGCCGACGATGACGATTGGTACGTGATGATGACTACCGTCCGCGTTACAGCCAAAGCTATAAGGCGAAAAGATCCGAGTATGCCCATGGCCGCTACATCAGCTATGCACAGGCGAGACGCGCCGCACTCTCCCGTATCGGCGGGCGTGTAAAGACATTGATTTCGACCGTGATGACGGCTATCCGCATTATGATGTGGAAATCATCAAACGCGGGCGCGAATATAAAACGTGAAGGTCGATGCCCGTACCGACCGCGTGGTTTCAGTCCGCCGCGACGACTAAACCGGATGGAAACAGGCCGTCTGAAAACCCTGAAATACGGTTTTTCAGACGGCCTGTTTCTATTTCCGTTTAACGCCTTTCCTGCTTCCGTATCAACCACACCGCCCATGCGGCGAAGGCTGCGGTGGGCAGCATGGCGGCGGCAAAGGCGGGTACGCCGTAGAGCTGGCTGGTGAAGCCGAACAGCCGTCCGGCGAAATGGAAAGCGAGCCGAGGCAGATGCCGGCGAAAAGTTTCAAGCCCATGTTGCCGTGGCGGGTGGATTGCGGGGTGAAGGCGAGTGCGACCAAAGGCCATGACGACGGTGGCGACGGGTACATGAGCTTGCGCCACCATTCGATTTTTGTAGTTGTCGGCCTGTTGCTTGTTGTCTTCAAGATGCTTGATGTAGGCGGTCAGCGCGGTGAGCGACATTTGGTTGGGATTGACCAGCAGTACGTCGAGCAGGCTGCCGCGTATGCCCGCCTGCCAGTATTCGCCGTCGTGTTTTTCGGTACGGACGCGGTCGCCGTCCAAGATGCTGCGGCGGACGTTTGCCAGTTTCAGCTTCCGTCTGCCGCGATGACGGCGGATTCTGCCTGCCAGCTTTCGGCCAGTTTGAAGTTTTGGTCGTGGCGGAAGACTTTGATGCCGCGCAGGCTTTGGTCGGGCAGCATTTCGCGCACGTTGATGATGTTGTTTTTGCTCTTTAATCCACAGCCCTTCCGCGCCAGTGCTGATTTTGCCGTTTTTGGCCGTGGTTTTTGCAGGTTTTGGGCGTAGCGGTTGGCGGCGGGGCGACGCTTTCACCGAGAAGGGCGGTGGCGGCGGCGAATATCAGGCCGAATCCCGAGCAGGATGGCGATGATGTTTTTGGTACTCATGCCGCTGGTTTTTGATGACGGTCATTTCGCTGTTGGAGGCAAGCTGGCTTAGGGCAATCAAGCCGCCGATGAGTACGGCCAAGGGCATCATTTGGTAGGCGTGGTCGGGGATTTGCAGCAGGACGTACTGCATCATTTTGAGTGCCTGTGTAGCCGCCTTCGCCCACGCCGCCCACTTCGGCAACGATGTCGAAGAAGCTGTATAGGGCAAAGCAGGGCAAACATGGCGTACAGGGTGGTGATGCTGAGCTGTTTGATAAGGTAGCGGGTGATAAGTGTCATGATGCGCGGCCTTTCAATGCGGCTTTCAGGGCTTGGGCGAAGGGTTGGGCGGGCATGAGCGCACGCGCAGCAGGATGACGGCAATGGCCAGCATGATGATGTGTATGGGCAGGAAGCCCGTCCAAAAGCCCAGTTTGCCGTTTTTCTATGGCATTACGCAGGAAGGTTAGGCCGTTTTGATAGATGAGGAAGAAGCTGATGGCAAACAGGATGTTGTAGGTGTGGCCGGTGCGCGGGTTGAAGTAGGACAGGGGACGGCCAATATGCTCAATATAAGTGCGGCTAGGGCAGGCTCAGCCGCCACATGAGCTCGGCGCGGTGCTGCGGGTTGTCGCCGCCGATGAGTTTGGCGGTCGGGATGGTGCGGCGGTGGTTCATCGGATTGATGATTTTCGGCGTGGCGCTGATGATTAGGTTGAGACGCTCGAAGGAGACTTGTTGTAGTCGGCTTCGCCCAGGGATGCCGCCGTAGCGGTAGCCTTGGTCAGTCTCGAGCGTGCGCTTGTTGTCGGTGAGCGAGAAGCGGCCTTCTTTGGCAGAAGATGATGTTTTCGCGGCCTTTGTCGTCTTGTTCGCGTAAAAACAGGTTTTTCATGCGATGCCGGAGCCGGTATCGAAGGTTTCTACGAAATAAACGCGACTGTTTTTTTCTTGCCCAAGGTGCGGAATTCGCCTGCTTCAACCATGGAAAGTTCTTGTTTTTTGTTTTAGGATTTCGGCAAATTCGCGGCTTCGCAGTTCTGGCCCACGGCAATACGGAAAGCTGCATGGCGGCCACCAGTGCGGCAAACGGCAGGGCGAATGACAATACTGGGCGCACCCACTGCCGCAGTGACAGGCCACAGGAAAGCCAAACGGACATTTTCGCTGTCGCGCCAGAAAGCGGGTCAGGACGGTGAGTGTGGAGATGTAGGCGGTTAAAACGAGCAGCAGCGGGGTCATGCCCAATGTCCAAAAAGCCGATGAGCGCGGCTACTGCATCCACAGCCACGCGCCCGTCGGCAGCACGTGCCGAGCAGGTTGATGGCCTGCGTGAAACGAGCACGGCCAGGATGACGACGAAGATGCCGATGGCGGTAAAAAGTGAGTTCTTTGACGAAGTTTTGTCGGTATATCATGTGCAGATAGCCAAAGGCCGTCTGAAAAGTTTTCAGACGGCCTGCGGTTTGATGGGCGGTCTTTGGCACAAATCCGTATATTGGGTTGCGCTTTCATTTGCAGCCAAACGGTTTATCGGCAGTCTTTCGCGCCAATCCGCACCGGCTTGAGCTTTTTCCCGTTGGCGGTGGCTGCGGTATTCGAAGGCGTAACGGCCTATCGTCATCAAATCCCGCATTTCGGTATCGGAGCACATTTTGCCGCGCATCATCCGTGCAAACCCTGATCCAACATAGACTGCATGCCGTCTGCGACTGAGTCTTGATCGGAGATTCTGCCGCCATCATGACAAAAAGTATCGTCCGAACTGCGGTAGCGGACATCGATAAAACGGAGGCCGGAATCGGAATACTGATTGTCCTTATTTTTCTGCCTCATTTCGTTGGCTACCATCTCGCCAAGGTTGTCGCGTTCGGCAGCGGTCAGGCCGGCGAAAAACGCTTTAAATCTTGGGGCATGCCATCTGCCGAAAATGCGGACAACGGCAGAGCCGTTAAAGCATAAAAATAGTATTTTCTTCATTTTTCAAATATTTTTCTGAAAATGGTTTATCTGCAGTCTTTCGCACCAATCCGCACCGGTTTAAATTTTTCCTTTGGCGGTGGTAATGCGGCATCTCGAAGGAGTAACGGCCTATCTTCATCAAATCGCGTATCGGCTCTGGCACACATTTCACTGCGTACTATTTTGTGCAACCTCGCGCCCATCGTCGATTGAAAATTGTTCATGATTGAATCTTGATCGGGTTTTGTTTTTGCTGATATCACGAAAGTATCGTCCGAACTGCGGTAGCGGGTATCGAGAATGCGGATATGCGAATATTGGGCATCCGTATTTTTATTCATATTTTTCTGCTGCATTTCCCTGGCGGGCCTCCCGGCCCAAATTGTCGCGCTCGGCGGCAGTCAGGCCGGAGAAAAACCGCCTCAGGTCATCGGATATGCCTTCGGCGGTACGCAGCGCAGCGGCAGGGCGGTCAAGAGGACGAACAAGGCTTTTTCATGATGTTTTTCCCTAAGCTATGCAAAGATTTATCGGCAGTCTTTCAATTGGTAAACTCATACTCGGTTCGGGCATGCTTTAATCGTTGTCGGTGGTTATACGGTATTTCATTGTATTGCCGTCGTTCGCCATCAAAACCGTGCGCTGACGAATATCGCAAATACACCCGAGGGGTTGATGGCTTAGCGCAGATCGGAATGGGTGAAAGGACGGTAAAGATAACTTGGCGAAGCTTTTGCCAATATATTCTGTATTTCTTCTTTTCTTAAGTCGGCGGCAATCGGGAAAAACCATTTTCAAAAGTCATATGAAAACAAGGCGTAAAACAGAATTAGAATCGAAAAAGCTCAACGGCCTTATCCTACCCAAATTCAACAATCCCTGCGCACTGATGTATCGAGAAGACAACGCCCTGCTGTTGCGCGCGAGCACGCGGTATTCCACCGAATAACGCCCGTGCACCATTAAATCGCGCATATTTCGGCTACGGCAGACTTTCTTTTCTGCCTTCCTTATGGAGCATGGTATCGAGCTTTGCGCCGTCGTGCGGTATCGAGCACTTCCGGACTGGCGATTTTTCTTCAGCATCAGCGTATACACAAAAAGTATCGTCCGAAGCACGGTAGCGGATATCCGCCACCTTCGTGTCTGCATCTTCCTTCAACTCCGTTCGGCGCAGATTGGCGGCGGCCTCGCGCCCCGCTTCATCGCGCTGGCGGGCATTCATGTGGGAAAGATCCTGTTTCTGCTGGGCACTAGCTCCTCCCCGCAGCCAGCAGACCGACAGCGCAAACCGCCAAAACAGATAAGCAAACAAACGTCTTGTTCATAACAGCTCTATAGCTCCTTTGTGGGATTTTTCATTTTAATTGACATGCATATGCTACTTTTCAAGAAATATTCTAAACCTGCCGCTACTCGCCCACAAGCTCTCAAGGAACAGGGTAGTCGGGCATAGGATGAAGCGATTCACGGTAAAAATAACGCTTCCGCCGTTTTTCAGACGGCCAACCGAAAGGAATAAAAATGCAATTTAGCACAAAAAGCCGCCGCCTTGCAGCCGCATCAGGAAGGCGCATTGCTTTTATATCTGCCGCAATCGTGAAAACGCACCCGACAACGAAACCGCCCGCCCTGCTGCTCGAATCGCTGGCCGAAGGCGAACGTTTTGCCGCCGCCCAAACCGCCGAATCGGGCAAACTGAAAGCCGTGGCGGTCGCACCGCCGGAAAAACGACGGCCGCGACGCGCTTGAAAAAGCCGCTGCCGAAGCCGCCGCATGGGCGCAAAAACAGGAAAAACCCGCACATCGGCCTGAACGGCTTCGACCCAAACCAAGCCTCTGAAGCCGCCGAAATCTTCGCGCTCGCCTTCGGACAGGGCCGCTTACCGATTCAACTGTTTCAAAAAGACGCGAAAGCCGCCAAACTCAACGGCGTGACCTTTCCACACTGAACACGCCGACGCTGTGCAAACCGCCCCTGAATTGGGCCGAAAGCCCAACTCTACGGCATCAACCTGTGCAAAAGACCTGGGCAACACCGCCCCAACGTCTGCACCCCTGAAATATCTGGCCGACACCGCCCGTGCCGAAGCTGAAAAATTCGGTGCGGCCGCCACAATCCACGATAAAGACCATATCCGCGAACACATGGGTTCGTTCTGGTCGGTGGCCAAAAGGCAGCGCGCAAGACCCCTACCTCATCGAACTGCACCTGAGCGGCGCGTACTGACAAAAACGCCGCCCCCTGTCGTACTCGTCGGTAAAGGCATCACCTTCGACAGCGGCGGCATCTCGCCCAAGCCGGGCGAAGCGATGGACGAAATGAAATACGACATGTGCGGTGCGGCAAGCGTCATCGGCGCATTCGCAGCCGCCGCCAAAGCCAAACCGCCCATCAACCTGACCGCCATCGTCCCCACCTGCGAAAAACATGCCCGACGCGGCTGCCAGCAAACCCGGCGACGTGGTAACGGCCATGAACGGCACCACCATCGAAATCCTGAACACCGATGCCGAAGGCCGTCTGATACTGTGCGACGCGCTGAGCCATGCCGAACAGTTCAAACCCGCCGCCGTAGTTGATGTCGCCACACTCACCGGCGCGTGCATCGTCGCACTCGGCCACGTTGCCAGCGGCCTTTTGACCAACACGCAGGAGCTGGCCGATGAAATCCTGACCGCATCGCGGCAAAGCGGCGACAAGGCATGGCAGCTGCCCCTGTTTGCCGAATACCGCGAACAACTCAAATCCAACTTTGCCGACCTGCAAAACATAGGCCGCCCGCCGGCACCATCACCGCCGCCGCCTTCCCGTCGCACTTCACGGAAAACCACCCGTGGGCGCATCTGGACATCGCCGGCACGGCGGAAGTCGGGTAAGGGAAAAAGGCGCGACCGGCCGCCCCTGTGCCGCTCTTTGCTGCAATTCTTGCGCAACCGCGCTGAATAGGCAAAAGGTCGTCTGAAACCCCGGTTTGATGTTTCAGACGGCCTTTATCCTCATTTCGCACCATATAGCCGCACATCACACACTACAGAAAGGAAAAATGATGAACCGGAAAAACAACCAACAATATTCGTTCATACCCTGTTTCCGTCCAAACCACAAGCGGGCAGGTTTTCCCGGCTTCCCGGATACGGGCTTTCATCTCGTTCCTTTTCCTGCTGATACTGTTGACGCTGATTGCCGGCATTACCGCCATTGTCTTCATCATCCATGGCATCCTGCCCGATTGGGCGGTCATTGCCGTCAGCCTGTTTATCTTCCTACTCGGCATCATTTACTCCGAAGGCATGTGGTTCGGCCTCGACCTGCAGCCGTTTTGCAACCCTGACCAACGACCGGCTGGTGTTATACGGCGCATTCGGGACGCGAACGTTTCAGCTGTCCCCACCGATTGGACATTCGAATACCGCGAAAGTTATGCGGGGCGGGGACCCTTATTTGCACGCTATCTCCCCGACTGTCACGTCTACCGTTTTCTGATTGACTTGTGCCGCGACCACTATGCTTTCTAGCAGCCTTGCAGGCACAAAGCAGCGAAGAAGTTTTTCCAAAGAGCCTTGTCCGCCGAATACCGCCGCCTATTTGCCACCATGAACCCGCTGGGTGTAAGGTTTTTGAAAACCATATCCGTGGGATTCTACATCATTACAGTGCTGGCCTTTTGTCTCGTATTTCTTCGTTCATCCCTTCAAACTGACTGCCGCCGCTTTCGGCAGCTTGCCTTGCTCATTACTCTTTCTTGGCTTACTGCCGTCTGTTTGGATGGTTCGCAAAGTATGGATGCACGAAACTGTTTTTGGCCCTGCCCGCCCATCACTACCGCCGCCGCTCCGTTGTCGGGCGGATAACCGCAGCCATCATCATGATGACCAAAATCAGTTTAATCATGCTGGCCACTCGGTATTACATCAACATGGTCGTTGGCTTCCATCCTTGGTCCGGCCAGCCTGATCGGCAGCAAATTTGAAACAGTGGAACAGGCACGTCGGTTCTGTGCATGACTGCGGCAGGGGATGCAAAGAGTGCCCGTCTGCATGCCGGTCGGATATGAAATGTTTGAAGGTTACTGGCGAATCAGCTATTCGAACCGCTATTCGCTAAGGCGGCACAGTGTGCGTCCGCCAAAGCAAACTGGCCTACGAACTTTATTTCGACTGCCCCGCCAACAAAATTAGGCAGGCCGTCTGAAACCCCGTTTCCCGTCTTTCAGACGGCCTCTAATCGAACATAGTGGATTAAATTTAAACTCAGGACAAGGCGACGAAGCCGCAGACAGCACAAATAGTACGGCAAGGCGAGGCAACGCCGTCACTGGTTTAAATTTTAATCCACCAGTATACCGCATGCCGCCAATTCCCTGTCGCAGCCATTACGCTGCCCGCAACGGCCAAACCCGTCCTGCGCCTGAAACCCGCATGTCCGCAGATTTGTACGAAGGCTGTTCGGATGAGGCGAAGATGCGATAAATAAGGTGGCGTATAGAACCCAACTGTCGGACACATAAGCGGCAGCCGACAGGTAAATCAATCAACAAGGAACAAAACCATGAAAAATGCGTCGTCCTCACCGGTGCGGGCATCAGCGCGGAAAGCGGCCTGCAAACCTTCGGCGACAGCGGCGGCCTGTGGGAAGGCTACCGCGTGAGTGATGTCTGCACGCCCGAAGCGTTCGCCCGCAGCCCGCAAACCGTCATCAACTTCTGCAACGCCCGCCGCCGTGCCGCTGCGGCAGCCGAACCGAACGCCGCCCATTTCGCGCTGGCCGATTTGAACGCGCTTACGACGTACAAATCATCACCAAAAACGTAGATGACCTGCACGAGCGCGCGGGCAGCGGCAAAGTCCTGCACCTGCACGGCGAACTGAACAAGCCTCAGAAGCACGGTTGATGAAAACGAAATCCTGCCGTGGCAGGGCGACCAAACCCTGGGCCGACCGCGACAGTCGCGGTTACCCGTTGCGGCCGCACATCGTCTGGTTCGGCGAAGCCGTGCCGCTGATAGAAGAAGCCGTTCGTCTGGTCGAAGCCGCCGACACCGTTATCGTGGTCGGGACGTCGCTGAAGGTTTATCCCGCCGCATCCCTGCTGCACTATGCCCGTTTCTGGCGTGCCCGTGTACCTGATCGACCCCAAGCCGAACGCCGATGTTTCGGGCGGGAAATCCTGGCTCAAACGGCGGTTCGGGGCGTGCTCTGCACTGGTGGCGGAATTATTGCGGGCAGCCGAAGATAAGGCCGTCTGAAAGCGCGGCCTCGAACGGGGAGAACCCGTTTGGCGGCTTTCAGACGGCCTGTCGTCAAACTGCGGCTTATCAACAACTGCGGCGCAGAACTGTTCGTTTTTATTGGCATCTGCGGCGCAGCAGGTCAGTCCCATGCTGGCGGCGTTGCCGTTTTTCACTTGTCCGCCCGGCTTTTTTATTCACCAGCGTTTTGCCGCTTTTCGCATCGAGTTTCCACCGAAACGACAGGCCGTTTTTCTGTTTTCCAGCTCAGGCTGCCGCCGGTCGGGTTTGGCATTTTTCACCGAGCACGCCCCTTCTCCGGCGACGTTGCTGTTTTTGTAGTGCACGCACTGCTGGCCGCTTTCGGTGCAACCCGCGTGGGCAGCGGCGGCAAACAGGCCGCACAGGGCAAGGAATAAGGCTTTTTCATCAGGTTCTCCTGGTTTGTCGAATAATGGCCGGTATGTTCCGGCAGAGGGAATGGTACGCCGAAAAACGGGCGGGCGACAGTATCGGCAGCATGATAAAGGCCGTCTGAAAATTGTTCGGACGGCCTTTATGCCTTCAGACGGCCTCCCAAATATTGCCGCAGACGTTTCAATTCAGTCCATGCACGGGCTTTCAGCTGCGGCTGGCGCAACATACGCGCGGGATGGGGACGGTGAATACGGGCAGGTTGCCGAAGGTCGCGGCGACGGCTTCGGCGTTTTCCGGCTGTTCGAAAAACTGGCCGAGCAGCAGGACGGCGCGGATGCAGCCGGAAGCCGCTTGGCGCATCCGTTCGGCGGCGGCCTGCAATCGGGCGGCATCGGGAGAAAATTCCACCCGACGGCAGCCAGCTGGTGCGGCGGCAGTCGGCGGCGGTCAGACCGATGGCGGCAAGCATGTTGTCGAGCAATACGTCCGCACCGCTGAACAGGCGGCCTGCAGCCAAGTCGGCGGGGCGGGCAGATGCTGACGGCCAACAGGCGGGCGGCGTCGGCCTGCGTTTGCGGGATGATGCCGTCCTGCAAGGTGTCGGAAACGGTGTTTGCAGCACTTTGTGGCAGGCTCTGCGGGCTTCGGTACGGACGGTTCGCGGCTTTGCTCTTCGGGACGCGCCGCCGATGGCGGCCAGGGTGGCGGCTATGGGCGTTGCCTGACGGCTGTTTTGCATCCTCGTGACGGCGGTCGCCGGCTGCGGGCCGTGTGAACCATCGGGGTCGGTATCCGAGGCCGTCTGAAAACGGCTCGTCCTGCCCTTCGGCGGGCGGCGGCAGCAGGCGCGCGCCCTGTTTCAGCCACATCGGCCCCCAAGCCGAGGGCTTCGTGCAGGCAGGTAGCGGCTTTCAGCATGTTTTCTCCATCAATACGGCATCTTCCCGCGTGTCGTCGGGCAGGGGAATAGTAGCGCGGCGGCGGACCGATTCGGTAAAGCCGTGCCGGCGGTAAAGGTTTTGCGCGGGCAGGTTGGCGGCGCGTACTTCCAACAGCAGCCGCCGTACCGATTGCGCGGCGGCAGCCCTCGAACCAGCACTGCATCAGGGCGGCGGCCAGGCCGAGGCGGCGGCTTTCGGGTGCGGTGGCGATGAGGTGCAGCTCCGATTCGTCCGCCACGGTCTGCCAAACGATAAAAGCCGCCGGACGGCTTTGGCGTTCGGCCAGCAGGACGGTGTCGAAACGGCTGTTTAAGGCCGTCTGAAACTGGGCGGCTGACCACGGCGCGGGGATTGCCCGCACGGTCGATGGCGGCCAGCGCGGCGCAATCGGCGGATGTCGCGGGCGGATGTTCACGCCTGTTCCCCCGCCGCCCGCCGCGCGGCCTGTTCGGCGGCGGTCAGGGCGATTTTGTCGCGGACATACAGCAGTTCGGCATGGGCGGCATCGGCGGCGGATAGCGGCCCGTGGCGGCCAGTGCGAGGTAGTCGGCGGCGGTCGGCATGGCGGGCGAGCCTGGGAAAGGCGGCGGGTCGTTCAGGCGAAGGCGTTGCCGATGCCGTCTGAAAACGGCGCCTTCCGGCACGGAAATTTCGGCGGCGCGGCCGACGCGGTAGGGGCTGAGGCGGCGGCGGTCGCGGTGTCGAACCAGGCGTAGAAGACTTCGCCCATCCGCGCGTCGGCGGCGGCCAGCACGCCGTGCCCCCTTGCATCAGATAGGCCGCCGCATCGAGCGACGGATACCGATAAGCGGTGTGCCGAACGGCGCGGCCAGCCCCGCGCCACGCCGATGCCGATTCGCAGGCCGGTAAACGCGCCCGGCCCGCAGTTGTAGACCACCGCGCCCAAATCGGCGGCGGTAATGCCTGCTTCGGCGAACAGCCCGCCGATTTGCGGCAGGATGAGGTCGGACTGTTTGTTGCCGGCATCGGCGTGGCACGACAGGATGCAGCCGTCGGTTTGCTGTGGGCGAGGGAAAGGAAGGAAGTGCCTGTATCGACGGCCAGCACGGGCGGGAAAAATCGGGCTGCATGGCGGTTTTGCGGGTTGTTTGGTCGGGCGGCATTATAGCATTTTGCCGCCGCCGTTTTTCTTTCAGACGGCCTCTCGTCCGGCAATTATCGGCTCGCACCTTTGTGCACCGAGCCATTTTTCGCAGCTCTGCCCGCTGTTTCCTAACCCGGCCGATGATGCAGGCGCATATCGGGCGGAGGATGCGGCGCGTTTGCTAGTATGAATGGCAAAGGGTCGTCTGAATGTTCAGACGGCCCCAACCGAACAGGCAATTTGAAAGGACAAACCGTATGCCTACCCATCCCTATTTGATTTGCAGCAAGGCAATGTGGAAAGTTATTGCACGATGGTGTCAAAAAGGCGGTACAACGCATGTGCTGGAATCTCGTGCGCCAAGACGCTGTATTCCGCCGAACGGCAGCGAGGCGAGATCGGCATACGAAAGCGGAAGCATTGGTGGATTATTTGATGTTCCAACACAAAGACGCTTGGCTGGTGGTTTGAGGTTTGACTGTTTTAGCGATATCGAAGGCCGTCTGAAAGCCTGGAAATACGGCTTTTCAGACGGCTGCTTTTTACGGGCGCGCTGTTTTGTCTATATTCGGGGAGGATGCGGGTACTATGTGGACAGTACGCCCGGACAGGGCGATGCGGTAGAATCGGGTATCCAACCAACAAAACACAGAGTCAGGAGGAAAAATATGTTCCAACACGTCGAATTTTATCCGGCGATCCGATTTTGAGCCTGGTAGAGACTTTTCAGGCCGACAAAACGGCTGGAAAAGGTCAATCTCGGTATCGGTATTTATTTGACGAGGCCGGGCGGCTGCCCCGTCTTGTCGTCGGCTACGGACGGAGGTTGCCCGTAGCGACTGTGGCGCAACCCTCGCTCCCATCTTCCGATGGAAGGTTTTGAGGCTCAGGCACGGCGTGCAAAGGCTGCTGTTCGGTGCGGAGCATCCCGCTTTGCAGGAAGGGCGGATTGCCACCATCCAGACTTTGGGCGGTTCGGGCGCGCTGAAAATCGGTGCGGATTTCCTGCCCGCTGGTTTCCTGAGGCCAAGGTTTGCGTCAGCGATCCGACTTGGGACAATCATAAAGCGCATTTTTCCAGGGCGCGGGTTTCGAAGTCGGCGTTTACCCTTATTACGACCCGGCGACAGGCAGGCTGAAATTTGACGAAATGCTGGCCTTTTTTGCCGCCCTGCCGCGCAACAGCGTGTTGGTGCTGCATCCGTGCTGCCACAATCCGACCGGCGTGGATTTGGAGCGCGGGCAATGGGACAAGGTGCTGAAGTGATATGGGCAAACGGCCTGATTCCGTTTATGGACATTGCTCTATCAGGGCTTCGGCGACGGTTTCGGAACAGGATGCCTACGCCGTCCGGCGGGCGGCGGAAATCGCCCGCCGCTGTTTGTAGCCAATTCGTTTTCGAAAAACCCTGTCGCTTTACGGCGAGAGGGATAGGCGGATTGAGCGTGGTGTGCCCGACGCGGCACGAAGCGGAGCTGGTGTTCGGCCAGTTGAAATTCGGCGTGCGCCGGATTTATTCCAGCCCGCCGGCGCACGGTGCGTTTGTCGCGGCGGCGGTGATGGATACGCCCGAACTTTTGCCGGCTGGCAGGCAGAGGTTACGCAGATGCGGGAGCGCATCAAAGCCATGCGGCAGCGGTTGTTTGATGAATTGGGCCGCAAGCTGCCGGAGGGCGATTCTTCCTATTTCCTCAAACAGCGCGGCATGTTCGGCTACACGGGCTTTTCGTCCGAACAGGTACGGCGTTTGCAGGAAGGGTTTGCCGTTTACCTGCTTGCTTCCGGACGGATGTGCGTGGCCGGATTGAACGAATCGAACGTCGGTTATGTGGCCGATGCCTTTGCCGAGGTGTGGCGCAACAAGCGGTTGCTGATAGAAACAGGCCGTCTGAAAACCTTTTGCGGGGTTTTCTCAGACGGCCTTTCTGATGATGAAGGCGGTTTAATATTCCGCCGAATGCCAAAAACGGCTGGCCCACGGTCGGCGTACTTGCTTGGCTTTAGTGCGCGCTTCGACCGGTTCGGCTTTCAAATGCCAGCCGTCCGGATTCGACGGCGAGTGCGAAGGCGCGCGCCATGTTGACGGGGTCGCCGCTGCGGGAAACGGCGGTGTTCAGCAATACGCCGTCAAAACCCCATTCCATCACTTGCGCAGCCTGCGAGGGCAAACCCAAACCCGCGTCGATAATCAGCGGCGTGTCGGGACAGGCGTTCGCGCACGACCAGCGCATAGGCGTGAACCGCGCCCAAACCCGTGCCAATCGGCGCCGCCCACGGCATTAACGCCTGACAGCCCGCGTCGAGCAGGGCAGGCGGCAGGCGACATCAGGTCTTCGGTGCAATAAAGGCACCCTTTTGAAGCCGTCTTTAATCAGGATTTCCGCCGCTTCGACAAGCTGGAACACGTCGGGCGCAGGCGGTGTCGTCGTCGCCGATAAGTTCGGAGTTTGATCCAATCGGTTTCAAACACTTCGTGCCATCTGCGCCGTCGTTACCGCTTCCTGCACGCTTTGGCAGCCTGCGGTGTTCGGCAGCACGGGACACGCAATTTCTTCCAACAACGACCAAAACCCCTGACCATGTGCCTCGCCGCCGCTTCCCGTGCGCCGCAGCGAGACGGTAATCATCGCGGACGGGCGGTTTGGACGGATTGTTTGAGGATTTCAGGGGTCGGATAGGCCGCGTCGAGCAGCAGCCGTGAAGGGAAAGTTTCTCCGTATAGGTGAGCATGATGGGTTCTTTTTGTATAATGGATTAACTTTAAAGCCAGTACGGCGTTGCCTCTGCCGTGACTATCTGTACCGTCTGCGGCTTCGCCGCCTTGTCCTGATTTTTTGTTAATCCACGATAACGATTGTTTTCGGGGACAGGGGGTCGTCGAAAAGGCAAAACCGCCTCAGTGCCGACCACTCAGCCGCACGATATCGACTTTGTCGTTTTCGTTCAAAACCGTTTCCGCATACGCGCCTTTGGCGACAATCCGGTATTCACCGCCACGGCAAAAGGCTTTGCGGCGCGGTTTGGCGATGAGGGTCGGCAACGGTTTTGTTGCGAAGTTCGGCGGTTCGCCGTTTAAGATGATGTTCATGGTTTCTCGATGTTTCTGTATTTATAGCGGGCTAAGTTTCTGTCTGCTACGGTAAATCGAATCTTTTTCTGCTTTTTCGCAGGCCGTCTGAAATTTGGTTTTCAGACGACCTTATTCATCCCACAAAGCCTGAAACGCTTTAACCACCGCTTCGGGATTTTCCGCCGGTAACGGCGCGGACGACGGCGAGTGAGGAAACGCCGGCTGCCAAGCACATCTTCGGCGTTGTTTCAAATCGATGCCGCCGATGGCGACGACGGGCGTGCCACCCTGCCTGTTTCATATATTCGCGCAGTTTGTCCAGAGCCTTGCGGGCAGTGGGCATTTGCTTGGTCGTGGTCGAAAAATCGAGCCGCTGGCGACGTAGCTGGATGTGACGGACAGGGCGCGGTCGAGTTCGGTGACGGAGTGCGTACCCAAACCCAAACGCAAACCGGCGGCGGCGATGGCGGCAAGGTCGATGGTGTCCATGCTCTTCCTGTCCGAGATGCACGCCGTATGCGCCCGCTTCATCGCCTCGCGCCAGTGGTCGTTGATGAAAAGCGTGCGGCTGTCCTGACAGGCGGCGGTGCAGCGGGCGATTTCGCGTTTCAATTCGTCGCCGTGCAGGGTTTTGCAGCGCAGTTGCACCGTGTCGGCACCTGCTTTTGACCATGCGCTCCCACCCAATCGGCGGTAGGGAACGACGGCGTAGAATTGCGCAGCGGGATTTTAGGGGCGGAAGGTCATGTGCCTTTCTTTAAGTTATCGCTGATGGCGTTCCTGCAGGCGTTCGTATGCGCCCGCGCTCTCGCCGTCGGCTTGGTATTCGTTTGAAGACAGCACGGCAGTTGCCGCTTTTCATTTCCTGCGACAGCAATAAGGTCGTCTGAAAACGTCTAATATAGGATGCTGCCTGTCTGATACGGCAGACATTTGGCGGCATTTGCGTTTTCAGTCTCCAATCGCCGAGAAAACCACCATCGAATGAAATTCTTCCGGCGGTTGCAGCAGTTCGGATACGCCTTGATGTGTGCGTAATTCTGGCGCAACGGATTTTCGTAGTGTTTCTGCTTATAGACGACTTGAGTCCATTTGATTGCTTCTCGCCGCCGAAAATCCAAACTACCTGTAATTCTTTGGTTTTATGACAAATATTCCGAAAACTGAAACATAAATATGGTCGATTTACGTCGTGCCTGCGGGACTGAATCGTAAATCGTGAAATTCGATAGGTTTCTTTCATCCAAATCTTTTCTGATTACTGAACGGACTGCCTCGTTCGCCTATGCGTCCTTTCACTTTGGGGGTTTTGGACAGCTTGTCAAAAGAAGCAGGGGATGATGAGCAGGAAAATCAAAAGATACCTGATAGGTTTCCTGTTGCTTGTTCAATCATGACGTTTTTCCTGTTTTTATTGTTTAAGTTAAGGTGAGCAGCTTGGTATAGCCATCTAATGGGGTCGTCTGAAAACATCGAGTACCTGAGCATTCATGCCGTAAAGCAGAAGACGGGCGATACTTTCGATTGGAAGCTCCGCTTTTATAACCAACGGCGACGCGTCGGCATGATGACTCGTATTCTGCACCGAATTTCTGCGCCAAAACGCGTTCTTCGGGTATGATTTGAAAGCGTGTCTATAGGCAGACAAATGCAGCCAAAAACAACCACGGCAGTGGGTGCGCCAAATAGCCTGCCCAGGCGACCATTGCCAGCGCCCATACCCGCATACATCGGGTTGCGGCTGAAACGGTACGCCGTCTGAAACGAAGTGTTCGGTTTGTTCGAGGTTGAACGGGCTGACGGTCGCGCACACGGCGAAACGCCCACACCTAATACGCCCAACGCTGTCCCAAACACCATCAAAACAACTGACAGCAATATAGGAAAGCGGCAGTATGTCGGCTAACGCCGACACTTGGGCAGAGATGTACATCAACAACGCACAAATAAAACATATCGCCGGCGGCGAATTTTGGGTTTCTAATTCATATTGTTACCTTTATAAAACTGATGGCGCGACGTTTTCAGACGAACTAAAGCTTATTTTACCTCAAGCTTATTTTTTCCAGTCATACGCCAAACCGCTTTCTTCATCACGTTCGGGCGCCGTTTTGTCAAACGAGTGCCATCGCCAATCTGACGGCAGCGGCGGTTACGGCAGGGGAAATCGCGAAGCCGTGGCGGAAAAGGCCGTTGATTTCAATCAGGCGTCGGGCGCGGCTGTAACGGATTTCAGGGGTTTGGTGGTGATTGAGCGTGGGGCGCAGGCCGGTGGCGATTTTCGAGGATGTCGGCTTCGCTGAAGGCGAGGTGGACGGCATAGAGTGCGGATAAAAAGTTCCAACCCCTGAACGTACGCTGGCGTGGCTTTCGCTTTCGATTTGGGTCGCACCGATGACGAAGACGTGGTTTTCTTTTCGGGGCGATGTAGAGCGGTAGCGCGGGCAGCAGGCGCACGGGGCGGTTGAGCGTGATTTCGGGCGTGTAAACCCGCGCCACTTCGCCGCGTATGCCGCGCAAAGGTGCTGGGGTGTTCAGGGATTGATCACGCGGTTTTTGCGCCGTAGCCGCGGCAGTCGATCAGCCAGTCGTATTGGGCTTGCGGGTTTTTCGGGGCACATTCTGTGTCCCAATGGCAAAGTGGGACGTTCAGTTCGTCCAAAAGCGTCGGCAAGTGCAGACAACATCTGTCGTCCGTCGAGCTGACCTTCGGTCGGCGGGTAAAGGCCGTCTGAAAAACGTCCGCCGAGTTGCGGGTTCGCGTTCGGCGATGTCGTCGGCGCCAACGGACGAGTTTCGTGCATCCGCCACGCCGCCGCGTTTGAGGTGGCGGACAAATTCGCTGGATAAAGGCTTGTCCTGCCCGTGCCAGACGATCAGGCTGCTTTTCCTGCATCATGGTCGGCGTTTTCAGACGACCTCTGATGTTGCGCCAAAGCGGAACCTCTGCCTGCCCAGTTTGATGACTTCAGGCGTGGCTTCGACCGCCTCGAAGCCGGTGCGAGCATGGCGGCGGCAACATAAGCGGCGGCGTGTTCGCCTTTGCGCCCGCCCTTTGTCAAAGAGGGCAACCGATAAACCCTTGTTCTGCAAGTTGTACAAAAGGCGGTCAGACAGCCACAGAGGCCGCCGCCGAGAATAGCGATACAGGGCATGGTGGGATTCCTTTTGTAGTATTTGGGCAATCGGAAGATCGAAAGATAAGACGGAGCGGAATCCACCGAATGGCGGAAATGCGGGAAAGGGAACGAAGCCTTTTTCAGGCGTTTGACAGCTTGTTTCCTACGCAGGCATTACCCCCGACAGGTTCTACGGATTCCGCTGTTGCGTCTCCAGCTGCTGCAGGAAGCAAGCAGCCTGCGAGAAGTTTTCAGTGTCTATACAACCAACTGCTTTTTGTGCAAAAGCCAGGCCGCCTGAAAATGGGCTTTCGTATTTTCGACGGCCTGTTATAGCCAGGCATTTGGGCGTTGGGGAAATGGCGTCGGTAGGTAAGTTCGTCTCTGTCGGCGACAGGTCAGTCGAGAATCTCGTTCGCATAGTGCGAAACTTCACTTAGGGTTTGCCGTTGGGTTAGATGGGGAAAGTAACCTGTGTTTTCTTCGGAAAATCTGTTTTCATTACATTGAAGTTGAGTTTTCAGACGGTGCCTCGGCGGCAGAGACGTAACAAGCGCGGGTCGGCCTCAAACCCGCAACAAAAACGGTCAAACATTCGAAAATGTCGTTTGAAACCTGACCGATGCGCGTGCAGAGGGCACGTGCTGCCCACGTCCTTGTAGTTCCAAAAACAGCCTGAAACCACAAGGATGAAGCATTGCGTTTCAGGCTGTACCCCAATTCAATCTGCGGGTAATCGTACTATCGGTAATCTTGCTCGTCTTCAGCAAACAGCAAAAACTGGAAGGACGACCGAGAGCGTATTGTCGCCCTCAAACGGGATAAACAGCTTGTCGGATGCGTCTGCGGCTGTCGGGCACAATGCAGAGGTATTGGTCGTCCAGCAGCATCAGGATGCTGCTGCCGATGTGGATTTTGTAGGTACGCAACCCCTGACAACGATGAAGTTGCCGTCTATGAGCAACCTTGGCGATTTTCAGGCGCGGCAGCGGGGTTTTCCAATACGGCTTTGCGGGTTTTGGCCACTTCGCCGTCGCCGAAGGAATAGCTCTGCCAGTGGCGCTGTAAAAACGTACCTCTCCGCCGTTGTCTTTAAGTCGGATCATTGCCCACGCTTGCCACGCCGACAAACAAATCGACGTCGCGCAATACTTCGGAAAACACGCGCGGCGGAATATCAGGTAAGTCCAGCGCGGTGTGGTAATCGTCGTCCAACCGGGTGAAAGCGCATGGTCGTGCTGACATACTGCAGATATAGCTTTCCGTCCATGCTTCTTCTAACTGTCCTGCGTTTGCCAAAATTAGGTGACAGAAAAGGTTGTATTCCGAGCAATTCAGCGAGACAGTTTGCGCGTCGTCGCCGCCGTCCACACGCCTGCCAGCGAGCCTCTCAGCCACGCCTTGGCAAGCGTCATATATTGGTGTTTCAGGATGTGGGCGCCAAAGCGGATTTATATATGTTTGGTGTGATTTCAGCTTCGGTAGGCAGATAGATTTCACGATATGCCTGTTTCAAAGGCTGGCGGATTTCTTTGTCCAGCGCTGGTTGCGCCATAGGCGATGCTTTGCTGCGTGGCAAGCGCGGGATGCCTGAAAGCTGACTTGCAGGCAGTCTGGAAACATCGGTTTGTGCGCCCGTTTCGTCACCATGTTCCGTCCAACCACAGTGGCGCGACCCTGCGTATCGTTTTCGTCGCGGAAAAACTGCCGCCAATGGCGGGCGCGTGAGCCCGGGACATCAGCCCGTGTTGCCAATGTCTATTTCGGCGTGTTCAACGGTACGCGGTGTTCGGAGCGCATCATTTGGTCAAGCGGTCGCGTTGGGCGGTGAGCGTGGCGTTGAGGGTTTTCTGTGTAGCTTTAATCTTTTAAGTTTGTCAGCGTAGTCGGTTTCACAAAGGCAGGCACGGTTTCTGCGGCGAGCCATCAGGTTGAACCAGCGCAGTTCGGACTTGCCTACGCCCGTTACCGCCAGACAGCGGGTGTAGCTGCCGAAGTCGTAGTCGCGGCAGCCTTCCTGCAAGCCGAAGCTGTCCACCGCCATGTCTTCGATTTCGTTTGCAGGATGCGCCCCGCTGCCAGCGGCTTCGTCAGATATTTGGTAATCGCGCGTTGCTGAACCAATCCGCAGTCGCAGGCGCGAAGGCAGGCGATGCCGTCCAGCCCTTTAGACGGAACAGCGCATAGAAACAGGCGTTGCCCACGGAGCATAGCGCGCGCCGAGATTAGAGTTTTGTCGTATGAATGCGGCGCAAGTTGGAGTGGGAGCGGACAGGGTGGCGCTGTCGTGGAAATAGCTGCACATCCACACCAGCCCTTTGGGCACCGGTCTGGTTGACGCTGCAAACAGCAGGCAGGTCATGGGTGCTGTAGCTGTATGCTCCGTGGGTGACGGTTTCGGTCTGCGCTTCGCTGTTGCAGACAAATTCCTATCAGCCGATGCGGCATCTTTTTGAACCTGTCCCGCTCAGCGTCGATCAGCGTTTTGGCCTCTTTCAGGTATTTTCCGCTCGGCTTGCTCGCATTGGCGAAAGGACAGGAGCAAGCGCAAGGATCTTAACTCGCCACTTCCCTGCTGTTCGGGCGGCAGCGCAGCAAAGTTGCGGATTGGCGTATCAGGCAAACTCGTCGTCTTGGGCGGGGAAACGGAAGCTGTCGGAACCGCCCGCCAGTTCTGCCAGAATGGCAGGGTTGTTAGCGGCTTTCTTATTCCACAGGCTTTCCATAAAGACGCAGTAACGGCTGCAGGCATTTTTTCAAGGCATTCTAGAAAGCGTTTCAGCTCGGATTGGGAAACTGTTTTTATTTGGTTGATCAGATATTTGAGTGGATAGTAGTCAGTTCACTATCGGACGGCCCGTTGTCGTCAGCATGGCGGCAAAAATGCGCTACGCATCTGTTTCCGTCATCAGCGGCGTTTTGCGCGTCAGGTATCGCTTCACCGCCGCACGGATGGTGCCGTAATTATGCAGCCCGTCCTACCTTTTTTTGTTAAAACTTTGTTTCGTCCCCAGCCGCGTATCAAATCAATGCAGTGGATCAGGAAATCGACGCGGTATTCGGGCGCGGCTTTCTCCACTTCAGCAAAGCTGGGGGCAGAGTTTCAGGTTTATCGTGTAGTATTCGATGCGAACGGTTTTGGCGCCATTCCTTTTCAACACGTCGAGGAAGCTGGTTGAACTCGGCACGGCGGCTATCAGAAATTTGCACGGCGGTTTGGTTTTGGGTCATAGGGGATTTCATATGTGTCGGGGTTGGGCCATTTCGCCGCAAGGGCCAAGACAACGTCAACTGACGTTTTCTTATCCGCGCTGTTCAGGCTGTGTATCAGGTGGCTTCGGCAAAGGCGCGAGTAGCGTTCTGTGGCGGTTTCGGGCTGCCTATCCGCCCTGTACGTGTAAGGTTTGATGAAATTGACGACCAGCCCGTCGTTACCAGGTGCAGTCAGCGTCCAGCGTTTCCAGTTGGCGGTTGGCGGCAAGGATGAAAAATGCGTTCTGCTCAAAAGCTTTCAGGGCGTGATTTGCTTTTCCGCGTCCACAGGCTGCGGGCGCGCGCCTTTTGCCATACGCTTCCCGAATCACGATGTCGCCCCGCTCGGTGGGAATAACGAGGCTGGCGCAATGCAGGGCATCGGCGGCGCGGTCATTGTAGGCAGCAACTTCACCTGCCGCACGCGTTCGGCAATGATCGCTCCGCCGCGCGCTGATGCGGTTGGTTCGGAACTTCAAAACAGCTCGTGCAGCACTTTGCCGCCGAGTTTGGTCTTGGATGAGTGATAGTGGCGCGCAATCATGGATAACTCCTATAAACAGAAAACAGACGAATCATACTGTTTTTGAGTGTTTCAGGCGGCTAAAACATACCATTAAGTAAAATACCCATTTGCAATTTCCATAAAACCGATTTTGACGGCTGCCGAAATTCGGCAAAAAAAAGCGCGGCCTGCTGACCGCGCAAATCAGGCGCCAACAAGTAACAGGGTGAAACATTGCCTCCCGCCTGTTTTCAAAGCCATACGATGTGCTCATTACCTGAGCTTTCTACCGTTTATTTGATTGTATCCGGTTTGGATGCGACAAACTCCGGCAACTGCTCCGGCGGGTAAAGCGCACTTCAAACAGAGGAAGCTCTTCAATAGGCGGTTGTAAGGGCAAAATTCCGCCATATCGTAATCGCACGCAAATCAAATGCCGCAGGCTTTCTGAAGCATGGTAACTTTTACACACAGATTTTTTAATTCCTCGCTTTCATCAACTGCCTGAATGCTTCGGATCAGTACATAATTCCTCAGTGTACCAGAGATAAAATGCCATACCGCCGGATGACGGTTCCGTCCGGCCATTTATTCTCCATGCACTTTACAGTAGGAACGAGGGTGTGCTGCGCATAATTGGTGTTTCAATTCATCGGTCAGTAATTGCCCCTAATGATAAAAACGCGCGTCGCCTTTGTTTCCAGCACCAATCGATGTTCGAACACGCTGCCGGTTTTCTCAAACAGGGCATCGCGATCTTCTGCCGTAAGAATGGTTTTTGGATTTTCGGACTGGAAATAATCACTTGATAGTAGTAATCAAAATAATAGTCTTGAATGGAAGGCATCCAAAGAGGCACACGTTGTGAACGCCATCCGCTTCAAAAGTTCAATACCATAAATTCCCGTCAGTTGATAGATTCATGCACTACATCATCAGGCAATTCTTTGGGTAGGTATTCCCGATTAGGCCGCCGTGTTCGTCAAATAAGGAAAAGCCATGTTTTTGGGCAAATGATTCCAGCAATTTCTTGCCATTTATTGTCATCAAATGTAGCGCATAAGACAATGTAATCGTGCAAACAAGCTGACGTGCCAGCCAAATTTTCTTCCCTGCATACCCGTTCGGCTTCTGTTTTTGTTATTTGGAGCAATAGACCGTTTCGCCAGAGCTAACAAATTCCGTTATTCCGGATCAATGATATAGGTTACATCACCACCTTTGACAAAGTCGCGATGGCGAAGTATTGCGTTGTCTTGATAATTTCCTGTAAACGGAACGCAGGCTGCTTTCAGTCCCTCACTCCACCGTAATCTCGCATTCGCACGCCACTTCGAAAATTCAACGAATTGGCGATAAAGCACAAGCGATGCGCTTCGTGGTGCAGGGCTTTGGCCTGTTCGACGTGCTGCGCTTGGGTGATGGTGACCTGCGGGCGCAGCGTGGCTTTGACGAACCTGCCCGGGCTGCGTGCGGCTGCGCTTCGTCCATCACGGCTTCGGCGTGGTCGGTGTAGGCGGTAACGGTGATGCCCGCCGCGCTGCACAGGTGCAGATACCAGAGTTTGTGGCAGGCGGAAACGGCGGCCAGCAGCATGTCTTCGGGGTTGTGGCGGTGTTCGTCGCCGCGAAAGGCAGGGGTCGGACGAGCCGAACAGGTCAGGGTTTCCCGTCGATTTCGGACGGTGTAATCGCGCGAATAGGCGGTGTAGGGACGATGTGCCGCTGCCCAAATTGCCCGTCCATTCGACGGTGGCGCGGTAGGTGTGTTGTTTGCTCATGGGTGTCTCCTTGTGGCTTGGTGGTTTTGCTGCGTTGAAACTGCGTTTTGAGGCAGCCTGCACGGATTATACCGAGACAGGGCGGCGCAGTCGAATATCCGGATTTGCCGTGGATTGATTAAATGTGCAGGCTGCTTTTTCAGACAGCCGCCGTGCCGATTTATTTTTCTTTCTTTATTATCCCGCACTTTGTTTTTACCCGAAGAAAGAACGCCATGTCCGTTTCCTTTGCCCGCACCGCGCTTCTGGCCGGCCTCGTTTGCCCTGTCCGCCGCCTGCTCCAGCCTCGATTCCAGCATGAAACGCTATGTCGGCAAACCCGTTGATGTGTTTACGAACGCTACGGCCGCGAACCCGACGTCGCCCGCAAAGAGTGGGCGAGAACCGCTATTCCTATTTCTGGCGATTTCACCTACTATTACCCCGGCGGCCGCAGAATACCAAGGCAGCAGCCAAAACGGCCCCATCATCACCAATTATTACAGCAACGTCTGCTACGGCCAGCACAGCGACCGCACCTTTTTCACCAATTCGGAAGGCATCATCATCGATTATCACTGGGCGCTCAGCAATTCATGGCGCGTGGTGTAACAATCATGTTATGGGACGACCGCCCCGATGAGTCTGCTCGACGCGCGCTTTTAACGAAGTTGGAACAGCAAACAGCGGCCCGCACATTTGGAAAAACAAAAGTCGCAGGCTGCTTTTGCACGTGTTTAGACGTTCTGCAATTTGCGGCATAAATCGCGGCGGTATCGCTGTTGCCGTCTATACAGACAGAACTTGGCAGCCAGCGCGCAGCCATCAGCGTAATGTCTTCGGCAAAATCCAGCTCGGTGCGGTTGTCGTCCAATGCGGGTAAAACGCCCCGTCAATGTCCGAAAAATAGTCGTTTTCCATGTCAAACGCCCATAAATGCGGCGGCTGCGTTTGGGTAACGCGAAACAGTGTGGCCGCGCCCGATTGGGTGTGCTCGACAAACTGTGTGTCGTCCAGCCGTTCGATTTTGGCCAAATCGCTGCGCCATGCGTAGTCGGTCAATGAAGTAACGGTGCGCCATACGGTTTTGGATGTCGGCAGGGACGGTGTAGCGGATTCGGGATTGGACAGACATGAGATTCGCTTTTGGCGGCAGCTTAAACAGAGTTTCAGGCAGCCTTTCAGACGGACAGGTATTTCCTCGCTTCGCGCAAGCTCAGTTTGGCCATTTTGTGCCGGTGGCGGTCGATAAAGTCTTGTACCCATTCGGGGTTGGTTTTGCCATACGCGCAATGCCCAGCCGATGGCTTTGTTGATGAAAAATTCTTTTTGCCCCAGATTGTTGCAGATGAGTCCAGCAGCGCGGTGTCGGTGTGCTGTTTGCGGAGCAGTTGGTGGTCGATGGCGACGCCAGCGCAGCCAGATGTTGTCGTGCGTGCTCCATGCCAATAGGGACGAGTGTTGACTTCGGGGTGGCGCAGGGCAATGTCGCCAACAATGCGGTCAGAGTACGTCGGAGCTGTCCCACCACTGATTTTTCGGTAATCAGCGTTTGCAGACGCGGGATGTCCTGCTGGGGTCAGAGTGCTGCTGCATTTTTCGATGTTCGAGGCGCGGCGTATTGCAGTTCGCGGTGCGGGTCGTCCCAACAGCGGCGCACGAAATCCCAATCGACCGGCTGTTTGGCGGCGTCTTTTGAAAAACGGGCTGCACAGGCGGGCAAGCTCCGGGTTTGCCGATGCCGAAATAGACGAAAGCGGTGCTCATGTATGCCTGCATCGGCGCGGCGCGTTCAGGGTTGGCGTGTTGTTGCAGGACGGCGAGCAGGGCAGGGTAGTCCAGGGTTTCCGTATCTTGGGAACGGGCGGGGTTCAGGCCGTCTGAAAGGGTTTGAATTGGGGTGCAGGCTGCTTTTTGTGTTTTCAGGCGGCGGAAACGCTTGGCCGCTCACTTCCAGCATTTTCCATTCGCCACCGCTGCCCGTGGTAGGTTTCGGCATCAATTTTCGAACACGGCGTTTGCAGTGCGTGCATTGGAAATAGTGGGTCAGGAAATCGTACCAGCCGTGCAGGCGGCGGTTGCCCTGCGGGTCGGTATCGATGACGTAGCCGCTGCGGGCGAAGGTTTGGACATAGTCGGGGCTGATGCGCTGGACTTTGGCGTAGGAGGGTGATGTCTGCCAGCGTGCCGTCTGCCAGGCGGTCGGCGGCGCGCAGCAGCATTTGCGACAGATTTTTGCGGGGTTTTGGATGCGGACGGTGGGGATGCAGGTCGGCGCAGTAATCGCACATGGTTTCGGGCCTTTCGGTGGGGAATGGGGTGCAGGCTGCTTTTTAGCTCCGCAGAAAACTCGGCTTCCTTCGGAAACTTTCGTTTTCAGGCTGCACCGTCGCGATAGGGGTGCTGCTGCAAGACGGTGTCTATTTCCGCTTTTGCGCCATGCGGCGTAATCAGGGGTGGATGGCGGCCAAAGTTCGAGCTGTTTGGCAAACAGGATGCGGCGGAAGTCTTGGTCGGCTGGCGGTGGTCCAGTTCGTATTGTCCGGCGATATAGTGGGTGATGTCTTGCAGCGGGTAATACAGGAAGCAGTGCAGGTCGGCAGCGCCTTCGTCGCAGTAAATTGTGCCGCGTTCGGCGGTGATGTAGCGGTATGGGGCGTGCGGGTCGTAATCGCGGTAGGTGATGGTGGTGCCGTCTGAAAAAGGCTTCGGTGGTGCTGTCGGCGAAATAGAGGCCAGTTCAGGCAGTCGTCGGGCAGACCCGCACGGCGCACGGCGGCGAGGAGCATCGCGAACTTGGCGGATTTTTTTGGCGCAGGATAGCGAGGGATTCGGCGAGGCATGATGTTCTCCTTTGCGGGTTTGTGGGGGTAGGCTGAGTTCTTCCCGTCGGTTCAAAATGGCCGTTTTCGTTGAAATAGAGTTTGGCGGTGGTTTTCTGCATGGGGATTCCTTGACGGGATTGGGACAGGCTGCGCTTGATTGGTGAAGTGCAGGCTGCTTTTAAAGTTTCAGACGGCTTCAGGCTACCTGAAAATGGAGTTCCTGCGAAGCCAAAAAGCAGCCTGCACGGTCAGCCCGCCTTTCGCCACCGCCCGCTGCACCCCGAAAATCGAAAGCCAGCACCAGCGCGAAGCCCTGCCAGCGATTTCGCGTCCATGCCCTGGCCGAGGAACAGCCAGCCCAGCACGAAGGCGCAGACGGGGCTGAGCAATCCCAGCGACGACACGGCGGCGGGCGGCGGTTTGGCGATGCCGTCGAACCACAGCTACATAAGCCAGCACCGCGCCGAACAGGCACAGATACAGGTAGCCGCCGAGGTTGGCCGCGCTTAACGTTTCCAGCGGCGGTTCGGCCAGCAGGGCGACGGGTAGCAGGCACAGTCCGCCGATAAACAGCTGCCAGCCGGTGAACGCCAGCACGGGCAGCGAAGTGCGGCGGTGTTTCGACAAATACACGCCCAAGGCCATCGCCGCCGCACCCGCCAGTGCCGCCAAAATGCCCAGCGTGTCGTAGCGCGCCTGCGGCGACAGCACCAACAGCGCAATCCCGCCACGCCCGCCGCTGCCCAGCCCCAAGCAGCTTTCGGCGGCATGGTTTTGCCAATTAACCAAGTGAACACCAGCACCATCAGCGTCTGCGTGGAACTCAGCACCGCCGCCAAACCGCCCGGCAAGCGGTACGCCGCCACAAACAGCATGGCTTGGAAAAAGCCGATGTTCAGAAAACCGAGCAGGGCGACAATGCCCCATTCGCCGCGCCGAGGCAGCCTGCGCGTCCACGCCAGCAGCAACAGCCCGGCGGGCAACACGCGATGAGCGCGGCGGTGAACGGGCGGTTCGGCGGCAGAAATTCAGTGGTGACGAGATAGGTGCTGCCCCCAAATCAGCGGGGCGAGCGCGGTGGCGAGAAATGGCGGCGGTGCGGTTGGGCATAGGACTCTTTGCGAGACCTTTGCAAAATCTCAAAATCCCCCAAAGTCCCACTCAAGACATTTTAGGGATTTCTCATGAGCACCTTCTTCCAGCAAACCGCACAAGCCATGATTGCCAACACACGACCGCTTCCCGCCATTGAGTTGGATCAGGTGATTGATTGGCAGCCGATCGAACAGTACCTGAATCGTCAAAGAACCCGTTACCTTTGAGACCACCGCGGTACCGTCCCGCCTATCCTGTTGTCCATGTTTTAAAGCCGTCCTGCTCGGACAATGGCACAGCCTCTCCGATCCGAACTCGAACACAGCCTCATCACCCGCATCGATTTCAACCTGTTTTGCCGTTTTGACGAGTTGAGCATCCCCGATTACAGCACCTTAGTGCCGCTACTGCACTGGCTGGCGCAAGACGACACCCCTGTCAGAATTGCTGGAACTGATTAACCGCCAACTGACCGACCTACAAAACAGAGAAAGCATCCGCCGCCGTCATGCTGACGCCACCATTATTCAAACCGCTGGCAGCAAACAGCGTCAGGCCATAGAAGTCGATGACAGGACAAGCCAGCGGCCAAACCACACCGAGTAAGGACAAAGATGCCCGTTGGACAAAAAGAAAACGGCCTCCTACAAACTCGGGTTCACAAACAACATACCCGTACCGATGCGGAAGGCTATATCGAGAAACTGTACATCACTCCCGCCAATACCCATGAGTGCAACCACCTGTTGCCTTTTGCTGGAAGGTATAGCTAAAGATACGACCGTCTATGCCGACAAAGGCTACGACAGTAAGGAAAACCGGCAACACCTGAAAGAACATCGGTTGCTGGACGGCATTATGCGCAAAGCCCAGCGTAACCGTCCGCTGACGGAAGCGCAAAACCAAACGTAACCGATATTTGTCGAAAACCCGTTATGTGGTCGAACAAAGCTGGTACGCTGCACCGTAAATTCCGCTACTGCCCGGGCAGCCTATTTCGGCTGATTAAAGTGAGTCGCAAAGCCATCTGAAGGCGATGTGTTTTAAACCTGTTGAAAGCGGCTAACAGGCTAGGGTGCTGCCTGCCGCTGCAGGCGCCCGGATGCCTGATTATCGGGTATCCGGGAAGGATTAAGGGGTATTTGGGTAGAATTAGGGTGATTGGAAATAGCCGAGAAACCCTGTGTTTGGGCTTCGGCTGTTGGAGGAAAGGCTTTTTGCAAAAGGTCTCTGCGTATGTGGCGTTTTTAGCTTCGCAGAAACTCGCTTCGCTTTCAGGTAGCCTGAAGGCCATCTGAAAAACGGGATGTGTGATGGGGCAAAAGCGGCATCGCAGGCATGCATATCAGTTGGCTGAATCAAAAAATCAGACCGATGGCAGCCTGCACTTGGGTTTTTGTGCGGCAGACGGTGGGGCTGTACCAACCAGCTCCCTCTCCTATGGGAGAGGATTTTGGGGTTTACTGCGATTTTGGGTGCAGGCTGCTTTTTTAAATTTTCAGGTAGCCTTTCAGACGGCCTGAATATCGGCCCGAAGGCCGTCTGAAAAGCCTGATTGTTTCGCTGCCCCGCCTTGACGGCAGCTTCGTTTCCGCCGCGTTATGGTACAACCGCCAGGCAACGATATTCATCGTAATCAACACATTAGGAGATAAAAACATGACCGACGCACTACAAAATCTACACCGCATGGACGCAGATGTGGAACGGTAATCTTGATATTGCCGACGAACTGTTGTCGCCCCATTTCAAAGCGCACCCTGACCGCTGACTCCACTCCGCCGCCCGCACCCCGTTACCGACATTGCCAGCGCGAAGGCTTGGATTGCCACCATCCGCGCCAAAGCCGATTTTGCATTACGAACTCGTGCTCGGCCCGTTTTGCGACGGCGACATGATTTCCGCCTATTGGCGCGTGACCGCCACGCTCGGCGGCAAAACCGCCGTCAAAGTCGGCACGGATTTCCTGAAAGTCAAAGACGGTAAAATCACCGACTGCTGGACGATGAACAACAACGCCGCATAAAGCGAAGCCCGATGGGTTTCAGGCAGCCTGCACTTGGGTTTTAATAAAGTGCAGGCTGCTTTTTTGCACGTTCGGCTTGTAGGCTAAGCTAAACCAGCCCAGCCTTCTCCAATCCCATCAGACTATCCATGCTGCCCGCCGGAGTGGCAAAAGCCACATTCAGGCGGTTCCAGACATTGATGGTGTTGATGACGTGGGTCAACGCCACCAGTTCTTCTTCATCAAAATGAGCGCGTACCGCTGCGTAGTCCGCATCGCGGATACCCCGTTCGGAGATGCGGGTCAGGTTTTCCGCCCATTGCAGCGCAGTCCCGTTCTTTTTCGGTAAACAGGGTTGATTCGTGCCAAACGGCCAAATGGTGCAGGCGCAGTTCTCTCTCGCCGTGCAGCTTGGCTTCTTTGACGTGCATATCGACACAAAAAGCGCAGCCGTTGATTTGTGAAACACGCAGTTTCACCAAATCTTTCAGGGTACTATCCAGCGTGAGGCTGGCTTCCAAAGCCAGCAGTGCCTTATAGGTATTAAGGGCATATTGGGAATAGTGCAAGCGCATAAGTTCTCCAAATAAATGAATAAGCGGGTGGGAAATTTGGCCTGCCGGAAACCTTTCTTCTTCATTCAAGTGCAGGCCGCCATCGGTTAAAACTCTTAATTTTGCCAACTGGTAGAATGACTGTGTTGCTGATTTTTCAGGTGTTTATTCAATCCAATCAACCACATCGTCTACTGCCTGCGCGCGTTTTTGGCGAGCTTTGGGTTCGCCTGCGCGATAGCCGACGCCGCCATGAGCGCTGACGCGGTATTCGTCAAGATTGATTAAACCTTTTTCCGACAGCAGTTTTTCCACATTTTCTTTTTGAAAGCCTTCCATCGGCGTGGAATCCACACCAATCAACGCGGCAGCGGTCATCATATTGCCAACGCGATATAGGTTTGCTTAGCTGCCCAGTCGTTAAATGCGCGCGGATTATCGGCAATGGCAAAATCGGTTTCAGTAAACTGTTTGAAAAATTTTTGCATCGTCCCAATAGTTTTCAGACGGCATTCCATGCGCGCCGCCCCAGATTTTTCTTGATAATCCCGCCTGCATGGCAGCCTGTGTGCGTGCCAACAAAATCACAAAATGGCTGCAATTCATAATTTTTCCGCCGCGCCCCATGCGTGCCTCGCAACTCTTGGCGCAGAGTACGGTTTTGCACCACCAAAAACCGCCAGGGTTCCAGCCGAACGAGGCTGGGCGACAGGCGTGCGGTTTCCAGAAATATAAGCAAAATCATCGGCGAGGGATCTTCGTCGCATCATAACTTTTGCAGGCGTGGCGGAAACGGAAGGCGTTTAAAACGGCTTGCTTATCGGCAAACATGGTTTTTCCTGTAAATTTATCTTGAATTCAAGCTAAATATAAATGGAGATTAGCTTGAAGTCAAGATAAAAATAATCGCCATTTAAACCAGAACGGAACATTCTATGACCGAACACCTTGATGCAGCCGCCCGCGCCGTTGCCCAATGGAAACAGGAACTGCCTGAATTGGCGGTGAAAATATGCTGTTAATCGGTCGTCTGAAACGCGCCGCTGCCTTCATCGCGCGCGAATTGGAAAAAGTTTACGGAGAATATGGTTTCAACCGAAGGGTCGTTCGATGTGCTGGCCACTGCGCCGCAGCGGTGCGCCTTATACGCTGACCCCGACCGAGCTGTTTTCAGCGCTGATGGTAACGTCCGGCACCATGACCACGCGCCTGAAAAATCTGGAAAACCAAGCAATCGACCGCCTGCCCAGCAGACGATGCCCGCAGCCTGCTGGTCCGCCTGACGGATAAAGGCAAAAGAATTGATTGAAAAGCCGTGTTCCGCATGTGGAAAAGCGAAAAAGCGGCTGCTGGAAAAGCTGGATGCGGACACCCGCACGCAACTCGAACAAGGATTGGCGGCATGGTTGGGGCTTTGGAAACGTGAAGGCCGTCTGAAAAACATAAAGTCGGCACAATAAAAAGCAGCCTGCACTTCAATTTCCAAAGTGCAGGCTGCTTTTTCACTTCATCAACCCAATGCCTTTGCCAACGCCACCCCTACGCCTTTTGGCGGATGCCGGGTTTTGACCGGTAATCAGACGGCCGTCCACCACCACGTTTTCCGCCCAGTTCGGCGCGGCATGGTGTTTTCGCGCCGTGTTCAACGAGCGCGGTTTCCAGCAGGAAGGGGACGATTTTAGCTCCGCCCGTTGCTTCTTCTTCGGCGTTGGTGAAAGCGGCAACGTTTTTGCCGCTGACCAGATATTCGCCATTAGAAAGTTTCGCGTCCACCAGCGCGGCAGGGGCCGTGGCAGACGGCGGCAACGATACCGCCGTTTTTCGTACACTTCGCGGATAAGGCGTTGCGCGTCAAGGCTTTTCGCGGAAATCACATCGTACCGTAGCCGCCGGTAAACAGAATGGCGGAATAGTCCGCGCCGTTCAGACCGCCCAGCCGGGCGCAGCTTGCAAAGCGTTGTTGCAGGTCAGTTTGCTGCCAGTAATGGGCGTTCACGGGGTCATCCATATTCAGGCTGTCGGCATCAACGGGGCGACTCCGGCTCGGATGGCGGCGATTTCGCTTCGGTGCCCGGCAGCTTCGGTTTCGTGCATGGGGTGCGTGAGTTCGGACAACCAAAGCCGGTGGGCTGGCCACTTGCACCTTTAACAGCATTGCTGGTTACAACGTAGAGAAATGGGTTTGTCGGACATGTGTGTCTCCTGTCTGCAAGGTTGGTAAACAAAGCTGGTTTCCAGAGGGGACTTTTGGCTGTATTCAGCCGTCTGAAATTCACATATGGTGTCTATGAAAAGCGGCGCTTTTGTGAAACTGAAAGCAGCCTGCACTCTGATGCAATTAGGGTTGTCACTGCTTTATTCATGTTTTCAGGTAGCCTCAATCCGCCACCGAAGCCGCCACCCATTTTCACCACCAGTGGTCGCACGCCGAGCAGGCTGGCGAATGCCACCGGCCAAGTAATCAAATACGATTTCAACAAACGCAGCGGGTAGCCCGCGTCGATGCCGATATTCAGGCCACCAGCACCGCGCTCACAATCAGCACCATCACCGCCGAAGCGTAAAAGAAAAACAATACGCCCGCGTATTTTTCAGCAGTTTTTCATCTCGCTCCCCTCAAAAATCCATATCGTGTAGTTTAAACCGTTTATAAAAACACGAAAATAAGATAAATTGGCAAACACAGCCAAAAAACATGCACAAAGGAAGCAATAATGGATTGGGACTGGAACGGCATCCGCCACTTCCACCACCCTCGTGGAAAAAAACAAAACCCTTACCGCCGCTGCCGAACACCTGGGCGTGCAGCACAGCACCGTTTCGCGGCAAATCGCCCAGCTGGAAAAACGCACTCGGCCTGCGCCTGTTCGACCGCATCGGCAAACGCCACCTGCTCACCCCCGAAGGCGAACGACTTTACCGCCATGCCTGCGAAATCTGCAAAGATATGAGCATGTTGCAGCGTACCGCGCGCGAACAGGCCGAGCTGCGGCACAGCGTCGTCATTTCCGCACCGCCATTCGTCGCCCGACTCCCTGCTGATGCCCCACATTGCCGACTTTCTACCGCAAACACAACGATATACGTCTTATCATTCAAAGTGATGCCGCACTCGCCGACTTGCACGGCACCGCAAGCCGACATCGCCCTGCGCCTCGTCCGCCCCACCCAAAAACGACCTTGCCGTGCGCCGCATCGCCCATTTTGCTCTACCGCATCTACGGGCCATGAAGGCTACCTGAAAACCATCCGCCGCGAAGACTGGCGTTTTGTACAAATTGCCGTAAACACCCATTTTTCCCGCTGGTTTGCCGAACAAATCGGCGAAGATGCCGATTTTCCTTCGCCAGCAACGACTTCGCTGCCGTCAAACAAGCCGTGTGCGAACAAAGTCGGCATCGGTATCCTGCCTGATTTCGCCGTGTTTCCCCGCCGACAGGCTGCATCCCGTCTCACTCAATCCGGATAAGCCGCCGCCCGAATTCCGGCGGAACTCTTTGCTGGTGATGCACGAGACTCGCCGCTCGGCAAAAATCCGCGCGGTGGCGGATTTTTCTGGGCGAGGTGTTGGCGGAACGGGCGGGTAGGGCGGCTTTCGGGTTTATGCCAAATACTTGCCCGCATTATCCAAACAAAATTCGACAACACCCGCACCACGCTCGACGGGTGGCGGTGCTTGACGTAGAGCAGGTGCAGCGGCAGCTGCGGGAAGGGGAAATCGGGCAGCACTTCGACCAATGCGCCTTCGGCAAGCAGCGGGCGGGCGAAGAAATCGGCAGGTCGGTGATGCCGCGCCCCAGCAGGGGCGAGCTGGCGCAGTTGGCGGTAGTCGTTGCAGCAGAAGGCGGCGGGCGGATGATGCTTTTGTCCGCCGAGCGACCAGCGCACGGGATGTTCGGGCAGGGGGCGACCAGCCGATGCAGGGTTTTTGCGCCAACTCATCGGGCGGTGCGGCGTGCCGCAGCGGGCGAGCAGGTCGGGGCTGGCGACCAGTTGCAGGCGCATGTCGCCGAATTTGCGGGCGACGAGGCTGTCGGTTGCCAAACCGCCGCTGCGCAAGGCAACATCGATGCCTTCGGCCAACAAATCCAGTTTGCGCTCGGTGGCGAGGACGAAGACCTCAATCCGCGGATAGCAGCTCTGAAAAATCGCCCAGCAGCAGCCAGCCCGGCTCAAACGTCAACGGTAGCGACAGGCGCAAGCGCCCGGCACATTGCGCCTGCTCGCCGATGACTTGCTGCGCGATGTTATCCAGCGTTTCCACGCTCAAATGCGCCTGCTCGTACACCTGCTGACCGATAAGCGTCGGCTGCACGCCGCGCCCCGTACGTTCCAAAAAGCTGCACGTTGAGGCCGTTTTCCAGCTCTTTGATTTTTGCGGCTGACGGTGGCAACGGGCATCTGCAAGCGCGCTGCCCCGCCGACAAACTGCCCGCCCTGCACCACGGCGGTAAACACTTTATCGCGTTGAAATCCATCTTTGCTTTCCATATCTGAAAATTTCTGTTTTCATTTTAGCGTCTACTCTTGCGGATTTGGAAGAGCGATAATCCCGCCATCCCAACAAGCACAGGAGCAACAACATGAGCAACATCGCTATTATCGGAAGCGGCAATATGGCCGCAGGGCTGGCTGCCGCACCGACCGCTGCCGGCAAAAATGTATTTATCGGCGCACGCGACGCTGCCAAAGCGCAGGCGCTGGCGCAGAAAAACCGGCGCACAGGCGCAGGGCGGCACGCTTGCACAGGGCCGTTGCTGCGGCGCAGACCGTGTTCTCGCCCTGCCTTTATGCCGCTGCGGCGGAAGTGTTGCAGCAGCTCGATGTTTTCGGGCAAGACGCTGATTGACATCAGCAATCCCGTTACGGCGGATTTCCAAAACCTGTCGCTGGGCTTTACGACGTCCGCTGCCGAGGAAATCGCCAAAGCCGCACCGCAGGCGGCCGTGGTCAAAGCGATTCAACACCGTTTTCGCCCAATTGCTCGACCCGGCTAGCACGCAGTGGGCAGACGGTTCAGGTATTTTCGCCGCCGATGATGAAGAGGCGAAAAACGGGCGGCAGCGCTGACCGCGGACATGGGCTTCAAGGCGGTGGATGCAGGCGGCTTTACGCAACAGCCGTTTCCTCGAACCGCTGGGCGAGATGAACATCCTGTTCGGCTTCTTCCTCGGCAAAGGTACGGGCATCGCCCCGATGTGGTCGGGCTTTGTAAAAACCGCTTCGGCATGAGCCGCGCCGATTTCGCCCACATCCAAACGCCAACGCTGCTGCTGGCGGGCGAAAAAAGACCAAAAACGCCCCGCTCGATACCGTACTTGCCGCCTACCGCGCCATACCCAAGGCGCAACTCGCCATCGTTGCCAACGCCCCGCACGGCGTGCTGCAAAGCGACTTTTCCGCTGCCGACCACCAGCACGCCCCTGTTCGCGCAGCGGGTGAGTTTCGCCAAATCGAAATGCCATTGTGCAGGCTGCATCAGGTTCAGGCTGAGCTGCACCACGGGAATGTCGGCTTCGGGATACAGGTGTTTCAGCACCGCCCACGCGCCGTGGTCGAAGCCGCGTTCCGGGTTCGTTTCACATTTTCAGGCTGCAACAGCGAGCGCACCTGCCCCGCCAGTTCGGGCGAGCTGGCGCGGGATATTGCACTGGCTGAGTGCCGCAGGAAGCCGTAAAATCGTAAATCATTTCAGGGCGTTCGCCGGACGTTACCTGCAAACGGTTGCCGTACTAGTGCGCGGAAATCATCAGAATGGCTTTGGGCTTGGCAAATTTCGCACGATGCGGCGGAAGCCTTGGTTGAACGGGTTTTTCCGCGTCCAGCGCGTTCATCGGGCTGCCGTGTCCGACAAATAATACGGGCATTTTGTTCATGGTGTTTCCCAATTCGTTTTGAAGCGGATGATTTTACGGAAACTTTTGCGCGAACAATCTTGTTTGGGGAAAGAATATATTTTCTCGATAAGAAAATAATTGGTCGCTTTTGAGCTTTTATGTTTTATTTTTGTTGGTTAAAGGCTACCTGAAAGTATGGGTGATGGTGTGGATTTGGGTATGCAAAAAGCAGCCTGCACTTTGTTTTCCAAATGTGCAGGGCTGCTTTTGCTTTCAGGTAGCCTCCACCCGCAGCGCATCCACAATCAACTTAAACACATCTGAATGCCCGCGGCGGCTGGGGTAATAGAGATAAAGCGGTTCGTAAGTCATAGCATACTCAGGCAACAGCTCGACCAGGTGCCCCGAATTGAGTGCATCCGCCACGCTCATATGTGCTACCCACGCGATGCCGAGGCCGTCTGAAACGAGCTTGCAGGCGCAGATGGTTGTTGATGGAAAACTGCGATTTGGGCGTGAATGTAATCAGCTCTTTTTGTATTTGAATTCCCACTGTATTTCCGCGCCGTGTTCGGCGGAGAGTTTTACGCCGATAAGGCGGTGCTGCTGCAAATCGTCAATATTTTTCGGCGAACCGTGTTGCGCCAAATAATCGGGCGAGGCGACCAACGCCATTTTGAGCGGTGCGGAAATCGGCACCGCAATCATCTCTTTTGCCACATCGTTGCCCAGCCGCACGCCCATATCAATCCCTCTTTCACAATGTCCGCCCAACGGTCGATCCACCACGATTTCAAGCGGATTTTCGGGTATTGGTTCAAAATCGGCTTTAATTTCGGATAACACCGCTTCCGCTGCCAGCGTCGGAGCATTGATACGAATCAGCCCGATGGCGTATTCAAAAAGTCATTTAACGCATCGACTTCGTGGTTAATGCTAAGCGATAAAGTGGGAAAAAGTTGGTCGAAAAAGCTGCTGTCCGGCTCGGTCAGCGATACATTACGCGTAGTGCGGTTGAACAGGCGCAAATTTAGCCGCGTTTCTAAATTTTTTCATGCTGTGGCTCAACGCCGAAGAAGAAATCCCCAAAAGCTGTCCTGCCTTCACAAAACTCTGAGTTTGCGCCAGCGTCATAATTCAGCTCGTTAAAGTTCTGCATTTCTTCCTACCCGTTTTGGCTGGATTAATGAATTTAATTCACGACATCATAAAAACCAAACCTAATTTATCTCAATAAAAACACGGGCTAAAATGGCTACACTTTCATGAGAACAAACAGGAGACAATATCATGCAAAACATCACATTAAACAACGGCGTACAAATTCCTGCACTTGGTTTCGGCGTATTCCAAATTCCGCCCGCAGAAACCGAACAGGCCGTGATTGCCGCCATCAAGGCAGGCTATCGTCACATCGACACCGCGCAGGTTTATATGAATGAAACCGAAGTCGGTTTGGGAATTAAAAACAGCGGCGTGGCGCGCGAAGAATTGTTCGTTACCACCAAAATTTGGGTAGAAAATTTCGGCTACGAAGCCGCCAAAGCCTCGTTGGATCGTTCATTAGGCCGTCTGAATTTGGTTACATCGATATGGTGCTGATTCATCAGCCTTACGGCGACAGTTACGGCATGGCGCGCGCTGGAAGAGAGTATCAGGCAGCCGGCAAAACTCCGCGCCATCGGCGTGAGCAATTTTTCGCCCGTACGCGCGGTGGATTTGGGACTATTCAATAAAGTGATGCCGCAGGCTAATCAGATTGAAATCAATCCGTTCCAACAAAAACCGAAGCCGTTGCCGCTTTGCAGGCTGAAGGCATCGCCGTGGAAGCATGGGCGCCGTTTGCTGAAGGCAAAAACGATATTTTCCACAATCTCGTGTTAAGCAAAATCGGTGCGAAATACGGCAAATCTGTGGCTTTCAAGTGATTACCCGCTGGCTGGTGGAACGTGGCATCATTGTATTAGCAAAAATCCACCAAACCCGAACGCATGGCGGAGAACTTGAACATCTTTGACTTTGCCTCAGTGATGAAGACAGCAGAAATTGCCAAACTGGACGGCACGTTCGACGCCATCGTCAATCACGACACGGTGGATAATTTGAAACGTATCGCTTCATGGAAAAACGGGACAACAACCGCAAACATCACATCCCTTTTTATAAATTATTTATTCTAGGAGTAAAAATGAGACATTTTATTATTAAACGGTGGTAAAGAATTCGGCCATTCGCATGGTGAGTTAAACAACACGCTTCACAAAAAAGCAAAAGAAGTTTTGACCGCACTTGGACACAATGTAAAAGAAACTGTGATTGATGCTGGCTATGATGTTGAGGCAGAAATCGAAAAATTCTTGTGGATGGATGCCGTGATTTGGCAGATGCCTGTTTGGTGGATGCACGAGCCTTGGACAGTGAAGAAATACATAGACGAAGTATTTATCGCTGGACACGGCAAGCTTTACCACAGTGATGGCCGTCATCGTGTTAGTACAACTGAAGGCTTCGGTACAGGTGGTTTGTTGCAAGGCAAAAAACACATGCTTTCGCTTACTTGGAATGCGCCGATTGAAGCGTTCACCCGTGAAGGCGACTTCTTTGAAGGCAAAGATGTGGATGCTGTGTACATGCCTTTCCACAAACTCAACGAGTTCATCGGTTTGACCCGTCTACCGACATTTACATGTAACGATGTAGTTAAAAATCCACAAGTAGAACAATACTTCGCAGACTACCAAGCACATTTGAAAAAAGTGTTTGGTTAATGATAAAACATCAACTTGAAGCGGTGGGCTTTTGCCCACCATTTTGTCAGTCGCTAATTGGTACGAAATACGGCAAATGTGTAGCGAAAAACCATCTGCAATTCATCATATGAAAGGACAAAACATGATTAACGGGTTAGATATCGAACGTTTCCGAACTACCATGGCAGCGGTTGAAAACGACCATACAAAAGGCAAGGCAGCATTACGCGCCGATTCGCGCTGGGTATCCGGCACGAAGAACGAAATCTCCGTGCGCCGCTTCCCTGCCTTTACCACAGACGAACCGAAAAACATGGGCGGTGAAAACGCCGCCCCAAGTCCGATGGAATACCTGATCGGCTGCTGCTGCAGGCTGCTGCTCCATAGGGTTTCGAGTTGCAAGCAGCACAAGCAGGCGTGAAACTGGAACAGTTTGAAATATCCGCAAGCGGCGGTATCGACATGGCCAAACTGTTTCGGCATGGAAGATGGCTACGGCGGACTGGATAATCTGGTGCTAACTGTAAAAGTAAAGCCGACGCCGACCTTCCCTACCCTGCAAAATTTCGCCGACCGCTCCGCCGCCAGCTCGCCAGTGTTGAACAGCCTGAAAGCGCGGGCAAAAGTGGTTATGGAAAAATCTAGACGACTCAAAACGTTTTCTTGTTTTTCATTTCGTTAAAGCCCCTTTTCTGGACAACTAGAAAAGGGCTTAATCGCTCAAAGGAGTACATGACGATGCAACAACTGCACACTCTGAAAGACATCGAACAGGCCATCGCCACACACCTTTAGTATCACTGTACATCACCCAATCTGCGGTGTTTGTACGGTCGTGGCCGCTCAGCTTGACTCAGCTTTGGCGGTGGAAGGAAATGTGTATGCCGTAAAAAGCCGATATTGCTGAAATACCCGAAATGGCTGGACGTTTTCCACGTGCTGACCGCACCCGCATGGCTGCTGTTTTATCAAGGCACGGAAGTAGAACGGATGGCCCGCTTCATCCCTCAGGCACAGATGAAGCAGACATTGGCAAAATGGACAAAAAGTAGCAGAAAGCGGACATCAGTAACTGGGTTCTATCAATGTTTCAGTCGCCCTATCAGGCTACCTGAAACCCAAATCCCCCCCCGTTCTGCTTCGCTTCCAGCATCTCCCACCGCTCCAATTTCTCCAGTAGCAGCGTTTCCGATTTCTTCCGTGCGTGCAGGCTGCTTTTTCGTTGTCTTTGAAAATTTCAGAAGCCTTTCGGTGTTGCCGTTCTACACCTTGCCTGCCGCGCGGTTTTCTTTTAAGCCGTCGCCCCATGCCTTCAATGCCAGCAGCACGGGGCAAGCGTTTTGCCGTAATCCGTTAGCCGGTATTCCACACGCGGCGGGACTTCGGGATCACGGTGCGCGAAATGATGCCGTCGGCTTCCAATGCGCGCAGTTGGGCGGTCAGCGTGCGCTGCGACACATCGGGCGGATGCGGCGGATTTGGTTGAAGCGCAGCGTGCCGTCCGTGTGCAGGCGGTGAGTATCGTGCCTTTCCATTTGCCGCCGATAACGGAAGCGCGGCTTCCACCGAGCAGCCTTCCGGCGCAGTCGTAACTTAGGTGCGGTGCGGGGCATGGCAGTATCCTTTATGTAACTATATGAAAAATAAGTTCGTTCTTGTTAATGGTGTACTTTGGGTGCATGATACACGCTTTCAGACGACCTAACAGGAGAACATCATGAAAGCCATCGGTTTCAACCGCCCTTTGCCCGTTTCCAACCCTGAAGCCCTGCTCGACATCGAGACTGCCCGAACCCGAACTGCGGCACGCATCGATGTTTTGGTTGCCGTGCAGGCGGTTTCGGTGAATCCTGCCGATGTGAAAGTTCGGGCGGCGCATACGCCTGCGGCAGGACAGTACCGCGTATTGGGTTACGACGCGGCGGGCATCGTTCAGGCGGTCGGCAGCGAAGTGCGGCATTTCAAAGTCGGCGACGAAGTGTATTACGCGGGCGCCATCAACCGCCAAGGTTCGAACGCACAATTACAAGCGGTGGACGCGCGCATTGCCGCCAAAAAGCCGCGTTCGCTGGATTTTTGCGCAAGCCGCCGCGCTGCCGCTGACGGCGATTACCGCACAGGGAAACGCTGTTCGACCGCTTGGACGTGAACAAACCCGTGGCGAGGCGGAGCCAATGTGCTGCTCTTAATCGGTGGTGCAGGCGGGGTTGGCTCGCTTTGCCATCCAGTTGCTGAAAAAGCGCACCGACATTCAAGTCATCGCCACCGCTTCCCCGCCCCGAAAGCCGCGCGTGGGTGGAAAGGGTGGGGGCGGATTTTCGTCATCAACCATCAGCGAAACACTGGCGGAACAGGTTGCCGCGTTAAATATCGGCGCGCCGTCGTTTGTTTTTCCACCAGCCATACCGACCGCCATCTGCCGCAAATCGTGGAACTCATCGCCCCGCAAAAGCAGAATCGCGCTGATTGGCGAGCGAAACGTTGGATGTGAACCCGCTCAAAGGCAAAAGCCTGTCGCTGCATTGGGAATTTATGTTTTACCCGCCCGCTGCCGGAGACGGCGAAACATCGAACGGCAGGGCGAAATCCTGGCCGAAACCGCACGGCTGGTGGACGAAGGCATCATCCGTCCGACCGCCACCCCAAATCCTGCACGGCATCAATGCCGCCAACCTGCGCCGCGCGCAGGCGCGAGTGGAACGCGGGGATATGGTCAGCAAGCTGGTGGTAGCAGGCTGGGAATAGGTTTGCAGGCGTAAGCCCAGTATGTTCAGCTTCGCAGAAACCGGGCTTGTTTGAAAAGGCTTCGTTTTTAAGAGTCTTTGATGGCGTGGTTTGGGGGCTACCTGAAAGCAGCCTGCACTTTGTTGATTGAGGTGCAGGCTGCTTTCTATTCAGGTAGCCTTTCAAACGCCCCTATCAGGCTACCTGAAACCTCAAATCACCCCCGTTCTGTTTCCCTTCCAGCATTTCCCACCGCTCCAATTTCTCCAGCAGCAGCGTTTCGATTTCTTCCGCGCGCGCTTGCAGGCTGCCGGCTTTTTCGTAGTCTTTAGAAGATTTCGGGGTCGGAAAGCTGGGCGTTCAAATCAGCCTGTTCGGCTTCCAGCGCGGCGATTTCGTCGGGCAGGGCGTCGAGTTCGCGCTGTTCTTTGTACGACAGCTTGGCCGTGCGGTTGGGCTTGGGTTTGTCTTTTTCAGACGGCCTTTCGGGCTTGGCGGCGGGGGCGGAGGCAGCCTGCACTTTCTCTTCGCGCGCTTTCGCATCGGCATAGATCCTGATAGCCGCCGATGTATTCTTTCAGACGGCCTTCCCTTCAAATACAATACTCTGCGTAATCACGTTGTCCAAAAACATACGGTCGTGGCTGACGAGGAACACGGTGCCGGCGTAGTCGCGCAGCAGTTCTTCCAGCAATTCCTGCGTGTCGATGTCCAAATCGTTGGTCGGCTCGTCCAGCACCAGAATGTTGGCGGGGCGGGTGAACAGTTTGGCCAGCAGCGAGGCGGTTGCGCTCGCCGCCGGAAAGCGACGACACGGGCGACTGGGCGCCGGGCGGGGTGGAACAGGAAGTCTTCAGATAGCCCATCACGTGCCGCTTTTTGCCGCCGATTTCCACATAATCGTTGCCCTGGCCGAGCGTGTAGAACACGGTGTCGTTTTCGTTCAGCGCGCTGCGGAATTGGTCGAAATACGCCACTTCCTGCTTGCTGCCGAGGCGGATTTTGCCGCCGGTGGGCGCGAGTTCGCCCAAAATCAGCTTCAAAAACGTGGTTTTGCCGATGCCGTTTCGCGCCGATGAGGCCGATTTTGTCGCCGCGCTGAATCACGGCGGAAAGTCGTTCATAATCGGTTTGTTGCCGTACGCAAACGAGGGCGTGTTCCAGTTCGGCGACGATTTTGCCGCTTTTTCTCACGCGAATCGAGTTTGAACGACACCTGCCCCTGCCGTTCGCGCCGCTGCCGCGCTGTTTCCGCAGTTCTTCAAACGCTTAACGCGGCCCTTCGTTGCGCGTGCGCCGCGCTTCGATGCCTTTGCGAATCCACGCCTCTTCCTGCGCGTGGAATTTGTCGAACAGGCGGTTGTGTTCGGCTTCCACGGCCAGTTCTTCCGCCTTTTTCTCGCTGTATTTTGGCGAACAGGCGGGGTAGGAGCGCAGGCTGCCCTCGGTCGAGTTCGACGATGCGGATTAGCACATTGTCAAAAACGGCGGTCGTGGGTAATCACAATCAGGCTGCCTGAAAAGGTTTTTCAGCAGGTTTTCCAGCCACAAAATCGCGTCGATGTCCAAATGGTTGGTCGGCTCGTCCAGCAGCAGGGATGTCGGGCTTCTGCACCCACGCCTGCGCCAGCGCGACGCGCTTTTTCTGCCCGCCGGACAAATTGGCGATTTTTCGTTTTCAGGCAGCCCCAGCTCGCCGATGGTCTGGCTGACCAGCGCGTCGAACTGCCAGCCGTTTTGCGCTTCGATTTGGTTTTGCAGTTCGTTTCAATTCTTTGATAGAGGCTGTCGTTTTGCCCGTTTCGCCAGCTCGCGGCCGATTTCGTGGTAACGCCGCAGCACGCCGCGCAGGCTGCCCAGCCCTTCGGACACAATGTCGAACACGGTGGCCGCGCCGTCGAAAAAGCTCTCCTGCGGCACATACACGGTTTTCAGCCCGTTTTGCAGGATGAGCTGGCCGTCGTCGGGCTTCTGCACGCCGGCGAGGATTTTCAGCAGGCTGGATTTGCCCGCGCCGTTGCGCCCGATCAGGCCGACTTTGTCGCCCGCGGCCAGTTGGAAAGACGCTTTGTCGAGCAGCGCGACGTGCCCGAAGGCGAAGGATAGGTTTTTCGGCTTGGAGGATGGTCGTGGTAAGTCCTTGTTTTGTTTGGGGTGCAGGCTGCTGGGGGTTTCAGACGGCCTGAAAGTTACACAAATTCGAAATGCCGTTGCAGTTGTTCGGGCGTGAGGCTGGGGGCAATCAGCTCTTCGTCTTCATCGCAAGCAACGGCGACAAAATCGGGGCGACGAGCTTGGTGTGCAGCAAGTCTTCTGTGGCACGGTGGCAGGCGCGCGGAAAACATTGGCGGAAGCGGTCGTATAAATCGTCCCAATCGGTTTCTTGGCGCACGGCAGCTGCACGCTCTGCGCCGCCGCATTGCCCGCCGCGCCGCCGTCAAACAGATATTCCGCCAAGTCCGCGCCCGACCAGCGCAGCGACTGCTCCAGTTCGGCACGGCTTGCGGTCAGAACCGTATTCGCTTTGGTATTTTTCCACCACGCGCACGAGCGGCTCTTCCGTGCCGACCGATGGCGAGGGAAGTAGAGTGGACGTTGTCGCAGTAGAAATTGTGGAAAATGGCGGCATACCACGGTTTCGCGCGGGTGCTGCCTGCGGATGCTGTGCACGGCATCCACGATGATTTGATAGGCGAGGTTTTCGATAGATTGCCAATCCGGCTGCGGCATGGTGTGTCCTTTCAGGCTACCTGAAAATGATGTGGGGCGGTGTTCGTACGGGCATCGGGTTCGATATTTTTAGTGGCGCTGGCGGGATTCAGGGAATCTGATTTCATCAGCAAAGGCAGTGCAGGCTGCTTTTTGGGGTTTTCAGACGACCTTCAAAAGCAGCCTGCACTGGAGGTATCTGGTTGACTACGAGCTATCTGCCAAATACTTTCCGCCAGGCATTCGGATTGATTTTTAAACTTGGCTTTGAACTGCAAACGTAGGGTTTGCCGCGCTGCCGAAGCCGCTTTGTTCGGCGATGCGTTCTATCGGCAAATCCGTATTTTCCAATAAATCCTGTACCTGCCATAGCCGCTCTGTTGTGAGCCACTCACCGAAATTCATACCTGTGGCTTGAGAAAAATGGCGGATAAAGGTTCGGCGGGAAACAGCTAATTTTTGCCAAATCGTCCAAGCGGTATGGAGTGGCAAGGTTTTGGCGCAGTTCGTCCAATAAGTGATTGATTTTGTCATCGGCGGTACGACGTTCGACAGGTCGGTGGATAAACTGTGCCTGCCCGCCTTCGCGGTGTGGTGCCGCAACCAAGGTACGGGCAAGGTCGTTGGCAACGGTTGCACCGTGGATTTTGCGGATGAGGTACAGACAGCAATCCAGCCCACCCGCCGCACCTGCCGATGTTAAAAAGTTGCCGTCTTCCGCATATAGGCGGTTGGTATCCAGATGAATTTTAGGGAAACGGCGGACAAAGTCGTCTTCGGCAAGCCAGTGGGTGGCGGCGGTTCTGCCGTCTAAAAGTCCTGTGTAGGCAAGGGCGTAAGAGCCGTAGCATAGGGCGGTGATATGTGCACCACGTTGTACTGCTTTCTGTAAATGTGCGCTCAACTCAGGGTGTCGGGGCTTCTTCAATATTGCGCCAGCCTGCGATGACGATGATGTCGGCTTCTTCCGTCAAATCAAGCCGCCGTGTACGGGAATGCTTGCGCCCAGTGCCGTGATAACGTCTTTGCTGTCATCGGAACAGATTTTTCAGGTCAAAGAGCGGATTGTTCCGATAGGGTCGTCTGAAAAACAGAAAAGGGAATGTTGAAGACAAAATCATTCATGCCCGATTGAGCATATAGCACGATTTTTGGGGGACAGTTTGATTTTGGCGAAACTCATTGCTTACGCTCGTTTTCAGACGACATTTTGGCACTATCCTTGCGTTTGTTGGCAATATTGCCTATTTTAGCCGATACACTGCTGCTTAAAAATACGCTCCATGATTTTTTAGGGAGCAACATCATGAAAATTCAAGCAATTTATTCTTGCCACTGTTTTGGGCGCGACAGCCTTTTTCCCGCTTGGGCAGACGATTCATACCAACATATCCGTAACGCTACCGCCAAAGTCGAATATGCGGGGCAGACGTTTTTGATTGACCCGTTTTTCGCCCCCAAGCATTCCATGAACGGCTTTGCCGGCACGTTCAATAACCAAGCCAAAATGCCGCTGGTCGGGCTGCCGATGAGCGTGAATAAAATTTTGGACGGTGTGGATGCAGTTATCGTTACCCATACTCACGAAGACCATTGGGACGAAACCGCCGCACGTTCCATTCCGAAAAACCTGCCCGTATATGTGCAGCACCAAGCCGACGCGGCAAAAATCCGCAGCCAAGGCTTTACTGATGTACGCGTGTTGAACGGCAGCACTGTCTTCAACGGCGTAACCATCAGCAAAACCGGCGGCGTACATGGTACCGAAGCCATGTATGCCAACCCGCAGCTGGCCGAAATCTTAGGCGATGCAATGGGTGTAGTATTCCAAAGCAGCGGACACAAAACTGCTTATATTATGGGTGATACTGTGTGGACGGCAGATGTAAACAAAGCATTGAACCGCTACAAACCCGATTATCTGATTATGAACACGGGCTACGCGCTGATTTCAGGCATTTCAGACGGCATTATTATGGGGACGGCAGATGTATTAAAAGCCAGCCAAGTCATGCCTAAAGCCAAAATCATCACCGTACACATGGATACCGTGAATCATACCGCCGTCAGCCGCGCCGATATGCGTAAATTTATACGCGGTCAAGGCATTGAAAAGCCGTGTGAACGTTCCGGAAGACGGAGAAATCGTGAAGCTGGATTGATAAACGGCTTATTACCCTAAAGCAGCCTGCACCTTGCTTTTCAAAGTGCAGGCTGCTTTTTGGGCTTTCAGACGGCCTCAAACAGCATCCGCCCCACCTGTTTTCACGCTGTATTCCAAGGCCTTATGCGGCTTTAGGGTGGCGGAAACATAGCCGTTGGCAGGGATTGCGGATGTAGTCAAATAATCCTGCATGGCGGGGTGTAGCCTTCCACGTCGTCTACGGCGACGGCGGCGCGCGGGGCGAGTTTGGGTTCGAGCAGTTTGAACACGGGGTAAACCAAGTTCGGCCAGCCGTCGAGCAGCACGAAATCGATGCCGCCGGGGATGTCTTGTAAAGTTTCCAGCGCGTCGCCTTCGCGCAGTTCGATGTGGTCAGCCAGCGCGCGCGGCGGCGAGTGGCGGCAGGCTGCTTCGGCTTTCAGTGCGGCAGGTATTCGGTGGTGATCACGCGACCGCCGTTTTTCTTGGCCGCTGCGGCCAGATAAAGCGTGGAAATGCCGTAAGACGTGCCGAATTCGACGATGTTTTTCGCGCCCTTGGCCCAAGGCCTGCATATGCAGAATGCGCCCCGCTGCGGGACGAAGGGATGTATTGTCGTCGAAATAGAGCTGCGTTTTCGCCCGTCCAGCCGCTGCCTTTGCCCAGCAGTTTGGGCAGTTAGGGCAGGAAATGCCATATCAGGCCGGGAATCTGGCGTACGGCGGCGGTGTAGAGGTCGAACAATACGGCTTCGATTTTTCGCGTCGTTTAAAAAGCGAAGTCTTGGCGGGTGGGCTTGGGCATAATTTTCCTTTCCGAGGGGCTGCCTGCAGGCTGATTTTAGGTTACCTGAAAAATGCAAAAAGCAGCCTACACTTTGGGTTGATACAAACGGCGGGGTGCAGGCTGCTATAAGCGTTCAAATAGACGGTATATGAGATTCAACCGCAAACTGCCAGTCGCTGCGTTCTTGCCCGTGCGATGCGAAATGTATCGGGAAATAGCCGTCTAATACCAGATATTCAAATTCGCACTGGATATTTTTCTGCTGTTTTTATATTCATTGGAAATATTCTTGGTTGGCTGGAAATTTAATTTAGCCGTGTGGGTCAGGGCATTTTATGCCCGAACTTTGCCGGATGGGATTTGTCGGGCATCAATGCCCGACCTACGGCGGCTGTCCCTAAAGGCAGCCTGAAAACGGCAAACGGCGTTTCAGGCTGCCTGCGGCATTCATTCTGCCGCCAGCTCTTTAATTTGCCGCAGCAGCCCGCGGCGTTCGCTTTCGTTCAGACCGCGGATATTGCGCAACTCGGCATCAACAGGAACGGGCGCGCCGCCGCCTTGCGGGGCGAAGCGCGAGATATTGTCCGTGGCGGCGGACGGGTTGGAAGTTGTGGTCGCTAAATGTGATTTTGCGGATTTTTGCCGTTGATGGGCGCGGGGTAGAAATAGATACGTCCGCCTGAGTTTTGCGATTGGTGCCGGCGATGTAAATCGGGATGGCGACGAGTTTCCACGGCTGCGCTTCGGGGCGGTTGATGGCGGCAAGCACGGCGCGACGGCGGCGGTAGCAGGGACAGCTACCACCCACATGCGGCGGCGGTAATGACGGCAAAGGGCAGCAGTGGCAGAAATCCGCGGATGTCGGCAGGATCGGCGGCGTTGCGCACGATGCGACGGCAAAAACAAGGCTGCCGATAAGCATCAGGGCACACAAAATGTTTGCCAGCGGATAGCCGCCGCCAATGCTGCGGATGCTGACTTGGGTGGGCAGGCGGACGGGGAACTCGCGCAGTTCAGGTGGCGCGACGGGGCGCGAACCAAGGGCTTTGGGGGAAAAAGGTTTGGCAAAAACCGTCGAGCACGGCTTGGCGGCGGCTTTGTCGGGTTCTGCCGCCAGCGTGCGGATTAAATCAGGTAGGTGTTTGCCGTGCAGCAGGTACATCACGGGCAGGGTGATGGAGAAGTCGCGCTGGCGGGTCGCGCTTTCCGACAGGCGCAGATATTTGGCGACGCGCTTCCATTTGCTCGAGCGTGGCGTTATCGGGCAGCAGCTGCTCGGCTTCCAGTTCTTCCAGTTCGGCTTTGAATTTGCGTGCAGGCTCGCTGTTCAGGTACAGGGTGGCGGGAAACGGATACACGAAAACCACGCTGTTAATCTGCTCCACGGATACGTTTTCGCGCTTGGTTTTGCTGCCGCTTTTTCGCGCCAACCCGTCGAGTTCTTCTTCGGTAAACGCTTGGACGATGCGGATACCGTCGGCGTTTCTAACACCAGTTTGGTGCGGCTATCGGCGGCGTGGTAGAGCAAAAAGGGCGGCAAACACCAAGCAGAACAAAAACGATAAAAGCTCCGCTTAGGACAGATTTTAGGCTGCCAACAAACAGCAGCGGCGATGCGGCAGCGGCGATGGCGAGCAGAACGAGCGACATCACAAAACATTTTTCAGGCGGGAATAGGTGATACGGATTTTCGGTGGGCATGGGGAGCTTTCTGATGTGGGTTGGGGGTGTGGCTCGGATGGGTTGGGTTTTTCAGACGGCATGATGATAGGCATAGGCAGCCTGAAAGCAAGCGTAGCCGTAGGTCAGGGCATTTGATGCCCGACGTTTTCAGTTATCTGTGTTTGTCGGGCATGAAATGCACCCGACCCTACAAACTCCGTGCGAAGCCCGCAAACGGGTTTTCAGACGGCATTCAAGGCAGCCTGAAAACGGTTGCCGTCGTAGTTCAGCGCTCTTTCAGCCCGGCATTTTATTCTGCTGCTTTTTGCGCCAATCGCAAGTAATCCGCCAAATGCTTATTTTTCTACATCTTCAAGCGTATGTAATTTCAAATGGCGACGTCCTTTGCCTTTGCCTTCCAATAAACCGTGCGGGTCTGCCATCTCGGCGCCATGACCAAATTCCACGGTTACATGCTGCTTACTAAACAAAAAATGCCGCAAAACGGTTCGGGTGCGGCAAACAAAAATACCGCCATATTTCACTTCTTCGCTCGCCATGTCTGCCAGTTGCCCTATTTTCGTGCGCACACTATTGGCGATTTCATACAAGAGCAGGATTACTCTTTTGCCAATCATCCAGCAGATTTTTACTTTTTGATCCATGATCTTCTCTAATTTGAGCTTGCAGGTTGGACATTGATGTCCGGCAAAGCATTCTAAACCCTTATCTACGGCGCGAGCGGGTTTCAGGCTGCCTTTTTGGGCTTTTCAGACGGCATCAAAGCAGCCTGCGCTTTAAACGGTCTTTAAGCGCTATCCGCCCTGCCTGGGCTGGCGCTGTTTTTCAGTATGCGCCCCACAGCATCAGCAGGGGCGCACAGTAAAAACAATATCCACTGGCCGAGCAGGGAAATAGGTTTTGCCGCGCGCACCGGCCATTTTAAGCTGTATCAGCCATACGCGGCGCACCATAGGCCCAGATAAGCGGCAACAAAAACGGGCGGTGGCGGCTTCCATGCTGTCGAAAACCCGTGTAAACGCAAGTAGGCAGGCTGTGGCGGCAAGCGGCAGCAAATCTATGCTGACCAACTGAAAGGCGCACACAGCCTGCATCCAGTTGCGCATACCCTGTTGCGTAGTGTTTTTCTTCATCGGGTTTTTGACTTAGGGTTTCGCGGGTGCCGACAAAAAGATGGGCAAAAATGCCACGGCCAACAGCAGGGCGGCCGCTGCAAAGGGAATGTTCATATTTTTGCTCCAATTTTGATGATTTGACATATTTCTTCTCGATTGCATTTATGGCGTTTTCAAGCGGGTTGCGGAAGGTAATGCAGTAAAAGCGGTTGTTCCACAGCAGCCGCGTTTTCTTTTCCTGCACGGTTTCAGGGGATGCAGTTTTTCGATTTGTGTCAGGTCGAAATCGGTGTCTTGGAAGTAGTTCCGCGTGAACAGGCTTTTTGTATTGTTGTTGGATGAAGTCGGTGGTTTCGTCTGCAATCATGATTTTGGTGCCGGGCTTGGCGACGCGCAGCATTTCGTTGATGGCTTTTTGTGTTTGTAACTGCTTGATTTCTTCTTCTGCCATTAAAAATTTTTCATCATCTGTTTTTCATTTTCTGTTTTTCCTTTCTTTCTGTTTTTAGCAAAGAAAAACAGTAAACCTTTTCTTTGATTTACTGTTTCTGCGTTAGTCTTTTCTAAACTTTAATTGCTTTATTTTATTTATAATTGTATGATTTTTATTGACTATATTTTCTACAAATCGCTTATCGTGTTCCACAAATATAAGTGTAGGCTTTGCTTCTCTTATGATTTTCCTCAATCTGTATTCTGGATATTACATCTATATAATTTAAGGGTTCGTCCCAAACAAATAAATGAGCCGGCTTTGACAAACTGACGGCAATTAAGACTCTTTTTTGCCCATCACTATAATTCTTCATATCCATTTCAAATAATTCTCTTGAAAAATCTAGTTTTATAAGAATTGTTTTTACACAATGTTTCATCAACATCTTGCTTATGAATATACTCATTTAGGCTGCCCTGTTAAATCAGATGTATCTTGAGGGATATACGATATTTCCAAATTACTTGCTAAATTTTACCTCGCCTGTATACTCGTGATTCAGACCTAATAAAATTTTTAATCAAGGTCGATTTTCCACTTCCATTACTACCATATATGGCTACTATATCGCCTTGTTTTATCTCAAAAGCTCACATTCTTAATATCTGTTTTTCTCCATAATATGATGATAAATCACTAACCGATATTAGAGATTTTTTGCGATGATGTAACGGATGCAATAATAGATTTTTCCTTTGTTTCAATATCTTTTTAGTAAATTCTGTTTTTCTTCTATTGCCTTATTTTTGCCTATTCTCCAAATTCTTAGACCTTTTTCATCATCTTTGGCTGACTTATGACCTATATATCCTTTGTCTGGTTTTACACCTGATATTTTCACACCATTTTTAGTCTTTTTTCAATTTTATCAGACCAAATTTTGACATTGTCTTGCAGATTCTTTTAATCGTTTAATATCTTTTCTTAATTTCTCGTTTTTACTGATTTCAAATTGATCTTTCATCAATTTGTTTTTCCTACCATGATGTAAAATTTCCTGATTGAACATCAATAGAATTCCTGTTAATAGAAATAACATGATTGATGCAGCCGTCTAAAAATCTCTATCATGAGAGATGAGCAAAAACCCTTTTTACTTTTTCAGATATTCACTTACAATTTTTCTTCCGTGCATATCCAAATGGTTTGTCGGCTCATCAATAAGCAAAACCATCTTCTCTTGTAAACAAAATAGCTAAAAGGATTTTTGTTTGTTCTCCCTTTAGAAAGCGTTTCAAATTCTCTATAAACAAGGTTCTCATCTACATTGAGCAAAACTAAGTTCTCTAAATAATTTCCATTCTTCCCCATCTGGTATGAGTTCTTTATATAACTCAATCCCTGATTTTGAAGTATCAGTTATATTTGGTGGAAATTTAATAAATTCAACATCCTTAATTATTTTTACCTTGATAAGTTTCTTCATTTAAAAGTAACTTAAATAGCGTTGATTTGCCAATTCCATTTCTTCCTATCAACCCTATTTTTCCAGTTTGTCTCAAAGGAAAACGATACATTTTTCAAATATAGGTTTTACATATCCATGATATGAGAAACTGAGGTTTTCAATTTTAATTGTCGACATAAAAATACCTCCTTACATTCCTATTTTTATTTAATATTATACAAATTTAAGCCATTTTTCTATATCAGCTTTCTGTGGCACTTGACAGTTGCCTATAAAATTAAAATGCGAATGTCGGTTTAACTTCGGCACACCGTCCCAGTAGCTTCAAAATCCTCCGGGATTGGTTTGGCATTTAGGGCTAATCTACGTCAGCCTCTTTTATTTTTCAGGTAGCCTTTTCAGATTTTGCAGGTCGTCTGAAAAAGCAAATCGCAGCAGCTGTTTTTAAGCAGGTTTGCGGAAGGTAATGCAGTAAAAAGCGGTTGTCCCACAGCAGCCGCGTTTTCTTTTCCCTGTACGGTTTCAGGGGATGCAGTTTTTCGATTTGCGTCAGGTCGAAAGTCAGTGTCTTAGAAAGTAGCTCCGCGAATAGGCTTTTTGTATTGTTGTTGGATGAAGTCGGTGGTTTCGTCTGCAATCATGATTTTGAGTGTCGGGCTTGGCGACGCGCAGCATTTCGTTGATGGCTTTTGTTTTGTCGCTGAAAAATTGATGCCGCCCACATGGAATACGACGTCGAACATATTGTCGGCAAAGGCAAATCTTCGGCGTTGCAGTGTACCAAGTCCAAGCCTGCCGCTTTTTCGCCATACGTCGCGGCAGCGTGCCAACATGCCGAGCGACAGGTCGGCACCAGTCAGAATCCAGCGCGGCAGAGGTCGATGTCGGCGGGCAGGTGGTTTAAATCGAGCACCTGTGCCGATGGAGACGTAGAGCGCGAGTGCAATCACCGCCACTCCAGTTCGCCCATCAGGCTGCGCCGCGTCTCGTTGATGCTGTTGCCGTATCTGAGGCGGGCTATCCAGCGTTCGCCGAAAGTCGACCAACGGGCGAGGCGGTTGTACATGTTCATGTATTTGGCGTTGTCGCCCGTGACGTTGTCGGAATCGAGGCACAACAAGATGCCGTCTTGTTCAGGGCGGAGCGGGTTTTTGCAGGGCGGGTTTGAGCTTTTTGGATGAGCTTTGGCGGAAGGCATGGTGCTTCTCCTGTTGAGGGGTTGAGCGATGCGTATCTTGAGTCAGGATTCGTCGAGCTGTTGAGTCTGTGGCTTGGTTTCAGGCATTACGTCTGGACGCGCAGTTTCAACGTGCAGGCTGCTGCTGAGATGCCCGGAGAGAAGCAGCCTGCGCCTACAACTCGTTTTCAGTATTACAGCGAGAATCAGGCGCTTTGCCAGTCAAGATCCGTTGGATTGTTTGGTAACGCCTTTACACTATAAGGGGCTTAACGGGAGGGTAGAGGCGTGTACAGGCTCTACAGAACTGACAGTGGGTAATTTAGTGCAAAGAGTACTGCAACAGATCGATCTTCGCGATTGGAAAGCGCAAGCAATGGCTAGATGCAGAAAGTACCACGCCGGACATTTTCTTGCACTTGCAGCGGTGGAGTCAGGCGTATGTTTCCTCAAATGCAGTATCCAAATATGGGGCAGATATCGTGCATTGAAATGGATCTAGCGAGAGAGAGTTAGGGGATCACGGTTTCGAGGTGAGGTTGATATTTTGTTTAAATATCCAAATGCAAACCAGTGATGCCTAATGCAATCTTTTATACCTACGAAAACTGATGTGGCAGAGGAGTTACCGAGGTTTGTCAATCCTAAATCCTTGTGACAAAACCTTAACTATGGAGTTTATACTATACTAGAAAACTGCACAAAGAGAAACCTTAAATTCAATTTATTCAAAAATGAAAGATTATATGAATTGTATTGGGGAGGAGCTTACTCAAAAGTTTGGATGAAAGGCACTTTTTGAAATTGATGGATGAAAAGCAGTGAAAAAGAGATCAGTGATGAAATCATACATCACCAGTATCTAAAAAGCTTTATCTTTAAAAGCAAGCTAGTGAAGCTCCTGATTTTCAAATGCCACCTGAGATATGAGCAAACTATTACAGCCAGACGGAAAATCAGTGATAAAAAAAGCAGAAAAAAAAAAAAAAAAAAAAAAAAAAAAAAAATGTGTTGGAAAATGGGAAAAAGAAAACCTAACCTTCAGTTTTTGAGGTGGGGTGGAAAATCGGTAGATCGGTTTTATATGTACGATAAATAAGTCCCCCAATGTTTTGAATAAACGATAACCCAATATCAGCTGGATTAAGGAGTCAATACCTTGAGTAAAGGTGATTGAAGAGGCTGAGTCCCGGAAGATTTGTCTTTTCTTAAAAGGTCGTCTAGAAAAGCCGAAATCTCACTGCACAGGTAAAAATGCAATTGGGTACACTTCAAAAGAGGAAATTCTGTAATATGAAACCGCGCACTTTGAAACATTAGCTGAGTTCATTCAGCAAATGAAGATTTTGGAACTGTATTGGGAGAGAGTCGCTGCAAAATTATGGATAAAGGATAAATTTTGGAAGAGTTTTATTCAGTAGAGAAAATAAAGTTAAAAGCTTTCGGAGGAATTCAGCACTTTCAACATAAATTTTTATCAGGGGCTGTCATTGGCGCAGTCTCGAGCTGGAGAGCTGCTAACTTTCCGAATGCCACCAGATCTGGCAAACCATTACATCCGACTGGATCAGTGATAAAATGCAAATAGATGTGTTGGATGATAGTGGGAAAAGAAAAGCCTAACCGCTGGTTTTGGAAAGTAGTGGAGGTGGAAAATCGATCAGATGCGGTTTATGTGGCCCGATAAACTGGAAGAGTCCCGCCAATTGTTTGGACACGATAGCTTGAAGGCTGCCTGCAAAACGCTGCATCAGTTTTCCGCAAAAGACTATACCCCAGCCCGTGATGGGTGCGGATGGGTTCGATCATGGCGATGCCGGCTGCGCGCGTTGCTAATGGCTGCGGGGATGCGTTGAAGTTTCATAGGGTTTCCGCACTCGGGCGTTGTGCAAAAGGGCTGCCTGTAAGGTTTGCGCGGCAGCGGAAGCGCAAGATAGGGTGGAATATCGGTTTTAGGGCTGCGATTAAAAGGCCGTCACAAACGCGCAGCCGGTTGCCTGGTGAGACGGCCTGCCTGCTATTCAGTGCAAGCACGTCCGCCACAAAAATCATGATTGCAGACGAAACCACAGCTTCATCCAACAACAATACAAAAAAAACTATTCACGCGGAGCTATTCCAAAGACACCGACTTCGACCTGACGCAAATCAAAACTTCATCCCCGAAACCGTACAGGAAAAGAAAACGCGGCTGCTGTGGGACAACCGCTTTACTGCATTACGTCCGCAAACCTGCCCGGTAGCCCGCTGCGATTGCTTTTTCAGACGGCCTCCGAAATCTGAAAGAGGCTACCTGAAAAATAAAAGGGGCTGACGTGAGTGGCCCTAAATTCCAAACCAATCCCGCAGGATTTGGAAGCTACTGGGACGGTGTGCCGAAGTTAAAGCCGACATTTCGCATTTTAATTTTATAGGCAGCTGTCAGAGTGTCACAGAAAGCTGATATAGAAAATGGCTTAAACCGTTGTATAATATTAAATAAAATAGGAATGTACAGGAGAATATTTTTATGTCGACAATTAAAGGTGAGAAACCTCGTTCTCCTCATATCATGGATATGTAAAACCTATATTTGAAAATGTGTCGTTTTTCGCTGAGACAAACTGGAAAATAGGGTTGATAGGAAGAAATGGAATTGGCAAATCAACGCTATTTAAGTTGCCACAAATGAAGAAAACTTATCAAAGGTAAAATAATTAAGGATGTTGAGTTTATTCAATTTCCACCGATATAACTGATACTTCTGAAATCTGAGGGATTGAGTTATATAAAGAACTCATACCAGATGAGGAAGAATGAAAGTGTTTAGAGAACTTAGTTTGCTCAATATGAATTAAGAACCTTGTTATAGAAATTTGAAACGCTTAAAGAACAAACAAAATCCTTTTAGCTACTTTGTTTTACAAGAGAAGATGGTTTTGTATTGATGAGCCGACAAACCATTTGGATATGCACGGAAGAAAATTGTAAGTGAATATCTGAAGAAGTAAAAGGGTTTTGCTCATCTCTCATGATAGAGATTTTTAGACGGCTGTATCAATCATGTTATTTCTATTAACGAATTCTATTGATATTCAATCGAAATTTTACATCATGGTGGCGAAAACAAATTGATGAAAGACCAATTTGAAATCAGTAAAAACGAGAAATTAAGAAAAGATATTAAGCGATTAAAAGAATCTGCAGACAATGTCAAATTTGGTCTGATAAAAATTGAAAAAGACTAAAAATGGTGTGAAAATATCAGGTGTAAAACCAGACAAAGGATATATAGGTCTCATAAGTCGGCCAAGATGATAGAAAAAGGTCAGAATTTGGAGAATAGGCAAAATAAGGCAATAGAAGAAAAACAAATTTACTAAGATATTGAAACAAAGGAAAACCTGCATCGTTGCATCAGCCATAAAATCCTCTAATATCAGTTATTGATTTATCATCATATTATAGGGAAAAACAGATATTAAGGGCTGAGCTTGAGATAAAACCAGGCGATAGTAGCCATATATGGTAGTAATGGAAGTGGAGAAAATCGACCTTGATTAAAAGATTTATTAGGTCTGAATCACGAGTATACAGGCAAGGGTAAATTTAGCAAGTAATTTGGAAATATCGTATATCCCTCAAGATACATCTGATTTAACTTGGAGCGGCCTAAATGAGTATATTCATAAGCAAGATGTTGATGAAACATTGGCCATAAAACAATTCTTATAAAACTAGATTTTCAAGAGAATTATTTGAAATGGATATGAAGAATTATAGTGATGGGCAAAAAAGAAAGTTTTAATTGCCGTCAGTTTGTCAAAATAGCTCATTTGTTTGTTGGGACTATAAATATGAATGTATCAGGAAGCAGATGAAAATTATATATTGAACACGACAAGCATTGTAAAAACTATAGTCATCAAAATCCTGATATAAATAAAATAAGCAATTGAGATTTGAAAAAGACAACATGAAACAATAAGTCAAGAAAGTTTACTGTTTTTCTTCTTCAAAGCTGAAAGAAAGGCAAGGAAATGAAACGAATGGTACAATGGCGGGCGTCAGCGCGGTCTGGCAAAGCCGTCGGCAAATGCTGCGCGTCTGCTTTCGCGCAAAAATCATGATTGCAATTCCTCGACTCATCAACTGTTTCATACAAGGAAACCTGATGCTATGGACCTCAGACGCCGATTCGACCAATCGAGCATCTGAATTTCGTGCGGGGAAAAAACAGCGACTGGCGTCGAGACTGACCGCTTTTGCCGTTGCAGCTCGCGAACGGGCGCCGTAATCTGATCGAAGAATATCAGATGTCGGGGTGAACAAAGTCGTTCGCTGCGACGACCGCCGATGACCGTGTTTGCCGTCAGCGACGCCCGCAATATGAGTCAAAACCCGATGGGCGCTGCTACGCAACGAGACGTATGCGCAACTGGATGCGGGCTGTGCGCGCACCGGTTGGTCGGCATGGAACTGCTGCGCTGCCGCCTGCCTGCTGCACCGGGTTTTCATTTGACATGGGCCGCCACCGCGGTGACGCCGCCAATCGGGCCTGGTGCGCCGCGTGTCGGCAAATGACCGGTGCGCAATAACTGACCTGCTCGGCGAATGTTTTACTGTGCCCTATGCTGAACACATACTGGCGCAGCCAACGAAGACAGACAGAACGTTTAAAATGCGAACTGCTGATATCTGTAAACCTGAAACTCGCGCCATGGGTTCAGAGCTCTTTGCCGGACGTCGTAATCAACTCGCAGCTCAAGTAGGAGATGGATCAAAATATCGATGAAAAATCTGCTGTGAATCGCCAGCGCAATCGAACAACTGACGAACGTAACGGCGTGAAATAACGACATTTGTTTGCCCGCAGTACGTTGTTTCGTTGTAACGGCGTATGTTTCGTGGAATTTAGTCGTAACGCCGGCGAACCCGCAGTGGAAGGCGATCGCCGACAAATTACGCCGCGAAGACGAAAATAAGCGTTGACGGTTACTGCGATTAACTTTAACGGAATAAAATGCCGGGCTGAAACGCTGAACTTCGACGGCAACGAGCTGCGCGGATATCTGGCCGTTGCGAAACTTCACCTGGGC